>Ga0209370_1002646_pt1 | contig 12529 bp, 8 predicted proteins | sample AgamicAtPrz_FD_187164 | JGI IMG/M metagenome (GOLD analysis project Ga0209370, IMG submission 187164) | Agave microbial communities from Guanajuato, Mexico - At.P.rz (SPAdes) (version 2) | ecosystem: Host-associated > Plants > Phyllosphere > Phylloplane/Leaf | place: Guanajuato, Mexico... | reverse complement strand
ATCATCTTATATGAAGCAGCAATCGGTCTTGGCATTTCTGTTGGCCCTTTACTTGGCGGATGGCTTGGTGGAATGTCTTGGCGAGGTCCATTTCTTGGGGTTGCCACATTAATGATTATTGCCTTTATTGGTCTATTTATTTTAATGCCAAAGTCAACCACACCAACTGGAGTAAAATCACAATCTTCTTTACTTGATCCATTCCGTGCCTTAAAACATCGTTCACTTTTAGTTTTCGGTATTGCAGCGGCACTATATAACTTCGGTTTCTTTACTTTGCTTGCATATGCACCATTCGTCATGGGCTTAGATGAGCACGGGTTAGGATTCGTCTTCCTTGGCTGGGGAGTTTTGCTTGCTATTACTTCAGTTTTTATGGCTCCAAAACTGACTGTATGGTTTGGAACCATTAAATCAATGTGTTTGATGTTAATTTTATTTGCTCTACTTTTAGTGGTAATGGGAATATGGACATCGACACAATGGGTCATCATTGCTGCTGTCATATTAGCTGGCGCTTTATTAGGAAATAATAATACCCTTATTACCACAGCCGTGATGAATGCAGCCCCAGTTGAGCGATCAACGGCCTCTGCTGCCTATAGCTTCTTACGGTTTATCGGGGGTGCAATCGCACCATTTACAGCAGGTAAACTAGCCGAAATCTATAACCCAAGTGTTCCATTTTTAGTTGGAGGCGGGTTTGTGGTTGTTTCGGTCCTATTTATCTGGATGAATAATAAACATATTAATCATGTAGATAATATCGAAATAGGCCATTAAGATGAAAAAAGGATCTGTGAATGAATCGCGGATCCTTTTTTTCATTGGCTGTGTTAAACTTGTCTGTTGATTTCCGTTCCAGGCACGAGCGGTTCGCGGGCGTGCCGTGGAGCCTCCTCGTCGCTTTGCTCCTGCGGTGTCTCCCCTGCCCCGTACTCCCGCAGGAGTCTTCGTGCCTGGAACGAAGGTCAACAGAATGTCAAAATCAACATTAACCTTTAACACAGTCTTTTCATTAGTGGATATCTTTTTTCTTAAATCGGCCTCCGCGCACTTCTGAAATGTCACCAATTGCTAAAAATGCGTTCGGGTCAATATCCTGAACAATCGTATTTAATTTTGATTCTTCCAACCTCGTAATAATACTGAAAATGACCTTCTTATTGTCACCAGTGAAGGCACCTTGCCCTTTTATATAGGTGACTCCTCTCCCCAGCCTCGCATTTATTGCACTTCCAATCTCTTCGGCTTCATCACTTATAATCCAAACAGATTTTGATTCTTCGAGGCCGGCTACAACGGTATCAATAGCCTTCGATGCAATTACATAAGCTAGCAGGGAATACATGGCACGGTCCCAACTAAACACAAAACCTGCTGCACCTAATATAAAGATATTAATAAACATGATAATTTGCCCAACAGAAAACGGAACTTTTTTCGTGATCAGAAGGGCCAGTATTTCAGTTCCATCTAAAGCACCGCCATTGCGGATAACTACACCTACCCCTGTCCCGAGAATCATACCGCCAAAAACAGTAGCAAGAAGAATATCATCGGTGAACGCTGGAATGGGATGAAAAAAGGAAGTGAAAATCGATAAAACAATAATTCCATACACGGTTGATATAGCGAAGGTTTTTCCCATCTGCTTATATCCCATATAAACAAAGGGAAGGTTTAAGATGAAGAGGAAAATCCCTAATTTCCATCCTGTTATATGCGCCAGCATAATTGAAATACCTGTAATTCCACCATCAATAACATGGTTTGGAACTAGAAATATTTCTAACCCCGTTGCCATTAGGATAGCACCTATAGTGATGGCGACGGCTCGAAGAATGATCTTTCTAAGTGGTAGCTTTCGGTGTTGAACTTTTTCTTGTTTAAGTTCTGTCACATCATCACATCTTTTCATTAATATTTAGCCAGTAATAGGTTCGTTAAAATGTGAAACAATCTTTTTCTATTGTTTAATTATATTATTTTTTCACATAAAGATGAATTAAAGTTCATCTTTTCAATAATTTACTTTGTTAATTTACCCTTTTTTTCCAAAAAAAAAGCTAAAATCCTACGATTTTAGCTAAAGTAAATAAATTTATTCACCTTCTGTTGCTCGTTCAATGATAATATCTTCAATGACACGATGTTTACTCAGTTGGCCGGTGTGAATAATCTGCTGACCTAACTTTTGTCTGATTTTGACCATATGATCCACTTCTTTTAAAAGAAGGCCAGAAAATAATAAATAAGGAATCACGATTATTTTTCCAGCAGAATTTACAGAAATAGATTCAAGACCTTCTTTAAGCCTTGGCTCCGTTGCAGCTAAATAACAAACCTCAGCATGTTCAATTCCAAGTCGATCACTAATTCCTCTCGTAATCGCAGCAAAGGCAGTGTGAATGCTCTTGTCACTACTTCCCCTTCCGACAATTAAAACCGAATCCTTAGGTGTTAGATTGGTGACCGTCTCCCTAACCATCTCTGCAATCCCATCGAGAATTTTCCCTTGAACACCAAAAGGATCTCTTATCTTAACATTGATGGTTGGATACCGCTCGCAAAGAGAAGAAAGAGCTTGTGGAATATCTTCTTTAATATGACCAGCAGCTAATAAAAATAAGGGAACGACAGTTATCTCTGTCGCTCCCCTATCTACACAGTGCAGAAAGCCCTCTTCAATACCTGGCTTGGTCAACTCGAGAAAACAGATTTCCTGAATTTCCACATTTATTCGTTCCATCACTCTATGTATAAAAGATTTGGCTTCTTCAGCACCCTCTTTTGAACGTGTACCATGGCCAATGTATAGAATTGCTTTCACCCTCACTGCTCCTTCCTTGCTTCACTTACTTACTATCCTCTACCATTCAAGACATTGTCATACTTCGCTCTTGTGTGAGAGAATGAACCACCGTCTCTTTTAGATAATGTTCTTCTCTTTTAGATAAGCAAAGACTTGTTCTACCGCTTCTTCAACTGTTACTTTATCTGAATGAAGAGTAATTTCTGGTTGTTCTGGTGCCTCGTATGGTGAATCAATTCCGGTGAAATCCTTAATCTCCCCGCGGCGTGCTTTCGCATATAGCTGCTTTGGATCTCTACGTTCACATTCCTCAATCGGGCATTGCACAAAGACTTCAATAAATTCACCGTCTTCGAACAAAGCACGGACTTGGTCACGATCAGAGCGGAATGGAGAAATAAAAGCAGTCGTCACTACTTTGCCACTGTCGACAAACAATTTGGCCACTTCGCCAATTCTTCTTATATTTTCAGTTCGATCATAATCGGAAAAACCAAGATCTTTATTTAAACCGTGGCGAATATTATCTCCATCGAGAACATATTCACTAATTCCCCGGCGGAATAATTCGTTAGATACCGCATTAGCGATCGTTGATTTACCAGACCCTGAGAGTCCAGTAAACCAAAGGGCACAGCTTCCATGCCCATTTTTTTCACGACGATTTTCTTTTGAAATAGATGTTTCATGCCATGTAATATTTGTTGGTTTAGTCATTGATATAATTCCTCCTTACACGGTAGCTGTTTCTTTCATTCCTTCTATCAGTACTTCTACAACCTCTTTGCGGCTAAAGGTGGATGGTGGCAATACGCCAGCGCGAAGCATCTCTCTTACTTTTGTACCGGAAAGGATGACTCTATCTTCCTTGCTATGCGGGCAAGTTTTATCAGAAGCCATACCCTCACATTTATTGCAATAGAAGCTATGTTCAAAGAACAAAGGCTTAATACCAAGCTCTTCTTCTGTAAAATTACTAAAAATGTGCTGGGCATCGTAAGTTCCATAATAGTTACCTACACCAGCATGGTCACGACCAACAATAAAGTGAGTGCAGCCAAAATTCTTACGAGCAAGTGCATGGAAAATCGCTTCCCTTGGACCTGCATATCTCATTGCTGCAGGGTACACACCTAACTGTGCGCGCTCTTTTGGATAATAATTATCTAACAATACTCTGTAGCTTTTTAGACGAACTTCTGCTGGGACGTCGTCTGACTTTGTTTCACCAACTAGCGGGTTTACAAACAAGCCATCAACAGTCTCAAGAGCCGCCTTTTGAATGTATTCATGTGCGCGGTGAATTGGATTTCTAGTTTGGAAGCCTACCACTGTCTTCCATCCTTTTTCTTCGAAAATGGCCCGAGTTTCCTTTGGCTCAAACCATACATCACCGAAAACACCTTTTTCTGACTTTTTAACTAAAACGATTTCTCCTGCCACGTATACTGGTCCTCTTTCATAAAGGCGCTTCACACCTGGGTGGGCAGTTTCTCCCGTTTTATATACTTCAACTGCTTCCTTGTCTAGGTCAGGTTCATACCATTCTGAAACCTTAATCACTCCATAAACTTCGTTGTTATAAGTAAGTTTGAATTCTTCACCTACAACGAGTGATCCAGCTACCTCGTAAGAAACTGGAAGTGTAACTGGGATAGACCAAATGGTATTGTCTGCTAAGCGCATATTGTTAACAACAGATTCATAATCCGCTTTACCAAGAAAACCTTTTAACGGACTAAACAAACCAATTCCGATTAATTCAAGGTCACTTAAGGCAATCGCATCAATTTCTAGTTCTTTTACTACTGAAGTTAGATCGTAATTAGGGTCAAACGCTTGAATAAGTTTTCCTCCATGAGGTTTTGGTAAGTATGACATTTTTATCAACCTTTCATTATAAGTTTTGATTCAATCCTACGAGTGCAATCCACACTCTGTTTTGCTGCTGCCAGACCAACGTCCAGCACGGGAATCACCATTAGTCCCAACAGCTTGGGTACAAGGGAAACAGCCAATACTTGGATAGTTTTGATCATGTAATTGGTTATAAGGAAGGTCCTTTTCCTTGATGTAATCCCAAACCTCATCCCAGGTCCAATGAATAAGCGGGCAAATTTTAATATTTTGAAATTTTTCATCTTTATTTAAGAATTGAGTATCTTTTCTTGTTGGAGACTGCTCCCTGCGTAGACCTGAAATCCATGCCTCTCTTGGGGTTAGTGCCTCACGTAAAGGAATAACTTTTCTAATTTGGCAGCATTGATTAGGTTCCCTTTTCCATAAGGCAGATCCATATTCAGCTGCTTGTTCATCTAAACTCAATTTAGGAGTTTTTCGTTCGATTTGAAGCTCTGGAAAACGCGCTTCAATTTTGTCGATTACCTCGTAAGTTTCTGGAAAATGAAGGCCTGTATCTAGAAAAACGATCTGAGCATCTTTTTTAACTTGATAAATTAGATCAATTAATACAATGGCTTCTGCACCAAAACTGGAGGCATAGACAATTTTTTCTTCAGGATACTGGCTGTATGCCCATTCTAAAACAGCACGTGCACCCTTTGTCGGGTCTTCTATGGAAAAAGTATCCGAAATTTGATTCCAGTTTTCATAAGTCACTGCTTTTGACATCCCTGTGGACCTCCCTGTTGATTTACTAGAGTAATAGATCCATATTATAATGGACCTGAGCATGTGCTCAATATATCCCTGTATTTATTATTTAAAATTAATCCTACCATACACATAGGAATTGTCAAGTTGATTTATTATAATATTTTAAAAAGTATTACTGTACGCAATATGAAACGTTTGTTTACTCGAGAAATAAACAAAGCAGACATGTTTACATGTCTGCCCAGGCTATCGGAAACATTCGAAGGTATCCCTATTTTACAACCCTTCTTTATCAATTCACAGCGTTAATTTGTTATATTTCTTTGGTTTTTTGGGCATTGTGACAACCAGTCGGCATAGACAATCATTTGATACGCATTACGGAATAATCTTTGTTGTTCTTGCCTTTTCGGCTGTTTGTTGAATCCTTTTACTTAATGGTTTTTTTAATAACATGGATAAAAGTAAACTTAGCACAATAAAAACAACCAGTGCAAACAGATCTTTTAACACTACCTCATTGATCATGCCGCCCACTGTCTCACGAAGCATACTCACTGCATAGGTAAATGGCATAAAAGGATTAATTGCTTGAAAAAATGATGAGGTCAAACTTACTGGAAAGGTTGCACCAGAACTTGAGATTTGCAGTACCAAAAAAATGATCGCTAACCCTTTTCCGATATTGCCAAACACCGAACATAAGGAATAAGTAATTGTGACAAATACCATGCTGATAAACAAACTAAAAAGTACAAACCAGAGTTTGTCCACTGCATACGTATGAATAAGAAATAAATCACCAAGGGACACGATGAGAGCTTGGAAGATTCCGATGGTAAGAAAGGTAATGAGCCTTCCTAAAAAAAGCTGGTACCCTTTAAAGCTAGGATCTGGATTGTCAACATCCACTTTGAGTGAGGCAATTAAAAGTGTCGCACCAACCCAAAGAGCTAGCATCGTGTAAAATGGTGTCATTGCTGATCCATAGTTCGGAATAGGAAATAGCCGGTTTGTTTTTAATAAGATTGGATTCGAAAGAAAATTACTTTCTTTTTGAGGATCATGCTTTAGAAACTGGATTAAATCATACATATTTACACTGCTTTCAAATCTTCTAATTTTATCAGCAGCACTCCTTATTTTCTCCTCAAATCCTGGTAAATCGTTGCGAGCTAAGTCTGCCGCTTTGTGGACAGCCCTCACGAAGGCAGGAAACCTCGTTCTAAATAAATCTGCTGCATTTCGAATGTCGCTTTCTAAATTTGGTAAACCTGTCCGCACAAAGTCAGCTGCACGATGGATTTTTTGTTCATAATTCCCAAAATCATTTTTAAAAAAATCGGCTGCTGTGTTAACCTCTTTTGTCAGTTTATCTACATTCTGGTGTAGACCTGTCTGTGCTTCCACAACATTTCCATGTATTTTTATGAGCTCTTCGTATATCCTGCTTATCTCTGCTTGTTCCCCTTTGGACTCACTCTGTGATACTGAAGATCCCTTCATATATTCAAGTGACTGAAGTAAAACGTTTTCTACTTCCGTTAAATTGGATACAGCACCTGCAATAAGCTCCCTCGCATTCTGGAGACTAGAAATTTTCTCTTGGAGGGATATGACTTTCTCGCCTGTTTCTTTGATAAGTGGTAACCGCTCTTCAACCTTTAAAATACTTGCAGCTGCCTCCTCTATTTCTGGTATTCGCTGCTCTAACTCCATCACTTTTTGTCCCTTTGCCTGAATATCAGGTAACTTCTTTTCAAGTTCAATCGCTGCTTTCCCCATTTTTTCTATTTCAGGCAAGGCTTTTTCCAATGCAAAAATTTGTTTTTCAACATTATGGATAGATGGCAGCGCTTGCTCCAATTCAATTCCGGCTTTATAAAATCCATTAAAAATGGCTTCACTAACTGTCTTAATAAAAGCTTGGCTTATTTGGGCGGTTACACTTGATGCTCCTGAACTTACGATTTTGGGAGCAACAGCATTGATTTTTTCATTTACCCCGAACTCGATTTCTGGTTTTTGAGGGTTTACCTCTAATATACTCGACAGTTTCCTTGAAAAGTCCTTAGGAATGATGAGATATGCATAATAACTACCTTTTTCAACACCACTTTCCGCTGCATCCCGACTAACAAAGACCCAGCCCAGTTGGTGATTTTTTTTAAGATTCTTGACGGTATCGTTACCGACATTTATTTTTTTTCCGTGTATTTCGGTTCCTACATCTTCGTTACTAACAGCCACACGAATTCCAGATGTATTACTATACGGGTCCCACATTGACTTGATGTTCACCCAAGCATAAGCCGACGGCAGGACCATAAGTGCACCAACCAACAACACTACAGTAGGCACACGAAAAATATTTTTCCAATCAGTTTTATATATGTGCCAAACCTTCCCGATCATAATCCCCCCTATACAGACTTCCTACTGACTATATCTTTTCACCTTTTGAAAATAATGATGCAAGCAGAATGTGTTTGTCCTAATTGAAGGACAAAAAAACTGCCTGAGGATTTCCTCAGGCAGTTTACTATTTAGATACGACATTTTCATCTTTATTATAGTTATATTGTGATCGGTCAACTGAAGTAAAGTTTGCAGGTTTGTAGAAACGTAATAAATCTCCATTTACTACTTTATCTGAAAGCTTTAATTTATATTCGACGATTTTTTGATCTTTTTTGGCTTCTTCAGTTTTTGCTTCATCCAATTTCATACCCGTTTTAGAATCATAGAAGTTCCCGTCAATAGAAGTGATGGTTGAACTTACATAATCACCATTTCTGAAAGGTACTAAATCATCATGATGTTCAGATAATAGGTCTGTTCCAAATTGGACATACTCTTTTGTATCTGTTCCAAGTAAGTGAAGAAGAGTTGGAAGAAGATCGATTTGACCACCGTATTCGTGGTTTACCCCGCCTTCCATTCCAGGGACACGAATAAATAATGGCACGCGCTGTAATCCAGTACTTTCAAATGGCGTTATTTCTTTTCCCATTACCTGTGCCATTGCTTTATTATGATTTTCAGAAATACCATAATGATCCCCGTACATTACAATGATCGAACGATCATATAAACCTGATTTTTTAAGGTAATCAAAGAATTGCTTTAATGCTTCGTCCGCATATCGTGCCGTTTGAAAATATCCATCGACCGATTTATCACCCGTTGTACCTGGTGCAATCGTTGCGTCTTCCTCATTGATTGGATACGGATAATGATTCGATACAGTAATAAATTTTGTATAGAATGGCTCTGGTAAAGATTCCAAAAGTGGAATCGATTGTGCATAAAATGGCTTATCCATCAGTCCATACTCAGCAAGATCTTTAGAATCGATTTGATAGTAGTTTGAATCAAAGAACTTGTTGTAGCCAAATGATTTATAAATTTCATTACGATTCCAGAAGCTTCCTGAATTCCCATGGAACACGGCTGATGTGTAGCCTTGCTGACCTAAAATGGCAGGAGCTGCTTCATAGGTATTTAACCCTTTTGTTGTATAAGCTGAACCTTGAGATAATCCATATAATGAATTTTCTAACATAAATTCAGCATCCGAAGTTTTACCTTGTCCAGTTTGATGGAAGAAGTTATCAAAATAAAGAGTATTTTGATCTTTCGTTAATGAATTTAAAAATGGCGTGACCTCTTCCCCATTCAACTTGTAATTAATAAGGAAGTTTTGCATTGATTCAAGATGTAAATAGATTACGTTCATTCCTTTTCCAGCCCCAAAGTAAGCTGGATTTGGCTCTGCATAATTAGATTTTGTATAGTTAACAACTTCAGTAATATCATCGCTGCTGGCCATAACCCTTTGGGCAGATGCTTTCGTACTTTGAACAGCATCATAAATGGTGTAATTGTACATCCCTAAATATTTCACGATATAGTTTCGGTCAAACCCTCTAGTTAGTAATTGAGGACGGTCCGTTTCAGCTAAAGCTAGATTCGCGCTTGAAATTGCAAGTGCCATTGAAAACAATGCTGCAACTTTCCCGCGATTCATGTCCTTAACTTCGATTTTCACAAACCGGAAAACAAGTAAACCAATTAACACAATGACATCAAGAAAGAATAATAAATCGTATGGCTTCAATAAGGAAGTGACACTGCCGCTTACATCGCCAAAGTTTTGAGTCTGAGTTAAGGTTGGTAAGGTAATAAAATCACTAAAGAATCGGTAAAATAAGACATTGGCATATAAAAGGAACGATAAAAGAAAATCTATTACAATTAGCCCAATATACTTTTTTCTACCTTTTAAAAAGAAAGCAACGCCCAAGAAAAGTAAAGCAGATCCGAGCGGATTAATAAACAATAGAAACTTCTGAAGAGAATTTTCTATTCCTAAGTCAAATTGCGTTAATTGAACGATATATGTTTTTATCCATAAGAAAAATACTGTCAAAAAGAAAAAGCCAACATATTTATTAAAAATACTTTGACCTCTTTGCAATAAGTTAATCATATAGCACCTACCTTGTAATCTATGATTATATACTTTCAGTTATTATTTTTATATTAATGAGGAACTACTGCTCTCAATAGTCTAAGATCTATCCTAACAGCTAAATATGAACAATCCATGAACATTTATTAAAAAAACAAAATGACCAGCACAAGAACATTACTATACTCTCTTTTTTTTAAATGTCAAGGCTCCAATAAATAATAATAGCAGCTGACTCTTCTGTTAACAAAACAAAAGAATCAGCTGCTATTCATTTTCGTTTCCTATAAAGTTTTCTCAACTTGCTTCTTTTCTTTTCGCTTCATTTTCATTAGTGTTTCATACACAATTGGTACAATTACTAAAGTAAGGAGCGTCGAACTTGTCAATCCGCCGATAACTGTCACACCTAATCCTTTCGAAATAAGCCCGCTTCCTTCCATTCCGATTGCTAAAGGTATTAGTGCACCAATGGTCGCAATGGCTGTCATCAGAATCGGACGCAGACGTGTCCCAGCCGCCTCAAGGATGGCTTCTCTCGTTGATAATCCATCATTTTCTTTATGAATTACACGGTCAATCAGGACAATCGCGTTCGTTACAACAATACCAATTAACATCAAGGCACCGATCATTGCAGATACACTCAAGGTTTCACCAGAAATCAACAAACCTAAAAGTCCTCCGATAATCGTAAATGGCAATGAGAATAGAATCGCTAGCGGTGCTAATCCTCCTCCGAAGGTAATAACAAGTACTAAATAGACAATCGCAATCGCTGCAAGCATGGCTAACCCTAGCTGTGTAAAGGATTCTGCAATATCTTCAGATACCCCGCCAACTGAAACATCAACAGTTGAAGGAAGTTTTATTTTGTCTACCTTCTTCTGAACAGCTGCAGAAACTTTTGAAACATCTTTTGTGGTAATTTCTGCACTTACGCTTGCATAAATACGGCCATCACGTCTGGTAATCGTATCAGATGTATGCCCCTTCTTAATATCGATAACATCCTTAATAGGGACTGTCATACCCATCGGGGATTGGATCGTTTTATCGGTTAAATCATTAATATTTTCATAATCATTTTTCTCGACTTCTAAATAGACATTCATTTCTTTGTCATCATTTTCAATAGTTGTCAATACTTGACGCTGGCTACCTGCAAGCTCCATCCCTACTTGCGCTGCAGTAAGTCCCAGTTGGCTTAGTTTTTTCTGATCTGCGACTAGTGTATACTCTTCGTACGTATCAGCAATACTAGTCTTCACATTTTTAAGGGTCTCTTTACTTTTGAAAATTTTCTCAATCTTGTTTACAACAGGTTCAATTTCATCCATATTGTTACCATATACATTAAATGAAAGCGCATTGGATGATCCCATACCTGAAAAGTCTTGACTTGCCCATTCACCTTTATCATTTCGTTTGTTCAAATCATTGATAACTTTTTGAGTTTCTTGTGAAAAGTTTTTGGTGTCTTTATCATATTCAACAAAAAACATGGCGGAATTGCTTTGACCTGGATTCATTGGATTTTCTCCGCCGACTGAAAACTGTATCGTTTTTACACCAGCTCTGTCCTCAAGAAATCCCTCTGCTTCAGTTGCAACCCGCTCAACTTCATCCAAGGTTTCTCCTGGTGCTGGTTTGTAAGTGGCCACAACCATTTTTTGTTCATCAGATGGGAGGAAACTTACCCCAATTACGGGTACTAGGAACAAACTTCCCACTAATAAGAGAAGTGCTAGCCCGAAGGTAATGATTTTATGATTTAGGGACCAATTGAGAACTTTTTTATATCCCAAAGCTAATTTACCTGGTTTATTTTCAACATGGACTTGTTTAGTGGAAATCCCTTTTTTAAATAAAGAATGAGCCATCATTGGAACAATTGTTATCGCAACTAAAAGAGACGCCAATAATGCAAAAACAATGGTTAATGCAAACGGAAGGAACATCTCGCCTACTGGACCTTTCACTAATCCTAATGGAAGGAACACAGCAATCGTTACAACCGTGGAAGAAAAAATCGGCATAAACATTTCTCTGGTGGCAGCAACAATTAAATCTTTACCACTTAAAGCTTCATTTTTAAGAGACATCCTTCTAAAGATGTTTTCAATTACAACAATCGAATCATCAATAACGCGACCAATTGCCACAGTCATAGCGCCAAGGGTCATCATATTAAGTGTAATATCCATTTGTTTTAAAAGTAAAATCGCAATTAAAATGGATAATGGGATAGAAATAACCGATATGATTGTAGTCCGAAAATTTCTCAAGAAAAGCAAGATGATAATCATGGCAAATATTGCACCGAAAATGGCTTTATTCAGCATGGTTGCAACCGATTCTTCGATCGGTTTTCCCTGATCAAAAATCGTAGTAACTTTTAAACCATCAACTTGATCCTCAAAATCTGTCAATTTTTCCTTGACTGCGTTAACAACGTCAACAGTATTTGCGTCCTGTGCACTTGTAATCTGTACTCCAATGGACTCTTTGCCATTTGTCCTGGAAATAGACTCTGCTTTCCCTACTACCTTTATTGTGGCAATATCTTTAAGTTCAACACTAGGAATTGAAGTAGAAACCTGTCCTGATTGGCTGACTTGGCC
>Ga0209370_1002645_pt1 | contig 12539 bp, 8 predicted proteins | sample AgamicAtPrz_FD_187164 | JGI IMG/M metagenome (GOLD analysis project Ga0209370, IMG submission 187164) | Agave microbial communities from Guanajuato, Mexico - At.P.rz (SPAdes) (version 2) | ecosystem: Host-associated > Plants > Phyllosphere > Phylloplane/Leaf | place: Guanajuato, Mexico... | reverse complement strand
CAGATTGCCGCGCATTGACTGGTTCCCGAAGACGCTGTTCGGGCGCACGCTGCTGTTCATCGCGCTCGTCGTCGCGACCGGCGCGCTCGCGCTCGCGGCGATCGCGCGCTACTACGCGGGCGTCGCGGCCGAACGCGCGTACGACCAATTGCTCGCCGGCGCATCGATCCAGGTCGCCGAAAACCTCTACGTACAAGGCGGCGTGCTCGCGCTGAATCCGCCGGTGGCCGCGCTGTCGACGCTGTCGCGCTACGACCTCGTCTACTACAAGGTGGTCGATTCGCGCGGCGTGGTCGTGGCTGGGTACCACGATCTCGCGAGCCCCGCGACGCTCGCCGCCGCGAAGCAGGGCCCCGCGTTCGCGAACGCCGTCTACCAGGGGCATCGGGTGCGCACCGCGACGATCGCGCGCTTCATGCCCGAGGAAAGCACGCCGGGCTGGGCGCTCGTGACGGTTGCGCAGACAACCAACGCGCGCCAGCAGCTGACGAACGACATGAGCATCAAGGTATGGACGCTGATCCTGCTGATGAGCGTACTCGCGATCGGCGCGAGCGGCCTCGCGATCCGGCGTGGCCTGCGCCCGCTCGCGCAGATCGGCACGATCATCGCCGCGCGCGACCCGGCCGACCTGCGGCCGGTGGCCGTCGATACGCCGAGCGAGATCGACGCGATCATCGGGTCGATCAATGGCCTGATGCACCGCCTTGCCGAGCGGATCAACGCGATGCAGCGCTTCATCGCCGACGCCGCGCACCAGATGCGCACGCCGCTCGCGCGGCTCGACGCGCAGATCGAGCTGCTCGACGGCGAATCGGATCCCGCGCGTCACGCGGCGCGGCTCGATGCGTTGCGTGCGACTTCTTCGGACGTCGGCCGGCTCACCGGCCAGTTGCTCAATCATGCGATGGTGATTCATCGCACCGAGGCCGTGCCACTGCAACCGGTCGAACTCGTCACGCTCGCGAAAGAGGTCTTGGGCCGCACGATTCCGCTCGCCGGCGAACGCGACGTGGCCGTTGCGTTCGCGAGCGACGCGCCGCACGCATGGATCGACGGCGATGCGATCAGTCTTCAGGAAGCGCTATCGAACGTGCTGCACAACGCGCTGCTGCACGGCCACGCGGACGACATCGTCGTGTCGGTCGCGACCGCCGGCAATGCGGAGGGCACGGTGACGCTGACCGTCACCGACAACGGGCGCGGGATACCGCGCGAGCACTGGGACGCGGCGTTGCAGCCGTTCGTGCGAATCGCGCCGGACGGCCGCGAGCGGCGTACCGGGTCCGGCCTCGGGCTCGCGATCGTGCAGGAAGTGATGAAGGCGCACGGCGGGCGCGTGGGGTTTGCGTTTCCCGATGCGGGCGGGTTCGCGGTGGTGCTGACGTTTCCGCGCGCGGCGGCGACGCACGCCACGAGCGACGATTAGGCAACCGCGAATCCGGCGCACGCACGTTCGATCGAACGCCACCGGGCGACACGCGTTCAGTCGTCGCTGTCCCGATCCGCGTCGTCGGCGTTGCGCTGCGCGTGTCGCGCAACCAATTGGTCCAGCTCGTCATACTGGCGCTCGCAGAACAACCGGCACAACGCATCGACATCGACGCGCTTTCTCACGTCGATCGTGTCGACGTGCTGCTCCAGCTTGCCCTTGCCGATGCCGAAGAGCCCCTTCTTCATCCGCATGGACACCGCATTCAACTGGAAGCCGTCCGAATGCGCATCCGTCAACGCGGTCACCCACAGCTCGCGCTGATCGTCGGCATGCTGCAGCACGAGCGCCGGCAGCGGGCCGTCCTGCGTCTCGTTCCATTCGACGTGCTGAGCAGCCCAAGGGAACGCATCGAACGCATGAACGAACGACGCGTAGTCGGTCGCGCCCTGCTGATCGAGCTGGTTGAAATCGTAGCCGACTTTCTGGATGGAATAGGTCAACATGGCGCGGTGCTCTCCGTGGTGTCGATCGCGACAGAACGCCAATCTACTCCACATTTCGCGGCGCCTGGCAGCGCCTGCTTGCGCCGCCTACGCCGCCACCGCCTCCCCACCGAGATACGCATCGCGCACGCGCTCATCGTCGAGCAGCGTTTTCGCGGGCCCTTCGAGCACGACGCGCCCCGTCTGCAGCACATACCCGTAATGCGCGATCTCCAGCGCGAGGCTCGCGTTCTGCTCGACCATGAACACCGTCACGCCTTGCTTGTTGATCGCGTCGATCAGCTCCAGCACCTTGTCGACGTACAGCGGCGACAGCCCCATCGTCGGCTCGTCCATGCAGATCAGTTTCGGCCGCGCCATCAGCGCACGCGCCATCGCGAGCATCTGCTGCTCGCCGCCCGACAGCGTGCCCGCGCGCTGAGCGAGCCGTTCGCGCACCCGCGGAAACAAATCGAGCACACGCGCGTAGTCGTCGGCCACCGCCGCACGATCGCCGCGCGTGTAAGCGCCCATCAGCAGGTTCTCGCGCACGCTCATGTCGCCGAACAGCCGCCGCGCTTCCGGCACGGCCGCGATCCCGCGCCGCACGCGCTGCGGCGTCGCGAGCGCGGTCACGTCGTCGCCGTCGAAACGCACGACGCCGCGACGCGGACGCATCAGCCCGAGGATCATCTTCATCGTCGTCGACTTGCCGCTCGCGTTGCCGCCGAGCAGGCTGACGATCTGCCCGCGGCCGACTTCGAAATTCACGTCGAAATGCACCTGCACGGGCCCGTAGAACGTGTCGAGGTGTTCGAGTTTCAGCAGCGCGTCGGTCATGGTCGTATCGGGTCCGGAAGATTGCAAGCTCATGCGGCCGCCTGCGCGGCGCGCTCGGCCGGCGTGCCGCCCGCATGGCGGCGGCCGAGATAAGCCTCGATCACGCGCGGATCGTGCCGCACGTCGCGCGGCGCGCCTTCGGCGATCTTCACGCCGTTGTCGAGCACCATCACGCGATCGGACACGCGCATCACGAGCTCGAGCTTGTGCTCGATCAGCAGGATCGTCAGGCCGCGCGCCTTCAGCGACTGGATCAGTTGCAGCATCTCGGCCGTCTCCGTCTCGTTCATCCCGGCCGTCGGCTCGTCGAGCAGCAGCAGGCGCGGATGCAGCGCAAGCGCGCGGCCGATCTCCACACGCCGCCGGTTCGCATACGACAGGCTGTGCGCCGGATGATCGATGCGCGGCGTCAGCCGCTCGCCGAACCCGGCGACGATCGCGCGCGCCTCCTCCCGCAGCGCGGCTTCCTCGCGCCGCACCGCCGCGGGCCGCACGAGCGCGCGCCACACCTCGGCCGCCGCGCCGAGCGCGGGCCAGCCCGGCCGCGCCGCGCGCAGCCGCGCATGCGCGCCGATCAGCACGTTGTCGAGCACGCTCAGGTTGCCGAACACGCGGCCGTGCTGGAACGTGCGCGCGATGCCGAGCGCCGCGAGCCGCTCGGGCGCGGTGCCGGTGACGTCGCGGCCGTCGAACGTCACGCGGCCGGCATCGGGCCGGTCGGCGCCCGTGATCAGGTTGAACAGCGTCGACTTGCCCGCGCCGTTCGGGCCGATCACGCTCAGCAGCTCGCCGTCGGCGAGCGTCAGGCTCGCGCCGTCGAGCGCGGTCACGCCGTCGAAGCGGCGCGTCAGGCCCTGCACGTCGAGCAGGGGTCGGGTGGTCGTCATCGCATTCCTCCTCACACCGTGCCGAGCAGGCCCTGCGGCCGGAACCGGACGAGCAGCAGCAGCACGAGGCCGTAGATCAGCATCCGGTAGTCAGCCGCCCAGCGGAACAGCTCGGGCAGCCCGATCAGCGCGATCGCGCCGACGATGCCGCCGAGCACGTTGCCGAGCCCGCCCAGGATCACCATCGTCAGCGCGAGGATCGACACCTGCGAATCGAAGGTCTGGTGATTGATGTAGCTGTACAGATGCGCGGCGATGCCGCCGCTCACGCCCGCCGCGACGCCGCCGACCGCGAACGCGATCGCCTTGTAGCGGTTCGGCGCGATGCCGTGCGCACGCGCGGCGACGTCGTCCTCGCGCACCGCGCGTAGCGTGCGGCCCAGATGCGAACGCAGCAGCCGCACCTGTACGAGCGCGAACACGACGAGCACCGCGAACGTGAACCAGTACGCGGCGCGCGCGGTCGTCGCCCACGGCAGCGGCGCGATGCCGGTGATGCCGAGCGGGCCGCGCGTCAGGCTGTCCCAGTTCAGGATCACGAGACTCACCACTTCGCCGATCCCGAGCGTCGCGATCGACACGTAGTGCCCGCGCAAGCGGAACGCCGGATAGACGAGCAGCGTGCCGAACACGGCGGTGATCGCGCCCGCGCACGGAATCGTCACGGCCGGCGACCAGCCGAGATCCGACGACAGCAGCGCCGACGCATACGCACCGATCACGAGCAGCGCGGCGTGGCCGAGCGAGATCTGCCCGACCGTACCCGCGACGAGCGTGAGACTCAGCGCGAGCAGCCCGTACAGCCACGCGTTGGTCAGCGTCTGCAGCACGTAAGGCGATGCCCCGAGCCACGGCAGCACGGCCGCCGCCGCGATCAGCGCGACGAGCACCGGGCGCGGCACGCGCACGGCTTTCGCGGCAGCGAGGAAGGTGCCCGTCATCGGCTCCGGCGGCAGCGCACGGTTCGCACTGAACAAGCCGTTCGGCCGCCACACGAGGAAGACGATCAGCAGTCCGAACGCGAACAGGTCGCGATAGCTGGTGCCGAACAGCGCGACGCCGTAGCTTTCGACGAGACCGAGCAGCAGGCTGCCCGCGATCGCACCCGGCACGTTGCCGAGCCCGCCGATCAGCAGCGCGACGACGCCCTTCAGCGTCGCCTGGAAGCCCATCGCCGGATCGATGCTGTTGTAGTACATGCCGACCAGCAGCCCGCTCACGCCACCGAGCGCGCACGCGATCGCGAACACGGTCTGGTTCACGCGATCGACGTCGACGCCCATCTGCAACGCGGCGTCGCGATCCTGCGCGGTCGCGCGCACGGCCCAGCCGAGCCGCGTGAAGCGCAGGAAGCCGTACAGCAGCGCGGCCGCCGCGATGCCGATGCCCGCGATCAGCAGGTCGAGCGAGCCGAGCGTCGCGCCGGCGATCCGCACGTGCCAGTCGGGCAGCGGCGTCGGCACCGCGCGCGGGTCCGCGCCGAACGCGAGCTGCGCGAGCTGATCGAGGATGAAGCTGATGCCGATCGTCGCGAGCAGCGGCGCGATGCGCGCGGCGTGGCGCAGCGGCCGCAACCCGATCCGCTCGATCGCGATGCCGAGCGCGCCGCACCCGACCACGACCGCCGCAAGCGCAACCGGCAGCGGCAGCCCGAAGCGCGTCAGGCACAGCCAGCCGATGAACGCGCCGACCATGTACACCGAGCCGTGCGCGAAGTTGATCAGGTGCGACACGCCGAAGATCAGCGCGAGCCCGACCGCGAGCAGCGCGTAGATGTTGCCGACGATGAGGCCGTTGAGCGTGTAGTCGAGCCAGGAAGCCATCACGATGCGTCCGTCAGGTGCAGGCGGTTCATGTCGGGCTCAGCGCGCCGCGAGCTGCGGCTTCGCGCCGTCCCACAGCGCCCACTGCCCCTGCTTCACGACCAGGTACACGGTGCGCGCGCCCGCGACGCGGCGCGTCTGCGGATCGAAACGCACCTTGCCGAAGATCACGCTCGGCACGTCGCTGATCTTCGCGAAGCCGTCGTGCGCGGCCTGACGCGTCGTGCCGTAGCGGCGCAGCACCTCGGCCGACAGGATCAGCGCGTCGTACGCACGCGCCACGAACGAATCGGGATCGGCGTGGAATTTCGCGCGATAGCGCTGCACGAACGCCTGCACCTCGGGGCGCGGTTCGGCCGGGAAGAAGTTCGATTCCGTATAGACGCCTTCGACGGCCGTGCCGCCCAGTTCGAGGAACTTCGGCGAATACACGGAGCCCACCGCCGCGATCGGCAGCGCGACGCCGGACGTGCGCGCCTGGCGCACGATCTGCGCGCCGTCCGCGTAGTACGAAATCAGCACGATCGAATCGGGTTTCGATTCGCCGATGCGCACGAGCGTCGAGCGGAAATCCTTCTCCGCCGGCTGGTAGCCTTCGGCCGCGACGACCTGCGCGCCGAGCCCCGTCACCGCCTTCGCGAAGATGTCCTTGCTGGTGCGGCCCCAGTCGGTGTTCAGGTACAGCACCGCGATCCGCTTGAAGCCGAGTTCCTTCACCGCGTAGCGCGCGAGCAGCGGCTGTTCCTCGGCCTGGCTCAGCGCGGTGCTCCACAGATAATCGCCGCCCTTCGTGAAATCCGGATGCGAATTCGTGAAGCCGAACTGGATCAGTTGCCCGCGCTGGTAGATCGGCGACGCGGCCATCGACGTCGCGCTCGAGAAATCGCCAAGCTCGATCGCGATGCGCGGATCGGCGACGAACTTCTGCGCGATCGCCACCGCCTGGCGCGGGTCGCTGCGGCTGTCCTGGAAGTCGATCGCGAGCGGCCGGCCATGAATGCCGCCGCTGCCGTTGATCTCGTCCAGCGCGAGATCGAAGCCGCGCTTCCACTGCTCGCCGTATTGCGCGTCCTGGCCCGTGAGCGGCCCGCTCACGCCGATCACCACCGGCTCGCCCGACACGCCGGCCGCGAGCGCGCCGCCCGTCGACAAGCCCCATGCGGCAGCCAGTACCGCCACCGTGCCCAGCACGCGCCGCCATGCGCCGCGCGCGTCGTTCCCCGAAACGTTCATGCGTCCCCCAGCTTCAGTCAGTCGAAAAGAGTGAGGGCATGTAACCACCCGGTCCGGAGCGTTCCAACGAAGTTTTGCGCATATCGATATCGCATGCGGCGCGAAGCCGATGACGTGTGCGATCGATCGTGGCTACCCGCTGCATCGATCGACATGCCGGCATGCATCGCATCGCGTTGATTCGATTGGCGTTTCGTTCTTGTCACCCCCCGCAACCGGCGCGCATGCGGGCACAACCGGCCGTCGCGACGATCGCGCGCTTCGCAGTTTTCCCGCTGTCGATAGCAAAAATCATTATATGAATCACGCATGATCACGCTCCTACAATGCGCAAATCGCATCATCGGAACGCGTCATGGAGTTGCATCAACTCGAAGCCTTTTCCGCGGTCATGTCGGCCGGCAGCGTGACCGGCGCGGGCGAACTGCTCGGCCGCTCGCAGCCGGCCGTCACGCGGCAGATCCAGGAGCTCGAAGCCGATCTCGGCTACGCGCTGTTCGACCGGCACGGCCCGCGCGTCACGCCGACGCGGCGCGCGTTCCTGCTGTACGAGGAAGTCGAACGCTCGCTGGTCGGCCTGCGCGCGATCGAGGCGCGGGCCCGCGCGCTCGGCGACGAAACGGCCGAACCCGTGCGCATCGCGGCCACCCCGTCGCTCGCCGCCACGCTCGTGCCGGCCGCGCTCGCCGCGCTGCCCGACGACGCGCATGCGCCGCACTACCAGTTGCGCAGCGAATCGGCCGAGCATGTGGTGCACGAGGTGCTGGCCGGCACGGCCGATGTCGGCGTCGTCACGCTGCCGATGGCGCATGCCGGGCTCGACGTGCACTGGATCGCGCAGACACCCTGCGTCGCCTTGCTGCCGGCCGACGATCCGCTCGCGGCGAAACCGCGTATCGCACTGCGCGACCTCGCGCGGCGCCGCATCGTGACGGTCGCGAACCGGCACCGGCTGCGCCAGCGGATCGACGCGGCGTTCGCGGCCGCGCGTGTCGATGCACGCGTGTTCATCGAAACCAATGCGTCGCTGAACGCGGTGATGGCCGCGCGCGCGGGCATCGGGATCGGCATCGTCGATCCGGCCACGGGCGTCGCATTGCCGGTGGACGGCGTCGTCGCACGCCCGCTCGACGTCGACATCCCGTTCGCGTTCGGCGTCGCGACGCCGGCCGGCAAGGCACGCACGGCGGCCGTCGATGCGCTGCTCGACGCGCTGCACCGCACGACGCGCGCGCTGCTCGACGACGTGACCTTCCACGATGCCGCCGCGCACGATGCGCTGCTGCGCGGCGACCGGCTGCGCACCGAACGCACGGCGCGCCCGCCTCGCCCGCCCCGTGCGCGCCGCACACGGCCGGAGGCCGCATGACGACACCACTCGACGCACTCGAAGCACGGCTTGCGCAGGACCTGCGCTGGCTCGACCTGCCCGCGCCGTCGTGGGTGCCGCCGCGCGATGTGGACGGCGCGCGCGTGCTCGACGTCGCGATCGTCGGCGGCGGCATGGCCGGGCTCGCGGCGTCCGCCGAACTGCGCCTGCTCGGCATCGACAACCAGTGCGTGATCGACCGCGCGCCGGCCGGCTACGAAGGCCCGTGGGTCACGTTCGCGCGGATGGAGACGCTACGTTCACCGAAGCAGCTTGCGGGCCCCGCGCTCGGCCTGCCCGCGCTGACGTTCCGCGCATGGTTCGAAGCGCAATACGGCCGCGATGCGTGGGACGCGCTGTACAAGATCCCGCGCCCGCAATGGATGGACTACCTGCGCTGGTATCGGCGCGTGCTCGACCTGCAGGTGCGCAACGACACGACGCTCGTCGCGCTGCGCCCGCGCGACGACGGGCTGCTCGCGCTCGACGTGCGCGGCAACGGCGCAGCGCAGACGCTGCTCGCGCGGCACGTCGTGCTCGCGACCGGTCGCGACGGGCTCGGCGGCCCGTACGTGCCGCCCGTCGCGCAGCGCGCGCCGCGCACGCGGTGGGCCCATTCGTCCGAGCCGATCGATTTCGCCGCGCTCGCGGGCAAGCGCGTCGGCGTGGTCGGCGCGGGCGCGTCCGCGTTCGACAACGCGGGCACCGCGCTCGAAGCGGGCGCCGCGCGCGTCGACCTGTTCTTCCGCCGCGCGGACATTCCGCGCATCAACAAGCTGACCGGCATCGGCAGCCCGGGGCTCGTGCACGGCTACGCCGATCTCGACGACGCGACGAAGTGGCGCTTCATGCACTATGCGCTGACGTCGCAGACGCCGCCGCCGCGCGACAGCGTGCTGCGCGTCTCGCGCCACGACCATGCGCATTTCCATGCGGGCAGCCCGATCGAAACGCTCGCCGACCACGCGGACGGCCTCGACGTGACGACGCCGCGCGGACGCTACACGGTCGACTTCCTGATCTTCGCGACGGGCTTTCATTCGGACTGGACGACGCGCGAGGAATTCGCGTCGTTCGGCGCGCACGTGCGGCGCTGGAAGGATCGCTATCGGCCGGAACCGGCGCTGTGGCTCGACGAGCTCGCCGAGTCGCCCGATCTCGGCCCCGCGTTCGCGTTCCAGGAGCGCGAACGCGGCGCGTGCCCGGCCATCACACGGATTCATTGCTTCAACCATGCGGCGAGCCTGAGCCACGGCAAGCTGTCCGGCGATATCCCGGCGATCAGCGCGGGCGCGCAGCGGCTCGCGCGCGGCATTGCGAGCCGGCTGTTCGATGCCGATCGCGACCGCCACTACGACGCGCTCGTCGCCTACGCGAATGCCGAACTGCAAGGCGATGAATGGCGCGATGCCGACGCCATCGGTCACTTTGACGACGAAGGAAAACCGAAACGATGACTGACTCCATCACGCCGGCCGCCGCGCCGGATACGATCGACACCTCGGCCGGCCTGCGGGAAGGTGGTGCCGTCGCCGCGCTGCGCCGCGCACGCGGCAAGGTGTTGTTGCATACGCAACTGAGTGAAGCCGCGCTGTTCGATCCCGCGCTACCCGATCTTTCGCTGATCGAGCGGCTGCATGCGGCACGGTATGTCGCGCGGCAGTCGAATGCGCCCACGCTGGCCGACATCTATCGCACGCGATTGCTCGACGCAGGCGGCACGCCCGACGACATCGAGCACGCAGATGCCGACGCGTTCGACGCGCTGCCTCGCCGCCTCGGCGCGATCCTGCTGCACGCGAAGCGCCTGACGCACGCGCCGGTCAACGCGCGCGCATCCGATCTCGACACGTTGAAATCGGCCGGACTCACGACACCCGCGATCGTCGCGCTGTCGCAGCTCGTCGCGTTCGTCGCGTATCAGTTGCGCGTCGCCGCGGCCGCGCGGGCACTTCAGGCACGCGCCGCCAAGGAGGCCGCATGACGACTACCGCCCACGGCTTCACCTCCGACACGCTCGGCTGGCGCGCGTGGCTCGACACGGTCTCCCTCGATGCGGCGACGCCCGATCAGCTCGCGGTACTCGAGGCGAGCCACCCGCAAGCGAAAACGTCCGACTACTATCTGCTGCTCGTCCATCATGCCGAGATCCTGCTGCAGCGCTCGGGCGTGTTCAACGCGATCATGTACGGCCCCGGCGGGCTGTCGCGCGCGGAGCGCGAACTGGCGAGCACGGCGGTATCGCGCGTGAACGGCTGCGTGTACTGCGCGTCGGTGCATGCGCAGCGCTTTACACAGCTCGCGAAACGCACCGATGCGATCGAGCAGGTGTTCGACGATCCGGCGACGGCCGGCACCACGGCGCGCGAACGCGCGATCGTCCGCTATGCGATCGCGTTGACCGAACGACCCGACGCGATCGACGAGAACGACATCGCCGCGCTCGAAGCCGAAGGGCTCACACATGAGGAAATTCTCGACCTGTCGCACGCGATCGCGATCTTCGCGTGGGCGAACCGGCTGATGCTGACGCTTGGTGAGCCGGTGTTCCCGGAGCCGGCGGCCAGCGCCTGACCGCACGGAGAACGTGGCGCGGAACCGGCCGTGTCGCGCCTTACGCGTCAACGGTCGGTGCGCTGCATGCTCGCGGGAATTCATCTCGCGCGGCGCTCGGCGGCGGCACAGGATGGCGCGAAATTCGAATCAATGGAAAAACGGCGCGAACCGGCGTCGGTATCGCACGCCTGAATGGAACGGGCGTCGCGGTCGCGCCATGGTTGGCGCGACCGCGACCGGATGCTTCGACCTGCGAACGAGATCGAAGCATCCTGTACTGCCATCAATCGCCCAGCAGCTTCAACCCGGCCGGCAGCGTTTCGCCGAACACGCGCACCGTATCGGCTTCGTCGAACGCGATCGCTTCACGGACCATGTCGATCCATGCCACCGATGCATTCGCGGCCGACAGGCGCTTGATGACCGCCTCGCGCGTGTCGTCCGGCAAATCGCGTGAGCGGTCGCCCGTCATCCGCGCCATCTGCGCAGCCGCGAACGCAGCCGGCTCGACCTGCTTCCAGTCGAGCGCGAACAGCGCATCGAGCCAGCCGATGACGATTTCCGCCGGCACGACGCTGTGCGCACTGCCATAGAACGGCCGCCTTGCTCCAATCCGCCCGAGCGCCCACGCGCACAACGTCCGGTCGGCCGGCTTCTGCAATTGCGCGATCAGGCGCTCGGCCAGCTCGACTTTGCGCTCGACGGGCAGCCGTTCGAGTGACGCGGACAATCGCGTCATGTCGGCCGGCCCGACCTTGGCCGGATCGAACGGCAGCTTGCGCCGCTTGTCGTCGGACGGTTCGAGGAACGCGATCGCGTCGCGCACCTGCGTCTGCGCGTCGTCGTCGAGACCGCCGGCCACACGCCGCCACAGCGTCCACCACTCGGACCACACCTGCGCGTCGGTCACATATTGAATGCCGTCGTCGAACAGCGGCCACAGCTGCTCGATGCGCCACGCGTCGAGCGGATGACCGAAACCCGGACGCAGGCAATACCCGGCCAGGTTCAGCCACGCGCGCTCGTGATCGGCCGAGCGGCGCCGCCGCCGCGCCCGCGCGAGCAATGCGTCGAACAGTTCGCGTGCGAGCGCGACGTCCCAGTCTTCGCGCGCGCCGAGCACCTGTTCGAGTTGCGCGCGCAACCGACGCGTGTCTTTCGGCGTGACGCCCGCGGCCTTGCTGCCGAACGAGCGCTCGATCAGCTCGATCGCCTGGTCGATACGCGGATGCCGTGTGGGCGAGGCATCGTCGCCGTGAACCGGTGCATCGCCGCGCAACTGGAATTCGAGCCGCCAGCGGCGCGCCGCATCGTCGGTCGCGATGCAATGCATTTCGAGCGTGCCGACCTCGGTCAGCGACGCGGTGAGTTTCACCGGCGTTTCGCGTGCGTCGCCGCCCGCCTTCGCCTCGACGACCGTCGCGATCGGCGGCAGCCGCACGAAATCGCCGCCGTCGAGATCGACGAGATCGCCGGGTTGGTACTTCGTGTCGGCCACCGTCGATACGAGGTGGAAGCGCACCGGCTGCCCGAGCTGCAGCGCGAACGTGCGATCGTCGAGCCGGATCTCGCGGCCTTCTTCCGCGCCGCGCGGCAGCAGGCAGACGCCGCGTGCGGCTGCGTCGCCTTCGCCATCGTCGAGCACGAGGAAATAGCTGCGCGCGGAGCCGCCGCCGATGCGCGGCGCATGGCCGGCACGCGCAAGCCCGTAGGCCACCGCGCCGCGCGCGACGGCCACGTCCGGATGCGCGTTGTGCAGCACGTCGAGCGGCGCGCCGCGCCACGCGCCGAGCGTCTGCGCGAGACGGCCGGCAAGCGCGCCCGCGCGGAACACGCCGCCGTTGAGCAGCAGCGTGTCCGGCAGCGGGCCTTCCGCATGACGGTTCAGGAACGCGGCGACGTGGCGCGTGACGG
>Ga0209370_1002643_pt1 | contig 12545 bp, 11 predicted proteins | sample AgamicAtPrz_FD_187164 | JGI IMG/M metagenome (GOLD analysis project Ga0209370, IMG submission 187164) | Agave microbial communities from Guanajuato, Mexico - At.P.rz (SPAdes) (version 2) | ecosystem: Host-associated > Plants > Phyllosphere > Phylloplane/Leaf | place: Guanajuato, Mexico... | reverse complement strand
TACATTCTTAAGAGCTTCGCGAATTTCTTTTGCAGGGAATGGACGAATAATATTTGGACTGATCACTCCAGCCTTTATTCCTTTTTCACGAAGTTGATCCACAACATCCTTAGCAGATTCTGCAGCAGAGTTTAATAGAAATAAAGCAACTTCTGCATCTTCCATTTTATATAAATCTAGTACAGGATATTCTCTTCCCGATAGCTTAGCGTATTCTTCAGCTACCTCTTTAAAAATCTCACCAGCATTGTACATTGCTTCAGACTGTTGGAAGTGATTGTTGAGGAAATCATCCCCGCTCATATGGGCACCAATCGTTACTGGTTTACTTAAATCCCTAATAAAGTTGTAATCTGTTGGGCATTCACCCACAAATCGCTGCACAACACTGCGCTCCTTAAAGAATTCAACCCGGCGCTTTTGATGGGAAGTAAAGAATCCATCATAAGCAACAATAACAGGTAAACGGACCTTAGAATGTTCCGCAATTTTTAATGCCATAATATTCATATCATAAACAGCTTGCGGGGTTTTTGCTGTTAATATGACCCAGCCTGTATTTAAAGCATAATATAAGTCTGAATGATCTCCGCGAATATCTAATGGACCACTCACAGCACGCGTAACAAGATTCATTACCATAGGAAAACGAGTACCTGATTGTACTGGCATTTGCTCAAGCATATACAAGAATCCATTTGCACTTGTTGCATTGATTACCCGTGCACCTGTTGCTGCTGCACCATAGCAAATCCCGGCCGAACCGTGCTCACCATCTGCAGGAATCAGTTTAATATCATGTTCTCCACGTGTTTTCATTTGATCTAAAAATTGAGCGACCTCAGTGGAAGGCGTTATTGGGAAGTATCCCATAATATGATAATTGATTTGTGCTGCGGCCATTGCAGCCATTTCATTCCCTGATTCAAAAGTAGAAATTTGTTCTGCAATGCTTTTTGATGTTAATTTTTCTTCTAAAATAGACATTATTGGACCCCTCCTGCAATATACGGAAAGTTTTGTTTAACGCGGTGGTCATCTGCATACCCAAGTAATTCGCGAAGATCACCAAGGGCATCCGTTGGACAGGCTTCCACGCATTTTAGGCAGCCTTTACAGTATTGATAATCAATACCTTTAAGGAACATTTGTTTTCTGCCACGCTTATCCTCTCCTTCTTCCCAAACGAAACAATAGTCCGGACAAACATTGTCACAAGCTGCACAATGAATACATTTCTCTTGTTGGAATTCTGGAAGGAATCCTTGGCGTGAACCGCTTAAATCTTTATAAATACTATTAGCTTGTGAAACCATGACTCCACCGATTTCCTGAGTCATATATCCCAGCATTGGCAATGGACGGGTAAAAGCTTTTCCTTCCGCCCCGGCTGGTACTTCGTATGTTTTAAACTGAACCTCATTATAACCGCGGTCAAAAGTACGGATATTTGGCTCAACTAGATGCGGGTATTTTTTTGTGAACGTTTTCCTTATTACATCTCTCATTGATTCTGGATCTAAAAAGTCACAAATGCGATAGAGTGCACCTAGCATGGCTGTATTTACTTTCGTTTTTTCTTCAACAGCAATCGAAAGGGCATCTACAATGGCAAGTGTTCCGTATTCCAATTGTAAATCCTTTTTTACTTCATCAAATTCTCTCGCTGTATTAACGAGTACGATACCATCAGCATTTAATCCGCTGACAACATTAACAGTTCTATATAAGGCTTCATGGAAAACCCCAACAATATGTGGTTGTTCAATTGGACTATGGTCTCTAATTTCCACATCTGGTTCACAGAAGCGGATAAAGCTCTTTACTGGAGACCCCTTTTTTTCTGATCCGTAGGATGAAAAATTAGAACCCTTCAAGCCAAGACTTAAAACGCCTGCCTCCGCCAACATTTTTCCAGCAAGGTTAGCACCTAACCCCCCAATTGATTCAAGACGGATTTCAAAAAATCCCAATTCATTTTTTTTCGGTAAAATAGACATAATGTCCCTCCCTGATTTGAAAAGCGGAAGCGCAGTGACCAGGGGCTTATGACCCCGAGCCCCTAGGCGCTGTAGCTAGACATCTCGTAAAATAAAATTTTACTTCCCCACAACTATTGTAAAACGAATATTTTTATTAATCTGTGATAAAAGTCAAACACAGAGAAAAAAATTTTATAACACAAAAATTCATTATTGAATAAATGCTAGTATATATGATTTTCAAGATGATTTTTCATTGTATAACAGATTCAAAATTGTTGTAGAACAGAAAATAAAAAAAGCCTGCACCCGATTATGGTACAGACCTTTAAAAATATTTATAAATCATTAATGACAATATACGATGCCTTTACTGGTCCATGCACTCCAACGACAAGATTCAATTCAATATCCGCAGAGTTACTCGGTCCAGTAATAAAATTGACGCATGAAGCAACATGACCAGTTTTCTTATGAATCTCCCGCATCTTTTGAGATGCTTGCGTAATCCGCGGTACTAGTGTACTTTTCGGTATAAGTGCGATATATGTTGCAGGTAGAAAACTGACAGTTCTTCCTTTATTCTCATCACTAAACAATACGACCGTTCCGGATTCAGCCAGTGTTATTTCACTAATAGTAATCCCTACATTAGCCTTTTCCGCCTTTGCAATGTTTTGTTGCCCCTTGCTATGATTCCACTCGTAAACCTCTATATTCTGTGCAGGCCATTCCTTCTTCAAAAGCGGATCTAGTCCCCACTTGGAAAAGCGATCATCTTTCCAAGTGACAATCGGACCGCCGCCAAAACCAGAAACTACTTCATTTACGACTGAAGATAAATCATTGCTTTCAGTTACATAAAGGCTTGTATGAATTTTTTTACATTGGTCTTTAAGTACCTCTAACAATTCATCTTGTGTAGCATCTTTCAAAACCTCATATTGGGGCTGGAATTTCCAGGTCGGCCTTTCAACTGGAGAGGAAATGCGTGGCCGCCCAAGACTGCCCGCGATTTGGTTTAGAAATTTATCTCGATTGTGAATCGTCCCAACCATGATTATTTGCCTCCTTTTTCACGGTTTTTAAACCAATCTCTGAATCGCTCTTTATTTGGTGCCGGAAAATCTCGAATATCTGTCCAAGCCTTTAATGGACCTGGTCCTTTAGTTATCTTCTCACCCACTGTAAAAGGGTTCATGGCAGCGGGTGCCATCTTAGATCCTATCTTATACATGATTGGAGAGGCTGCCCCTAAACCAAAAGCTTTCATTAATAGCTTTTCGGATATTGGTGCTTTTCCCTCTTTTTCGACAATAACTTCTCGGTGTTTATGAAGAAGGTTATGTAACGGTATTTTTACTGGACATACTTCTGTGCAAGCACCACATAGGGTTGAAGCGTAAGGAAGCTCTTTAAATTCGTCATATCCGCCTAATAATGGTGATAGGACTGCACCGATAGGGCCGGAATAAATAGAGCCGTATGAGTGCCCGCCCACATGCCGATACACTGGACATACGTTAATACAGGCAGCACAGCGGATACACTGTAAAACAGATTGGAACTCTCCCCCAAGTATCTTGGATCTTCCGTTATCAACAATGACAAGGTGAAATTCCTCCGGACCATCGACATCAAATGCTTCTTTCGGTCCTGTTAACACAGTAATATAGCTAGTTAATTTCTGACCTACCGCACTTCTCGTTAGTAAGCTTACTAAAACTTCCATCTCTTCAAAGGTTGGAACCAGTCTTTCCATTCCCATAACTGTAATTTGTGTTTTAGGTAATGCTGTTACTAAATCAGCATTTCCTTCGTTAGTTACTAGACTAAAAGAACCTGTTTCGGCCACAGCAAAATTACAGCCAGTAATTCCAATATCGGCTGATAGGTATTCCTTACGAAGCATCTCACGGGCATGCCAAGCTAACTCTTCTGGTTTTGATGTTTTTGTGTAACCTAACCTCTCCGTAAACACATCGCGAATTTGCTCTTTGTTTTTATGGAGCGCAGGTACAACAATATGAGACGGCGGATCATGATCATCAATTTGAAGAATGTATTCGCCAAGATCTGTTTCTATAACCTCACAGCCTTCTTGTTCCAACATCGCATTTAAACTGATTTCTTCAGTTACCATCGATTTCGATTTAACAATTTTCTTGGCTTCCTTCTTTTTTACAATCCCTTGGATATACTCATTTGCTTCTTCCTTAGTTTGTGCAAAAAATACATGTCCACCACGCTTGGCAACATTCTCACTTAGTTGTTCTAAATAATAATCCAAATTTTCCAGTACATGTTGACGAATTTCTTCCCCATGAGAGCGCCATTCTTCCCAGTTTCCTAGTTCCTCAGCGGCGACTCTTCTTTTTACACCCATACCGTCCTGTGCTCCAGCGACGGCACCGCGCATGAAGTCATCATGAATTCCTTTATCAACACGCTCTTTAAATTGATCTGTGCTAATCTTCATTGCCATACAATTATTCCTCCATTCTTCTAAGTTTATAAAACTTGTCTGTTGATTTCCGTTCCAGGCACTTCAATCAATAGAGTTCCAAAATCAACGGCTATTTAATACCTCGGCAATATGCATTACCTTGATCGGTTTTCCAACTCTATCAATTCTTCCGCCAATATTCATTAAGCAGGCTGCATCGGCACCGATTAGATATTCAGCACCAGTTTCTTCAACATGTCGGACTTTTTCATCCACCATTTGCTCTGAAATTTGAGCCATTTTTACTGCAAAAGTACCCCCAAATCCACAGCATTGTTCCTTCCCAGGCAATTCAGTAAACTTTAGACCTTTTACATTACTTAATAGAATCATAGGAGCTTTCTTCACACCTAACAATCTTGTCATATGACAGGAGGTATGATAGGTTACACTTCCTTCAAAACGGGCACCGACATCCTCAATTTTCAAAACATCAACAATAAATTGCGTAAGTTCAAATGATTTTTCAGCAAGTTTTTTTGCCTTTGGTTCCCAAACGGGGTCCCCCTTAAAAATATGCTGATACTCATGGAACATCGTTATGCAAGATCCTGATGGAGAGACTATGTATTCAGCATCGATAAATGTGTCTATCATCCGTTTCATTGCTTCTTTTGTTTCTTTAACATAACCACTATTATATGACGGCTGCCCGCAACAAACTTGTGATTCAGGAAAATCAATTTCACAACCGAGCCTCTCAAGGAGTTCGACGGTGGCCTTTCCTACATTACTTTGGAACATATCTACAATACAAGTTGCAAAAAGTGTAACCTTCATGATTGTCTTCCTCTCCTATAATTCAATTTTCATAATTTCCGCTGATGAACTGGTCATCTGATGACTTAAATAAAAAAAGAAATAAATTTTTATATTATTCATACTACAATAAAACTAGAACCTTTTGAAAGTGCTTCCAGCAAAAAAAAATAAAATTATAAAAAACATGCATTCTCCAATGGCTAGGAGACGCATGTTTTATGGGTTCAATCGATTTTGGCTGTAAAATAGTTAGTTTGGAAAATTCGCAGATTGAAAATACTTTTGCAGCACAGCTTCTACATTTTCTAAGTGTACGAGCATAAACTTTCTCGCTTTTTCTTCATCCTGCTCTTTTACAGCTTCAAATATATCCTTGTGTTCATCAAATAGTCGCTCCACTGTGGTTTGTTTAGAAAAGAGCCAAACACGTCGTGTTTCTTTCATGGTTTCTCCCATCAAACCAGAAACATGATTCATTAAGCTAAGCAACAAAGGATTTTGCGCGGCATCAGCAAGAGCAAGATGAAATTGTAAATCAGCTTTTTCACCCAGTGTTTCATTCCCTTGTGCTTTCTTCATTTCTTCCAGTGCTTCCTCCAGCATGGATAAATGTTGACTCGTTCTTTTTTTAGCAGCTGCAGCAGCCGTACCAATTTCAATTATCTTACGAACCTCTAATAATTGAGCAATGTCTTCTTGGTTCATTAAAATAGCTGTCGATAGCGGAAAAGTGATTTGCTCTGGTTCAAATTCCTTTACAAATGTACCCTCCCCTTGCTTCATTTCAACGAGACCCATCGCTCTTAACGAGGTTAACGCTTCACGGATGGCGGAGCGGCCCACTTGGAAATTTTCTGCAAGTTGTTGTACCGAATCAAGTTTTTCACCTGGTTTAACTTGACCCGTTCGAATCATTTCATATATGGCCTCTGCTACTTCTTCATAGATCTTTTTTGGTTTTATTTTTTTATAATTCACCGGTCCAGCCCCTAACAAGCATTCGTTTCTCAGACGCATCTTCATTATACAGTTTTTTCAAAAATCTGCCTATGTAATCAACTTCATCAATTTAAACAATATTCTACTATTTGTTACATGATAATATTTAATAATGCAAATTTTTAAAAAAAAGATTGAATTTCTTCCATTTCGTCCCTATAATTCATTTTAGAAGCAGGAAACATCTAGTCATCTGATGACCTAGTCACCATTTGTAAGCGGTTGCTGAATTAAAGGAGGGTAGACATCATTACTTGAAGAAAAATCAAAAAAAGCTAATTCGGGGGGATTAAGCTATTATGACATTTACTCAAAATTTTACAGCAGTGGGGGATAATCTCGCATTATCTGCTGTTGTTGCACTAATTCCGATTCTTTACTTTTTCTGGGCTTTAGCTATTAAACGGATGAAGGGCTATCTTGCTGGATTATCGACACTTGCTATAGCCTTAGTGATTGCAATTTTTGCCTATAAAATGCCTGCAGGTATGGCATTTATGTCTGCCTCACAAGGTGCTGTATATGGTATACTGCCGATTGGCTGGATTATCATTACATCAGTATTCCTCTATAAACTTACTGTAAAGACTGGACAATTTGATATTATTCGAACCTCTGTTGTTTCTATTACTGAGGACCGCCGTTTACAAGCATTATTGGTAGCGTTTTCCTTTGGAGCGTTTCTTGAAGGTGCTGCAGGATTTGGAGCACCAGTTGCCATCTCGGCAGCACTTTTAGTAGGTTTAGGATTTAATCCTTTATATGCAGCAGGACTTTGTCTGATTGCTAATACTGCACCTGTTGCATTCGGAGCGATTGGTGCACCGATTATTGCCATGGAAGGGCCAACTGGTATTGCAGCAACAGAGATCTCAAAAATGGTAGGCCGCCAGTTGCCATTTTTATCAGTCTTTATCCCATTCTATCTAGTATTTATCATGGCTGGCTGGAAAAAAACGAAAGAAGTCATGCCAGCAATTCTCGTATCAGGAGTAGCATTTGCTGGGACTCAATATTTTACCTCTAACTTTATGGGACCAGAACTTCCCGATATCTTATCAGCTTTAGTTTCCTTATTTGCACTTGCCATCTTCTTAAAATTCTGGAAGCCAAAAACAATCTTTCGATTTGCTTCTGAGCAAGAACTTGCCGCTACGTCAGCAAGGCAACTTAAAACACAAGATGTACAGCATACGGGTGGACAAATTTTCAAGGCATGGTCACCTTTCCTATTGTTAACAGCAATAATTACATTATGGGGTATGCCTACCGTTAAGCTTGCATTAACTGGTCATTACGAGGGTACAAACGCCATCTTAAAGGCAGTTAATTCGATTGGGCATGCATTTACATATATTCCAAATGTGCCATTAATAAATAATAAAATCATTAACACCGCTGGGGCTCCTATCCCAGCAATTTATAAATTGGAACTTCTTGGAGCAGCCGGTACAGCAATTCTAATCGCAGCGATTTTAACAAAATTCATTGTCGGCATCTCATGGAAAAATTGGGCTATTACTTTTGGCGAAACAATTAATGAATTAAAATATCCAGTCATTACAATCGCTTCTGTTGTTGGTTTTGCCTATGTTACGAATGCATCTGGAATGAGTACTACTCTTGGAATGACACTTGCCAAAACAGGTTCTTTACTATTTCCGTTTTTCTCACCTTTCCTTGGCTGGCTTGGTGTGTTCATTACTGGGTCTGATACTTCTGCAAACTTATTATTCGGTAACCTCCAAAAAATCACAGCTACTTCTATTGGTATGGATCCGGTGTTAGCTCTGGCAGCTAACTCTTCAGGTGGAGTAACAGGAAAAATGATTTCACCACAATCAATAGCCGTTGCCTGTGCTGCTGTTGGACTTGCAGGTAAGGAATCCGAACTGTTCCGCTTTACAATCAAACACAGCTTCTTCCTAGTGATAATAATTGGAATTATGACCTTTGTTCAGAGTCATTTCCTCAGTTTTATGATTCCTTAATAATTAATTGATAAGACCTATGCCAAAGCGGCATGGGTCTTTTGTATCGTTTGCTTCATTTTTTGTCTAAACTAGGCTATAATAAAATATTGTTTTCATTTATGCAAAGGAGTTTTTTTATGAATGTTATTTGTTCCACCTTGAATGCTAAGTTTATCCATACCAACCTAGCGATTCGCTATTTAAAGGCATATGCAGAACCAGATTTTAATATACAAATCAAAGAATATACCATAAAGGACCCTATATTAAATATTGTTACAGATCTTTATCAACAGAAACCGAAAGTGATTGGATTTAGCTGCTATATCTGGAACATCGAAGAAACCATTAAAGTGGTCAATCTGTTAAAAAAAGTGGACCCGTCGCTAATTATTGTTCTGGGCGGACCTGAGGTTACTTATGACACCCGTGAATGGATGGAAAAAGTCCCAGAGGTGGACTTTATTGTTATGGGTGAAGGAGAACAAACCTTTAAACAATTGCTAACAGAAATACAAAATAATCATAACTTTAAAAAAGTTCCTGGAATTGCCTTACGTGAGGATAAGCAAATTGTTATTACTCCCCAAATAAATAAGTTGGACCTTAAGGAATTGCCTTCACCTTATCGTTTCCCTGAAGACATCGCCAATTTAGGCAAACGTGTCACTTATATTGAGACTAGCCGTGGTTGTCCATTCAGCTGCCAATTTTGCTTGTCATCGATTGAGGTGGGGGTTCGGTACTTTGACCGTGAAAAAATTAAAGAAGATATACGCTATTTAATGGCAAATGGGGCAAAAACAATTAAGTTTGTCGATCGTACCTTCAATATTAGCAGGAGTTATGCAATGGAAATGTTTCGTTTCTTAATAGATGAACATCTCCCGGGAACCGTCTTTCAGTTTGAAATTACAGCCGATATCATGCGTCCTGAAGTGATTGAATTTCTTAATCAAGAAGCACCAAAAGGTCTTTTCCGCTTTGAAATCGGTGTTCAATCCACCAATGACTTTACCAATGAACTCGTAATGCGAAAACAAAATTTTTCAAAACTGACAAGAACAGTCTCATTAGTGAAAGAAGGCAAAAAAATCGACCAGCATCTTGATTTAATAGCTGGTTTACCTGAAGAAGATTACGCTTCTTTTCGAAAAACTTTCAATGATGTATTTGAACTCCGTCCTGAAGAGCTGCAATTAGGTTTTCTAAAAATGCTCAGAGGAACTGGAGTCCGGCTTCGTGCGGATGACCACAAATATATATATATGGATCATTCTCCCTATGAAATTTTAAGTAACAATGTCCTCTCTTTCGATGATATCGTTAGAATTAAGCAGGTGGAGGATGTGTTGGAAAAGTATTGGAATGATCATCGGATGGATACTACTGTGGAATATTTAATAACCAATGTGTTTCCTTCACCGTTTGACTTCTTTCAAGAATTTGGTTCTTTTTGGGAAAGCCAAGGCTGGTCCAGAATTGGTCATCAACTAGAAGATTTATTCCGAAGACTGTTTGCCTTTTTGGAACACCAGGATGTAGCCGACCTTGATGTTATTGTTGGGCTAATGAAATATGATTACCTCTTGAAGCACAAATTCAAACCGAGGAAACCCTGGTGGGAAGCAAGCTTTAATAAGGACAAAAGAACACAAATTTACAAACGAATTTCAGAACACCCAGCTATTTTAGGACATTCATTTGTAGAGCTTGGTCTCGATGAAAAAGAGTTATATAAACATACGATGCTTGAAGAACTCTCTTTTGATTTATCAGAGTTCCAAACAACTGGGAAAATTTCTAAACAAGCCTCCTGTCTATTAGCTTATTTTGACCCAATGAACAATCGTACACTTATCTTTTCATATTCTGAAAAGTAACAAGCCGGCGTTGCCGGCTTATTTCTTTTTATTGTTTTTCTTCTCTTTTTGAGTCACCTGCATAATATCATATAATTTTGTGCCGTTAACATCGCCAAATTCGATGCTGAATTCTTCAGTAGGAATACGTGGTGGGGTTTTACGGCGGCTTTTCATTAACTTCTTCCCTTTTTCCCTAATTTTGAATTTCGATTTTGAAATCTAATCGCATTGTTATTATCAGTAAATTCCGCTGAAAATTCACTTTCCTGAACATTTTTATGAGGTGTTTTTGTATATTTTTCCACTGCATCAAATTCTGCTTTACGCTTAGCCATCAAATAATCCTCCCTGAAATAGTTTAATCTTACTTCCATAGTTTTGAACAAACTAAAGGTAATCATTCCTTTCCTTATTTTTCATAAATAAAATTGTCCTTCTCGAAGAAAATAAAGAAAAAACAGGAGTGATTAGAAAATGAAAAAAGCGAAAAATACACAGTCCGCCAAACCAGTGAGCTTGAATGAAACGATGCCCCATCAAATCAGTGCGCCTAGTTTTGAGGGTACGGGAATAAAAATGGAGCCTCCCTTTGTTAATAAACATGGCGTTACAATTGGTGATAGTATTTATGCCTCGCCTAATTCTCCATTAGAAAACTGGACAAAGGATACCGACCCTTCGATTATGGCGGGAGATGAATGGGTTCATCCGACAAATGATATTGGCTGGAACACAAGTGAAAATCGTGAGCTATTGGAAAGCAAAAAGAAACCGCAAGCATATCCTTTTATGCATCCTTCAAAAGATGTAAGTCAAGGAAGTGATTAAGATTATAATTTCTACCAAACTCTGGGTGATACATCCAGAGTATTTTTTATACCAAAACAACTTGCAGACAAACACTGTTATAATATAAGCAGTTGTTCATGGAGGTGTCACCCTTGATATTACCTGAATTAGCAGAAAAAATTGTCAAAGAAGTTCAGAAGTTAATTGGTGAAGATATTATAGTTGTAAATACGGAGGGCTATATCATTGCAAGTACAGACCTCGATAGAGTAGGTTCTTTCCATGAAGGAGCATTGATCGCATTACAACAAAAACGAAAGATGATTATTACAGATGAAGACCAATTAAAGTTATCTGGTGTAAAAGCTGGGATTAATTTACCGATCTTATTTCAACATGATGTGATTGGTGTTATTGGGATTACTGGCGAACCAAATAAAGTTACCCCCTTTGGAGAAGTAATCCGAAAAATGACTGAACTCCTTATTAGTGAAAATTATTATGCAGAACAGTTTGAATGGCATACCCGGGCAGTAGAATCATTCATAATGGATTGGGTCCAAGCCAAAGAGTGGAATTACTCCTTCTTAGACAGAGCTAAGCTTCTATCAATAGACATAGAAGTCAAAAGAATGGTTGTAATTATTGAGTTTATCGGGTTAAATGCACCACTTTCGAGAGATAGTTGGACAATGATTTTTAATAGGTTTCAGCAAAATACAAAAGAAGTTGTCTCCCGGTCGGGCAACGAAAGGATGGTTTTACTCATAAATTGCACTAATCGGCCTACACGGGAGAGTATTGAAAGACGCTTGAAGCAATTTTTTCAATTCTTGACAAGCAATTTCGGGATTCAAGCGGTTGCTGGTGTTGGTCAGGCAGTGGATTCGCAGGAAATCAGTAATTCATATCGACAAGCCGAAAGATCCCTGAAAATAGCTAAGTTAAATTCCTCGATTATCTTCGATGAAGATTTGACACTTGAAATGATTTCTGAAGAAATAAATCCTAAAATCAAAGCTGATTTTATTACAAGAACCATTGGCCCCCTATTGAAGGAAACAGAACTATTAGAAACCATTAAAGAATTATTTAAGCAAAATCATTCGCTGAAGAACACATCCAATACATTACATATACATATTAATACCCTCCACTACCGTTTAAAAAAAGTTGAGGAATTAACACAATTAAACCCTAATAATATCCAAGATTTAGTTACGTTGTATCTTGCAATTCTCTTTTTGGATGAACAAACAAAAATTCAAAAATATTATTGAGGTTTTTTAGATATTCATCCATAGCAGGCAGAAGCCTGTTTTTTTTATACTTAATTTAGAAGAAAAAATCATTTAGCTTGTAAGCGTATTCAGTGAATGGAGGAAACAGAATGCTTTCCAAAGTAGTAAAAGACAAATTAATCAGCATTGTCTCAAAGGAAAATTTTGATGATGCTAAAACCGAAAGACTTGTTTATTCTTATGATTCAACACCAAACTTGCAGGCTATGCCAGATGCGGTTGTCAGCCCAAGGAATACAAAGGAAGTCTCAGAAGTTGTTAAGGTATGTAATGAAAATAAAGTGCCTATTGTACCGCGAGGTTCTGGGACAAATCTTTGTGGAGGTACCTGCCCAACTGAGGGTGGCGTAGTTATTCTTTTCAAGCAT
>Ga0209370_1002641_pt1 | contig 12553 bp, 10 predicted proteins | sample AgamicAtPrz_FD_187164 | JGI IMG/M metagenome (GOLD analysis project Ga0209370, IMG submission 187164) | Agave microbial communities from Guanajuato, Mexico - At.P.rz (SPAdes) (version 2) | ecosystem: Host-associated > Plants > Phyllosphere > Phylloplane/Leaf | place: Guanajuato, Mexico... | reverse complement strand
TGAATCGCAAGTTCACGAGTCGGCGCAATAATAATCCCTTGAATCGCATCTGCTCTAGTATCAATTTTTTCAACCAATGGAATTCCAAATGCAGCTGTTTTTCCTGTTCCTGTTTGAGCTTGCCCGATCAAATCAATTCCTTTTAGCCCCAACGGAATAGTTTCCGACTGAATTGGTGTTGCTTCCTCAAAACCCATTTTAAGGACAGCTTGTAACGTAGCCTGACTTAGGCCTAATTCTTCAAACTTTGTCAATGTTTTCATTCTCCTTCATCTATGTGAAAATATTTTTGAGAGCTGAATATTTTCGCCTGATACTCAGAAAAGCGGTAGCGCCTGCTCGGATTGAGGCGAAAAGCGCTGGAGGGCCTTAAGGTGAAGTCCGTTTTGGATTCATCAAGAATGAATTCTTGATGAAATAGGATATATATCATCTAGGATGAAATAGGTTTTTATTTCATCCACAAGGATGGAAGTGGATAGTTATTCTTCATCTTAGGCAGGACCGAAACGACTCAGGTCCCCATGGCGCTTGAGCTGACACGCATCAAAATGCCGTAAATAGGTAACATCTTTATTTTACCAAAAAAAAACATCCTCCCTCAAGGAGTATGCCCTTTAATCATCGTTCTTTAGACACGTTGATGAACATCATACCACTGTTGCTAGTATTTTGCAATCAAGACAAGTTTGTTACATTGCCAAACAAATCTTAATATCTCATCAAAAAGTCTAATACAAAAATGAAAGGGCACATTCTCGCACAAAGGGGTTCTTTGTTATTTTTCTTTTTTCAGCTTGAAATCATTCATGATCTCATCAGTTTTAATTTCCTTAATTTACTTGTAAAGCGGTCACGATTTCTTCTAACCTCATTCCTCTAGACGCTTTTACAAGAATTAACGTTTGATGATCTACATGTTGCCTTAATTCTTGAATGAGCGCTTCTTTTTCCGTAAAGGCAAAAACTCTTTCTGGCCCTAAAATCGTTTTGGCCTTGTTTGCAATATGTTGTCCTAGCGTTCCATAGGTGAACAGGAGATCAACTTTTTCATCATTTAAGGCTTCTCCTATTTGCTGATGATATTGTTCTTCTTGTGGGCCAAGCTCTAACATATCCCCTAGGACAAGGATTTTCCGTGAATAGCCTTGAAGATTCGATACTAATTCAATTGCAGCCATCATTGACGTAGGGCTGGCATTGTACGCATCGTTAATTATTTTTTCTCCCTGCTTCCCTTCTACTAACTCCATCCGCATATTGGTCAGCTGAATACTTGCTAGTCCCTCATTCATTTTTTCAAAAGGAATCGAAAAATAATTTGCGATTAGCATTGAAGCAAGTGCATTTAAAATATTATGTGTTCCGAGGACTGGAAGTTCAAACACAGTCTCTGATGTGTTGATTCTAAACCGATTCCCATTATCTAACTGAGCAATTTCAGTAGGATATATATCATTTGTGTCATTTCTCCCAAAAGTCTCAACTTGGATATTCCCTTTATGCCGTTGAATTCTTTCCATAAGGAGCGGTTCATCACCATGAAGAACGGCTAGTCCACCGTCTTTTAATCCTTGGAGGATTTCAAGCTTTGCTTCTGCAATTCCTTCTCTGGAACCAAGGTCAAGAAGATGCGATTCCCCAATATTGGTGATTACCACAGCATCTGGACAGGCAAGATTTGTTAGGAACTCAATTTCTCCCCTGCCGCTCATGCCCATTTCCAGAACAGCAATTTCAGTGTCCTCGTCTAATCCTAAAACTGTTAACGGAAGACCGATATGATTATTATAATTGCCTTCTGTCTTTTGAACCTTGTATTGTGTAGATAGAATACCTGTTGTCATATCCTTAGTCGTTGTTTTCCCGTTGCTTCCTGTAATGCCGACTACTTTTACCGCTAATTGTTTCCGGTAGCTTCTTGCTAATTCCTGTAGGGCAACAAGGCAATTTTCTACAATCAATATCGGTAAGTGTAACGGAGGGTTTGGCACATCCTTTTGCCAAAGGGCAGCCGCTGCTCCCTTTCGGATCGACTCTTCTACGTATTTATGTCCGTCCGAATGTTCTCCTTTAAAAGGTATAAATAAGTTTCCTTTTTCAATTTTACGGGAATCTATACATACACCCGTGATTATCGTTTCAGCAAACGTAATCATAACATTCTGAGCAGGAATCATCTCAGCAACCTGTTTTATCGATCGTTTTATCATGGGTATCCTCCTTCTTTTCTTTGTGTTTCCGCTTATCTAATTGTCCAGCTCCAGCGCCTAGGGGCTCGGGGTCATAAACCAATCCGTCCTGAAGGTTAAAAAGCAACCTTCACGCCGGCTCGTCTTATGCCTGTCGCCCCTGAGCAAGGCGCTTCCGCTTTTCTAAATACAAATGGACACGGCAACTACCGCCGTGTCTCTAATTTAGAAAGTAAACTTAATCTGTTGTTTCTCTGCATGTCTTTCTTTGGCGAGACTAACAAGTCGCTCAATCAATTGCGGATATTCTACTCCAGTGTGCTTCCATAGGAGCGGGAACATACTAAACGGCGTGAAGCCAGGCATCGTATTCACTTCATTTATCAATGCTTTCCCATCTTTAGTCAAAAAGAAATCCGCACGAACTAGACCTGAACAATCCAAAGATTTAAAGGCCTTAATCGCCATATCTTTAAGTTGTGCGTATTCTTCGTTTGTGATGTCAGCAGGAATGATTAGCGCTGTATCTCCGCTTTCATATTTTGCTTTATAATCATAGAAATCCTTCTTCGGAACAATTTCACCAGCAACTGAACATTCAGGGTCATCATTTCCAAGAACTGCAACCTCGATTTCACGGGCAACAACACCTTCTTCAATGATGACTTTGCGGTCAAATTGAAAGGCTTCAGCAAACGCTACTTCTAATTCCGCACGATTGGTACATTTGCTAATACCAACACTTGAGCCAAGGTTCGCTGGCTTCACAAAGCAAGGGTAGCCAAGTTCCGCTTCGACCTTGCTGTATGCCTCTGCTTTAGCTCTTTCCCATTCACTTTTAATAAAGGCTACATAGTTCACTTGGGCAAGACCTGCCTGCGCAAACACATTTTTCATCATAACTTTATCCATACCAGCAGCTGAAGCAAGAACTCCATTGCCAACGTATGGAAGATTTAGCAGTTCCAATAAGCCTTGGACGGTTCCGTCTTCCCCATTCGGTCCATGTAACAACGGGAAAATCACATCCAGTGTTTCCTGCTTTTCAGCTTGAAAAAGCGCAGGGGCTAATGATAAAGGCGATAATTGATTCCCCTCTGAAAATTCTAGCGCCTTTACGTTTTCTACCGGTTCACTTAATTGCGGCCCTTTAATCCAGTTTCCTTCGGTATTTATGTAAATAGGATGAATATCAAATTTCTCTAGATCTAACGCCCGAATGACAGCTAAGGCTGTTTGCAGGGAAACTTGATGTTCAGCTGATTTTCCTCCATATAATAAACCTAATTTTGTTTTCATACGAAACCTCCATTTTCTCATTCACGGTTATATTTTAACACTTATTTTAAAAAGAAAGGAAATGTAGTCCTCTAAGTTTTTTAAGTTTTTTCCTACCAGAATATTTTATGATTGCTACAGCTTGCTTAAAAACTCGTGCTGGCTTATTTGGCTATTTTCTATACTTATTTTATTTATCCTGTATAATTGTGTTGAAACTTTTTTGGAGGCGAGTTAATGACGGGAACACTTTTATCGATATTATTATTAGGCTTTTTGCTAGGAATTAAGCATGCGATCGAGCCTGACCATGTTATTGCAGTGTCCACTATCGTGAGCGAATCAAAAAATATAAAGCGCTCCATCTCTGCTGGTGTCTATTGGGGAATTGGGCACACTGCCACACTTTTCCTTTTCGGAATGATATTGATTGTCGCCAAAAATACTATTACAGATACGGTCGCATTGAGCCTTGAATTTATTGTAGGGATCATGCTCGTTAGTCTCGGCCTAAATAGTCTTTTATCTTTTATGAAACATCGTCATCCTCATTCCCATCATACCCCAGACAAAGATACAAAAGGCCGTACCCATCTTAAATCCTTTTTCATCGGTCTCATTCATGGACTTGCAGGCAGTGCAGCAATGGTTTTATTAACAATGAGTACCGTTTCGACTGCATGGCAAGGTGCATTATACATCCTTATCTTTGGTTGTGGTACGATTGTTGGAATGCTTACCTTTTCAACGGTTATCGGAATTCCATTTGTGTTAACATCCGGGAAGCAAGTGAATAGATATTTGAATAACCTCGCAGGCATTGTCAGCATATTATTCGGAATTTATTATATGTATAACTTAGGCGTGAACGAAGGATTATTCAGCTTGTGGTTCTCATAACAAACAGTCCCACCCAAATGGAGTGGGACTTATTTTTAAAGCCTAAAATTTAGACAACGTTTAACTTCCATTCTTTTGTTTTTTTATCAAAAATGATTTTTGCATGACACGGTTTCGATGAAACTTGCTCATATTCCTCCACCATATCATCCATATTGGCGAAATCGCCAATCACCCAGATGGGAATTTCAATTCGCGTCCGTTGATGGTCGGCATCTCGTAATGAAATACAAATCCCTTCCTTAATGAACGGTGTTAGGGACAGAAGGATTTCTTTATTTACTTGGGGATAGGTCTTTTTCTTTCGAAAGCCAAGAATTGATTTTTCGATTTTAAGATCCCCTAGTTTTCCTGCTACCACTTCACTTAGAACATGGAAGAAATCCTTGAAGCTTCGGTAATAGGTTTTGTTAAACCAGCCATCATCTTGAGCTAAATAAACAAAACGGTTACCTAATTTATTATAAAAGGGCAATTTCAGATGGTGCTTTAGATGACCTAAGTATAATAGTTCAGCGATTTCCTGACCTGTCAGTTCATTCAACACATCTTCCTCAATAAAGTCAATCCAACAGAAATTCCCGTAACTATAGACATCTTCCCCTGCCAATTTGTTAATTCTTTCATCAGGACAATATTCAAGTTGGGTATGCATATTAAAATCAGCATCATCAAAGCGGTGCGCAAGTAATAGCAAGGGATTTAATGAACCTGAAAAAGCAGCAGCGAATTCAGCAAATTCGATACCGGAAGACATTACATACTGGTCTGTTTGGTTTAAATGGACATAGATGAGATCCTGTATGTCTTGATGATGCTTTTTCAAAGCAAAACTCCTCCGTTCAACACATAAAATGATTTAGTCAATACTTCCTTATTTTATCAAATAATAGTCCAAATAGCTTATTTCAATTCTTTTACAAATAATAAGTTTGATTGACACATACTAGAATTATGATTATTGGATTATTATTTGTTAACTTTCCTTTTTCATCTATATTTCTTTAGGAAATTAGATTCTATGCATTAGAAAGATAAGGAGCTGGTTTCATCCATGATTAAGGATATGACTCAAGATGAATTAAGTCTTTATATCATAAAAACATTAAAGGAAAATAGAAAAACAGAATTTGAAAATATACTTGATGAACTCCAGCCCTATGATGTCGCCAAGATTTATGAAGATTTACCTGAAAAGCATAAAGGGCGATTTCTCCTATTTTTAAAATTTGACGTTCTCGCTGACTTAATGGAAGAGCTTGAAAAGGAAGAGCAGCTTGGCTTATTAAATATTTTAGGAATTGAAAAGTCTAGTAAGGTTCTTGATTTAATGGATAATGATGACCTGGCGTCATTACTGCATGAATTATCTCCAGAGAAAAAAGATTCCCTTCTTTCAGGAATGAAGACAGAGGAGTCTAATGCTGTCCAAGATATTATGAAATATCCCCCTGAAACCGCCGGCAGAATCATGACGAATCGTTTTGTTTGGATTCGCAGCTCTTTTACGGTAAGAGAAGCGGTTGATAAGTTTAAGGTGTTTGCTGAATTTGCCGAATCTATTAACTATCTATACGTTATTGATGAAGACCGGAAATTGGTTGGCGTCGTTTCTTATCGTGATTTACTCTTAGCAGAGCTAGATGAAAAAATAAGAACCATTATGTATGAACGGATCATTTCCGTTACAGTCACGACAGACCAAGAGGTTGTAGCACGAATCGTGGAGCGCTATGATTTCATAGCCATCCCCGTCGTCGATGAGAATAATGTCCTCGTCGGGATTGTCACTGTTGATGACATCATTGACGTCGTGATAAAGGAAGCCAATGAAGATATTGAAAAATTATCAGCAACAGGGAAATCAATTGACTTTGAAACAAAAACTTTAGTTGCAGCCGCAAGAAGGCTCCCATGGCTAATCTTACTTTTATTTATCGGTGTGGTTTCAGGAAGAATTATCAGCAGTTTCGAAGATACACTGCAGCAAGTAGTCGCACTGGCCTTTTTTATGCCGATGATTGCCGGCATGACTGGAAACACAGGGACCCAGTCGCTGGCAGTCGTGGTTAGAGGATTGATTTCGTACGATATTGATAAAGGTGTGATTGCACGATTAATTGCTAGGGAGTTGGGTGTTGGGATTACTATTGGTATAACTTGCTCTATTCTGATTGCGGTGATTGCATATATTTGGCAGGGAAGTTTCATTTTAGGCGCAGTTGTCGGCAGCTCCCTATTTTTCACGCTAATCATCGGAACACTTGCAGGGACGATTATTCCACTTATTCTATTTCGTTTAAAGATTGACCCTGCTGTTGCCTCAGGACCTCTAATTACTACCTTAAATGATATTTTTTCACTGCTTACCTACTTTGGGATTGCTACCATGTTTTTAAAATATCTTATGTAGGAAAAAAATCAGTGAATTGTTTTTTGATTTTTTAGGAATGTCCCAAAGAAAAGGGCCATATTTATTTCTTAAATAGACAATCTGGTTTACACTAGGAAAGGAGATATAAACATATAGTTAAGTGAAGGTGAACTATGACAGAATTTATTAATTCAATATTGGAGTCTTTATCACAATTAGGCTATTTTGGCATCGCCTTAGGATTAATGATAGAGATTATCCCGAGTGAAATTGTTTTAGGCTATGGTGGTTATATGATTTCGCAGGGACATCTTAATTTTATCGGATCCGTCATTGCCGGGACTATAGGCGGAACATTTGCACAGTTATTTTTATATTGGGCCGGTTATTACGGCGGCAGACCTTTTTTAGAAAAGTACGGAAAATATGTGCTTATTAAAAAGCACCATATCGATATTGCTGAACAATGGTTTGAAAAATATGGAGCCGGAGTTATTTTTTCAGCACGCTTCATTCCTGTTGTCAGGCATGCAATTTCCATCCCAGCAGGTATTGCCAAAATGTCAGCAGCCAAATTTACGCTTTACACGGTTGCAGCCATTATTCCGTGGACAATTTTGTTCCTCTACCTAGGTAAAGTCTTAGGCAGTAATTGGTCACATATTAAGGAGTATGCACAACCCTACGTAATGCCCGCCATTATCGGAGCAGTTGTTCTAGGAGCCATTTATTTTTTAGTCAAAAAAACAAAGAAAACCACCGATTAATCCCGGTGGTTTTGCTTTGCTCAAAATTTCCTTTGGACCCAAGCTAAGCGCCTGGAGCGGAAATCAACACGCAAAATATAATGTGCTATTTTTTAAAATGAAATGGCAGTGTTGACACAATAACCCTCTTTTTAAAAATAAGATAGGTACGAATCAATAAACTTGATTGGTTGTGCAAAATATTATGCCAGTTTTTCTTTGTTATAAATTGCGGAATCAATACGGTAACCCGATAATTGTTTTCGCTTGCCTTATGTTCAACCGTATCGATAAATTTCGATAAAGGAATCATTACACTTCGGTAATGTGATTGTAAGGTAACCAGCCTTACATCGGGCTGCCATTGCTGCCATTTTTCTTCGAAACGCTTTTCATCCTCACGATCAAACGATACATACACCGCAAAGATTTGATCCGTTAACGATTTGGCATAATTGATTGAATTTTCAACAACCTTAGTAATCCCAGCCACGGGGACAATAATAACATTTCCCTCAATCGGCGGCGCAGGATCATCTGGATGGATTCTTAATTGTTCGCCAACTGCTTCATAATGATGATTGATCCGTTTGAAGGAAAACACGATGATTGGTAAAAAGATGATCACAAACCATACTTGGCTAAATTTAGTTAAAAAGAAAATAATTAATACAGCCAAGGTGATGAGTGCACCGACTAGATTAGCAGCTAGTTTCGCTACCCATCCTGCCGGTTTTTCCCGTAACCACTTTATGATCATCCCTGTTTGCGACAAGGTGAACGGGATAAATACGCCCACCGCATAAAGAGGGATTAAGTGCTCTGTTTGACCTCTGGAAAAAATAATCAGCAAGATAGAGGCTACTCCTAAGGAAACAATCCCGTTAGAATACCCCAGTCTGTCTCCCCTAATGGTAAACATCCTTGGCATATATTTATCCTTGGCAAGCGCATATGCTAATAACGGGAACGCGGAGTAACCAGTATTAGCCGCCAGAACTAATATAAGTGCGGTTGTCCCTTGGACAAAGAAATAAAGGTAATTACGGCCAAAAGTCTCTTTGGCAATTTGTGAGACGACCGTTTCGTCATGCTTTGGTGATATTCCGTAATAATAAGCTAGGAAAGTAATCCCCGTAAATAACAAGGCGAGCAATGTTCCCATTAAAATTAATGTTTTGGCCGCATTCTTTGGTGCTGGGTCCTTAAAACTTGGAATCGCATTCGAAATGGCTTCCACGCCTGTTAACGCCGAGCATCCTGATGCAAAAGCGCGAAGCAATAAGAACAGTGTAATACCTTGAACAGGCGTCCCAATCGCTGCATGTTCAACAGTTGGTGACACATCGCCTGTCATAATTTTAAACAGACCCACACCTATTAAAATAAATAGCGCTATAACAAATAAATAGACGGGATAAGCTAAAATCGACGCCGATTCCGTTATTCCACGCAGATTGAGAATCGTAATAAATATAACAAGGACACAAGCAATGCCGACAGTATGCGCATGTAAAGCTGGGAAGGCAGACGTTATCGCATCTGTACCAGCAGATACACTTACAGCTACTGTCAATATGTAATCAACTAAAAGGGATCCCCCAGCGATTAATCCCGCTTTCTCACCGATATTTTCTTTCGAAACAATATAGGCCCCGCCGCCATGGGGATAGGAATAAATAATTTGTCGGTAGGAAAGGATTAGCGCAGCTAATAGAAATAATACTCCAACTGCAATCGGAACCGAATACCAATAGGCGATCACGCTTACCGTTGCTAAAACTATCAGAATTTGTTCAGTCCCGTAGGCCACAGATGACAAGGCATCGGAGGAAAGAATGGCTAAAGCCTTCAGGATATTTAATTTTTGTTCGCCTAGTTCCGTTGATTTTAACGGCCGGCCGATTAAGAATCTCTTAAAAGAAGAGAGCAATTGATTCACCCACCACATTTGAAGTAGAATTACCGATTGATTTTAACACAACGCCCTTTTGATATGAAGTGTTTTATTTTTGACGGATATTCGAATTTCCTTTAAGAATACGAAAGTATCATTACATAGTCTTTTCCTAATTAGTCGGATTAATGAAGAAAATTAGCCTATGAAGATAAAAAAGCATAGAGCCCTTACTAGGACCCCATGCTTTCACACTCATATTTTTTTCAAACTACTTTACGTTCGCTTTAATAATTCGCTTCATTGCCTGTATTTGTCCTAAATGAATCCCCTCATGGAAAAGCGCAAAATTGGCTAATTCACCAAAGGTTTCTTGACCTAGGAATGGGGTTTTTAACCTTTGGTTAAAGCTCTCCACTGGAATTTCTTTGATTCGTGCTAATTGGTCTTGCAACTGAATGATTAATTCCTGAACGGAGGGAACATCCCCTTCCCAGGCAGCTGGACTCGTTCCTGTGGCAAAAAACTGCATATAGTTGACTGGCAGCTGAGTTGATTTTTTCGGAAAGCCAAACATAAATTGCTCAGCAACTGTGAGGACATGACCCACATGCCAATGGATCGTATTATTAAATCCATTTGGCTGAATACCGGCGGTTCCTTCTTCTAGATCCCCCACAAAGTTAACAAATCTTCCTCTTGTAAGCTCAAAATGCTTAAATAATAATTCACTCATCTTTTTTTGCCTCCCTTTCGTTTGCTTAGCTGAAGTTCAAATTGATTATCCTACATTTCATCAGGGGCTTCCAATCCTAATAATCGTAACCCCTCTTTTAAAACTTCCGTTACCGCATAGACTAGTGCTAACCGCGCCTGCTGTTCTACGCTATCCTCCAGGATTTTAACTTCAGCGTAATATTTATTGAACGCTTGTGCCAGGTCAATAATATATTTTGCCACTTGGGACGGGTCGAAGTTGATACAAGCTCTTTGAACTGCAGGTGCAAATTCCATTAAGAGGCAGGTTACCTTCCATTCCTTCTCCCATGAGTTGGTGTAGGTTGCAGCGCTAAATTGGGGCTTTCCAGCGGCTTTTCGTAAAATGGAACAAGCCCGTGCATAGGTATATTGGACATAAGGACCTGTTTCTCCTTCAAAGCGGAGCATCTCTTCTAACGAAAATTCAATATCGTTCATACGGTTATTCTTTAAGTCATGGAAAATAACCGCGCCAACACCCACTTGTTTGGCTACATCATCTTTATTTGAAAGATTAGGATTTTTCTCTTCAATATTATGTCGAGCCATTGCAATCGATTCATTTAAGACTTCTTCTAATAAAACAACCTTCCCTTTTCTCGTCGACATTTTCTTTCCGTCTTTTAGCATCATGCCAAATGGAATATGGTGCATTTGTTTCGACCATTCATAGCCCATCTTGGCCAACACAGCGATTAACTGCTTAAAATGAAGACTTTGTTCATGGCCTACCACATATAAGGATTGGACAAATTGATATTCCTCCTGTCGATAAAGAGCCGCGGCTAAATCGCGGGTTGCATACAGGGTTGCCCCGTCGGACTTTTTTATCAGACATGGCGGCAGTTGTTCCTCGATTAGTTCAACCACTTGTGCCTGTTCCGATTCAACCAGTAAGTGTTGTTTTTCCAGGAGTTGAACCACGCGGCCCATTTTGTCATTATAAAAGGCTTCCCCAGCATACGAGTCAAATTGTACGTTCATTAACTCATATATTCTTGAAAACTCTTTTAATGACTCATCTCGGAACCATTTCCAAAGCGCTAAAGCCTGTTCGTCTCCATCTTCCAGCTTCTTAAACCAACTGCGCCCTTGATCTTCCAGGGAAGGATTGTTCTCCGCTTCTTCGTGAAATTTTATATAAAGGGACAATAATTCCTTAATCGGATTTGCTTTAACCTTGTCGGCATCTCCCCACAATTGGTAAGCCGTGATTAACTTGCCAAACTGCGTCCCCCAGTCACCAAGATGATTAATTTTAATCGGCTTATAACCGCATTTCTCAACAATTAATGCGAGGGAATTACCAATTACCGTTGAACGCAAGTGCCCCATCGAGAAGGGTTTAGCAATATTAGGGGAGGACATGTCAATCGTGACAGCACCACCGTTCCCAAATGCATGTGCACCGTACTTCCCCTTTTGTGCAAGGATATCTCCAATAACCTTTTCGGAAGCTGTCTTTTTGTTTAAAAAGAAATTAAGATACGCCCCCACCACAGTCACTTTTTCAAAAATGGGCGATTGAATTTTCCCACATAATTCCTCGGCAATCAAATTGGGTGACTTTCTTTTTAGCTTCGCTAACGTAAAGCAAGGAAAAGCTAAATCCCCGTGGTCTGGGTTCTTTGGTTTTTCGATCATCAGTTCCAAGTCTTTCAGTGACATCTCTTGCCCAAGCAAGTCATATAAAATTGCTGCCAACTCTTGTTTAAAATTCATTTGATTCGACCTCCTATTTTCTTTATAAAAAACAAAAAACTCCCGTCTCTACTAAAAGAGACGAGAGTTTAGAATCCCGCGGTACCACTCTAATTGTTCAATTAAGAACCAGCTTTCCTTTGTAACGGAGGATCCTCCGGCATACCCTACTGCAAAGTTTCAGGCATGCATCTCAAAAGTGCGCTTCATTATCTATTCTGTTTCAGGCTCCCACCACCCCTGAATCGCTGGACCATCTTAGATAACTACTCTCTTTATCATTGATTTTTCCGAATTTATTACTAATTATTATACTGGATTAATATGGGTTTTTCCAGTGAATGTTGATTATTTTTCACATTCAGGTAATCCTAACGTAAAGGAGGGATTTTAATGGCGAGAAGAAGAAATAAAATCCTTGTACCCGAAGCGCGAACTGGCTTAGATGCGTTGAAGGCAAAAGTCGCAAATACCGGAAACCCAGAGGATGCAAAATTTGAAGCAGCCGAAGAAGTAGGGGTTCCATTGAAAAAAGGGTATAATGGCCAACTCACTTCAGAGCAAGCTGGGAAAGTAGGCGGCAGGCTAGGCGGCAGCATGGTCCGTGAATTGGTAAAAATGGCACAAGAAAACCTAGCTAAGAAATAATGCCCGGGGCCTAATTGGTTAGGCCCCGTTTCCAATCCGATCTTCTGAAGCAGAAGTC
>Ga0209370_1002640_pt1 | contig 12553 bp, 10 predicted proteins | sample AgamicAtPrz_FD_187164 | JGI IMG/M metagenome (GOLD analysis project Ga0209370, IMG submission 187164) | Agave microbial communities from Guanajuato, Mexico - At.P.rz (SPAdes) (version 2) | ecosystem: Host-associated > Plants > Phyllosphere > Phylloplane/Leaf | place: Guanajuato, Mexico... | reverse complement strand
ACAAACCCACTGCCGCCTGTGACGAAGCATTCCACGCTCATATCTGAATCCTTGTCTGGATGATGGGCGCAGGCTAAAGTGTCGAGCGTACTCTACAGTCAAGGAATTTTTACTGTGAATGTTGGAGAGTTGGAGCGCAGGAGTGGAGTTGGCCGCCATACATTGCGCTATTACGAGCAACTCGGGCTGATCGTGGCCCATCGCCAAGCCAACAACTACCGCAGTTACAGCGACCAGACCGTGGTTGATCTGGCTTTTATCCAGAGCGCCCAGAGCGGCGGTTTTTCACTCGCCGAGATCGGCGACATCCTTGCGGCCAAGCGGGGTAATACGATCGATTGCGCGCAAGGCGCGGCCTTGGTGACCAGCAAGATGGCCGAAATTCAAGCGAAGATCACCACGCTGCAAGCCGCCTATGCCTTTTTGGACACAGAGCGTGCAAAGCTGGAAGAAAGTGCCATTGCCAACGGGCTGACCATTCCTCGCTTTCCCGAGATTTAGCATGGCTCGATGCTGTAGCTTGTTTATTCGCAATTATTTCTCATTTACACTTGTGTCTTGTTTCGGGGCCTACCTCTTATTCAGGATGCATCGTGTCGTTCGATCCCGCCAAACCGACGCTGCTGTCTACATTGGTACGTCACTATGACGAGCTGGTGGACCACATTCGCCGACGCTTCGGCGACAGAAGCATGGCGCGCGATGTAGTGCATGATGTGTGCGTGCAGTTGCTTGAGCGCGGCGAGAAAGAAGACGTTCGCACCCCACTGGCCCTGCTGCGAAAAATCTCCCACGACGCCGCCGTGAGTCGCTATCGTAGCGACCGCCGCCGAGGCGCGTGGATAGAGGCAATCTCCGAGCTGCCTGAAGTGGCCTGCCCGGCAGCCACCCCGATGACCAGGTATGACACCGCGCGCGAGTTTCAACTGCTCGTCGACGCTATCGCAGGCCTCCCACCTCGCTGCCAGGCTGTTTTCGTCATGCACAAGATTCACGAAATCCCCCAGGCAGAAGTAGCCGCTCGCCTGGGTATTTCCATCAAGACTGTGGAAAAGCACCTGCGCCTGGGGTTGGCAGCGTGCAGGCAACGGCTTGGGCGCGATGAGGTGCATCCATGACCAAGCAGCCCGAACAGGCGCCATTGGACGAGGCTCTGGGGCGCCATCGTGACGAACTCAAGCAGCTGTTCCCCATGCCGCCGTCCAGGCCAGCGCCTTCGAAAACGGTAAAGACCGCAGGTATCACGCTAGCGGTTGCGATCGCCTTTGCAGCCCTGGCCTGGCTGAACCCTGCGTACAAGAGCGAGCGTTTCGCTACCGCCATTGGCGATCGGCGCGCTGTGCTGTTGAGCGATGGCAGCAAGCTGCTGCTCGACAGTGGCACGCATGTCGATGTCAGTTGGCGTCTGCTCAGCCGCGAAGTCGACCTGCGCGCAGGGCAGGCCCTTTTCGACGTGTCTGCTGCCGTGTACCGCCCCTTCGTGGTGTCCGCTGGCCTGGCGAAAGTCGAGGTGCTCGGTACGCTGTTCAATGTCAGGCGCCTGGATAACGACGCGGTGCGTGTGACCCTGGCCCGTGGGCGCGTGGACGTCGCTGTGGCAACTGCAGGACAAGCGCCTGTCACCCTCAGGCCAGGGCAACAGGTCGACTCGATTGGCGGGCAACTGATGCCGGTAGCGAAGGCCGACCCTTCCAAGGCGATGGCATGGAAAGATGATCGCATCGTGTTCGAGCAGACGCCGCTGGATGAAGCCGTGTCGTTGCTGCGCCACTATCGCAAGGCGCCCATCGAGCTGAGCGACCCAGGCCTGGCCGCACTCAAGGTGACAGGGGTATTCGAGGCGCACAATGTCGACCTGCTACTGGGCTTGCTACCGAGCATCCTGCCCGTCGCCGTGCTGCAACAAGGGGATGGCAGCGTCCGGATTCAACGCAAACCGATAACAAAATAATTCTCAGGCGCAGGTAGGGTTTCTCGATTCTCGTGGCGGCTACTGAAAAAGCCCACCTATAAAAAGGAACTCGAGAAGTGCTCTTTCCCCTCCGCAGTCGCCAGCTACGCCTGTCATTGCTTGCCAGTAGCCTGCTCATCGCAATGTCGGCCCAGGGCCGGGAAAAGGTGAACTTGGATCTCCCCGCCGCACCGCTGGGCGAGGCCATCAACGCGCTTGCACAGCAGTCTTCGGTACAGATCATCTTTGCCAGCGATCTCGGTGCAGGCCGAAACGCGCCTGCGGTGAAGGGGCAGTTCACCCCCGAGGAAGCACTTCAAACGCTGCTCAAGGACAGTGGCTTGCAGGTACAGGCCAAGGATGAGCGCACGTTCGTCATCGTCGCGCAGGGTGGCCCTGCATCAAGCCCGGAAATCCAGAGCGGGCCCGTGGAAATGGCGCAGATGGAAATCACCGCCTCGCGCACCAGCAGCAGCCTGGTTTCCGCGACGCGGCAATCCACCGTTCTCGAGCATGAACAACTGCAGGAGCTGCGCCAGGGTTCGGAGAGCCTGGCCACGGTACTGGCCAAGGCGATTCCCGGCATGTCCGACTCCAGCCGCACCGTCACCGAGTATGGCCAGACCCTGCGCGGGCGCAGCATGCTGGTCATGGTTGACGGGGTGCCGCTCAATACCAACCGCGACTCTTCGCGCAACCTGGCCAACATCGACCCGGCACTGATCGAACGGGTCGAAGTCATTCGTGGCAGCAGCGCCATCTACGGCAGCGGCGCCACGGGGGGCATCATATCCATCACCACACGGCCTGCGGGTGGCGAAAACCGTGCCGAAACCAGCCTGAGCGCGACCTCGCCACTTACCCGCCTGGGCAGCGATGGCCTGGGTGGGCAGTTCCAGCAGTATTTCGCAGGCTCTCAGGGCGCGGTGGACTACTCGTTCGACTTCGGTACCCGCCACATCGGTGCCTCGTACGATGCGCACGGCGACCGGATCGCCCCGGAGCCTAGCCAAGGCGACCTGTTCGATTCGAACATCTACAACATTGGCGGCAAGCTGGGGCTGCACATCGACGAAGACCAGCGCATCCAGCTCGCAGTCAGCCACTACGACGCCCGCCAGGACACCGACTACGCTACCGACCCAAGCGTCGCCAGGCTCCCCGCAGGCTCCGTGCCGGCCAATGCGATCAAAGGGCTGGATCTCGACGAACAGAACCGTATTCGCAACACGCTGGTGAACCTGGAGTACGAGAATCTCGACATTCTCGGAAGCCGGCTTTCTGCCCAGATGTATTACCGGGACTACTTCACCCGTTTTACCCCGTTCGACGCCCGGGCCGTTGCCACCCGCGGCGGCAACGTCGACCAGATCATGCAGAACAGTGAAGTCTTCGGCAGCCGCCTGACCCTGCGCACGCCACTTGGCGAAAGCGGCAGTACCGAGCTGGTGTGGGGTGGCGACTATAACCAGGAACGCAGCGACATGCCGCTCGATGTCTTCGACCCTGCGGCTTATGACGCCAGTGGCGGCCTGGTATTCGACAAGATCGGCAAGCTCACCTACATGCCCCCGCTGAGGACGCGAAGCGCCGGTGCGTTCGCCCAGCTACAGCATCGCTTCGATGAGCATTGGTCTGTCGACGGCGGCCTGCGCTACGAATACTCCACCGCCGAATTCGATGACTTCATCCCATTGTCCGAATCCGCGGCTGCCTCCCCGGTTGCGGTGAAGGGTGGCGACATTCATTACGATGCGGTGCTGTCGAACCTGGGCATCGTCTACTCACCGGTACTCGGCCAGGAAATCTACGCCTCCTTCAGCCAGGGCTTCCAACTACCTGACGTGGGTATTCAGTTGCGCAATGCGCGCCGCGGTTTCGACATCGACGCATCGAACCTGGAACCGGTCAAAACCAATAACTATGAGCTTGGCTGGCGAGGAGAGCTGGGCAACAACACCCTCGGCACCCTGGCGCTGTTCTACACCACCTCCAAACTGGGGGATGTGCAAAGTTTCAACAATGGCCTGATTCTGACCCGCACCAAGGAGCGTATCTACGGTGCCGAAGCCAGTGCCGATTGGCTATCGGATGATGCGGTGTGGGGCGCAGGGGGGAGTGCGGCCTGGATGCGCGGGCGAGAAAAACCGGACGGCAAAGGTTGGCAGGACATGACCGGCTATCGCGTTCCGCCCCTGAAGCTGACCGCCTACGTTCAGTACAAGCCGACCCTGGATTGGAGCAACCGCTTGCAAGCCACGTTCTTCGATAGCAAGGATTACAGGCTTGATGGGGTGGACAGCTTTGGTCGGCATCAGGTGAGTACCTATACGACAGTGGACTTGGTCAGCCAGTATCAGATTTCCGCTGACGACAAGGTAAGCGTCGGCATTCAAAACCTGTTCAACCGCGACTACTACCCGCTCTACAGCCAATTGCTGCGCAATAACAACAACACCAGCCACTTGCCGGCACCCGGCACCGTGCTGACTGCCAGTTATACGCACAATTGGTAAGGTGGTGAGCAACCACCGGGCCGGTATCGGGCCCGGTGGTCATTGAAGCCTTCCTGGAAAACCGCTATTGACCTCGAGTTAAGTCAAGGTTTTAGAGTGTCGTCCGAACTCTCTCGCTACTTCCGGAAACGAACTCACAAGGACCAGGAATGGACACTCCGACCTCACTGCTGATTTTCCAGATCACCTGCTGCATTGGCTTGAGCCTGTGGCTGAGCATCAGCCTGATCAACAACCTGCATGCCTTTGCCAGTTCGGCCGGGGCGATCGGGGCGACCATGTCGATGGCGCCGCTGGCCCAACCGCCCGCAATCAGCCTCCCACTGCTGGGGCGAGCGATGACCTCTCCCTCGATCCATCGCCTGGCCTTGGCGATCATCGTGCTGATACAGGCAGCTGCCGTGCTCACGGCCTGGGTCGGCTGCTATGAACTGGTGCTTGGCGACGGGCTGGAGGCTTCGCTGCCCTGGTTGAACCTGGCCTTGAGCGCGGCGCTCGGGTTCCTGCTCGCCATGTTGCTGGGTGGGATATGGTTCGGCTACTGGATCCGTCAGGAGGGGTTGCAACTGACCCATCTGCTGCTGATGGTCTGGATCCTGCTGCACTTCGTCGTACTCAATGTCCGGTGGAGTTGATGGGCGATGGACACTTGCAGGATGCCAGGAAGGAGCAACAGCTGAAGCCGATGAGCGTAGGGTCAGCGTTGATAGCGACTGCTTTCTAGCCGAAGCAGACATCTGCTGTAGCCGCGGTCGAGCCGTAGCTGGCATGCTTGTCTGATCGCTAGCGGGAAGACGCAGGGAGTCTACGATGGAACGGTCTTGCATCACTTATTACCTGGAAATGACCTCGGCTTCCGAGTTGAAGGAAAAGCCACAGCGTCACGACCTCCAGATCATCGAATGTGAAGTGCCTCAGGCGGAATTCAATCGGTTTCTCTACAAGCTGGTAGGAACGCCCTGGGAGTGGGGCGATCTTGATAGCTGGAGTAGTTCCCAATGGCAGGCGCTGGTTGAACAGGAATGCCACCGTACCTGGGTTGCCTATCACCGTGGTGCCATAGCCGGCTATTACGAGCTTTATCGCCCTGACGGCTGTAACTGCGAAATCCGCTACTTTGGCTTGGCACCTCAGTTCCTGGGGTGTGGATTCGGCGGAGCGCTGTTGAGCCACGCTGTTCGATCTGCGTGGGAATGGCACGGTACAGAGCGGGTGTGGGTACACACCTGCACATTTGACCATCCTGCCGCGCTGCAAAATTATCAGGCGCGCGGATTGCGTATTTTCAAGCAGGAGGAGGCGGAGCCAAGCCAATAACATCTGGGTTGAAGCTGCTGGCTGCGAAAGGTAGCCATTGGGCGAAAGCAGCCCTTCCAGTTCGGCCAGCCAGATCCAAGGCAGCCCGGCCGTCATCCCTTTCTACACAAGCATACTGCGCACAGACCATTGTCCGCTTTCGACCCATTGCAGACAGCGATCCCAAGCTCTGTAGTCAGTGCCGGCATGGCATGTTTCCGGACAAGAGCAATCCATCGAGTGTGACCATAATACTATTTGGTCACTGGTTGTCCATCCTCCGAGCGTTCTATAGGCTATGCAGCATGAACAAGACTCTCTCTCCCAAAATTGCAGCGCGCGGTCCGGTGGACCATGAAGTACGTGATCAGATCGTCGCGGCGGCGACTGAGCACTTCCGCCTCTATGGTTACGAGAAAACCACAGTTTCTGATCTGGCCAAGGCCATCGGCTTTTCCAAGGCCTACATCTACAAGTTCTTCGAGTCCAAACAGGCCATCGGCGAGATGATCTGCGCGAATTGCCTGGGGCAGATACAGGCGGATGTGCGGGCGGCTGTCGATGAGGTCGACAGCCCGCCGGAGAAGCTGCGGCGGATGCTCAAGGCGCTGGTGGAGGCCTGCCTGCGGCTGTTCTTCCAGGATCGCAAGCTCTACGAGATCGCCGCTTCCGCCGCCTCCGGGAGCTGGCCGGCGACCCTCGACTACGAGCGTTTTATCGAGCAGACCATCCGCGAAATCCTGCAGCAAGGCCGTAAGAGCGGTGATTTCGAGCGCAAGACCCCGCTGGATGAAGCTACGCGTGCGATTCACTTGGTCATGCGGCCCTGTTTCAACCCGCTGCTGCTGCAATATGGGCTTGATGCCATTGAGGAAGCGCCTGTTCTGTTGTCCAGCCTGGTACTGCGAAGCCTGTCGCCCTGATTGGTGACTGTTGACTAATTTGGTCACTTGACTCAGAGTGAAGTCTCCCTATGACTTCGCGATGGGTTTCTCATGCGTCGGCGCAACCTTCTTTTGTCCACCCTCATCGGCGTAATGCCGTTCGCGCTGGTCGCTTGTGACGACCAGGTGCTTTCCGATCCCCGGACTGATGCGCCGATGGTGCGGGTCGCCACTATTGTGTCGGCGTCGCCGGCGCCGCGCTCCTTCACCGGGATTGTCGCTGCCAGGGTTCAGAGCGACTTGGGCTTCCGCGTTTCCGGCAAGGTGTTGCAGCGCCTGGTCGACACCGGTCAGACGGTCAAGCGTGGCCAGGTCCTGCTGCGCCTTGATCCCGTCGACCTGGAGCTTGCCGCCCATGCTCAGCGCGAGGCCGTAACCGCTGCTCGAGCTCGGGCACAGCAGACGGCGTATGACGAGACGCGCTACCGTGTGCTGCGTGGCACCGGCGCGGTATCTGCCTCGGCTTATGATCAGTACAAAGCAGCGGCGGATGCGGCCCGGGCTCAGCTCAGTGCAGCCGAGGCCCAGGCCAAAGTCGCCAGCAATGCGACGCGCTATGCCGAGCTTCTCGCCGATGCCGACGGCATCGTCATGGAGACGTTGGCCGAGCCCGGCCAAGTGGTCAGTGCCGGCCAGGCGGTGGTGCGGGTAGCACATGCAGGCCCACGGGAAGCACTCGTGCAACTGCCGGAAACCCTACGTCCAGCGGTCGGCTCCATGGCTCAGGCGGCTCTCTTCGGCAAGCATGACATCAGTGTCGCGACCCACCTGCGCCAACTATCGGATGTTGCGGATCATCTGACTCGTACCTTCGAGGCCCGTTACGTGCTCGAGGGCGAGTTGGCCGATGCGCCGTTGGGTACCACCATCACTGTGCGAATAGCTGATGGGCAGGCTTACGCTGGCCACGGAATGCAGGTGCCGATCGCCGCGCTGCATGACGCGGGGAATGGCCCCGGCGTCTGGGTCATCCAGGGCGAGCCGGCCACAGTTGTCTGGACGCCGGTGACCGTGCAGTCGCTGGGCGACGAAGATGCACGCGTCGTCGGTGCGCTGAAGCCGGGCGATCGTATTGTCGCATTGGGGGCCCACTTGTTGCGTGATGGTCAGCAGATAAGCCTGGCTGACCAGGCCTCCGTCGCGGTGGCCGAGGAAGGCCGACCATGAGCGAAGGTCGTTTCAATCTGTCCGCGCTTGCCGTACGCGAGCACTCTGTCACCTTGTTCCTGGTCTGCTTGATTTCGCTGGCGGGGCTGGCCGCATTCTTCAAACTGGGGCGCGCTGAAGACCCCGCCTTTACCGTCAAGGTCATGACTGTGGTCACTGCATGGCCGGGTGCCACTGCCCAGGAAATGCAGGATCAGGTCGCCGAAAAGATCGAGAAACGTCTGCAGGAGTTGCGCTGGTATGACCGCAGCGAAACCTACACCAGACCGGGCCTGGCCTTCACCACATTATCGCTGCTCGACACCACACCGCCTTCACAGGTGCCGGAGGAGTTCTATCAGGCTCGCAAGAAAATCAGCGATGAGGCCAAGACGCTTCCCACAGGCGTGATAGGGCCATTGGTCAACGATGAATATTCCGATGTCACCTTCGCCCTGTTCGCGCTCAAGGCCAGAGGCGAGCCGCAACGTCGCCTGGTACGCGACGCTGAGGTGCTACGCCAGCGTCTCCTGCACGTGCCAGGCGTTAAAAAGGTCAACATCATTGGCGAGCAGGCCGAACGTATCTTCGTCGAGTTCTCTCACGAGCGCTTGGCCACTTTGGGCATCGGCCCGCAGGAAGTCTTCGCTGCGCTCAATGGACAGAACGTTTTAACGCCGGCTGGCTCCGTGGAAACCCGAGGGCCGGAGGTATTCCTTCGTCTGGACGGCGCTTTCGATGAATTGCAGAAGATTCGTGACACGCCAGTGATCGCCCAGGGCCGTACCTTGAAATTATCGGATATAGCCCAGGTCAGGCGTGGCTACGAAGATCCGGCCACCTTTTTGATTCGCAATGACGGGGAGCCGGCTCTGCTGCTTGGCATTGTCATGCGTGAAGGTTGGAACGGGCTCGATCTGGGCAAGGCGCTGAACCAGGAGGTGAGTGCTATCAATGCGGAACTGCCAATGGGAATGAGCTTGACAAAGGTCACTGACCAAGCGGTCAATATCAGTGCCTCTGTCGATGAGTTCATGATCAAATTCTTCGTCGCGTTGCTGGTAGTCATGCTGGTGAGCTTCATCAGCATGGGCTGGCGAGTAGGCGTCGTGGTCGCCGTGGCGGTGCCGCTGACGTTGGCGATGGTGTTCGTGGTAATGGCCGCCACTGGCAAGAATTTCGATCGTATCACGTTGGGTTCACTGATCCTCGCGCTTGGCTTGCTGGTGGATGACGCCATCATCGCCATCGAAATGATGGTGGTGAAGATGGAGGAGGGCTACAGCCGCGTGCAAGCCTCCGCTTATGCCTGGAGCCACACGGCTGCGCCAATGCTCTCAGGTACCTTGGTCACTGCCGTAGGTTTCATGCCCAATGGCTTCGCCCGATCTACCGCTGGCGAATACACCAGCAACATGTTCTGGATCGTCGGCATCGCGCTGATCGCCTCCTGGTTGGTCGCCGTGATCTTCACCCCTTATTTCGGGGTCAAGCTGTTGCCCGACATCAGGCAAGCCGAGGGTGGCCATGAAGCCATCTACGACACCCCGCGCTACAACCGCTTCCGTCAGCTGCTAAATCGTGTCATTGCCCACAAGTGGTTGGTGGCCGGTTCGGTGGTCGGATTGTTCATCACGGCTGTGCTCGGCATGACGCTGGTCAAGAAGCAGTTCTTCCCCATCTCGGACCGCCCCGAAGTCCTGGTGGAAGTGCAGATGCCCTACGGTACGTCCATTGCCCAGACCAGTGCTGCTACCGAGAAAGTCGAAGCCTGGCTGGCCAAGCAGGCGGAGGCCAGGATCGTCACTGCCTATATCGGTCAGGGCGCGCCGCGTTTCTTCATGGCCATGGGGCCGGAGCTGCCTGATCCTTCCTTTGCCAAGATCGTCGTGCGCACCGACAACCAGAACGAACGCGAGGCGCTGAAATTCAGGTTGCGCAAAGCGATTGCCGAGGGCCTGGCCAGCGAGGCACAAGTGCGCGTCACTCAGCTGGTATTTGGCCCCTATTCGCCGTATCCGGTTGCCTATCGTATCACCGGCCCGAACCCGGACCGGCTGCGCAGGATCGCCGCCGAGGTGCAGCAGGTAATGGATGCCAGCCCGTTAATGCGCACGGTCAACTCCGATTGGGGCACTCGTGTACCCATGCTGCACTTCAACCTGCAGCAGGACCGCCTGCAGGCGGTGGGGCTCAGTTCCAGTACCGTCGCGCAGCAGCTGCAGTTCTTGCTCAGCGGCGTACCCATCACCGCTGTGCGTGAAGACATTCGCACGGTGCAGGTGGTGGCCCGGGCCGCCGGCGATATCCGCTTCGATCCGGCCAGGATCATGGATTTCACCTTGGCGGGTATCAACGGTCAACGCGTTCCGTTATCGCAGGTGGGCGAGGTGCAGGTGCGCATGGAAGAGCCGATCATGCGCTGGCGCGACCGCATGCCAACCATCACTGTAAGGGGCGATATCGCCGAAGGCTTGCAACCGCCGGACGTATCGATCGCCATCAGCCAGCAGCTGCAATCGATTATCGAGAAGCTGCCGAGCGGCTACCGCATCGAGCAGGCGGGCTCCATCGAGGAGTCGGGCAAGGCGAGCAAGGCCATGCTGCCACTGTTCCCGATCATGCTGGCCGTCACGCTGATCATCATCATCCTGCAGGTGCGCTCGATCTCCGCGATGATCATGGTTTTCCTGACCAGCCCGTTGGGGCTGATCGGTGTAGTGCCGACATTGGTCCTGTTCCAGCAGCCGTTCGGCATCAACGCACTGGTCGGGTTGATCGCGCTGTCCGGCATCCTGATGCGCAACACGCTGATCCTGATCGGGCAGATCCGGCAGAATGAACAGGCCGGCCTCGATCCGTTCCGTGCCGTGGTCGAGGCCACTGTACAGCGTGCCAGGCCAGTGATTCTTACCGCGCTGGCGGCAATTCTGGCGTTCATCCCGCTGACCCACTCCGTGTTCTGGGGCACGCTCGCCTACACCCTGATCGGCGGTACTTTCGCAGGTACCGTGCTGACCTTGGTTTTCTTGCCAGCAATGTACGCCATCTGGTTCGGGATCCGACCTGCCGGCCAAGATTCGCTCGTGCACGCGCAAACGGCATGAAGCTCATCACCGCTTTGATTTTAAGGCCGTCCTCGTTGAAGGACTCCTCGAACAGCCGGTATACCGCTTGATCAGTTACTGCATAGACCAGCCTGACCGGCTGACTGGGAAGGCCCTTTTCACGACCTTTCAACTGACCGCTATCGACTCATTGGTGCCCTCATACAGGGTAGCAATGGGTCGAGGCAGTTGAAAAAGTCGGTTCTTCAGCCCGCCAGAACTCAGGCATGAAACTGCATTGATGCCTTGGCGATGCGCTGGTACTTACGCTGTTGCCGGTTGATGCTGCGTATATCCAGAAAGACTATCTCGGCGCTACGCCAGAGCAGCATCCACGCGGTGACGGTAACAACGCCCACGGGGATGGTGCCTTCAATACCAAGAGCTGTACCTGCCAGCACCAAGGCTAGAGCCAGGCTCAGGAGGGTCAACGCAACCAGTCGTTGGATGCGAATATCCCCTTTGAGTTGATCCATCTTTTCCGTAAAGGTGTTGCTGATGGCTTGCTGCAGGCGTTCTCGCTCATCCTCCGGGCAGCGAACATGCAAGCTCAGCTCTGGATGGTACCAGGCGCTATCGGACAGATAGTCCACCAGCTCGGGGCTTAACTTGGGGTTGTCCGGCGAGGCAAACGGATTGAGGTAATCGTGCGTGATCGTCAGATCGATTTTTTTAGTCATAACGAACCTTTACCTGGTTGAGCTGAGGACGGAGCCCTTGGTGTTCGAGGTAAAGCTAGTCGCAAGGCAACTGCTCTGCCTGATTTGCAGTTGCACTCGCGGTTGCGGAAGCGGATTTATCCGGAATCCGTGAGGGAAATCTGGCAGCGAGCGTCGCATGCCCGGATAAGGGCCAGAGGCGCCTGATGGCTGGTGATTTTCGAAACATGCTGGGCAAAGGCCATCCCCACGTGACTTCGAGGGTGGGACAGCGTCGCTCGCCGTGCTGACGGTGTTCGCCTGGAGCATGATGGGAGCCGTTCAATCCGGCTACCCTGCCACCCAGTCAAAGGCGTAATCCTTGAAAACTGACCACCCGATCCCATGGGAGCACTGTACATGCCTGTCGATTTCAGACCCGCTCAAGCCTCGGACGCGCAAGATATCGCGCGCTTCTTTCAACTGACATCGGAAGGCATGGCCGATTACATATGGAACAAGCTTGCCGCACCTGGAGAAGCGTTGCTGAGTGTCGGTGCGTCTCGCTATGCCAGGGAACAGGGCGACTTTTCCTACAAGAACTGCCTGATGGCCACTTCCGAAGGGCGCGTAATCGGCATGATGCACAGCTATGCCTTGCACGAGAACCCTGACAGGCCCGTCGAGACAGACCCGGTCCTCGCACCTTATTCCGACATGGAAATACCCGACACCTTGTACATATCCAGCCTGGCCCTGGATGAGGCGTGGCGCAGCCAGGGGCTGGGCGTCCAGTTTCTTCGCCACGCCCAGCAGCGCGCCGAGGACTCTGGCCTGGATGGGCTATGCCTGATCGATTATGCAGAAAACCACGGTGCACGCCGCTTCTACGAACGTCACGGTTTTCAGATTGTTAAAACCTGCCAGATCGTTCCGCACCCGATGCTGGGCGTAA
>Ga0209370_1002639_pt1 | contig 12556 bp, 8 predicted proteins | sample AgamicAtPrz_FD_187164 | JGI IMG/M metagenome (GOLD analysis project Ga0209370, IMG submission 187164) | Agave microbial communities from Guanajuato, Mexico - At.P.rz (SPAdes) (version 2) | ecosystem: Host-associated > Plants > Phyllosphere > Phylloplane/Leaf | place: Guanajuato, Mexico... | reverse complement strand
GCTTCTCGCAATGGGCCTTGAGCGGCTCCCACACGGCCGGGTCCTTGGTGTTGTTGTCGATCACCAGCACTTCGTAGTCGGGGTAGTCCAGCGCGGCCAGGGCATCGAGGGTCTGTTTGACCATCTCCGGCGGCTCGTTGTAGCACGGCACATGCACCGATACCTTGGGCCGGTAGGCGCTGTCGGCCTGTACCGGCAGGAATTCGCGCCGGCGCTTGTGTATCCATACCGCCTCGGCCAGTTCGTGGGCCTCGGTCAGCAGCACGATGAACACGCCCAGCGCGCCGAGGGCCAGCAGCACGCCCACGGTCAGGCTGAACCAGGTGCTGTATTGCTGGCTGTAGTCGTAGGCGATCCATACCAGCACCGACCCGCACAGGAAGGTGATGAAGGTCAGGAAGGTGCGGCCGCGCTGACGCAGGGCCGAACCGTCGATGAACAGCACCATCAGGGCAATCATCGCCAGCACCACCGAGGCCACCGCCAGGGCACGCCATTGCGGGATCGCCACCACCGGGCCGTCAAAGTTGAATTTTTGCTGGCGCTCGGCGTTGTACACGCCCCAGTAGGCGCCCACCGAGCCTTCGTCACTGGCTTTCCACGGCTGGTCGTAGGCCTCGATGACGAAGTAATTGTAACCACGGCGGTTGAGGGTGTTGACCAGGGTACGCAGGTAGATGGCCTGGTCGGCCTGGGTGGCATCGGCGCCGCCGCGCATGCGGCCGTTGCTCGGCCAGCCGACTTCCGACAGTAGCAGGGGTTTGCGCGGGAACTGGTGCTTCAGTTCGCGGGCGCGGTCGAGCACGAACTCGACCGAATCCTTCATCGGCACGAACTCCCAGTACGGCAGGATGTGCGCGGCAATCAGGTCGACGTGCTTGGCCAGCTGCGGGTTTTCCTTCCAGATGTGCCACTGCTCACTGGTGGTCACCGGCACCTTGACCGCTGCGCGTACCCGGTCCAGGTACTTGATCAGGTTTTCCGGGGTGACTTCTTCGCGGAACAGTGCCTCGTTGCCGACCACAACCCGGACCACGCTGCGCGAGGTGTTGGCCAGCTGGATGGCCGTGGCGATTTCGCGTTCGTTGCGCTCCAGGTCCGGGCTGATCCAAATGCCCAGCGTCACCCGCAGGCCGAACTCCTCGGCCAGGCGCGGGATATCCGCCTGGGTGCCCTCCACGGTGTAGATCCGGATGCTGTCGGTCAGTTTGCTCAACTGCTCCAGGTCCTGGCGCATCTCGTCGTCACTGGGGTACTGGCCTTTCTGCGGGCTTTCGCCCAGACGGAACGGTGAATACGAGAAACCAGAGATCTGCTCTGGCCAGGCGGGGGCGGAGACCGGGCGGTTGATCAGTGCCCAGAACCCGGTGAACAACGCGGCGATGGCCAGGACCACGACCAGGTTCAGGCCGAATTTACGTGAAGACATTGTCGTCCATATGTGTCGAAGTGATAGGACATTAAAGCAGGGTTGGTAGTCTCTTTCCTAACGATGCAGGCCATGGGCCCGCTGGCATATAATGCGCGCCGGTTTTTTGGGGTATGAACATGAGCACAGAAGATCCACGCTTCGCCGGCGTTGCCCGGCTGTATGGCGACCAGGGGTTGCACCGTCTGGGCCAGGCCCATGTGGCCGTGGTCGGTATTGGCGGGGTAGGCTCGTGGGCGGCGGAAGCGCTGGCCCGCAGTGGCGTGGGCGAGATCACCCTGTTCGACCTCGACGACGTGTGCGTCAGCAACACCAACCGCCAGGCCCATGCGCTGGATGGGCAGGTGGGGCGGCCCAAGGTCGAGGTCATGGCCGAGCGCCTCCGGGCGATCAACCCGGCGTGCACGGTGCATGCAGTGGCCGACTTCGTCACCCGCGACACCATGGTCGAGTACATTACCGAGAACCTCGACTGCGTGATCGACTGCATCGACAGCGTCATGGCCAAGGCGGCGCTGATTGCCTGGTGCCGGCGGCGCAAGATCGCCATCGTCACCACGGGTGGCGCCGGTGGGCAGATCGACCCGACACAGATCCAGATCGCCGACCTGAACAAGACCTTCAACGACCCGCTGGCCTCGCGGGTGCGTTCCACCCTGCGTCGCGACTACAACTTCTCGCGCAATGTCAGCCGCAACTATGGTGTGCCATGCGTGTTCTCCAGCGAACAGCTGCGCTACCCCAAGGGCGATGGCAGCGTTTGCCTGCAGAAAAGCTTCGTGGGTGAGGGCGTGCGGCTGGACTGCTCGGGTGGCTTTGGCGCGGTGATGATGGTGACCGCGACCTTTGGCATGGTGGCGGCGAGCAAGGCGGTGGAAAAACTGGTAGCGGGGGCGCGGCGGCCTTCGGAGCGGGTCAAGCCTGAATAGACCGCGTGGGCTTCTTCGCGGGCTTGCCCGCTCCCACAGGTACTGCATCTCTCTCCAGAAAGGTGAAGGTCCTGTGGGAGCGGGCGAGCCCGCGAAGAGGTCAGCACCGATTCAACGGTTGGACGCCAGCTCCGCCATCCGCTGCAACACCGCATGCAGCCCATTGCTGCGCGATGGCGAAAGCTGGCGCTCCAGGCCCAGCTGAGTGAACCACTCACGTAGATCGAGCCCGGCGAGTTCTTCACTGGCCAATCCCTGCACCCGCACCAGCAACAACGCCAGCAGCCCACGCAACAGGCGTGCATCGCTGCTGGCCTTGAACCGCCACAAGCCCTCGACCTGCTCGGCCACCAGCCATACCAGGCTTTCGCAGCCATGCACCCGGTTGGCCTCGGTCTTTTCAATGTCCGCCAGCGGTTCCAGCCGGTCGCCCCATTGCATTAGCAGCCGCGCACGCTGTTCCCAGCCCTTGCCCTGCTCGAAAGCTTCCAGCGCCTGGCGCGCCTGATCCGGCAGGGTCATCGCAACAGCTCCAGGCCTTGATCCAGCGCCGCGAAGAAACGCTGCAAGTCATCGCTGTCGTTATACAGCCCCAATGACACGCGGATCGCACCCTCCAGGCCCAGGCCCTGCAGCAGCGGCATGGCACAGTGGTGCCCGGCACGCACGGCAATGCCTTGCTCGGTCAGCAGGTGGGCGATGTCGGCGTTATGCACGCCGTCGATGACGAAACTGGCAAGGGCCGCCTGTGGCGTGCCCAGGATGCGCACGCCATCGCGGTCCGCCAGGCCACGCAGCAGGTACTGGTGCAGGCTGGTTTCATGGGCTTCGAGCGCCTGGGCATCGAGGCTGGCCAGGTAGTCCAGGGTTGCACCCAGGCCGATCACCCCGGCGATCGGCGGCGTGCCTGCCTCGAACCCCAGCGGCGCCGGGCGGAAGCTGGCGCTGTGGTATTCGGCCAGTTGCACCATCTCTCCGCCGAACTGCCAGTGGTGCAGCAGTTCCAGCGCCTGGCTGCGGCCGTACAGCACACCGACGCCTTCCGGGCCGTACAGCTTGTGGCTGGAGAACACATAGAAGTCGCAGCCAAGCTGCTGCACATCATGGCGGCCATGCACCACGCCCTGGGCACCGTCGACCACGGTCAGCGCGCCTTGGGCGCGGGCATGGGCCAGCAGCGCCGGCAGCGGCTGCCAGGTACCCAGCACGTTGGACAGCTGGCTCACCGCCAGCACCCGGGTGCGCGGGCCGACCAGTTGCAGCGCCTGGTCCAGGTCGATGCGGCCATGGGCATCCAGCGGCAGCACCACCAGGCGCAGGTTGCGCCGGCGCGCCAGTTGTTGCCAGGGCAGCAGGTTGGCATGGTGCTCCAGGGCACTGACGGCAATTTCGTCACCGGCCTCGAAGCGGTGTTCCAGGCCATAGGCCAGCAGGTTCAGCGCCGAAGTGGCACCGTGGGTGAAGATGATCTGCCGCGAGTCTGCCGCATTGAGCCAGGCGGCAACCTTGTCGCGGCTGGTTTCGAAGGCCTGGGTCGCCAGTGCGCCGGGCAAGTGCTGGGCTCGGTGCACGTTGGCCGCGCCATGGCCGTAGTAATGGCTCAGGGCATCGAGCAGGGCTTGCGGCTTCTGGGTGGTGGCGGCACTGTCCAGGTAGGTCTGGTGCTGCCGTTGCAGGGCGGCGATGGCGGGAAAATCGGCACGCCAGGGGGAGGGCTGAAACATGGTCGCGGGGCCTGGAATGAAAATCGGGTCTGGCGTGGTGCCAGACCCGATCTTAACATTTCAAACGCTGAGAATCCGCTGTTCGCGAGCAAGCTCGCTCCGGCAGCGGTTGAAGGGTTCTCAGTTGTGCGCGTGCAGCGCCTCGTTCAGCTCGATGGCCGACTTGTGGGTCTTGCACTCCACCGCGCCGTTCAGCGAGTTGCGGCGGAACAGCAGGTCGGTCTGGCCGGCCAGGTCGCGGGCCTTGACCACTTTGACCAGCTGGTTGTTCTCGTCCAGCAGGTTCACCTTGGTACCGGCGGTGATGTACAGGCCGGCTTCGACGGTGTTGCGGTCGCCCAGCGGAATGCCGATACCGGCGTTGGCGCCGATCAGGCAGCCTTCGCCAACCTTGATGACGATGTTGCCGCCACCGGACAGGGTGCCCATGGTCGAGCAGCCGCCGCCCAGGTCCGAGCCCTTGCCGACGAATACGCCAGCGGAAACGCGGCCTTCGATCATGCCCGGGCCTTCGGTGCCAGCGTTAAAGTTGACGAAGCCTTCGTGCATGATGGTGGTGCCTTCGCCGATGTAGGCGCCCAGGCGCACACGGGCGGTGTCGGCGATACGCACGCCGGCCGGGACCACGTAGTCGGTCATTTTCGGGAACTTGTCCACCGAGAACACTTCCAGCAGCTCGCCCTTCAGGCGCGCTTCCAGTTGCAGTTCGGCGAGTTCGGCCAGGTCGACCGCGCCCTGGTTGGTCCAGGCCACGTTCGGCAGCAGCGGGAAGATGCCGGCCAGGCTCACGCCGTGCGGCTTGACCAGGCGGTGCGACAGCAGGTGCAGCTTGAGGTAGGCCTCTGGGGTCGAGGCCAGCGCGGCGTCTTCGGCCAGCAGGGTGGCGACCAGCGGCTTGTGGCTTTCAGCCAGGCGGGTCAGCAGGGCGGCCTGGGCGGCATCCACGCCTTTCACGGCTTCGGCCAGTTGCGCGGCCTGGGCGTTGCTGAAGGCGATGGCCTGGTTGCCACCTTGGTAACCGAGAACCGGGGCTACTGCAGCGACCAGTTCGGCGCTCGGGTTGAGCAGCGGTTGTGCGTAGAACACTTCCAGCCAGGCGCCCTGGCGGTTCTGGGAGCCGACACCGAAGGCCAGGCTGAACAGGGTATTGGACATGTGATTACCTCGTGCGAAATAGGGTAGGGGCTCAGGCCAGGGCAGCGGCGTACAGGTCGGGCTTGAAGCCGACCAGGGTACGCGCGCCAAGGTCGAGCACCGGGCGCTTGATCATCGACGGCTGGGCCAGCATCAGCTCGACGGCCTTGGCCTGGTCGAGGTCGGCTTTGCTGGCGTCGTCCAGCTTGCGGAAGGTGGTGCCGGCACGGTTGAGGATGACTTCCCAGCCGTGTTCGTCGCACCAGCGGTTCAGGCTGTCACGGTCGATGCCTTGGGCCTTGTAGTCGTGGAATTCGTAGGCGATGGCCTGGTCTTCGAGCCAGGTACGTGCCTTTTTCATGGTGTCACAGGCTTTAATGCCGTAGAGCGTGTAGGTCATTTGTGTACATTGGGGATCACAGGCTGCCCCAATCTCTCCGTTTTCCGATTTCAGTCGCGGGATTATGCGGGAACGATCCTCGCGGCGCCACGCCCGTGGTGCCCATGTTTACTGATCAAGGTATGTCTCAAGCGACCAGGCGCTGTACCGAACCGATGATCTCATCACCGTGTTGCTGTTCGGCGGTGCGCAGATCGAAGGCGGTCTGCAGGTTGAGCCAGAACTCGGGGGTGGTGTCCAGGCAGATGGACAGGCGCAGCGCCATGTCGGCGGAAACACCGCCCCGTTCACGCAGGATGTTGTTGACGGTTGGCGTGGCAACGCCTAGCGCCCGGGCCAGTGCCGCGGCGCTGAAACCCATTTCTTTCTGGAAGTCCTCACGCAGGACTTCTCCGGGATGAATCGGACGCATACCGTTCTTGAGCATGATGCACCTCAGTGGTAATCGACAATTTCAACGTTAATCGGCCCGTTGTCGGTCCAGATAAAGCACAGGCGCCATTGGTCATTGACACGGATACTGTGCTGGCCTGCACGGTTGCCGCTCAATGCCTCGAGACGGTTGCCAGGTGGCGACCGAAGGTCTCGCAGCTCTGTTGCGGCATCGAGCATGGCCAGTTTGCGTTCCGCAACTGACTTGATATCTGACCAACGCCGTGTCTTTCCATGAGTAAAAAGTGCTTCCGTGTCGGCACAGCTAAAGCTTCGAATCATGAGGCTGAATGCTTAACGTTATTCGTTAAGGTTGATTATACGACGGGATCCCAGCAGTTCAAGCCTGGCTAGCGCACATGCTCGCCAACGTCAGTCACGATTGCTGGGTATCATCATGTTACATATTCATCCGCCACCTGCGACTATCGTGCAGCGGCCCCGAATCCCCCATCGCCGCTAACATATTGTTTCAATGGCGATGTTTCGCCCTGTTGTCGTTTCTGGTTCACAAAGGAAGCTTTCCCGGATGCAGTCCGCCTACACCGTCCTCATCCTGCTGACGCTGGTCAGCGTGTCGAAGCTGGTCGGCCGCATGATTCCGCTGCCCTTGCCGCTGGTACAGATCGCCGCCGGTGCCTTGCTTGCGTGGCCGACACTGGGCCTGCATGTGGCACTGGACCCCGAGCTGTTCCTGTTCCTGTTCCTGCCGCCGTTGCTGTTCGCCGACGGCTGGCGTATTCCCAAGCGCGAGTTGTGGCGCATTCGTGGGCCGGTGGTGGCGCTGGCCGTGGGCCTGGTGCTGTTTACCGTGGTCGGGGCCGGTTACTTCATTCACTGGCTGCTGCCGAGCATCCCGCTGCCCGTGGCCTTCGCCCTGGCCGCAGTGTTGTCGCCAACCGACGCCGTGGCGGTTTCGGCCATTACCCAGGACCGCCTGCCAACCCCGCTGATGCACATGCTCCAGGGCGAGGCCCTGATGAACGATGCCTCGGGCCTGGTGACCTTCAAGTTCGCCCTGGCGGCGGCGATCACCGGGGTGTTCTCGCTGACCGACGCAAGCTTCAGCTTCGTACTGGTCGCCCTGGGCGGCCTGGCGGTGGGCGTGGCCCTGAGCTGGCTGATCGGCCGCCTGCGTGCCTGGATGATCGCCCGCGGCTGGGACGACCCGGCCACCCACGTGGTGTTCATGTTGCTGCTGCCGTTCGCTGCCTACGTGCTGGCCGAGCGCCTGGGCGTGTCGGGCATCCTTTCGGCGGTAGCGGCTGGCATGATGCAGAGCTGGCTCGACCTGCTGCCACGGCAGACCAGCACGCGCCTGCTCAACCGCAGCGTGTGGTCACTGCTGGAGTTCGCTTTCAACGGCCTGATCTTCCTGCTGCTGGGCCTGCAGTTACCGGACATCATCAAGGCCGTGGTCAGCCATGAACCCACCGTCTGGCCGACCCTGGCCTGGCGCTGCCTGGACGTGGTGGCGATCTTTGTGGCGCTGATCTTGCTGCGGTTCATCTGGGTCCAGAGCATCTGGCGCTCGATCGGTGTGGTACGCCGCTGGCGCGGCAAGCCGGCGCTGGTGCTGATGCCCACGGCGCGCTCCTGCTGGCTGCTGACCCTGGGTGGTGTGCGCGGTGCGGTCACCCTGGCCGGCGTGATGTCGATCCCGTTGCTGATGGGAGCAGGCAAGGCCTTCCCGGAGCGTGACCTGCTGATCTTCATTGCGGCCGGGGTGATCCTGCTGTCGTTGATCAGTGCCTGTATCGCGTTGCCGCTGTTGCTGCGCGGGGTGACCAAGAGCCCGGACGAGCGCTTGCACCAGGAAGTGCAGGAGGCCTGGCGACGCACGGCCGAGGCGGCGATCCATGCGCTGGAGGCAGAGGAAGTGATCGACAGCAATGCGCCGCAGGATGCCGCGCAGGCGACCCTGGCGACCGAGTTGAAGGCGCGCTTGATGGCGGAATACCGCGATGAGCTGGACAGCTACAACGACAGTGCCGAAGCCAAGGCGCTGGCCGAGCAGATGGACCTGCTGGAGCGGCGTTTGCGCTTGCGGGCGCTGCGGGCGCAGCGGCTGGAGCTGTATGAACTGCATCGCCAGCATCTGGTGGGGGATGAAGTGGTGCGGCAGGTGCTGGGTGAGCTGGATATGAGTGAAGCGAACCTGGGGGCAGTCAGATAGACCGCAGGAGGCCGCTTTGCGGCCCTGTGGGAGCGGGTTTACCCGCGAATCAGGCGACGCGGTGCATGGCACCGGCTGTGCCGGTGTTCGCGGGTAAACCCGCTCCTACAGGTACTGCACAACACTCGAGAGTTGTACGGCCTCTGTCGAATCAGCGGTTCTGCAGGAACTCGCGAATCCGCTCCGCCGCCTCGATGCACTCGGCCAGCGGTGCAACCAGTGCCATGCGCACGCGCCCGGCGCCCGGGTTCACGCCATCCACTTCGCGCGACAGGTACGACCCCGGCACCACCGTCACATGCTGGGCCTCGAACAGGTCGCGGGTGAACTCGGCATCGCCGCCGGGTACCTTGGCCCACAGGTAGAAGCTGCCATCCGGTCGCTGCACGTCCAGCACCGGCTGCAGGATATCCAGCACGGCATCGTACTTGGCGCGGTACTGGTCGCGGTTCTCGCGCACATGCGCCTCGTCCTGCCAGGCAGCGATGCTGGCCAGCTGGGTTTGTACCGGCATGGCGCAACCGTGATAGGTACGGTACAGCAGGAACGGCTTGATGATCTCGGCGTCACCGGCGACGAAGCCCGAGCGCAGGCCCGGCAGGTTGGAGCGCTTGGACAGGCTGTGGAATACCACGCAGCGCTTGAAGTCGCTGCGGCCCAGTTCCGCACAGGCAGTCAGCAGGCCTGGTGGCGGGGCATCCTCGTCGAAGTACAGCTCGCTGTAGCACTCGTCGGCGGCAATCACGAAGTCGTGCTCGTCGGCCAGGGCAATCAGCTTCTTCAGGGTGTCCATCGGCACCAGTGCGCCGGTGGGGTTGCCCGGCGAGCACAGGAACAGGATCTGGCAACGCTTCCACACTTCAGCCGGCACGGCGTCGAAGTCGGGGTTGAAACCGTTGCTTTCCAGGCACGGCAGGTAGTGCGGGGTGGCACCGGCCAGCAGCGCTGCGCCTTCGTAGATCTGGTAGAACGGGTTGGGGCTGACCACCAGGCCGTCATCGGCGCGGTTGACCACGGCCTGGGTGAAGGCGAACAGCGCCTCACGGGTACCGTTGACCGGCAGGATGTGGCGGTCGGCATCCAGCCATCCGGCCGGTACGGCGAAGCGCCGCTCGCACCACTGGCCGATGGCCTGGCGCAGGGCGGGCAGGCCGATGGTGCTCGGGTACACGGCCAGCTTGTCGAGGTTGTCGGCCATGGCCTGGGCGACGAACGCCGGCGATTCGTGCTTCGGCTCACCGATCGACAGGGCGATGGCGCGCTTGTCCGCCGCAGGTGCAACGCTGCCCAGCAGGGCGCGGAGTTTCTCGAACGGGTAGGGCTGAAGCTGGGTCAAGGCATGGTTCATCGGCGCAAGGTCTCGTCAATCGTCTAGTCGTTAAAAGGTCACGCGGGTGGGGCTGGCATCGCTGGCCTGGCCGGCCTGCAGCTGCTGGACGATGGCCTCCTGCAGTCGGCTGCACAGCTGTGGGTCGGACAGCGGCTGGTTGTCGGCATCGGTGATGAAGAACACGTCTTCCACCCGCTCGCCAAGGGTGGCGATCTTGGCGTTCTGCAGCGACAGGTCGAACTCCAGGAAGATTCGCCCCAGCCGGGCCAGCAGGCCTGGGCGGTCGGGCGCGGTGATTTCGAGGATGGTCACCGGCCGCTGGGCATCGTTGAGGATGGTCACCTGTGGCGGGAAGTCGAAGTGCTTGAGCTGGCGCGGTACCCGGCGTTGGATGATGGTCGGGTAGTCCTCGGGGTTGCGCAGCGCTTCGGTCAGGCCGTCGCGAATCTGCTTGACCCGCTGCGGGTTGTCGCCGATCGAGCCGCCGTCGTTGTCCAGCACGATGTAGGTGTCGAGGGTGAACTGGCTGCTCGAGGTGATGATTCGCGCGTCATGAATGTTCAGGTTCAGCTGCGACATGGCCGCCACCGTCACGGCGAAGAAGTCGTGCTGGTCGGGGGCATAGATGAAGATCTGCGTGCCACCCTCGAACTCGCGCTGGGTGGTTTCCTTGATCAGCACCAGCGGCCCGCCATCGGCCGGCTGCTGGAGGATCGCGTCACTGTGCCAGGCCACGTCGGCGGCGGTGTGTTTGAGGAAGTAGTCATCGCCCAGTTGCGACCACAGCTGCTCGACGTCGTCCGGGTCGGTGCCTTCGCGCACCAGGATATCCAGCGCCGCCGATTGGGTCTGGCGAATCTGCTCCTCGCGGTCCAGCGGGTTTTCCAGGCCACGGCGCAGGGCGCGCTTGGTCTCGGTGTACAGCTGGCGCAGCAGGCTGGCCCGCCACGAGTTCCACAGGCTGGGGTTGGTGGCGTTGATATCGGCCACGGTCAGCACGTACAGGTAGTCCAGGCGTGTCTCGTCGCCCACGTGCAGGGCAAAATCGTTGATCACCTGAGGGTCGGACAGGTCCTTGCGCTGGGCGGTGGTCGACATCACCAGGTGGTTCTGCACCAGCCAGGCGATCAGCCGGCTGTCCCAGGCCGGCAACTGGTGGCGCTCGCAGAACTTCTGCGCATCCACGGCGCCCAGCTCGGAATGGTCGCCCTGGCGGCCCTTGCCGATGTCGTGGTACAGGCCGGCCAGGTAGATCAGCTCGGGCTTGGGCAGGCGGCCCATGAGCTTGCTGGCCAGCGGGAATTTTTCGGACACCGGCGTGTATTGCAGCTTGCGCAGGTGCTTGATGAGGTTGAGGGTGTGCGCATCGACCGTATAGATGTGGAACAGGTCGTGCTGCATCTGCCCGACGATCAGGCCGAACTCCGGCAGGTAGCGGCCGAGGATGCCGTAGCGGTTCATCCGCCGCAGGTTGCGGTGGATGCCGATTTCGCACTTGAACAGCTCGATGAACAGGCTGGTGTTGCGGATATCGGTGCGGAAGGTATCGTCGATCAGGTGCCGGTGCTCGCGCAGCAGCCGCACGGTATCGGCGCGTACGCCCTTGATCTCGGGGTGCTGGGCCATCAGCACGAAGATTTCCAGCATGGCGAACGGCGTGCGCTTGAACACGTTCGGCCTGGCCGCTTCTATGTAGCCGTCATGCAGGCGGAAGCGCGCGTTCAGCGGCTGGGTTGTGCCGCTGTCGTCATCGGCGAGGATGACCTCCTCGAAGTGCTGGATGATCAGGTCGCACAGCTGGCTGATGCTCATCACCACCCGGTAGTACTGCTGCATGAACTGCTCGATCGCCCGCTTGGGGTTGTCGTCGCTGTAGCCCAGCAGCGCGGCGATGCTGCGCTGGTGGTCGAACAGCAGGCGATCCTCGGCGCGCCCGGCCAGCATGTGCAAGGCGTAGCGCACCCTCCACAGGAAGTCCTGGGACGAGGCCAGCAGCTCGTTCTCGCTTTCCAGCAGGAAACCTTCGCCGGCCAGCGCGTGCAGGTTGAGGGTGCCGTACTGGCGGCGGGCCACCCACAGCACTGTCTGGATGTCGCGCAGGCCGCCGGGTGAACCTTTCACATTGGGTTCGAGGTTGTACTCGGTGTCGTTGTACTTGTGGTGGCGGGCCTTGAGTTCGGCTCGCTTGGCCAGGAAGAAGTCCTTGCTCGGCCACATGTGCGCAGTGCTGGTCACCTCCAGCATGCGCTGGCGCAGGGCCTCGGGGCCGGCAATGGTGCGGCTTTCCATCAGGTTGGTGATGACCGTCAGGTCGGCACGGGCCTGCTCGGCGCACTCGTCGACGGTGCGCACGCTCTGGCCCACTTCCAGGCCGATGTCCCACAGCAGGGTGAGAAACCGCTCGATGGCATCGCGATACTGCTCGTGTTCGGCAGCATCCAGCAGGATCAGCAGGTCGATGTCCGAATGCGGGTGCAGCTCACCGCGCCCGTAGCCACCCACCGCGACCAGGGCGATGCCGCTCTGGTCGCCCCAGTCGAACTGGTTCCAGGCCTGCTGCAGGATGTTGTCGACGAGCCAGGCGCGGGCCTCGATCAGTGGGCGGATTTCGCAGCCACTGCGGAAACGCTTGTCGAGCACCTCGCCGGCCTGGCGGATGGCTTTCTTGAAGGCAGCGATGGGGCTCGCCTTGAGGGCCAGTTCCGCCTGGAACTGGCCGCGGTCGAACAACTCGGGGTCCACCTGGGGCATCGCGTCACGTTCCTGTCGTGGGGGTGGCCTGTGGGAGTGCGGTCAGGCCGAGGTGCGCGGGATGGTGTCGTCCTTGCGCAGGGTGAAGATCTCGTAGCCGGTCGCGGTCACCACCAGGGTGTGTTCCCACTGGGCCGAGAGCTTGCGGTCCTTGGTGATGGCGGTCCAGCCGTCGCCCAGCACCTTGGTGTCGGCCTTGCCCTGGTTGATCATCGGCTCGATGGTGAAGGTCATGCCTTCCTTCAGCTCCA
>Ga0209370_1002631_pt1 | contig 12573 bp, 10 predicted proteins | sample AgamicAtPrz_FD_187164 | JGI IMG/M metagenome (GOLD analysis project Ga0209370, IMG submission 187164) | Agave microbial communities from Guanajuato, Mexico - At.P.rz (SPAdes) (version 2) | ecosystem: Host-associated > Plants > Phyllosphere > Phylloplane/Leaf | place: Guanajuato, Mexico... | reverse complement strand
GGCCAGGCCCAGCCGGTTCAAGAGCCGCAGCGGAAAGACTGACCCATGTTCGGTATCAGTTTCAGCGAGCTGCTGCTCGTCGGCCTGGTCGCCCTGCTGGTGCTCGGCCCCGAGCGCCTGCCGGGGGCCGCACGCACTGCCGGGCTATGGATCGGCCGTCTCAAGCGCAGCTTCAACGCAATCAAGATGGAAGTCGAGCGCGAGATCGGCGCCGACGACATCCGCCGCCAGCTGCACAACGAGCACATCCTGCAGATGGAGCAGGAGGCCAAGCGCATCCTCAATCCGCTGACGCCGCCCACACAGCCGCCAGCAAACGCTGAAACGCCTGCCGCACCTGCCGCCGACGCAGTACCCGCGCAGCCGGCCGCAACGCCACCCTCCGAACCGCCACAACCGCCGCGAGCCCCATGAGCGAGAATCCGGAAACCGACCAGCCGATGCCGCTGGTCTCGCACCTGACCGAGCTGCGCACACGCCTGCTGCGCTGCGTCGCCGCCATCTTCCTGATCTTCGCCGGGCTGTTCTCCTTCGCCCAGCAGATCTACACCCTGGTCTCGGCACCGCTGCGCGAGCACTTGCCAGCCAACGCGACAATGATCGCCACCGACGTGGCCTCGCCGTTCCTGACGCCGTTCAAGTTGACCATGATCGTCTCGCTGTTCCTGGCGATCCCGTTCATCCTCCAGCAGATCTGGGGTTTCATTGCCCCAGGCCTGTACCGCCATGAAAAGCGCATCGCCATCCCGCTGTTGGTGTCGAGCATCTTCCTGTTCTACGCCGGCATGGCCTTCGCCTATTTCCTGGTGTTCCCGCTGATCTTCGGCTTCTTCGCCAGCGCCACACCCGAAGGCGTGTCGATGATGACCGACATTTCCAGCTACCTCGACTTCGTCATGACCCTGTTCTTCGCCTTCGGGGTCGCCTTCGAAATCCCCGTGGCGGTAGTGCTGCTGGTGTGGATTGGCGTGGTCGACGTGCAGTACCTGAAGAAGATCCGCCCGTACGTGATCATCGGCTGTTTCGTGGTCGGCATGATCCTCACCCCACCGGACATCTTCTCCCAGACCCTCCTGGCCGTGCCCATGTGGATGCTGTTCGAGGTCGGCGTGCTGTGCGGCAGCCTGATCCGCAAGCGCAGCCACGCCCATGAAGAAACCGGCAACGACCACAACGACCAGCCGCCTGCGACCCAACCGTGAATCTGTTGCTCCTTGAAGAGGCCGACTTCGTGTCGGCCGACCGTGTCGTCCTGGCTGATCGCCGCTTCACCCACATGCAGGAGATCCACCGCGTAGCGGTGGGCGACAGCCTGCGCGTCGGGCGCATCGGCGGGCTGATGGGCAAGGCCGAGGTCATCCGCCTCGAAGGCCACGAAGCCGAACTGCGGGTGGCCTTCGACCAGCCGCCGCCGGCCAAACTGCCACTGACCCTGGTGCTGGCCGTGCCACGGCCGAAGATGCTGCGCCGGCTGTTCCAGACGGTCGCCACCCTGGGCGTGCCGCGGCTGATCCTGGTCAACAGCTACAAGGTCGAGAAGAGCTTCTGGCAGACGCCGTTCCTCCAGCCCGAAACCATCCGCGAAAACCTCATTCTCGGTCTGGAGCAAGCCCGTGACACGGTGCTGCCGGAGGTGATCATCGAGAAGCGCTTCAAGCCCTTCGTCGAAGACCGCCTGCCCGCCATCGCCGCCGACACCCTCGGCCTGGTCGGGCATCCTGGCCCCTACCCCGCTTGCCCACGGGCCGTTGAAGGCCCGGTAACCCTGGCGATCGGCCCGGAGGGCGGCTGGATTCCCTATGAAATCGAGCTGCTGGGCAAGGCTGGCCTTGCGCCCGTGCAATTGGGGGATAGGATCCTACGCGTGGAGACGGCCGTAACGGCCTTGCTTTCGCGAATTTTCTGACACGCCAGTCAGCTTTTTGTCATCAAGTTTCCCCGCCGTGCGCCGATGCCCTATGCAACAAAACAATAATCCGCACTGCCACGCGCCGGGGAGTCGTCTATGTACCGTTGGTTTGCCCAATCACTGGGAAATGTAAGCGTCAATCGCAAGTTGGGGATCGGCTTCGGCCTGGTGTTGCTGCTCACCCTCGGCATCACCTTCACCGGTTGGCTGGGCATTGACAGCGTCACCAGTCGTGGCGACAAGCTCGGCAACATCTCGGTGATTCATCAGTACACCCAGGACCTGCGCCTCGCCCGCCTGGCCTATGAGCGCAACCGTGACGACGCCTCCGTGGCCGAGCTGGAGAAGGCCCTGGCCAATCTCGAGCGCCAGGTGCAGTTCATGCTCGGGCAGATCGAAATCCCCGCCGACCGCCAGCGCCTGGACCAGCAACAGGACGCCGTACGCCAGTACCAGCAAGCCTTCGCCGAGCTCAGACAAGCCGGCCAGCGCCGCGAGGCCAGCCGGGGCACCCTGGGCGACAGCGCCGACAAGGCTGCCGAACTGATCGCCAAGGTCCAGCAGCGCCTGCTGCAGGGCGGCGATATCCAGCAGTACCAGGAGGCTGTGCAAGTCGCGGCACTGCTGCAGCAGGCGCGCTTCCAGGTGCGTGGCTACACCTATAGCGGCAAGGCCGAATTCCAGCAGACCGCGCTTACTGCCATCGACCAGGCCCTGACCGTGCTCAAGGCCCTGCCCGCCAGGCTCCCGGCCGAGTTCGCCGCCAGCCTGGACGATGCCGCCAGCGCGCTGGCCGCCTACCGCGACGCGGTGAACCAGTTCGGCAATGCCCAGGCCGCCAGCGAGCAAGCGTTGACGCGCATGTCCGCACAGGGCCAGGTGCTGCTGGACGCCAGCCAGGCAATGACCGTTTCGCAAACCACCGTGCGCGACCAGGGCACCCAGCAGGCCAAGACCCTGCTGGCCGGTGCCACGGCGCTGGCCTTGCTGCTGGGCGTGCTTGCCGCGTTCGCCATTACCCGGCAGATCATCGTGCCCCTGCGCCAGACCCTCGCCGCCGCAGAACGCGTGGCCGGTGGCGACCTGCGCCAGGACCTCAAGGCCGACCGGCGCGACGAACTGGGCCAGTTGCAGGCCAGCATGCAGCGCATGACCCAAAGCCTGCGCGAGCTGATCGGCGGCATCGGCGACGGGGTGACGCAAATCGCCAGTGCTGCCGAGGAACTGTCGGCGGTCACCGAGCAGACCAGCGCCGGGGTCAACAACCAGAAGGTCGAGACCGACCAGGTCGCCACCGCCATGAACGAGATGGCCGCCACCGTCCAGGAAGTGGCGCGCAACGCAGAACAGGCCTCGGAAGCGGCACTGATGGCCGACCAACAGGCCCGCGAAGGTGACAAGGTGGTGGGCGAGGCGATCAGCCAGATCGAGCGTCTGGCCAGCGAAGTGGTCAACTCCAGCGAAGCGATGAACCAGCTCAAGGCCGAGAGCGACAAGATCGGCAGTGTGCTCGATGTGATCAAGTCGGTGGCTCAGCAGACCAACCTGCTGGCCCTCAACGCCGCCATCGAGGCGGCCCGTGCCGGCGAGGCGGGCCGCGGCTTCGCCGTGGTCGCCGACGAAGTGCGCAGCCTGGCCCAGCGCACCCAGCAGTCCACCGAAGAGATCGAGGAACTGATTGCCAGCCTGCAGAATGGCACCGAGCGCGTGGCCGGCGTCATGGACAGCAGCCGTGCCCTCACCGACAGCAGCGTGGAACTGACGCGCCGCGCCGGTGACTCGCTGGGGACCATCACCCGCACCGTGTCGTCGATCCAGTCGATGAACCAGCAGATCGCCACCGCCGCCGAGCAGCAGAGTGCCGTGGCCGAGGAAATCAACCGCAGCGTGATGAACGTGCGCGATATCTCCGACCAGACCTCTGCGGCCAGCGAGGAGACGGCCAGCTCCAGCGTCGAGCTGGCGCGCCTGGGGACCCATCTACAGGGTCTGGTGGGACGTTTCAGGCTCTAGACCGCGGCTTGCGGGCTGCAGGCTTTGTCTTTCAGCCCGCAGGGACTTTTCCTACCCTATTTACAGGTCCAGTCCGACGGACTCCCTGCCGATGAGCAAGGGTCATAGCGGCAACATAGCGCTATGGCCATTTCTCAATTGGAGGGAGACCTGCCATGTTCGGACACCTTGACCGTCAGCTCGGCAACCTTGTGGCGTCGGGCTCAAGCTCGCCCTGGGCTTCACTGTGGTGCTGCTGCTCACCCTGGCCACCACGCTCAGCGGCTGGCGCGCCCTGGACGGCGCCATCGAGCGCCCGAAGCAGCTCAGCGACATCGGCCAACTCAACGACTTGACTCGCGACCTGCGTGCCGAGCGCATCACTTACCGGGTACTTGCCGACGACACCAGCAAGATGCGCATCGCCCGCATCCTCGAGCAGCTGCACAGCCGCCTGAGCAATCTCCAGCAACGCGCGAGCATCGACCAGTCGCAAGGCGGGTAGTGAGCAGACCGCTGCTTCGAGCGGTGAGCTGAAGCAGTTGGGGAGCAGTTGCGGGGCATGGTGGGGCGGTTCAGCCTTTAGGCCTAAAGGCCGCGCGCTCAGGTCGCCTGCCCCCGAGTCTAGGCTTTGGCTTTGGCTTTGGCTTTGGCTTTGGCTTTGGCTTTGGCTTTGGCTTTGGCGATTAAAAGGTTAACTCCTTAGCCTACGAGCGACAGCTGCGCCAGTGCAGGCGCCGCCCGTAACTTCGCGACTTCAGGAGGCCGAACGGAGGTCTTGCGAAGGGAGGTGACGGGCATGGATGCCCGTCAAGCGCTGCGCCCCAGGATGGGGCGTTCAGCGCGGTCCTCCCGGGAGCAAGGCCGGAGCGAGGGAACCCGGAGCGAAGCGGAGGGCCGGATGAATGGAGCGAGGATTTTTTGCTTACTTTTTGATCCTTCAAAAAGTGAGCCGCCGTAAGGGCGGAAAGGTGACTGTCTGTCTATATAGTAAATGAATGAGTTTATAACCATGAAAACCCACGCCGATTGACTTTGACTTTGACTTTGACTTACGCAGCGTGAGTTTTGAAAGCTGTACGCACATTCATTGGCTACATCGACGCATAATCACCTTTCCGCCCTTACGGCGGGTCCCTTTTTGAAGGATCAAAAAGGAACCAAAAAATCCTCGCTCCATCATCCGGCCCCTACGCTTCGCTCCGGGGTTCCCTCTCTCCGTTCTTGCTCCCGGGAGGACCGCGCTGAACGCCCCATCCTGGGGCGCAGCGCTTGACGGGCATCCATGCCCGTCACCTCCCTCCGCAAGAACTCCGCTCGGCCTCCTGAAGTCGCAATTTGTGTCGCCTGAACTATCGCGCACTTAGAAGCAAGATCAAGATCAAGATCAAGATCAAGATCAAGATCAAGATCAAGATCAAGATCAAGATCAAGATCAAGATCAAGATCAAGATCAAGATCAAGATCAAGAGAGAACGTTATTTGATTGGAGACTAGAGATATTTCGACAGCCAGGCCTCTCGCCAATAGATAACGAGAGGCCTGAACAGTTTGATCATATACATCGCACCCACGAATTACGCAGGCCTGAACAGCATCACAAAACTTGCCGCAAGAACGCCTGCGCACGCAGATCCTTCGGCGCAGCAAAGAACTGCTGCGGCGGCGAGTCCTCCAACAACTTGCCGTGATCAAAAAACAACACCCGATCCGCCACTTCCCGGGCAAAGCCCATCTCGTGCGTCACGCAGACCATGGTCATGCCTTCCTGGGCAAGGGTCTTCATCACATCGAGCACTTCACCGACCATTTCCGGGTCGAGCGCCGAGGTCGGTTCGTCGAACAGCATCACCTTCGGCTCCATGGCCAGGGCGCGGGCGATGGCCACCCGCTGCTGCTGACCACCGGAGAGACGCGACGGGTACTCGTTGGCCTTCTGCGCGATACCGACCTTTTCCAGCAACGCCCGGGCCTTGGCTTCGCGATCGACCTTGCTGCGCTTGCGTACCACCTTCTGCGCCAGGCACAGGTTTTCCAACACGGTCATGTGCGGGAACAGGTTGAAGTGCTGGAACACCATGCCGACTTCACGGCGGTAGGCGTTGATATCGGTCTTCGGGTCGTCCAGCTGCACGCCGTTGATGGATACATGGCCCTGGTCGAAATGCTCCAGGCCGTTCAGGCAACGCAGGAAGGTGGACTTGCCCGAGCCAGACGGGCCCAGCACCACCACCACTTCGCCCTTGGCGACCTGGGTGGTGACGTTGTCCACCGCACGCACCACCTGGCCGCGGGTGTCGAAGACTTTCAGCAGGTCACGGACTTCAATCACTTTGCGCAAGCCTCCGCTCGAGCCGGCTGGCGATGTGCGACAGCGGCAGGTTGATCAGCAGGTACAGGCCCGCCACGCAGAACCAGATCTCGAAGGTCGAGAACGAGGTGGTGATGGCCTCGCGACCGCTCTTGGTCAGCTCGGTGATGGCGATCACCGACACCAGCGAGGTGTCCTTGACCAGGCTGATGAACTGCCCGGCCAGCGGTGGCAGCACGCGCTTGAACGCCTGGGGCAGGATCACATGGCGCATGGCCTGTGCACCGTTCAGGCCCAGCGAGCGTGCCGCCTCGTTCTGGCCCTTGGCGATCGACTGCACCCCGGCGCGGACGATCTCGGCCACGTAGGCGCCGGTGAACAGGGCCAGCGCCGCCACCCCGGCAAACTCACGGGACAGGTTAAGCACGGTGCCGATGAAGAAGTAGAAGATGAAGATCTGCACCAGCAGCGGCGTGCCGCGCACCAGCTCGACATATACCGTGGACAAGTCGCGCAGGGTGGGGTTGCTCGACAACCGGCAAAGCCCGGCGAACAGGCCGATCACCAGGCCCAGCGCGCCGGAGATGACCGAGATCCACAGCGTGGTCCAAAGGCCCCAGGCCAGAGGGCCGGCGGCCCAGTGACGGGTGACGCCGATCGCATCGCCCTCGGCGACGTCGTCGCCACGGGCCAGCAGCATGCTGTCCTTGGCCACTTCGACGACCTGGGTGTCGCCGCTCTCGTCCTTCAGGGTGACCCGGGCGTTGTCGCCGGACACCACGATTTCCTCGACCGTGCCAGGGTTGGCGGCACGCTGGGTTTCCTCGGCCTTGTAGGCGAAGTATTGCGGAACGCGGTTCCAGCGCCACTCGTAGGAAATCATCGAGGTGGCCAGGTACAGGCTGATCGCCAGGCCCACCAGGACCAGCGCGGTCAGCCCGTGCCAGGGCCACTGTGCTTTCTTGTGTTTGATCACGTGGGGTACTTCCGTAAATGCGAACGCGCAGGGCTTGCCTGCGCGTCGAGGTCGGCGCCTGGGTTTTTGACCCTGGCCTTATTCCATTTCCTTCAGCCAGTCCTTGTTCTTGAACCACTTGTCGTGGATACGATCATAGGTCCCGTCATGCTTGATCTGGTGCAGGAAGTTGTTGATGTAGTTGATGCTGTCGTAGTCGCCCTTCTTCAGGCCGAAGGCCAGCGGCTCGTAGGTGAAGGGTTCTTCCAGGAACACCAGTTTGCCGGCGCCGGCCTTCTCCACCGCCACCACGTTGTAGGGCGAGTCGTAGACGAAGGCGTCGGCCTTGCCGTTGACCACATCCATCACCCCTTCCTGCTCGTTGTCGTAGCCGTGGTACTTGGCCTTGCCGATCAGCTTTTTCGCGACCATCTCGCCGGTGGTGCCAAGCTTGGAGGTGAGGCGATATTTCTCGTTGTTCAGGTCCTTGTACGACTTGATCTCACCCGCCAGCTCCTTGCGGATCAGCAGGGTCTGGCCGACGACGATGAAGGGCTCGCTGAAGTTCAGGCGCAGGTTGCGCTCCTGGGTCAGGGTCATGCCACTGCCGATGAAGTCGAACTTGTCGGTCATCAGCGCCGGGATGATGCCGTCGTAGGCGGTGGAGACCATCTCCAGCTTGACGCCCATGGACTTGGCCATGGCCTTGAGGATGTCGACCTCGAAGCCGATGATCTCGCCACGCTTGTTGGTCATTTCGAACGGCATGTAGGTCGGGTCCATGCCCACACGCAGGGTGCCGCGCTTGACCGCGTCATCGATGGCGCCGGCCTGGGCGGTGGCTACCGCGATCAGGGCGGTCGCACCTACCAGCAGTCGCGACAGGTATTTCTTCATCATCACCAAGTCCCCTAGCAAGAAGTACGCAGATTTTTCTTGTGAGCACGGTCCTATAGACCGATGCGTAATGTCGGGACGGATGCTAACGCATGCGAAGGCCGGGACCTAGAGCCGGTGGGGACTTTGTTGGCCAAAAATCGATGCGGGCAAAACAATCGCGGGGCAAGTCGGGCCGCCGCATCGCCGCTCCCACGCACCGTTGATACGGCGTGGGAGCGGCGGTGCGGCGGCCCGACTTGCCCCGCGATTATCGGTGCGACGCAGTCAAGCCAGTGCTGGCTGCACCACGTGCTCCGGATGCAGCGGCAGCAACGGCGAGTGAGGGTCGTTGGCGATGGAGGCGCGCCATACGTCGATCCACGCCGCGTGGTGCCCGGCCCATACCTGCTCGTGCAGGCGCGACAGCGCCACCGGATCGCTGAGCAGCGCCAGGCGGGTGTTCAGGTCCAGGCCCTGCGGTCCCACCTCCAGCGCCTTGGCCACACGCTCGACGCGTAGCGCCTCGATCGGTGCCGCCTGGCCGTGACGCGCGGTGGCCATGGCGCAGGCCAGGGCGTTCTGACGCGGGTCGACCACGGCCCGGACGAAGCCGTCGTGCAAGGCATGCCAGCGGTTCTCGTGGGTGTACTGGTCGGTGGCCAGCAGCTCCTGCGGCGTCGCATATTCCTCGGGGATGAGGAACAGCTTCTCGTCCTTGGCCGCCAAGCCCAGGCGCGTGCGGCTGGAGATCACCGACACCGGGATCGACAGTACCAGCGAGCCGACGATCGGCGCCAGCCACCACAGGAAGCTCGGGTTCAGCCAGGCCACCAGCCCGGCCCAGGCGATACCCAACAGGGTCTGCGGGCCGTGGCGGCGCACCGCCTCGCTCCATGGGGTCGAGTCGTCGTCACGCTGCGGCGAGTTCCAGGTCGCGGCCCAGCCGAGGAACGCGGCCAGCACAAAACGGGTGTGGAAGATCATCCGCACCGGTGCCAGCAGCATGGAGAAGAGCATCTCCATCAGCATCGACAAGGTGACCTTGATTCGCCCACCGAACTCGGTAGCGCCCTTGGCCCAGATCAGGATGACGCTGAGCAGTTTGGGCAGGAACAGCAGCACGATGGTGGTGGAGAACAGCGCGATGGCTTTTTCCGGGTGCCACTGCGGCCACAGTGGGTAGAGCTGGAACGGCTCGATGAAGTACTGCGGCTCCATCAAGGTGTTGGTCGCCAGCAGCGCGGTCGACAGCACCAGGAACAGGAACCACAACGGTGCCGACAGGTACGACATCACCCCGGTGAGAAATACTGCGCGATGCACAGGGTGCATGCCCTTGACCAGGAACAGGCGGAAGTTCATCAGGTTGCCGTGGCACCAACGACGGTCGCGCTTGAGCTCGTCGAGCAGGTTCGGCGGCAACTCTTCGTAGCTGCCCGGCAGGTCGTAGGCGATCCACACGCCCCAGCCGGCGCGGCGCATCAGCGCGGCTTCGACGAAGTCGTGGGAAAGGATCGCACCGGCAAACGCGCCCTTGCCCGGCAAGGGCGCCAGGGCGCAGTGCTCGATGAACGGCTTCATGCGGATGATCGCGTTATGCCCCCAATAGTGCGACTCGCCCAGCTGCCAGAAGTGCAGGCCGGCGGTGAACAGCGGGCCGTACACGCGGGTGGCAAACTGCTGCATGCGCGCATAGAGGGTATCCATGCCCGAGGCTTTCGGCCCCGTCTGGATGATGCCGGCGTCCGGGTTGGCCTCCATCAGGCGCACCAGACTGCTCAGGCATTCGCCGCTCATGACGCTGTCGGCGTCGAGCACGACCATGTACTTGTAGTCGCCACCCCAGCGACGGCAGAAGTCGTCGAGGTTGCCGCTCTTGCGCTTCACACGGCGCCGGCGGCGACGGTAGAAGATGCGGCCGAAGCCCTTGGTCTCGCGACACACGTCGAGCCAGGCCTGTTGTTCGGCCACGGCGATATCGGTGTCGTTGGTATCGCTGAGCACGAAGAAGTCGAAACGATCGAGGTTGCCGCTGGCGGCCACCGACTCGAAGGTCGCACGCAGGCCTGCGAACACCCGTGGTACGTCTTCGTTGCAGATCGGCATCACCAACGCGGTACGCGCCTCGGCGGGAATCGGCTCGTTGCCGGCGCTGCTGCCGGAGATGCGGTACTTGTCACGCCCGGTGAGCAGCTCGAGGAAGCCCATCAGCGCGGTCCAGAAGCCCGCCGATACCCAGCAGAACAGGATGCCGAAGAGGATCAGGATGGACGTCTGCAGCGCATACGGCCACACCTGCACCACGGTGTCCCACAGCGGCTGGTGGATGACTTCGTCGAGGTCGACGAACGACCAGCCCTGGTACGGCAGGATGCCCTTCATGTACCAGCCGGCGACGATGGTCTGGCCAATCATCAGGGTGAGCAGGATATAGCGGCGAATCGAGCCGACCGTGCGCCAGCGCGCCGGCGGCAGCTCGCGCTTGGGCGGCTGCGGGGCGTTGGTGCGGCCGGTCATGCGCCGCCACATGCGGACCAGCACGTTGGTGCGCCACGGCTCGGGCACGACCTTGGTGCGTTTGATTGGTGGCGCGATCTTCAGGCACAGGCGGCCACTGCCATCGACGCCGAGCATTTCGGCCTCTTCCAGTTCGGCGGCGCTGCCTACGGTAAGACGGGCCCCCACCGAAGCCTGGACGGCCTCGGCGGTGGCGGCGGCCGGGTTGGCCGCCAGGCGTTGGTGCAGCTCGCTGAACGAGGTGCAACGGGCGAGTTCCGCGCGCTGCTCGTCGCTCAGGGGGAGGTGGGCCAGGTATTCGCCAAGCGATTCCGGCCTTGCGCTTGAATTACTCATCGGCAGGCAACTGATAGCTCCAGGTCTCGGTCAGCACCTTCTCGGTGGTGGCCGGGGCCCCGTTGGTGGATGCCGCGTCGGCGGCGGGTTGCTCGGCAGCCTGCTCGGCCTTGGCTTTCTCAGCCTTGGCGTGGGCGTGCTTGGCCGCGGCCTTGTCCTGCTTGGTTTCCTTGGCGGGTTTCGGTTGCTCCACCGGCACGTCACGCAGCAGCGCGGCGCGCATCTCGGTGGACTTCTTCGGATCCTGCACCTTCAGGCGCAGGGTCAGGCGCCAGCCTTTGGTTTCCGGGTTGTAACGCAGGTTGTTCTCGACCACTTCGGCATTGTCGCCGACGCTGACCTGGCTGCGCACGGCGGTATCCGCCGGCAACGCCGCGAGGTTCGGGCCGATGAAATCGACCAGCAGGGCAACACTACCGTCGGTCTGGCGGATCAGGTTGGACTGCTTGACGTCACCGGCAGAGCGCAGGGTCTGCTTGACCCAGCCCAGCTCCTGCGAGTGCAACTGGTCTTCCTTGATGGTCCAGCGCAGGCGGTAGTCGTATTCGAACGGCTTGCCTGGCTCAGGCAGCTTCTCCGGGCTCCAGAAGGCCACGATGTTGTCGTTGGTCTCGTCGGCGGTCGGAATCTCTACCAGGTCGACGGTACCCTTGCCCCAGTCACCCTTCGGCTCGATCCAGGCACTCGGACGCTTTTCGTACTCGTCGTCGAGGTCTTCATAGTCGCTGAAGGCGCGCTGGCGCTGCAGCAGGCCGAAACCACGCGGGTTCTCGACGCTGAAGTTGCTCACGGCCAGGTGTTTCGGGTTGTTCAGCGGACGCCACAGCCACTCGCCGTTGGCGGCATGGATAGCCAGGCCTTCGGAATCATGCAGGGCCGGGCGGTAGTTCATGACCTTCGAGGGCTGGTTGGGGCCGAACAGGTACATGCTGGTCAGCGGGGCGATGCCCAGGCGGCTGACGTTTTCACGCAGGTAGACACGCGACTTGACGTCGACCAGGGTGTCCTCGCCCGGGCGCAGGGTCAGCTTGTAGGCACCGGTGGAGCGTGGCGAGTCGAGCAGCGCATAGATCACCAGGTGCTTGTCGTTCGGCTTGGGCTTCTCGATCCAGAATTCGCGGAAACGCGGGAATTCCTCGCCGGACGGCAGTGCGGTGTCGATGGCCAGGCCACGGGCCGACAGCCCATAGCGGTGGCCCTTGCCGACCACGCGGAAATAGCTGGCGCCAAGCAGAGTCATGATCTCGTCCTGCTTGTCGGCCTTGTTGATCGGGTAGAGCACACGGAACCCGGCATAGCCGAGGTTCTTGGTGGCATCGGCGTCATGGGGCACGTCACCGAACTCGAAGCGGCTCGGGTCGTACTTGATTTCCTTGACCTTGTTGGCGGTGATCTCGTTGATGGTCACCGGCGTGTCGAAGTGCATGCCCTGGTGATAGAAGGACAGCTTGAACGGCGTCTTGTCCTTGGCCCACTCGGCCTTTTCCTGCAGGAAGCGGATCTTCTGGTAGTCGGCGTACTTCATGTCACGGAACACCGGCGGCAGATTGCTCTTCGGTGCCTCGAACTTCTGACCGGCCAGATCCTTTGCCTTGGCTGCAACATCGTCCAGATTGAATGCCCACAGCTGGCCCGCGCTCATCAGGCCGACCAGCGCCACGCCGGCCAACAGGG
>Ga0209370_1002626_pt1 | contig 12585 bp, 9 predicted proteins | sample AgamicAtPrz_FD_187164 | JGI IMG/M metagenome (GOLD analysis project Ga0209370, IMG submission 187164) | Agave microbial communities from Guanajuato, Mexico - At.P.rz (SPAdes) (version 2) | ecosystem: Host-associated > Plants > Phyllosphere > Phylloplane/Leaf | place: Guanajuato, Mexico... | reverse complement strand
CCCGCTACCTTGCCCTGCGCGAGGGCGCTCATGTCCTCGAAGCCGACGGCACTGGCGACAAGGTCCTGCGCCTGCGCGACGGCACGATGCTCAAGCTGTTTCGACGCAAGCGCCTGATCAGCTCCGCGGCCTGGTATCCCTATGCCCGGCGCTTCGCCGACAACTGCAAGGCCCTGGCCGCGCGCGGCATCCCCTGCCCACAGGTCAAGGCGGTCTACCGTATTGCCGAGATCGCCCGCGATGCCGTGCATTACGACCCGCTTCCGGGGCATACGCTGCGCCAATTGCTGCAGCAACCCGGCGAGCATCCCGAGCTGCGCGACCAGCTCGGGCAGTTCATCGCGACCTTGCACGAGGCAGGCGTGTACTTCCGCTCCGCGCATCTGGGCAACGTGGTGCTGACGCCTGAAGGCAAGCTGGGATTGATCGATGTCGCCGACCTGCGCATTTACCGCAAGCCACTTCGCCGCTCACAACGTCAGCGCAACTTCCGCCATATGCTGCGGTATGGTGAGGATCGAGCATGGCTACTGGGCGAAGGCGATGACACCTTCGTCGAAGCCTATCTCGCCAGCCAGCAGGTCTGCTGTCGCCAGGACCTGGAAAGCGCACTGCTCTGAATACAAAGGGGCTGCAAAGCAACCCCCGTATACTCACTCTGTTGCCGTCAGCCGTTCAACCGCCGCTGTTGCACACTACGACCAAGTACCATGGCCGCCGGCAGCAACACCAAAGGCCATAGCTCGTCCGGATTACCTATCAGCTTGCTGCCATCAAAGTTGAGCATGACCAAGGCACAAGCCAGGTAAACACCCCAAGGGTCGCGCAGACGTACGGCCTGCACGAGCGTCATCACCATGACTACCAAGAAGAGCACCAGCGATGCGCCGCCCGTATAGAGACCGAGGGCAACGTAAATGTTATGCGGATGCTGAATAGGCATCCAGCCACTGAGCAGCTTGTCGGTATGGAAATCGACACCGCAGCCCACCACCCACCCGCAGTTTTCCCATTCGCCGACCATCACGCCGAACAACTCACTGCGATAGGAGTCACCGCGCTCAAAGAGGGAATGGAACCATGCCGCGTCCTTGATCAGCCAAAGCGCAACGCCACCCAGCACCGCGAACAACAGCAACCAGCGCCCTGCCAGACGCGGATAGCGCCACAATGCCCAGCACGCCCAGAGGGCAAACAGGAAGGCCGCGCCAACCATGGCGGTGCGCGTCTGCATGACGAAAGTCACCGCCACCACCGACAGCACCACAGCGCAAAATGCCTCGCCCCATCGACGATTGCGCAACCAGCCCGGCATGGCCAGCGCCAAGGCGCAGAAAATCCAGATACTGGTGTAGATCACGTTCTGCATGCGTGCCGGCATCAGGCCAACACGGTCACCGAGGGCATAGAGGCCACTCAGGTAGGCATACGACGAGTAACCGAAGACGTAAAGACAGATGACCCAGAACAGTGCCCGGGTAAACAGGTCGGAGCGAAACAGGTCCTGGCAGACGAGCCCAGCCACTATGAAGACGAACAGCGTCACGTAAGCGATGTGCTTGTAGAACTGACCTTCACCGGCCATTACCGCTGGTACAAGGAACCAAAGCAGGAAGACCAGCCAGGCAATCCCCAGCTTGTCGCTCAACACGCCTGCGCCACGCTCCCTGATCAAGAACACCAGCCCCGGCAGCGCGACGAATGCGTAGAAAATATTATTCGTCCATTTAGAAGAGTCCATCAGCACGAAGCTGGCGAGGAAAACGAGCAGAGCTGCGGAGAAGTAGAGCCGACTCGCTCGATTGTCCTTGACGATTCCTTCAAACATCCTTCAACACCCATCCAAGCAATAGTCCAATAAACAACACGCCCAGCAGGCGGATACGATCCATGCGCTTGCGTCGAGCCTTCTTGATTTTCTCTTCCGGCATTTCCACATGCTCGCCGAACCCGGTGTGCAGCACCGCGTCGTTTTCCAGGATCAGCGCGTAGCGGTCGCGCTCGGCGTAGAGCCGCGACAGGCTCTTCTCGCCCGAATGCGCGGCGTACGGCGCATGCGCCTGGTAGTCGGCAAGCCTGCGCAGGCCAGGGTTGAACGAGAAGCCCTGCCATTCCGCCTTGCGCGAACCCAGCTTGTGGAAGGGAATACCCTGCAGCACCTGACGCGCCTCCAGGAACACGTAGGGGCTGTGCACCTGCAAGTCATGGTTGAAGCTGCGCAGCCAGACCTGCAAGGCTTGCGGGTCGGCTTCGAGCAATGCCTGGGACTCCTCGACGAAGCCCGGGCGATAGAACGCCCAATCATCCTCGCAGTGGAACACCCAGAACGTCTTGACCCGCGAATAGGCGGCATCCACTGAACGCAACTGGCCGAGCTTGGGATTGTTGACGATGAAGGTGGTGTGCTCGCGCCAGTGCTCGGGAATGCAATTGCGCACCGCTTCGTCACCGGAATCTTCGGTGATGAACACTTCGCGGATGGGCGCCGTGTTGTAGAGATCGAAACTCTCGAGCGTGCGCTTGAGCAGTTCAAAACGACCACAGCTGGTCACCACCAGTGTGATCTCGCTGTCTTCACTGAAGATCATGGCTTCCTCGATGGGTTTTAGGGCTTAACGCGACCAACCAATGGCACGCAGCAGACGCTCCACCAGGCCGGATCTGCTGGCCGGGCGTAACGGCGCGCGCATGGCCTCGGTGATCGCTTGCCCAAGCGCGTGAAAGGTATAGCGCTGCTCGGCCAGTTGCTGGCCGTTGCGCGAGATACGCTCGGCCAGGGCCAGGTCGCCACGCAGTTGGGCGAGCTTCTCGCGTAGTTGTTCAAGGTCGCGATAGAGCACGATGTTGTGCATGTCTACGAAGCCCAGTGCCTGGTTCTCCTCCTCGCCCTGGTCATAGGCGAACAGTACGCAACCACAGGCCATGGCTTCGAAGTTCTTGATCATGTATTCGCCCATGCCAACATCGGCACTGACGAAAAAGCGGATGCGGCTGAGGGTCTGGCTGTATTCCTCGCCCGACTTGGTGCGGGTGATCAGCAGGTTCTCCACCGCCGCGATCGACTCGAGCATCTGCTTGCGCCCGGAGTAGGCCACACTGCGCAGGCTGCCGACGAACGCAAGTTCGATGTCGCGCTCGCGGTTCTCGTTGCGCAGCAGCGCCTGGTCGTAGCCCTTGGGTACGAATACCGCATCGAAGCCTTCATCACGCAAACGACGGGTAACCACCGCACCTGAAGTGATGATCCGTGCCCACGGCAACTGGCGATAGTACTCGCTGAACTTGCCGGTGTACTTGCACGGGATGTAGTTCTGGTAGGCGTCGTGCTCGAGGATCACCAGGTTCGGGAGCGTGCGGATGAAACGCGCCTGGCGGATTTCTTTCTTGAACCGCAGGAAGAACAGGATGCGGTCGTACTGATCGACTTGCACATGCCGATGGAAGTAGCTGCGCAGATCGGCCTGCTCGTCGCCGGTGAGCCACCGGATGTCGCACTCGCAGTCGGCCGCGATGCCTTCGTACAGACGGTCCAGGATGGCACGTTGCTCTTTCTGGACCAGGAACAGGACTTTCACCGTGGCTCTCTCTTGTCGATCACTGTACCGACCCACAGCAGTTCGTGGCGCCGTACGGCCTTGCGGAAGAATTCATTGTCACCGAATGCCGGCCAGCGTCGGGCGGCCAGGCAGCGCTGCAGGAAGCGACGAACCCTGCGTTTGAATGGAGCCGCAGGCTGCAGGTCGTGCATCATACCCAAAGCGATGGCCTTTTGCCTCTGCTGCTGCGCGTCCACCCCAAGCACCCAGGGGCGCATGGGCAGGCGTCCATCGAAGAACGGTGGCAAGGGCACCCCGGTACCAGCATCGCCCATCGGCCAGCGGTCATTGTCGTGCAGGTGATTGGCGTACAACAGCAAGGTTTGCGGCTGCCAACTCGCCCCTTGCAACGCTTGCTGCAGGGCGTCATGGGCGCACACGTGGTCCGGGTGGGGATCGAGCGCCGGGTGCGGCATCACGATGGTTGCCGGGCGCGCATGTTCGACGAGCTCGCGCAGGTCCTGGACCAGGTTGTTCCAGGTCGGCCGGCCATCGGCATCGCTGCGCAGCGCGACTTCATTGAAACGGCGGAATGGCCGGGTGTCGACCAGGTCGGCTTCGCGCGATGCGACAGGTGTCTCGGGCTCGACCTGCATGGCCGGCAGCTGCATGCAGAAATAACCCAACTGCACGCACTGCCGCGAAGGCACCCCGGCCCAGCGGGGTACGGCGATGCTGTCCCAACTGCGCACCTCCCCCTTGAGCCGGGCCGCCTCGACCAGGTCGAGGCCGAAGGTTTCGCGATAATGCTCATTCTCGATCTCGCCTGCGGTCAGGGTCACGATCCAGCTGCTTTTTGCCTGGGAATAGGCGGCGAACGCCGCAAGCTCGGCATCGTCGGCATGGGGTGCGATGACCATCAGCGAGTCGGCCAGGTAGTCGGCGTGACGGAAAACCAGCAATTCCATCTCCGGCGCCACGCGGCAGTGCCGTCCACTCAGACGCAGCCGCCCGGCGCTCAACGCCTCGGCCTGGCCACCCAGGTTCAGGTAGCGCACACCGCAGACACCACGCTCGAAGGCCTGGCAATCGGCCACGCCACCTTCGATGCGTACCGCCGGGTCGAACAGGCGCCCCAACCAACCGGCGCGCAGGTTCACCCGCAGCAACAGGGTCTCGCTGCCGTCCAGCTGGCAACCGTTCGGCAACGCAAGCACCCCGCCATGGCTGTGCAGCGCATGACGCTCGCTGGCCTGCAAATCGTACTGGTAGTCGCTGCCGGGCACGTAGAACAGGTGGTCGGAGAACCAGGCCTCATGGGCCACCCACGACAGCACCGCGAGCACAGGCGGCAACCACCATGCCCACAGCGCCGTGAGCAACAGCGCGACAAGCAACACCAGCAGGATCACCCGCTTGCGCTTGCGATGGCGTTTGAGCAGTTGCTGCTTGTTGGCGCTCATGTTCAGACCTGGAAGACGTTGACGGGGTTGCACCAACGATCCTTGTACTCTCGATCGGCCCGGCCGAAAGAGAACCGCAGCGCCTTGCCGCGGGCATTGGCATCCTCCCAGGCCGCCTGGGTATTGAGGAAGCTCAGTACGCTACCAGGGCTGAAGGCCTTGGTCTCTGGGTCGACACCGCCGTTTACATATTCGACGCTGATCCATTGTGGCGCCTCGACGCGATAGACCAGCTGGATCGCGATCGGCGCCCCTTCCAGGAACAATACAGAGCCTATCAGCAGTTCGCGCAGGCGCTCGACCACCTCGGCCATGCGTGCCGCGCCGGTGGCCGGGAAACCCCAGCGACGCTGGAACAAGTCACAGTACATCGCCGCGATCTCGACTGCAGTGAAATCGCCAATCGGTCGCACCTGGCCGCCGGCCTCTTCCAGCAGGCGCAGCTCACGGCGCTGGTTATAGCGAAACTTCTTCGACAGGTCCTCGTGCGCACGCGCCATGGCCAATTGCTCGGGCTGCGCCTTGAGGCCGCTGAAACGGCCCTGGTTCAGTTCCGACAGGTAGCGCCCGGCGTGGCGCAACGGCGCCCCGGCATCGTTGGCCGCCGGCAGGATGATCTCGGCATTGCCCAGATCGAACAGGCCCTTCTTGCCTTCGCGCTTGAGTACATCCTTGGCCAACGCCAGGTGGCGCCCCCAGGTTGGCAGTGCGGCCTTGAGCTCACCGCCCTGGAACCAACCGAGGTAACGCACCGGGATCTGTGCCAGGTCCGCCAGTTGCTCGACCACCAGCGGGTGCGTGGCGACACTGCCGCCGAAACGCTGCCAGGCCTCGTTGTATTCGGCCGCGTCGATCACTTGCCAGCCGCGTTCGCGCCAGGCCTTGAGGTGATTGAGCATCAGGCCTCCGCCACCAGCGCACGCACCTGCGGCAACTGCCAGAAGGCATCGCGCACCGCCTGGTCGCTGAAATGCTGCTGCAGGCGCTGCAGCATGTGCAAAGCACAGGCTTCGCGCTGCCCGGCATCCAGCCCGGCCATATGCTTCAGGCCTTGGGCCAGCTGCGTGGCATCGCCCAGCGGGAACAGCACGCCCACACCCTCGACCACTTCCCGGGCCCCGCCACAGGCGGTGGCCAGCAGCGGCACGCCCGCCACCATGGCTTCCAGCAGGACCATGCCGAACGGCTCATGGTCGGAGCTCAACGCGAACACATCGAAGGCGCGAAAGTAACGGCGGGCGTCCGGCACCTGGCCGAGGAAGTCCACCTGCCCGGCAATGCCCAGCTCACTGGCCAATGCCTTGAGCGGCGCCTCGAGACGCCCTTTGCCCAGGATTGCCAAGCGCGCGCCAACCGGCAGGTCAGGCAAGGCTTCGGCGAAGCCGCGCAGCAGCGTGGCCTGGTCCTTGTCCGGGTGCAGGCGGCCAACATTGCCGACCACCCAGGCCTGCTCATCCAGGCCCAAGGCACGACGCGCCTCGTCACGCGCCACCAGGCTGGCCTGCAGTGCCCCGACATCGATGCGGTTGTACAGGGTCTGGATACGCTCGGCCGGCCACCGTCCCAGGCAGCGTCGCATGTCGTCGCGCACCGCGTCCGAGACGCCGAGCAGGCTCAGGCGTTTGCGGAACAGGTTGGCGAACAGGCGACGCCCCTTGCGCTGGTAGTCGCCAAACGCGTGGTGCACGCCGATCACCGGCAGGCCGGTGCCCAGCAGCGCGACATAGATCGGCTTGAAGCGATGGGCGATGCAAAACGCGAAATTGCGCTGCGCGGCGATCTTGCGCAGCGCGGCGATGGCGCCCAGCTTCAGGCCACGCACGGCCTTTGAACTGAATTCCAGGAACAAAACCTCGTCCGAGGCGCAGCCAGCCGCGACCTGCGCGTCAGCCGCCCCGGTGAGGAACACGGTGGTGACCTTGTAGCCGCTGCCCTGGAACAGGCTGGCATATTGACGGGCGCAGTCGAGGAACGGCCCGTCATAGCCATGGCAGAACTGCAGGATCCGCGGTTCAGAGCGGCTGGTCATACGGCGCGGCGCCTTCCTTGACCACCAGGATGTCTTCCATGATCAGGTACTGCAGGTCCGAACCGAAGAACATGTTCAGGGCATCGGTCGGCGAGCAGATCATCGGCTCACCACGGCGGTTGAGCGAGGTATTCAGCGACACGCCGTTGCCGGTCAGGTCTTCCAGCGCCTTCATCATGTCGTAGTAGCGCGGGTTGTACTCGCGCTTGAGCACCTGGGCGCGCGAGGTACCGTCCTCGTGGACCACTTCCGGCACACGGGTCTTCCACTCTTCTGCCACTTCGAAGGTGAAGGTCATGAACGGGGCCGGGTGATCGATCTTGATCATCTGCGGCGCGACGGTGTCGAGCATCGACGGGCAGAAAGGCCTCCAGCGCTCGCGGAACTTGATCTGATGGTTGATGCGGTCGGCCACGCCCGGCACGCTCGGGCAACCGATGATCGAGCGACCACCCAGTGCGCGCGGGCCGAACTCCATGCGGCCCTGGAACCAGGCCACCGGGTTGCCGTCGACCATGATCTTGGCAATCTGCCCGGGCATGTTCTCGAGCTTGCGCCATACCGGCTTGCTCGGGTGACGGGCGCAGGCGGCGATCACGTCTTCGTTGGAGTACGCAGGGCCGAGGTAGACGTGTTCCATCTTCTCGACCGGCACGCCACGGGCGTGAGATACGTAAGCAGCCGCGCCAACAGCGGTACCGGCGTCGCCGGAGGCCGGCTGGACGAACAGTTCCTTCACGTCGTCACGGGCGATGATCTTCTGGTTCAGCTTGACGTTAAGCGCGCAGCCGCCGGCGAAGGCCAGCTTGCCGGTCTCTTTCAGGGTATCGCCCAGGTAGTGGTCGATCATCTGCAGAGCGAGCTTCTCGAACAATGCCTGCATGCTCGCCGCGTAATGGATATACGGCTCGTCGGCGATATCGCCTTCGCGTTTCGGGCCCAGCCACTCGATCAGCTTGGGCGAGAAGTAGAAGCCCTTGCCCTTCTCTTTATAGCGGCGCAGACCGATGACGTTGGCGTACTCGGTGTTGATCACCAGTTCGCCGTTTTCGAAGCTGGCCAGGCGCGAGAAATCATACTTGCTGGCGTCGCCATACGGCGCCATGCCCATGACCTTGAACTCGCCGTCGAGCATTTCGAAGCCGAGAAACTCGGTGATCGCGCCATACAGGCCACCCAGCGAGTCCGGGTCGAAGAATTCCTTGATCTTGTGGATCTTGCCGTTTTCGCCATAGCCGAAGAAGGTGGTGGCGTATTCGCCCTTGCCGTCGATGCCGAGGATCGCGGTCTTCTCTTTGAAGCCCGAGCAGTGATAGGCGCTGGAGGCGTGGGCCAAGTGGTGCTCTACCGGTTCGATCTTGATCTTCTTCGGATCGAAGCCCAGCTGCTCCAGGCACCAGACGATCTTCTTGCGGTAGCGCTTGTAACGGCGGTTGCCCATCAGCAACGCGTCGAGGGCGCGGTCCGGGGCGTACCAGTAGCGCTTGGCGTAGTGCCAGCGGGCCTTGCCGAACAGGCTGATCGGGGCAAAAGGAATGGCCACCACGTCGACGTCCGACGGCTTGATGCCAGCCTGTTCCAGGCAGAACTTCGCCGACTCGTAGGGCATGCGGTTCTTCGCATGCTTGTCACGCACGAAGCGCTCTTCTTCGGCGGCGGCAATCAGCTTGCCGTCGATGTACAGGGCCGCGGAAGGGTCATGGCTAAGGGCGCCGGACAGGCCAAGAATCGTCAGTGCCAAGGGGTTAGCCTCTCAAATCGGTATGAAATGCGCCACCGGCCATTCAGGCGGATGGCGGCTAAAGGGCGGGATTATAACGCAAAGATCGCCTGACGCGATGCATAGACGTGGCAGCGGGCTTGCCCCGCGATGGCGTTGGATTGCTGATAACATCGCCGGGCAAGTCGGGCCGCCGCATCGCCGCTCCCACGGTGCCTGCGACGCCTGTTTATTCAGCGATCAGCCAGTCCATGCGGAAGCTGCCGGCGGTCTGTGCCAGTTCCTTGGCCAACCACGGCAGCAGAGCCTTGAGCTCGTCTTCCAGGCCCCACGGTGGGTTGGCGATGGCCAGGCCCGAACCGTTCAGGCCCTGCGGGCTGTCCTGGTGATGCACGTACAGCTCCACGCGCAGCAGCTTGGGCGCCCCGGTGCTGGTGAGGTCTTGGTAGAAGCGGGTCAGCGAGCGCTGGTCCTTGATCGGGTACCAGATGGCCGCGACGGTCTGGCGCATGCGACCGATCGCCTCCTTCATCGCCACGGTGCAGCGCTTGAGCTCGTCGGCCTGCTCGAACGGCGGGTCGATCAGCATGATCGCGCGTTTTTCCTGAACCGGCAGCAGCGCCCGCGGGATGTGCCAGCCTTCGCCCAGGTGCACGGTGACTCGCGGGTCCTTCTTCATGTTCTCTTTGAGCAGCACGCCGTCTTCAGGGTGCTTTTCGTTGAGCTGTGCACGGTCCTGTTCACGCATCAAACGCCGGGCCAGCTCGGGGGAGCCCGGGTAGTAGCGCAGTTCGCCGTTCTTGTTCAGGCGCTTGATGACACCCAGATAGTCGGCGGTGACGGCCGGCAGGTCATCGCGATTCCACAGACGGGCGACGCCTTCGAGGTATTCACCGGTACGGCTCGCCTGATCGCCCTGCAGGTCATACAGACCAAGGCCGGCGTGGGTGTCGATGTAGGCGAACGGCTGCTCCTTGCGCGACATCAAGGCGATGAGGCGGGTGAGCACGATGTGCTTGAGGACGTCGGCGTGGTTGCCGGCGTGGAAGGCGTGACGATAGTTCATGGCAGCTCCTGCGAAGGCGGCAAGTTTACCTTGCCTTGGCGGCCGCAAAAAGCATCGCGGGGCAAGCCCGCCCCCACGCCACTTGTAGAGGCTGCGTGGGAGCGGGCTTGCCCCGCGACAGGGAACGCCGAATCAGCAGGTATTACTTGTCGGCGTGATACTGCGCGTCAGCGGTTTCAAAACGCGAAACCATGCTGTTCGACGGACTGCCCAGCTTGCTCACCAGGAAGATGGCGATGCTGGCGAACAGGAAGCCCGGGATGATCTCGTACAGGCCGGTACCCAGCTGCTTCCAGACGATCACGGTCAGCGCACCGACCACGATGCCCGCCAACGCGCCATTGCGGGTCATGCCTTTCCACAGCACCGAAAGCAGCACAACGGGGCCGAAGGCGGCGCCGAAGCCAGCCCAGGCGTAGGCCACCAGGCCCAGCACGCGGTTCTCGGGGTTGGCGGCCATGGCGATGGCGATCAGGGCCACTGCCAGGACCATCAGACGACCGACCCAGACCAGCTCGGTCTGCGAAGCGTTCTTGCGCAGGAACGACTTGTAGAAGTCTTCGGTCAGGGCGCTGGAGCACACCAGCAACTGACAGCTCAGGGTGCTCATTACCGCAGCCAGGATGGCCGACAAAAGGATACCGGCGATCCACGGGTTGAACAGGATCTTGGCCAGCTCGATGAACACACGCTCATGGTTCTCGGTGACCGGACCCGCCAGCTCGGGATGCGCGGAGAAGTAGGCGATGCCGAAGAAGCCGACGGCACAGGTGCCGCCCAGGCACAGGATCATCCAGGTCATGGAGATGCGGCGCGCATTGGCGATCGACTTGACCGAGTCGGCGGCCATGAAGCGCGCCAGGATGTGCGGCTGGCCGAAATAGCCCAGACCCCAGCCCATCAGCGAGATGATGCCGATGAAGGTCGCACCCTTGAACATGTCGAAGTGCGCCGGATTCACCGCTTCGATCGCCAGGAAGGTGGTGTCGAAGCCACCGGTGGAGATCAGCACGATGATCGGGGTGAGGATCAGCGCGAAGATCATCAGCGAGGCCTGCACGGTGTCGGTCCAGCTCACCGCCAGGAAACCACCGACGAAGGTGTAGGCGATGGTGGCCGCGGCACCGGCCCACAGGGCGGTCTCGTAGGACATGCCAAAGGTGCTTTCGAACAGGCGGGCGCCGGCGACGATGCCGGAAGCGCAATAGATGGTGAAGAACACCAGGATGACGATCGCCGAGATGATCCGCAGCAGGCCGGTCTTGTCCTCGAAACGGCTGGAGAAGTAGTCCGGCAGGGTCAGGGCGTCACCGTTGTGCTCGGTCTGCACGCGCAGACGACCGGCTACGAACAGCCAGTTCAGGTAGGCGCCGACAGTCAGGCCGATGGCGATCCAGGCCTCGGAAAGGCCCGCGAAGTAGATGGCGCCTGGCAGGCCCATCAACAGCCAGCCGCTCATGTCCGATGCGCCGGCGGAAAGCGCGGTGACCACGCTGCCGAGACTACGGCCGCCGAGAATATAGTCGGAAAGATTCTTGGTGGAGCGATAGGCGGCGAAGCCGATCAGCACCATTGCCGCAATGTAGACCACGAAGGTGATCGTTAGTGGATTGCCCATGAGTTGTGCCCTGGCGTTGTTTTTATCTCTTGCGACCGCCGCGCACGACGGTTGCACCCAGGCGGCGCATCCTATGCAACAACATGAACGAGGTGCAACCATTTTTCATTTGCCAGTTGCACCCAGCCATGCATTTTCAGATAAAACCGCATTTTTGCTCCAATTCGGAGCAAACACAGCGCTTTCCATAACAAAAAGCACCAATAAGGACCGTTTCGGTCGTACGGAAACATTCATCAGACGAGTAGCACCTTTACCTCAAAAAATTCGGGTTGCACCCGGTTGCACCCGAATTGTCCTACAGGCTAATCTTGCCGCCAGCTTAGGCCACATCCGTGGCCAATAACGAGGATAAGAAATGGCGACGACCACCCTTGGGGTCAAACTCGACGACCCGACCCGTGAGCGACTCAAAGCAGCTGCGCAGTCCATCGACCGCACGCCGCACTGGTTGATCAAGCAAGCGATCTTCAACTATCTCGAGAAGCTCGAGGGTGGCGCCACCCTGAACGACCTCAACGGCCATGCCGCCGCTGGCGACGACGCCGGCGAAGTCGCCGCCGACCATGCCCACCAGTGCTTCCTGGAGTTCGCCGAAAGCATCCTGCCGCAGTCGGTACTGCGCTCGGCGATCACCGCCGCCTACCGCCGCCCCGAGCAGGAAGTGGTGCCGATGCTGCTGGAGCAGGCACGCCTGCCGGCCGCCCAGGCCGAAGCCACCAACAAGCTGGCCGCGAGCTTGGCCGACAAGCTGCGCAACCAGAAGAGCGCCGGCGGCCGTGCCGGCATCGTCCAGGGCCTGCTGCAGGAGTTCTCGCTGTCGTCCCAGGAAGGCGTGGCGCTGATGTGCCTGGCCGAAGCCCTACTGCGCATCCCCGACAAAGGTACCCGTGACGCACTGATCCGCGACAAGATCAGCACCGGCAACTGGCAGCCGCACCTGGGCAACAGCCCGTCGCTGTTCGTCAACGCCGCCACCTGGGGCCTGCTGCTGACCGGCAAGCTGGTCAGCACCCACAACGAATCCGGCCTGACCTCCTCGCTCACCCGCATCATCGGCAAGAGCGGCGAGCCGATGATCCGCAAGGGCGTCGACATGGCCATGCGCCTGATGGGCGAGCAGTTCGTCACCGGCGAGACCATCGCCGAGGCC
>Ga0209370_1002622_pt1 | contig 12605 bp, 11 predicted proteins | sample AgamicAtPrz_FD_187164 | JGI IMG/M metagenome (GOLD analysis project Ga0209370, IMG submission 187164) | Agave microbial communities from Guanajuato, Mexico - At.P.rz (SPAdes) (version 2) | ecosystem: Host-associated > Plants > Phyllosphere > Phylloplane/Leaf | place: Guanajuato, Mexico... | reverse complement strand
GACTGGAACAAGATCAGCGTGGGCTATGGCTACAACCTCTCCAAGCGCACCCAGGTCTACGGCACTTATGCCTTCCTGAAGAACAAGGGCTCGGCGGCGAAGTCCATCGGCGTGCAGGGGCTGAGCGCTCCCGGTACCACGCCGGGCGGCAACTCCAATGGCCTGGAACTGGGCATCCGCCACTTCTTCTGATCCTGCCCCGCAGGGCCGGCCTTGGCCGGCCCCGGGGTTTCGGCGGCAGCACGGCTGCCGAACCGCGCGCCCGCCAGGACGTGCGCCCTGGCGGGGCCGGCGGGTGCCGGTCCCGGCTTTTTTCTCTCTCAACGTTAGCCGGACTCCTGTCATGAAAGACTCACGCTCGTTGCGCTGGTGGGGCGTGGTCACGCTGTTCGTGATCGTCGCCATTTCCTACGTGGACCGGATCAATATCTCGGTCCTCATCACCGATCACGACTTTCTGTCGCACATCGGTCTCACACCCGACGATCGAACGCGTCAGGGGCTGCTGGCCACGGCCTTCATGGTCGGCTACGGTGTTTCGTCCTTTGTGCTCACGCCATTCTGCGCGGCGCTGTTCGGCGTGCGCCGCAGCCTGTTTGCCGGCTTGCTGCTATGGGGTGTGGTGACCTTTCTGTCGCCGGCCATGAACAGCTACGGGCTGCTGCTGGCATCGCGCATTCTGCTGGGCGTGTCCGAGGGGCCGCTGTTCTCCCTGGCCGGCAGCTACATCAAGGCGCATTTCGAGAGCCGCGAGAACGGCAAACCCAACTCCCTGGTCAATATGGGCACCGGACTGGGCCTGGCGGTGGGCTATCCCTTTGTCGGCTACCTGGTCGTGGGCCACAACTGGGAGACCTCGTTCCATGTGCTGGGCCTGATCAACGTGCTGCTGGGCGTTCCCCTGGTCTGGGCCTTTGTGCGCATGCCCAAGGTGGAGACCGGCATGCCCAAGCCCCAGTCGATGGGCGAGGCCGTGGGCCAGGTCGGCCAGATCGTGCGCGGCGCCATGCACACGCGCTATCTGTGGCTGATCACCATTCTCACGGCGGCCTTTCTGTCCTATCTCTGGGGCAGCAGCAACTGGCTGCCCGCCTATCTCAAGGAATCGCGCGGCTTTTCCATGCGCGAGATGGGCTGGCTGGCTTCGCTGCCGCAATATGCGAGCGTGGCTGCGGTCTTCGTGGGCGGCATGATCATCGACCGCATCGCGCGCCGCCAGGTGCCGCTGATCTTTGTCTTCGGCAGCTTGGGCGTGGCGATTGCAGTGTGGCTGGCCATCCATATGGAAGACCGCTATGCGGCGGCCTATTGCCTGATTGCCGCCAACTTCTGCTGGGGACTGATGAGCCCGGCCATTCCCAGTACCGTGCAGCACTGCGCGCGGCCCGAGCATGTGGCCAGCGCCTATGGCGTGGTCAACGGCGCGGGCAGTCTGGTCGCGGGCTTCATGCCGGCCATCATGGGTGCGGTGATAGGCGCGCTGTCGGCACGCGGCGGCGTGAGTGCGGGATTCTTTGCGGGCTTCGCGGCGCTGATAGGCACGCAGGTGATCGTGATGCTGTGCGGCATCGTGCTCTGGGTGCGCGAGCGCGGTGAGGGTAGTGCAGCATAAGCTACCCTCAGACTGTTCAGTAGAAGCAGTCTCAGACCATCCTGACTTATGCATCTGTGATGCTGCTCAGACGATAGCTTCTGCAGTGCCGTGACCTTGTCTCTGCGACCTGTGGATTTTCAGTCCTGGGCCTGCGCTTGACTTCATCCCCGCTTGCATGGGGGCTGAGGTGGACCGCGTCAATGCACTTGGTACTTGGTGCTGGCAGACTGGAGCTGCGGTAATGAGCGATGGCGAACATCGCATTCAGCGCGTCCGCGACTATGTGGAACAAACGCGCGAACTCATCGAACTGGGATGCAAGAGGCAGTCCCGTCGCCATGCGACCGGGACCAGCGCAAAGCTGCCTCCATGAGCGGTTTGTGTGCCATACAACGATCACCTGTGCATCCTGACCCCGGCGCAGCGCCAGCGTGGCCCGGCGCCGGGTTTGACCGCAGCGCCGGGCAGTAACTGAAGGCGGTGCTTCTGCCGCGGTGGGGTCATGGTCGCAAGCGGACCGCTGCCTGGATGCAACGGGAGGGCGGTGGCGATCTCGGCGAGGTATCCAGGAGAACCCTATTGCACAACGCCTAAGAACTACTTAGTCTTCGTTTCTGAATATTTCAAATATATTTACAGTCTATTTAAAGACGAAGTATTTCACCGCTCATCTGGATTCCGTGCGCTGATGCAGCGAGCGTTATCCCAACAAACGGTTTCGTGCAACGGACTTGCGCGGAACTGAAGGCGGTGTTCTTAGGTGGTTTTTTACAAGGGTAGTTTTATGGAAACGAACATCTTTACCGGCACCATTCCTGCACTCATGACTCCATGCACCGCACAAGGCACGCCAGATTACGACGCGCTGGTCGCCATGGGCAAAGAGCTCATGGCCGCAGGCATGAGCGCTGTTGTGTACTGTGGATCCATGGGGGATTGGCCTCTTCTCACGGCAGAGCAACGCCAAGAGGGCGTGGCCAGGCTGGTGGCCGCAGGTATCCCGACTATTGTGGGGACCGGCGCGGTGAACTCGAAGGAAGCCGTGGCTCATGCCGCCCACGCTGCGAAAGTGGGGGCACAGGGGTTGATGGTGATTCCTCGGGTGTTGTCGCGCGGCACTTCCCTGGCTGCGCAGAAAGCCCACTTCACTGCTATTTTGGAAGCCGCCCCGAAGCTGCCGGCCGTGATCTACAACAGCCCACACTATGGCTTTGCAACTCGCGCCGACATGTTCTTCGAGCTGCGCGCCAAGTACTCCAACCTGATCGGCTTCAAGGAGTTCGGCGGTGCAGAAGGCCTGCGCTATGCCGCTGAGCACATCACCTCGAAGGACAACGACGTCACATTGATGGCGGGTGTCGACACCCAGGTGTTTTATGGTTTTGTGAATTGCGGTGCTACGGGTTGCATTACGGGCATTGGCAATGCACTACCCAAGGAAGTTCTGCTCCTGGTTGAGCTGAGCAAAAAAGCAGCTCAGGGGGATGTCGTTGCTCGGCGTCAAGCTCAGGAGTTGGATGCTGCACTGGCCGTGCTGTCGTCCTTTGACGAAGGCACGGATCTGGTTCTGTACTACAAGCACCTGCTGGTCCTCAACGGCAAGAAGGAGTACACGCTGCACTTCAATGCAAGCGATGTATTGACCGACTCGCAACGCCGGTATGCCGAATCCCAGTATCAACTCTTTCGTAACTGGTATGCCGCCTGGTCCAAGGGTCTGAGTCATTGATCCAGCGTGAGTCAGCTCCCCGTGGGGAGCTTTTTTTGGGGCATCGATCCAGATCGGAAGCTTGCATCTTCCAGAAACCAGGGTTAGCAGTTTCGCCGGGTTTCCAGGCAAACACCTATTGGATCAATTGAAAAAACTTCTAATATATTTAATATATTTTTGAGATGTATTCAATCTTCTGCGCCTCATTTCGTCAAATCTAAAGAACCTATATGGACGATACAACCCGACCCGCTACCGCCATCAAGCAGCCGCCATGGATTGTGCGCTGGGTGCTGGATGCCTCTGATGCGCTGCTGCGCATGGAACGGTGGTTGCTCACCTTCGCGATGTGTTTTCTGACCGCACTCATTTTGCTCAATGTGGTGACACGCTACAGCGGCATGCCGCTGTACTGGGTGGATGAAGCGGCGGTGTACACCGTGGTCTGGCTCACCTTCATCGGTGCTTCGGTCATGACGCGCCTGCGACTGGATTTTGCAGTGACGATGCTCACCGATAAGCTGAGTCCTCGCAACGCGCGGCGTGCCAAGGTGATTGCCACGGTCGGAGTGCTGTTTTTTTCTTTGGCGCTCTTTGCGATGTGCTGGCGTTGGATGGATCCCATTGGTATCGCCAGCAAGGGGTTTGATGCCAAGGAATACGCGGCGGAGTCGTTTAACTTTCTCTATACCGAACACACCCAGACGCTGGAGTGGCCGGTCTGGGTGCTGCAACTGATCATGCCGATCTTCGCAGTCTGTATGAGCCTGCATGCACTTGCCAACCTGTTGGAAGACATGAGCCTCGCACCCAAGCGCCAGCACCCTGGCTTTGCGGCAACCAACCCAGACGCGGTGAACTGACATGCTGACCTCCATTTTCTTCATCGCAATCATGATGGTGGGTGTTCCCATCGGCCTCTGTCTTTGCCTTTCGGGGATTTTTTATATCTACAACACCGAGAACACGGTGTTGCTGCAGTCCTTCCCTTCCCAGATGTTCGGTGGGGTGGACAGCTATGGCCTGATTGCCATACCGCTCTTTATCTTGATCGGTGAGGTCATGAACAGCGGCGGCATTACACGCCGACTGGTGGACTTGTCGATGGCGTTTGTGGGCTCCATCAAGGGCGGGCTTGCCTATGTGAATATCCTGGCCAACATGCTGGTGTCATCCATCATTGGCTCCGCAACGGCGCAGGTGGCCATCATGTCGCAGGTGATGGTGCCGGAGATGGAGAAGCAAGGCTATGACAAGACCTTTGCTGCAGGCCTGACCGTGTATGGCGGCATGCTGGGTCCGATCATTCCGCCGTCGGTGATGTTTGTGGTCTATAGCGTGCTGGCCCAGGTCGCGGTGGGCGATATGCTGATCGCAGGCATATTGCCAGGTGTTCTGTTGACGGTGCTGTTCTTTGCAGTCATTGCCTGTATGGGCGTGATCTACAACTATCCACGAAGCCCCAAGCGAACCTTGCTTGAACGGGCCAAGACCGTGCTGGTTTCCAGCCCGACACTGTTGATTCCGCTGGTCATCGTGGGCTCCATCCTCACCGGCTTCGCCAATCCCACGGAGGCTGCCGCTGTGGGCGCGATCAGCGCAGTGTTGGTCGGTCGCTATGTGACCCGTGAATTCAAATACTCAGACCTGGGCGCGATCATGCTGCGTTCGGGCATCTACTCGGCCATCGTGCTGTTTCTGGTTGCAGCAGCGGCAGTGTTCTCGTGGTTGTTGATATACGGCAAGGTGCCTCAGATGGTCGCTGCCTGGGTGCAGACCGTGGCGCATGACCCGATTACCTTCCTGCTGCTGGTCAACGTGATTTTGCTGGTCATTGGCACGGTGATCGACGGGATTCCCGGCTTGATCATGACCGCGCCGATTCTTCTGCCCATCGCCACCGAGATCTACCACATCGACCCCCGCCACTTTGGAGTGGTGATCGTCATCAACCTGGTGCTGGGATTGATGACGCCGCCGGTGGGGCTGAGCTTCTTCGTGGCTGCAGCGGTCACTGGTGCCAAGCCGGGTCCCATGTTCATCGTCACGTTGCCATTCTTCATCATCAGTTGCGTGGCTCTTGTCATGCTCTCGCTGTTCCCCAGCTTGTCGTTGGGCTTGCTGAACTGATCCGATTCTTCGCCCTGCTTCGCCTTTCCCTCTACGGAGTTTTTCATGACACTCAATCGACGCCACTTTCTTCAGACCACGGCTGTTGCCGCTGCTCCACTGGCCTTTGTGACGCCTTCGCGTGCGGCTGCGGCCAAGGAACTGCGCTTAGGCGTCATCACGCCTGCTGGGCATTCGTGGAACCGCGCGGCGGTGCAGTTTGGAGAAGCTTTGGCGAAAGAAACCAATGGCAGGCTCAAGGTGACCGTCTTTCATTCGGGTCAATTGGGTAATGAGTCGGCCATGATGCAGCAGCTGCAATCGGGTGCGCTGGACATGGGGTGGATTCAGGCGGCAGAGCTGGGAACGCGTGTTCCGAGCGTAGCCTCGATCAACGCGCCATATCTTGTCCGATCCACTGCTGCTGTAGCGAAGCTGGTCAAGACGCCTGCAGCCTTGAAATTGCTGGATGTGCTGCCGCGCGAAACCGGCTGCATCGGTTTGGGCTGGGGCATCACCGGCATGCGTGTGGTGTTCTCGAACAAGGAGATCAAGACGCCCAATGACCTCAAGGGTATGAAGCTGCGTATTAATCCGACGCCGGTTTACCGTGACTTCTACCAGTATTTCGGCGCAGCGCCGACTCCCATTCCCACACCTGCGGTGTTCGATGCCATGACCAATGGGCAAGTGGATGGACTCGAGGCGGATATAGAGCTCTCTTGGAGCCAGCGCTTTGACAAGGTGTCGAAACTGATGATGCCCATGAACGCGCTGTTCATGCCTGTGGCACCACTGTTCTCGGGTCGTATCTGGGCTACGCTGGATGGGAAGGACCGTGACCTGATTCGCCAATTGACCAGCCAAGCCTTGGACGGCCAGATCAACGATATCGTGACGACAGAGGTTGGCCTGCTGGAAAAACTCAAGAAGGAGTCGATTGTCATTCGCGATATCAATGCCTTTGACAATAAGCCTGCGATTGATGCCTTCGACAAGATCTGGCTGCCCAAAGCGCCTCAGATTGCAGAACTGCGCGCGGTGGGAGCCAAGCTCTGATTGATGATCAGGGGGCGCCGATTGGGAGGCGCCATGAATATGCACAGCAGGCCGCTCCCCCTGGGAGCGGCCTGCTGTTTAGCTTTCGATAATGCGTCTGGCAAAAGCTTCCAGATAGTCCATCAGGCGGTTGGCGCCGGTAATGGCGGCCGCTTCATCCCCGGTAGAGATACCCTGAGCCAGCTCCAGATGAGCAAGTGCGCCTTCAAGGATATCGCCTTCATGCTGGTAGGCATACCAAAAACGTCTGCACTGCACGATCAAAGGGGTGACGCTTTTGACTGCTGAACGGTTGCGGCTGGCAGTATGGATGATGGCATCGAGCGCATGATCCTCATGCATGTACTCTTCCAGGTTGCCGCGCTTGGCTGCAGCGACCATCTGCTTGGCACATTGGAGGATATCTTTGCGCTGCTGCACCGAGGCTCGCCGGGCAGCGCAAGCCGCCAACAGATTCTCCAGAACCCTGCGTGTCTGGATGACGTCCAGGTGCTCTGCCAGATCGATGTTGGAAACCAGTAGTCCGCGGCGCGGCTGCTGGACGATCAAGTCGATGGAGATCATGCGCAGCAATGCCTCGCGCACAGGCGTCCGGCCCATGCCCGTGCGCTCTGCCAACTCCGCCTCCACGATGGGACTTCCAGGCTCAAGTTGCATGGTCGACAGCATGGTTTCAATGGCGTCGTAGGCAAGGTCTGCAGCACGGCGCTTCACCGTAGGCAAAGTCTTGGTTTTTGTTGCAGCGGCTTTTACACGTGCAGCTGGAGATTTCTTGGAAGTTGGCATCAAAAAAGCGTGCTGGCGCCATCGTGTCGCAAGAGCAGAGATGGCGGGGTTTTGATTATATTGATCCGATATTTAGAATACATCATGGGCTTGGTGCTTGGCGCAGCCTGTGACAAAACTCTTTATCTGGATTCTTTCTCCTCAGCAGAGGCGAAGCATGCGAGCATGTTCTCATGAGCCTAGTTCAACAACTGCTGGATGTCACGCAGCAAGGGCTCGGGGATCTGCACATATCCATTGGCTAGACTGCGGCTTCTTGCGGTAAAGCGGCGTTGGGAAGGCAGGCGCGCCCCTTGGCCGGTAATACTCTCGAACAGCTTTTCAGCACGTTGACGCTCCTCGGCAAAATTGCCCGGGCTGAAAAATTGGGGATCAAATGCGATAACGATTTCCCCATGACAAGGGGTTGCACCGGCACCGTCGTCGATGCGCAGTGATTCAGCACTGGTCATGTCGCCAATCAATGGCCCGGCCAGCAGCTCGATCATGGTCGACAGGGCAGAGCCTTTGTAGCCGCCAAAAGTCAGCATGGCGCCTTGTTGGAGTACGGTTGTGGCATCGGTACTTGGTAAGCCTTCGGCGTCGACCCCCCAGCCTTCGGGCAGTGCGCGACCGCTTCTTTGGTAGAGCTCAATTTCACCGCGGGCCACTGCGCTGGTCGCAAAGTCAAAAATGTAGGGGTGAGAACCGACCCTGGGCCAACCAAAGGCGATCGGGTTGGTTCCGAAAACAGGTCGGCTTCCGCCCGCAGGGGCCACCCAGGAATGACTGGGGGTCATGGCTAAGGCCGCAACGCCATGCTCGACCAAGGCTTCGATTTCGGGCCACAGGGCTGAGAAGTGATAGCAGTTGTTGATGGCCAAGGCTGCGATCCCGGTTGTCCGGACCTTCTCGAGCAGTACTTTGCTGCCCACCTCGAAAGCGAGTTGTGAAAAGCCGCGCTGTGCATCGACGGCGACGACGCCAGGTCCGCGGTCGCTGATGATGGGTATGGCATCGCGCACGACAGCGCCATGCTGGAGCGTGCGAGCGCACGATAGAACCCGGTACATGCCATGCGAATGGCACTCGTCGCGCTCTCCCGCTGTGATCACGCGCGCAATGGCCTGCGCATGTTCAGCAGACAGGCCGAGGTGGGTAAATACGCGATAGGCCAGGTTGTGCACCTCATCCAGCGTCAGCGCAGTGTGGCCTGGTTTCGATGCGGTTGTTTGAGCACTTTGGCCAGGGTGGTTCAGGTCGATGTTTGGCATGAGTTCCATGGCGTACTCCTGTGCTTGGTTATGGACTGCTTGTTGACGTGCCCTGGTTGCGCGGAATGGCAAAGAAGCCTGTCAAGATTGGTGGAAAATTTTATAAGGATAATACAAATATATTAACAAGATACTTTATGATTTTCAAAGGCGCTCATATTCCTGACGAGATCGTGCGTTATCCAGGCGTTGCTTGCACTTCCTGGTCGGCTGGAGCTCTGCCATTCCGATCCATAAACACATTAGGAGACAAAGATGCAAATTACTGGCGAAATGCTTATCGGCGCGAGTTCGGTGCGCGGTACAGAAGGACAGCAGCAAGCGTTCGATCCCTGCATGGATCAATTCATCGCAACGCCCACGTTCGGTATGGGAGGGCAGGCCGAAGTGGACCGGGCTGCCCAGTTGGCGGCGCAGGCATTTGATCCCTACCGTCAGCTGTCGCTTGCCAAGCGTGCAGAATTTCTGGAGCTGATTGCCGACAACATCATGGCTTTGGGCGATGCCTTGATCGAGCGCGCCATGGCCGAAAGCGGCCTGCCGCTGGTGCGCCTGCAAGGCGAGCGTGGGCGCACGGTTGGACAGTTGCGGCTGTTTGCCAAGGTGGTGCGCGATGGCCGCTTTATGAGCCCCGCCATCGACCATGCACAGCCCGAGCGCACGCCGCTGCCACGTGCCGACCTGCGTCTGGCCAAGATGGCACTGGGCCCGGTGGCGGTGTTCGGTGCGAGCAATTTTCCGCTGGCGTTCTCGGTGGCAGGGGGCGATACGGCGTCGGCCTTGGCTGCCGGTGCCCCTGTGGTCGTCAAGGCTCACAGCGCCCATCTAGGCACTTCCGAAATGGTGGGTCGAGCGATTCAGAAAGCGGTCAGAGATTTGGGTTTGCCCGAAGGGGTGTTTTCCCTGCTGATGGGCGCCGGGCGCAAGCTGGGTGAAGCATTGGTAGCACATCCTGCCATCAAGGCCGTTGGCTTTACCGGATCTCGCCAGGGAGGGCTTGCGTTGATGCGCATCGCCAACGCACGCCCGGAACCCATTCCCGTCTACGCGGAGATGAGCAGCATCAACCCGGTGTTTCTGATGCCGGCTGCCCTGGCCGCGCGTGCAGAGTCGATAGGGCGCGGTTTTGCCGATTCGCTGACGATGGGGGCGGGGCAGTTCTGCACCAATCCTGGGATGGTGGTGGTCATTGGCGACCGCAATGTGCAGCGCTTCATCGATGCCGCAAGCCAGGCGCTTGCCACCAAGCCGGCCCAGACCATGCTGACGCCGGGCATTCACCAGGCCTTTGATGCCGGCGCTGCCAAGGTTGATGGCGTGGAAGGTGTGGAGAAAGTTGCACAAGGGCAGCCTGCGGATGGACTGCACAATGCTGCGCAGGCCGCGCTGTATGTGACGGATGTGCAGCGCCTGTTGTCATCGCCTGTGCTGCAGGAGGAGATGTTTGGCCCGGCCTCTATTGTCATTCGGGCCAAAAACTTCGATGAGGTTCTCCAACTGGCTGAGCAACTGGAGGGCCAACTGACAGTGACGCTGCAGATCGATCCCGCAGACTATGCCGACGCGCAGCGCCTCATCCCCGTGCTGGAGCGCAAGGCGGGACGCATCTTGGCCAATGGTTTTCCGACCGGAGTCGAGGTATGCCACGCCATGGTGCATGGAGGTCCTTTCCCATCCACGTCCAACGCTATGTTCACTTCTGTGGGCGCCAGCGCCATTGACCGCTTTCTGCGCCCGGTGTGCTATCAGGATTTGCCGGATGTGCTGCTCCCAGCGGCTGTACAGCAAGCGAACCCGCAGGGACTTGCCCGAGTGATCAATGGCGATTTAGTGGCGCGTTGACTGGTGGCAAGCGCGCTCTTCGGCTCCAAGGAGAGCGCGCTTGCCTGTGTCGATGTGTGAGCGACCAGCTGTGCCGGGAATGTGTTATTTCAACCAGCCGCGCTTGCGGAAGTACAGCATGGGGCCGACGGCGCTCAGAATCATCAGGGCGACCACGTAGCCGTAGCCGAATTCCCACTCCAGCTCGGGCATGAACTTGAAGTTCATGCCGTAGACGCTGGCAATCAGCGTGGGCGGCAGCAGAGCCACGCTGGCCACCGAGAAGATCTTGATGATCTTGTTCTGATTGATGTTGATGAAGCCGACCGTGGCGTCCATCAGGAAGTTGATCTTGTCGAACAGAAAGGCCGTGTGACTGTCCAGCGACTCGATGTCGCGCAGAATCTGGCGAGCCTCCTCAAACTGCTCGGCGTTGAGCATCTTGGAGCGCATCAGAAAGCTCACGGCGCGGCGCGTGTCCATGACGTTGCGGCGGATGCGGCCGTTCAAGTCTTCCTGGCGGGCAATGGCACCCAGCACTTCCTTGGCCATCTCGTCGGTCACATCGCCGGACAGCACCATCTTGCTGGCTTTTTCCAGGTCGTCGTAAATGCGCTCCAGCGTGTCGGCAGAGTACTCGGCATCGGCGTCAAACAGCTTGAGCAGAACGTCCTTGGCATCGTCGATCAAGCCGGGCGCACGGCGCGCTCGCATGCGCAGCAGGCGAAAGACCGGCACATCCTCGTCGTGGATGGAGAACAGCACGCCATGGCTGCGCAGCGCTGCGTTGTGCTGGTTGACGATGAAGGCCACGCGCACCGAGCGGGGGTCTTCGTCGTCGTCGATCAGAAAGTCGCTGCGGATATGCAGCTCGCCATTGTCTTCTTCGTAAAAACGCGCCGATTCCTCGATGTCGTCGTCCATCGCATCCTCAGGGATGGACAGCTCGTAGTGCTGCTTGATCCAGCGCTTTTCTTCGAGGGTTGGCGATTCCAGATCGACCCAGACGGGGCGAAAGCGTTCAAGGTCTGCCAGGGACTCGATTTCTTCCTGAACGAGTCGACCATTGGCTAGCGTAAAGATGTTGAGCATCAGCTCACTCCCGGTTGTTCTTGAGGTTCTGCAGGGATCAGGGCGCTTTCAACCCCCACAGTCTTCACCGGGAGCTGAAAGCTACCAACTAGGGTAGGTTTCCACGGATGTCTTTCAGTAATTCGAAGCCAGTGATTATGCTACGTTGCACTGCAGCATGTCGCGTGCGTCATAGTTGGGCAAGTGGGTAAGCGGGGCTTGTCGCCCGCCTGTCACAGCCCCTTGGTAAACGCGTCGGCCTGCACCAGATCGGCCCAGGCTCCGGCCTTGGCCTGCGGCGCACGCAGCAGATAGTTGGGGTCGTAGGTCACCACCGTGGGCACGCCTGCAATGTGGTGCGGTTCGGCCCGCAGCCGGCCCAGCGCGTCATGGCGGCCCAGCACAGCGCGTGCACTGGCCAGGCCCAGAACCAGCACGCAGTCCGGGCGCAGTTCGCGCAGCAGAGCCTCCAGGGCGGGTTGCAGCGCCTGGGCATGGCTGAGATCGGCATCGGGCGGCGCACGGTGCAGGGCGGCGCTGAAGACGCGCGGTTTTTCCTGCAGACCGAGGGCACGAAGCATATTGTCCAGCAGCTTGGCGGCATCGCCCTGCAGCGCCGTCTGGGCGCTGTCGGCTGCAGGCCTTTGCGCCGGGCTCAGCAAAGGCGGGTTGGCGGCAGGCTCCAGCAGGATCAGCCAGCCGCCTTGCTCGGCGCTGTGCACATGCTGAGGCGCATGGGGGTAGACCAGCTGGGCGGGACTGATGGTCCAGCCGAGGCCTGGCTCGCCTGCCGGGCCTGCGGCGGGTTGCTGCACAAACTGACGAGGCTCGTGCGCCCGGTGCCCGGACAGATTCTGGGGCGGTGGGCTGGCGGGCCTGGCGGTCTGGGCGGGCGGCGGGGCCGGTGTTGGCGCTGCCTCGGCCGCAGGTGCAGCGGCCTGAGCCACGGGCGGGCTTACGGGGGCGGGCGGCGCCATGCGCACCACCGGCGCTGTGACGGGCAGGGGCTCCGCGACCGGCAATGGTGCGGCTGCGACTGCAGTGACTGCAGCCACTGCTGCGGGTTCCACGGGGTCGGGCAACCAGACGGTGATGCCCATGGCTTCCAGCATGGCCCGCTGGCGGGCGTCCAGGTTCAGGGCCATAGTTTCAGACTCATGAGCACCGCATGTTCGCGCGGGCCGTTGGGGTTGGGGTAGTA
>Ga0209370_1002619_pt1 | contig 12611 bp, 13 predicted proteins | sample AgamicAtPrz_FD_187164 | JGI IMG/M metagenome (GOLD analysis project Ga0209370, IMG submission 187164) | Agave microbial communities from Guanajuato, Mexico - At.P.rz (SPAdes) (version 2) | ecosystem: Host-associated > Plants > Phyllosphere > Phylloplane/Leaf | place: Guanajuato, Mexico... | reverse complement strand
ATGTCCCCGCTGAGGACGTCAAGCGCTTGTTGGCAGAAAGGCCCAAAGCAATCGGGATTGCCGTACCAGGTATGCCTCAAGGCTCTCCCGGAATGGAAAGCCCACGCCCAGTGAGCTACGAAACTTTACTGGTACAACGTGATGGAAGTAGCCGGGTATATGCTCGGCACTGATAAACCTCAAAATCTGGCATAGGCATACAATGGCGCCATGCGCATTCTGCGGCTGATCCTTCTTGCCTTCATGTGTGTAGCAATTCCATTACAGGGAATCGCTGCGATGCGCTCGTCCATTACGCCTTGCCCGATGGAGCAAAGGCAGGCGCAAGAAGTCACTGACATGGATATGCACATGGCAGATCATGACTGCTGCAATGACGAGGAAACAGCGGCCAAGACCGGCAAAATGTGCAAGACCGGGCAAGAATGCCAGACAGGCCAGATGATTTCAGTTTTGCTGCCAGAAATGGTCTCGCCAAGTCCTTCTAGCGATAACTATTCGCCCCTAGTACTCAGCGCTCGTTCGTTCGATACCTCCAACGTCTGGCGACCACCAGCTCACTCCTAACTCCTGATACGCGAACCCCCACGCCAGTTTAGGTGCGTGGGAAATGCATTCGTCTGTGGATGCGTTGTTCTCATTGGAGTTGGATTATGTCTTCCCCTCATTTTGATGCGGCCCTTTCCCGGTCGCTGTGGTGGCATGCCATTCTAGGGCTGCTGCTAAGCATATTGAGTCTTGGTAGCCAGGCTCAATCCCTGACCTTCAATAAGGCCCTTGCGACTGCTGTCGGTGATACGCCGGCCTTGCGCGCCAATGTTGCCCAAGTTGATGCGGCGCGTTATTCGGTTACACCGGCTGGCGAACTTCCGGACCCTAAGCTTGCCTTTGGCATCGACAACTTGCCGATCCAGGGACAAGACCGCTACAGCCTGAACAAGGACTCGATGACGATGCAGCGCATCGGCATTAGTCAGGACATCCCCAATGGCGCAAAGCGTGATGCACGCATCGCTGCTGCCAATGGCAGGCTGGAACTGGCCGAAGCGCAGACGAGGGTTACTCGGCTGACGGTCCTGCGCGAAACCGCAACCGCTTGGATTGCACGCAATACGGTCGAGCAACAACTTGGCCGTATTGATGCACTCGTTTCAGAGAATTCGCTTCTGGCTAATGCAGTGCGCGCCCAGCTTGCTGGTGGCAAGGGTTCGGCCGCGGATGCCGTCATGCCGCGCCAGGAGGCTGCCATGATCGAAGAGCGTCGGGACGAGCTGGCCGCACGCCGCCAACAGGCGATTGCTGCGCTGAAGCGTTGGCTAGGCCCAGATGGGGCCTTGCCGCTGGCCGGTGATCCTCCAGACTGGAGCCTTACCCGCGATAGGCTGGCGCATAGCCTGCACCAGCACCCTGAGCTCGCCCTGTTCGAGCCGAGAACTAAGGTCGTGGATGCTGAGCTTGCCGAAGCCAAGGCCGGCAAGCAACCGGATTGGGGTGTCGATGTTGCGTATCAAAAGCGCGCCCCCGAATTCGGCGACATGGTCTCAGTGCAGCTCCGTCTGGATCTCCCGGTGTTTTCTGGCTCACGCCAAGACCCGCAGATTGCAGCCCGCCAGGCCGAACGTACGGCGCTGGATGCAGAACGCGAAGCCACATTGCGTGAGCACATCGCCATGCTTGATGGCGACTGGGCTGATTACCAGCGCCTGAGCAGTGCCTCAAAACGCCAGCGCGACATCCTGCTTCCGCTTGCCGAAGAAAAAGTCCGGCTTGCTACCGCCGCGTGGCGTGGCGGAAAGGGAGCGTTGGCCGATGTCGTCACGGCCCGTCGTGAGCGTATCGATACCGAACTCAAAGCCATCGCTGTTGAAGGCGAGCGCCAGCAAATGGCGGCGCGACTGTACTACGCCTATGGCGATTTTTCTGGAGAACAAAAATGAAGCGCGTGAACAAACAAACGCTGATCTCGGCTGCCGTAGGCGCCGCACTCCTTGCTATCGGAGCAACGGGCGGCTGGTGGTGGTCGCAGCGCTCAATGGTGTCCATGGATATGGCTGCGCCTGAACAGGCTGGTGACCAGAGCAAAGTGCTGTACTGGTACGACCCTATGTACCCGCAGCAAAAATTCGACAAGCCGGGTAAGTCACCCTTCATGGATATGGAGCTCGTTCCTAAATATGCGGATGGTGATGGAGAGTCGGCTGGGGTTAGGATTGATCCAACCATTACCCAAAACCTAGGCATGCGCCTGGCGTCGGTAACAAGCATCTCGTTGGTATCGCAGATTGAAGCCAGCGGTGTCATTGGTTTCAATGACCGCGACGTTGCCATCGTGCAGAGCCGCGCTTCTGGATTTGTCGAACGTGTAGCTTCCTTGGCCCCAGGCGATGTGGTCAAGGCCGGACAAGCGCTGGTTGATATCCAAGTGCCGGATTGGTTGTCCGCACAGCATGAGTTTCTAGCTCTCAAGTCAGCAGGCGATCCAGGACTGCTGGCTGCAGCACGTGACCGCTTGCGTTCAGTTGGCATGAGCGACGGCATGATCCGGGAAGTTGAGTCTGCCGGGCAGCCCAGGGCCCGTTTTACTGTTACTGCGCCGATTGGCGGTGTCATCCAGAGCTTGGATGTTCGTAATGGCATGACGCTAATTGCTGGGCAGCCTCTGGTTCGCATCAACGGTCTGTCCACTGTCTGGCTGGAGGTAGCGGTACCTGAAGCTTTGGCCGCCCAGGTGCAACCAGGGGCGAAGGCTTCCGCTGTTGTAGCTGGCGGCGATACGCCAGTACTGGGCAAAGTCACGGGCATTGTCCCTGTTCTGAACGATGCATCGCGCAGCCTGCGCGTCCGTGTTGAGTTACCTAATGCCAAGGGGCAATTGCGTCCGGGGCAATCGGCTCAGGTCTCGCTCGGCAACACATCAAAGGAAAATGCATTGTCCGTCCCAACCGAAGCGGTTATCCGTACAGGAAAACGCTCCTTGGTTATGGTGGCTACGGAGGGCGGTCGATACGAGCCGGTTGAGGTTGTACTGGGTGGTGATGTCGGCGACCGGACCGTGATCAAGAGCGGTTTGAGCGAGGGCCAACAAGTCGTTGCCAGTGGGCAGTTCCTCATCGATTCGGAAGCCAGTCTCAAGGGAGTCACGGCCAAGGCGGCGACTAATGCGCCGGTTGTTGCACCACTGCATGAAGCTGATGCCCGTATTGTCGACTTCAGCGACAAGGAAATCATCCTGGCACACGGGCCGTTTAAGACACTGTCGATGCCCGGCATGACCATGCCATTTCCTTTGGCGAACCCAGGCTTGGTCAAGGGCCTCAAGGAAGGTGATCGCGTTCGGGTCGGCGTACGTGAGGGCGACGATGGCCTAGTTGTTGAGCGTCTTCAGAAGCTGGAAGGAAAAGCCCAATGATCGCCAAGCTCATACGCTGGTCGGTGGCGAACCGCTTCCTGGTGTTGCTGGCGACCGTATTCATTGCGGCCTGGGGTATCTGGTCAATCAAGACCACGCCTATTGATGCCTTGCCTGATCTCTCGGACGTGCAGGTCATCATCCGTACCAGCTATCCCGGCCAGGCCCCCCAGATCGTCGAGAACCAGGTCACCTATCCACTGGCAACGACCATGTTGTCGGTTCCTGGAGCCAAGGCGGTACGCGGCTTCTCCTTCTTCGGTGACAGCTTCGTCTACGTGCTCTTCGAGGATGGAACAGACCTGTACTGGGCGCGTTCCCGCGTACTGGAATACCTGAATCAGGTACAGGGCCGCCTACCAGCGTCGGCCAAAGCATCCTTGGGACCGGATGCAACCGGTGTGGGGTGGATTTATCAATACGCGCTGGTCGACCGCACAGGCCAGCACGATCTGGCTCAGCTACGTTCGTTGCAAGACTGGTTTCTCAAATTCGAGCTGAAGACTTTGCCCAACGTGGCCGAAGTGGCAACGGTTGGCGGCATGGTCAAGCAGTACCAAGTTGTTCTCGATCCTGTCCGACTCGCCAGCCGAGATATTACACACGCACAGGTCATTGAGGCCATCAAGCTGGCTAACCAGGAGAGTGGCGGCGCGGTGCTGGAACAAGGTGAGGCCGAGATGATGGTACGTGCCAGCGGCTATCTGAAATCCGTGGCTGACTTCCGAGCGATCCCCATCAAGCTTGCAGGCAGTGTGCCCATCACGCTCGGTGATGTGGCGACCATACAGCTTGGGCCAGAGATGCGGCGCGGGATTGCCGATCTCGACGGTGAAGGCGAGAGCGTCGGCGGTGTCGTGATCTTGCGTCCAGGCAAGAATGCCCGCGAGACGATTGCCGCCGTACACACTAAGTTGGAGGAGCTAAAGGCTAGCTTGCCCAAGGGTGTGGAAATCGTTACCACCTATGACCGTAGCAAGCTAATCGACCGAGCCGTCGAAAACCTCACGCACAAGCTGATTGAGGAATTCATCGTCGTGGCACTGGTGTGTGCCGTCTTTCTCTGGCATCTACGATCCGCTATGGTCGCCATCGTGTCACTACCCCTAGGCATCCTTGCGGCCTTTATCATCATGCGACACCAGGGCATCAACGCCAACATCATGTCCCTGGGTGGTATTGCCATTGCCGTTGGTGCAATGGTGGATGCGGCTGTGGTCATGATCGAGAATGCCCACAAGAAGGTGGAGGCCTGGCAGCACGCTCACCCCGGGCAAGAGCTCAAAGGTGAGACACATTGGCATGTCATGACGGAGGCGGCCATTGAAGTCGGCCCAGCGCTGTTCTTCTCCCTGCTCATTATTACGTTGTCCTTCATCCCCGTTTTTACGTTGGAGGCTCAGGAGGGCCGATTGTTCGGCCCCTTGGCTTTCACCAAGACCTACGCAATGGCAGCGGCAGCCGGTTTGTCGGTGACTCTGATTCCCATTCTGATGGGCTACTGGATTCGCGGCAAGCTGCCGGACGAATCTCGTAATCCGCTTAACCGTGGACTCATCCGAGTTTATCGTCCGCTACTGGACAAGGTGCTGGCTCGTCCCAAGCTCACACTGGTAGTTGCTGGCATCGTATTCCTCACGGCGCTATGGCCGGTGAGCCGCCTTGGTGGCGAGTTCCTGCCACCCCTCGACGAAGGCGATCTGCTTTATATGCCCTCGGCCTTGCCAGGGCTTTCGGCGCAAAAGGCTTCGGAGTTGCTGCAACTGACAGACCGCATGATCAAGACGGTGCCTGAAGTGGCACATGTCTTCGGCAAGGCCGGCCGGGCAGAATCGGCGACCGACCCGGCCCCGCTGGAAATGTTTGAAACCACAATTCAGTTCAAGCCGCGTGACGAGTGGCGGCCTGGTATGACACCTGAAAAGTTGGTCGAGGAGCTGGATCGGACGGTCAAGGTGCCGGGGCTGAGCAATATCTGGATTCCCCCTATCCGCAATCGCATCGACATGTTGGCGACGGGAATCAAGAGTCCGATTGGCGTGAAGATAGCCGGCAGCAACCTTGATGACATCGACCGAGTGGCTCAGGCTGTCGAACACGTGGCGAAGACGGTGCCAGGAGTGTCTTCGGCACTGGCTGAGCGTCTTACCGGTGGGCGTTATGTGGACGTCGATATCGACCGTGTGACTTCTGCACGTTACGGTCTCAACATCGCTGATGTTCAGTCGGTCGTTGCTAGCTTGATTGGTGGCGACAACATTGGCGAGACAGTAGAAGGCTTGGCTCGCTATCCGATCAATGTTCGCTACCCACGCGAATGGCGCGACACCGTGGACCGACTGACCCAGCTGCCCATCGTTACCGCGATGGGCAGCCAAATCACGCTGGGCATGGTGGCCAAGGTCAAGGTGTCAGACGGACCGCCGATGCTTAAGAGCGAGAATGCTCGCCCTTCAGGCTGGGTATACGTCGATGTTCGTGGCCGCGATTTGGCATCCGTCGTGCACGATCTGCGCGCTGCCGTCGCTAAGGAGGTCAAGCTGGAGCCGGGGATGAGTCTTGCCTACTCCGGCCAGTTCGAGTTCCTGGAGCGCGCCAATGCCCGCCTCAAACTGGTAGTACCGGCCACGCTGTTAATTATCTTCGTGCTGTTGTACCTGACCTTCGCACGCTTAGACGAGGCATTGCTCATCATGGCCACGTTGCCGTTTGCCCTGACTGGTGGTGTCTGGTTTTTATACCTCATGGGCTACAACCTATCGGTTGCGACTGGCATTGGCTTCATCGCCCTTGCTGGAGTCTCGGCTGAGTTCGGGGTCATCATGTTGGTCTACCTTAAGCAGGCTTGGCATGAACGAATCGATGCAGGCAAGGAAAGCGACGGGGGTCTGCTAGATGCAATCCGTGAAGGTGCTGTGCTACGGGTGAGGCCGAAGGCGATGACGGTTGCAGTGATCATTGCCGGCCTACTCCCAATTCTGTGGGGAAGTGGGACTGGTAGCGAGGTCATGAGCCGGATTGCTGCCCCCATGGTCGGAGGCATGATTACTGCACCGCTACTGTCGTTGTTCGTAGTGCCTGCGGCGTACCGGCTAATGAGACGAAGGAAATAGTTTAAGGCTGGCTCAGCTGGGCCAGCCTGTATGCCTCTATTCGGTTTGATTAGTGCAGTGTCGAATCAAATTAAAAGGCCACTCAGTTTGAGTGGCCTTGTTACCTTCGTAACTTTTTTCAGGCACATACACTCCTTTAACGTGCGTGCAATATATTAATTCAATAATACTTGAAGTGTTGTAGCGATTCAGTCCCAGCCGAGGATCGGACAGCACTTGCCCATTGTTGTTGATACATAGATAAGGACTCTCATATGAAAAACCGTTTCCTGATTGCTGCCCTGTGTGCTGCTGTTGGTTTTGCTAACTTGTCGATTGCCGGTCAAGCACTGGCGCAAGCCACCGACGCTGAAGCTCAAGATGCTGCCCTCGTGGACAAGGTAAAGACTGCACTGGCTGCTCACCCTGAGCTGCATGCTAATCACCTCAAGGTTGCGAGCAAGAATGCTGAAGTCACCCTGTCCGGTAAGGTGGGCGATAGCTCGAATCTCATGGCCATCGCACGGGAAGTTCAGAAAGTGCCTGGCGTGAAGTACGTCAATAACGACATGATGCCCAGCGATATGTAATGAAGGCATCAGGCTTTTAAGAAGTATCTAGTCTTGTGAGGGGCGGTTGGTGTTCAACGACCAGCCCCTCAAGTCATCTCCTGTAGCCGGTGTTTCTCCTGAATGTTGACGCCCGAACATATTTCAACTATTCTTGAAATATGGATACTTTAGATATTGCAAAAGCCCTTGGCGCATTGGCCCACGAATCGCGGCTTGCCGTGTTCCGCTTGTTGGTACAAAGCGGACCGAGTGGACTACCCGCCGGCAAACTGTCAGAGCTGACGGGGCTTGCGCCATCGTCGCTGTCTTTCCACTTGAAAGAGTTGACCTTGGCTGACATGGTTAGCTCCAAACAGGATGGTCGCTTTGTCATCTACTCGGCTAAGTACGAAACCATGAATACGGTCTTGGCTTATCTCACCGAGAACTGTTGTGGCGGTAATCCTTGCACACCTGTTGCCGAGTGCTGCCCGCCTGCTAAAGCAAAGAAAAAAGTAAAGGAAAAAGCATGAAGCGCATGCATGTTCATATCCGTGTAGCCGACCTGGCACACAACATCCGCTTCTACTCAGCGTTATTCGCCACCGAGCCTGCTGTGATCAAGGACGACTACGCCAAGTGGATGCTCGATGACCCGCGCATCAACTTCGCTATCTCCACACGTACCAACGAAGTTGGCTTGGATCACTTGGGGTTCCAGGTTGATACGGAAGATGAGCTGGAAGAGATAAGCCAGCGCCTAGCCAAGGCCGACTTGCCTATTGAGACCGAAGAAGGCGCGGCTTGTTGCTATGCCAAATCAAACAAGCACTGGACGATGGATCCACAAGGTATCGCTTGGGAGAGCTATCACACGCTCGACAGCATTCCAACCTTCAATGGCAAAGACGAACAACCTCAAGAGAGCGCTTCAGCTTGCTGTGCACCCAAGCCCGTGCCCGTGACGATATCCATTAAGCCAAAGGCCGCTGCTGCCTGTTGTGCTCCAGAGACAGCCAATACACCAGGCTGTTGCTAATTTCACGCCCCGCCCACCGGCGCATGGTGGGCAATCAATCCTGGGAGTTGTTTCATGGCCGACAAGACCTATAACGTTCTTTTTTTGTGCACCGGTAACTCGGCGCGCAGCATCATGGCGGAAGCCATCCTTAGCGTAATGGGTAAAGGCCGCTTCAATGTGTTCAGCGCCGGTAGCCATCCAAACGGGCAAGTGAATCCGTTTGCTATCGAAAAGGTGCAGGCACTCGGTTACCCGCTCGACAAGCTCCGTAGCAAGGCTTGGGACGAGTTCGGCGAGCCCGACGCACCGCAGATGGACTTCGTTATCACCGTGTGTGACCAAGCCGCAGGCGAAGTCTGCCCGGTGTGGCCTGGTCATCCAATTTCGGCACACTGGGGCTTCAGCGACCCGGCAGCCGTTGTTGGCACCGATGAAGAAAAGCGCAAGGCTTTCGACAAGGTGTTCCGTCAAATCATGTCGCGTGCACAGATTTTCTCGAATCTGCCGCTCGCTACCCTCGACAAGACTGCCATCCAACGTGAAGTCCGCGCCATCGGCGAAAAGGCGCCTGAGTAATTATGTCTAAAGAGCAAACGGCTCAGATTGGTTTCTTCGAACGCTATCTGACCATCTGGGTCGGTCTCTGCATCGTTGTCGGTATCGGCCTTGGTCAATTCTTCCCTGGATTGGTCAAGGTCGTCGGCAGCCTGGAGGTTGCCCAAGTCAATCTGCCGGTCGGCATCCTGATATGGGTCATGATTATTCCCATGTTGCTGAAGATCGACTTCGGCGCATTGCATCAGGTCAAGGAGCACTGGAAGGGCATTGGCGTTACCCTGTTTATCAACTGGGCCGTCAAGCCGTTCTCGATGGCTTTCCTTGGCTGGCTGTTCATTCGCCATGTTTTCGCTGACCAGCTTCCGGCTGAACAACTCGATAGCTATATCGCTGGCCTGATTCTCTTGGCGGCAGCACCGTGCACAGCGATGGTCTTCGTGTGGAGCCAACTGACCAAGGGCGATCCGTACTTCACACTATCTCAAGTCGCCTTGAACGACGGGATCATGGTGATTGCCTTTGCGCCCATCGTGGCCTTGCTGCTGGGGCTATCCAGTATCACCGTACCTTGGGAAACGCTGCTGGTGTCGGTCGTGCTTTACATCGTCATTCCGGTCATCATCTCGCAGCTCCTGCGCAAGCAACTCCTGAAGGGGGGCGAGGCGGCTTTCAACGCCAAGGTTCAGAAGATCAGCCCTTTCTCCATTGGTGCGCTGTTGTTGACCCTGATCCTGCTGTTCGCCTTTCAGGGCGAAGCGATCCTGAAGCAGCCCCTGGTCATTGCCATCCTGGCCGTGCCTATCTTGATCCAGGTCTTCTTCAACTCTGGCTTGGCTTATCTGCTTAATCGTAGGTTGGGTGTGGCTCACTGTGTTGCAGGGCCTTCCTGCCTCATCGGTGCTTCCAACTTCTTTGAGCTGGCCGTTGCGACCGCTATCAGCCTGTTCGGCTTCCACTCGGGGGCGGCACTTGCAACCGTGGTCGGCGTACTGATTGAAGTTCCCGTCATGCTGCTGGTCGTCAAAATCGTCAACGAATCCAAAGCCTGGTACGAGGCTACCTAATCATGTCTAACCACCAAGTCACCATCTATCACAACCCCGACTGCGGTACTTCGCGTAATACTTTGGCAATGATCCGTAATGCCGGCATTGAGCCTATTGTTATGGAGTACCTTAAGACGCCGCCTTCCCGCGAGACCCTGTGCAAGCTGATTCAAGATATGGGCATGCCGGTTCGGGCACTATTGCGCGAAAAGGGTACGCCCTACGAAGAGCTTGGGTTGGCAGACGAGAAGTGGTCAGACGATCAGCTTCTGGTTTTCATGATGGCGTATCCGATCTTGATTAATCGTCCCATCGTCGTGAGTGAGTTGGGGGCGAAGCTGTGCCGTCCGTCTGAAGCGGTGCTGGATATTCTGCCAGTAGCTCAACAGGGTGCCTTTACTAAGGAAGATGGCGAGAGGGTTGTTGATGAAAAGGGTCAACGTGTTTGAGCATCTGAGTGATCTGCCAAATGTCGATGCGGCACTGTTCAATACGCCTAATGCATCTCGCTTGCAAGTAACTCCATCGAGACACCCACCGCGCATTCTTTTGCTGTACGGCTCCTTAAGGCAGCGTTCCTTCAGTCGCTTGGTGACACTTGAGGCTGAGCGTCTTTTGCAGGCAATGGGCGCTGAGACCCGGGTCTTCAATCCCAGTGGTTTACCTCTTCCGGACGACGCACCAGATACGCACCCAAAGGTTGTGGAACTGCGTGAGCTGGCGCTGTGGTCGGAGGGCATGGTCTGGTGTTCACCGGAGCGTCACGGCTCCATGACCGGCATCATGAAGGCGCAGATTGATTGGATTCCTCTGTCGTCGGGTGCGGTTCGTCCGACACAGGGCAAGACACTCGCTGTTATGCAAGTATCTGGTGGCTCGCAGTCGTTCAATGCCGTCAACCAGTTGCGCGTATTGGGCCGCTGGATGCGTATGCTTACGATCCCGAATCAGTCCTCTGTCGCCAAGGCTTTCCTGGAGTTTGACGACAATGACCGGATGAAACCATCCGCCTATTACGACCGCGTCGTGGACGTAATGGAGGAACTGGTCAAGTTCACCTTGCTAACCAGGGATATTGGAGCCTATCTGGTTGACCGCTACAGCGAGCGCAAGGAAAGCGCTGAGGAACTCTCCAAGCGGGTTAATCAAAAATCCATTTGATTTTGCGCTCTCGAGTGCCTAATGGCGGTATTCGTGCGAATACTCTTATTGCAGATTTTTTCAACCACATATCACTCCACTGAGCCTGGCCATCGGTGTCGGCTCCGCATCATGCTTTCACATGGGCGAACTAATTTTGGAGCTTATATGTTTGAGAACCCCACGCCCGCACCCCATCCGGAGCTGCTTAACCCACCTCCGTGCCCGAAGTGCAACTCCCATAACGTCGAATTTCTTTATCGCGCCCGCCGTATCGGCGGTACGGTCGGCACACTCGCCGGCGCAGCCGGTGGTATTGCTTCTGCCGTAACCGGTGCCCGTACCGGCATGGCAGTCGGTATGGCAGCAGGTCCTGCTGGCGCCGCAGTAGGTGGCATTGTTGGTCTGATCTTCGCTGGACTCATGGGCGGCGGTATTGGTGGCATTGCCTGCGCTGCAGTCGGCGATGTCATCGACGAGAACATTCTCGACAACTGTCACTGCTTGCACTGCGACCACACCTTCAGCCTGCCCCAGGGCTGATCCTCGCGGTCCCTTTCCCCTTGTCTCTCGCTAGCCCGGCCTCGGCCGGGCTCTATGCGCTCGTCCTTTCTCAGGAGATACTCATGCACCTCGTGCAAACGATGGCCTACATCAACGAAACACCTTGGCATGGCCTTGGCAATCAACTCACCCCGAATCAACCACTGGAAGTTTGGGCCAAGCAGGCCGGCATGGACTGGACGATTGAGTCCTCTGAAGTTCGCTATGTCAGTAGTGATTCGGGGCCCAGCTCCATTCATGCTTTTCCAGAACAGAAAGTGCTCTATCGCTCTGACACTCAGGCACCACTCTCTGTTGTATCCAACCGCTACCAGGTAGTCCAGCCTGCTGAGGTTCTTGAGTTCTATCGAGACCTAACTGAAATTGGCGGCTACCAACTTGAAACCGCTGGCGTCTTAAAGGAGGGGAGGAAGTTCTGGGCGCTGGCCCGTACAGGTCAATCTCTGGCGCTCAAAGGAGATGATCCGGTGAATGGCTATTTACTGCTGGCGACAGCCTGTGACGGCACGTTGGCAACGACAGCCCAATTCACATCCGTCCGTGTGGTCTGCAACAACACCTTGGCGATTGCCCTGAGCGATAGTGCCGGCGCAATCAAGGTCCCGCACCGTCGCCAGTTCGACGCCCAGGCCGTCAAGCGCCAGCTCGGTATCGCCGTGTCGTCCTGGGATGCCTTCATGGTCCGCACGAAGGCCCTATCTGAGTGCAGGGTGAGCGCCGCAGCGGCCAGGGCCTTTATGCAGCGCGTATTCGCCTATCCAATTGGGGGCGCAGAGGATGGCAAGCCCACGCTTAATGAACGTGCTCTCAAGGCGGTGCAGCACTTGTATGCCGGCAACGGTAAAGGGGCGATGCTGTCGTCCAGCGCAGGTACGGCGTGGGGCCTGCTCAACAGTGTGACCGAGTTCGTTGACCATCACCGTCGCGCCCGAAACGACGATAACCGCAGGGATGCAGCCTGGTTCGGTCAAGGAGCAACACTCAAGCAGAAGGCCTGGGAGGAGGCGCTGAAACTGGTCGCCTAATCTTCTTTATTCGATTAACCGCATAGAAACCCGGTCGAGCCTAGCGCACCGGGTTTTGTCTTTTGTGAGGAGCTTATGGAGCGATATGAGAAGGCACCGGCCCGCCTTGAGCTGGGACGCATCGTGATTAGCGATGTTGCATCGGCGGCGCTTGAGGCATCAAAGGTCGAAGGCGTACTACTGCTCGCTAGGCATCTCAATGGGG
>Ga0209370_1002617_pt1 | contig 12632 bp, 11 predicted proteins | sample AgamicAtPrz_FD_187164 | JGI IMG/M metagenome (GOLD analysis project Ga0209370, IMG submission 187164) | Agave microbial communities from Guanajuato, Mexico - At.P.rz (SPAdes) (version 2) | ecosystem: Host-associated > Plants > Phyllosphere > Phylloplane/Leaf | place: Guanajuato, Mexico... | reverse complement strand
CCATGGAAGACAAGAAACGCCAAGGCTACTTCTAATTTCAGGGTTACTCCATGTCGCACCAATCTGATCTGATCAGCGAGGACATCCTCGCCTACCTGGCCCAGCACGAGCGCAAGGAACTGCTGCGCTTTCTGACCTGCGGCAACGTCGACGACGGCAAGAGCACCCTGATCGGGCGCCTGCTGCACGACTCGAAGATGATCTACGAGGACCACCTCGAGGCCATCACCCGTGATTCGAAGAAAGTCGGCACCACCGGCGAGGAAGTCGACCTGGCACTGCTGGTCGACGGCCTGCAGGCCGAGCGCGAGCAGGGCATCACCATCGATGTCGCCTACCGCTACTTCTCCACCGCCAAGCGCAAGTTCATCATTGCCGACACCCCGGGCCACGAGCAGTACACCCGCAACATGGCTACCGGCGCGTCCACCTGCGACCTGGCGATCATCCTGGTCGACGCCCGCTACGGCGTGCAGACCCAGACCCGCCGCCACAGCTACATTGCCTCGTTGCTGGGCATCAAGCACATCGTCGTCGCGGTCAACAAGATGGACCTCAAGGGCTTCGATCAGGACGTCTTCGAGTCGATCAAGGCCGACTACCTGAAGTTCGCCGAAGCCATCAACCTGACCCCGAGCAGCCTGCACTTCGTGCCGATGTCGGCGCTCAAGGGCGACAACGTGGTCAACCACAGCGAGCGTTCGCCGTGGTACGCCGGCCCGACGCTGATGGAAATCCTCGAAACCGTCGAAGTGTCGGCCGACCGCAACTTCACCGACCTGCGCTTCCCGGTGCAGTACGTCAACCGTCCGAACCTGAACTTCCGTGGCTTCGCCGGCACCATCGCCAGCGGCGTGGTGCACAAGGGCGACGAAATCGTCGTGCTGCCGTCGGGCAAGAGCAGCCGCGTCAAGTCCATCGTCACCTACGAAGGCGAGCTGGAAAACGCAGGCCCTGGCCAGGCCGTGACCCTGACCATGGAAGACGAGATCGACATCTCCCGTGGCGACCTGCTGGTGCATGCCGACAACGTCCCGCCTGTCACCGACCAGTTCGACGCCATGCTGGTGTGGATGGCCGAGGAGCCGATGCTCCCGGGCAAGAAATACGACATCAAGCGCGCCACCAGCTACGTGCCGGGCTCGATTGCCAGCATCACCCACAAGGTCGATGTGAACACCTTGGAGCAGGGCGCTGCCAGCGCACTGCAACTGAACGAGATCGGCCGCGTGAAGGTGTCCCTGGACGCCTCGATCGCCCTGGACGGTTACGACAGCAACCGCACCACCGGTGCGTTCATCGTCATCGACCGCCTGACCAACGGCACCGTCGGCGCCGGCATGATCATCGCCCCGCCAGTCCTGCCGCACGGCAGCACCGGCCATCATGGCAAGCTGTGCCATGTGGCCACCGAAGAGCGCGCCCTGCGCTTCGGCCAGCAGCCTGCGACCGTGCTGTTCAGCGGCCTGTCCGGCGCTGGCAAGAGCACCCTGGCCTACGCCGTGGAGCGCAAGCTGTTCGATATGGGCCGTGCGGTGTACGTGCTCGACGGCCAGAACCTGCGCCACGACCTGAACAAGGGCCTGCCACAGGACCGCGCTGGCCGTACCGAAAACTGGCGCCGCGCCGCCCACGTGGCGCGCCAGTTCAACGAAGCCGGCCTGCTGACCCTGGCTGCGTTCGTGGCCCCGGATGCCGAAGGCCGTGAACAGGCCAAGGCGTTGATCGGCAAGGAGCGCCTGGTAACCGTTTACGTCCAGGCCTCGCCGCTGGCCTGCCGTGAGCGCGATCCGCAAGGCTTGTACGCTGCTGGCGGCGACAACATCCCGGGCGAAAGCTTCCCGTACGATGTGCCGCTGGACGCCGACCTTGTGATCGACACCCAGGCCACCAGCGTGGACGAGGGTGTGAAGCAGGTGCTGGACGTGCTGCGTCAGCGTGGTGCGATCTAAGCACTAGCCTGCAAGAAAAAAACCCCGCTTCGGCGGGGTTTTTTGTTTCTATGCCCGACATGTGTACGCATTCCCTTGTAGGAGCGGCCTTGTGTCGCGATGGGGCGCGCAGCGGCCCCGGGAATTGAACTTCGCCGCTGATATCGGCAGGGCCGCGTTGCGGCCCGATCGCGACACAAGGCCGCTCCTACAAGGATTGCGCAAGCTTTGGGAGCTTGAACAAGACTGTCCCGTTCAGATGTGTTTTTCCGACACCGGTATCACCCGCCGCTCCTTCACTGCCTTGTAGGAAAAACTCGAGTAGATCTCCTTCACCCCCGGCAACCGCTGCAGCACTTCCCGGGTGAACTCGCCAAACGACTCCAGATCCCGCGCCAGAATCTCCAGCAAGAAGTCGTAGCGCCCGGAGATGTTGTGGCAGGCGACAATCTCGGGAATTTCCATCAGCCGCTGCTCGAACGCCAGCGCCATGTCCTTGGTGTGCGAGTCCATCATGATGCTGACGAACGCGGTCACGCCAAACCCCAGCGACTTGGGCGAGAGGATGGCCTGGTAGCCGGTGATGTAGCCGTTGTCCTCCAGCAACTTGACCCGCCGCCAGCACGGTGAGGTGGTCAGCGCTACCTGGTCGGCAAGTTCGGCAACGGTGAGGCGGGCGTTGTCCTGCAGGGCAGCGAGCAGGGCGCGGTCGGTGCGGTCGAGGCTTGAAGGCATGTTTTGCCCTCCTGGTCCGGTAATTATTGTTTTTGTTCCAGCAAGCACTTGGATGCGTGGGCTATTTTGGAAAAAATCGGGCAGCTCGGTGGCATAAGCTTATAGCAAACCACAAGAGGCTGTTGCCATGCGCGACTCCCATAACAACACCGGTTTTTCCACGCGGGCCATTCACCATGGCTACGACCCGCTTTCCCACGGTGGCGCCCTGGTGCCGCCGGTGTACCAGACCGCTACCTATGCCTTCCCCACCGTGGAATACGGCGCTGCCTGCTTCGCCGGGGAGGAGCCGGGGCATTTCTACAGCCGCATCTCCAACCCTACCCTGGCCCTGCTGGAACAGCGCATGGCCTCGCTGGAGGGCGGCGAGGCGGGGTTGGCATTGGCGTCGGGCATGGGGGCCATCACCTCGACGATCTGGACCCTGCTGCGCCCCGGCGATGAGCTGATCGTCGGGCGTACTTTGTACGGCTGCACCTTTGCTTTCCTGCACCATGGCATTGGCGAATTCGGGGTGAAGATCCGCCATGTCGACCTGAACGACGGCAAGGCCCTGAAAGCGGCAATCAACAGCAAAACGCGGATGATCTACTTCGAAACGCCGGCCAACCCCAACATGCAGCTGGTGGATATCGCCGCGGTGGCCGAGGCGGTGCGCGGGCATGATGTGCATGTGGTGGTCGACAACACCTACTGCACGCCCTACCTGCAGCGGCCGCTGGAGCTGGGGGCGGACCTGGTGGTGCATTCGGCGACCAAGTACCTCAGTGGCCACGGTGATATCACTGCCGGGCTGGTGGTGGGGCGCAAGGCGCTCGTCGACCGCATTCGCCTGGAAGGTCTGAAGGACATGACCGGGGCGGTGCTGTCGCCCCACGATGCGGCGCTGCTGATGCGCGGGATCAAGACCCTCGCCCTGCGCATGGACCGCCATTGCGCCAATGCCCTGCAGGTGGCGGAGTTTCTGGCCCGGCAGCCGCAGGTGGAGCTGATTCACTACCCGGGGTTACCGTCGTTTGCCCAGTACGAGCTGGCGCAGCGGCAGATGCGTTTGCCGGGTGGGATGATAGCCTTCGAGCTCAAGGGGGGGATCGAGGCAGGGCGCAGGTTCATGAATGCCTTGCAACTGTTTGCCCGTGCGGTGAGCCTGGGCGATGCCGAGTCGCTGGCGCAGCATCCGGCGAGCATGACGCACTCCAGCTATACCGCGAAGGAACGGGCGCATCACGGGATATCGGAGGGGCTGGTGCGCCTGTCGGTGGGGCTGGAGGATGTGGAGGACCTGCTGGCGGATGTCGAGCAGGCTCTGAACGCTTGTAGATAAATTGTCGGAGTTCTCTCTTCGTGGCAAAAAAATGTTACAGCATTACAGGATGCCGACATCAAGTTAGTACGGTGAGGCAAGTCGCATGCAGTGGCGTGGGCGCCCGAAGAGAGAACCAAAACGGTAAATCGCTACTATTTTATAATATGCGAATCCTGATAATCAGGCCGCCACTGTTGCAGCCGAGATTCTGATAGTCAGGTGTGGTTCCTAGATTTCTTATAAAACAAAGATCCGGCAACAAGTGAGAAACCAGCGGATAGGAAATAAATAAGAATGGTCATATTCATCGATATTGTGTTGTCGGTGTAAGCGGAAGAAACAAACACACCTAGCGCTGCTGTTGCGAAAGTTGGGGTGAATTCAAGTAGTAGTCTAAGAGCCATGGGTGGTTTGCCATGGAGTAGCTTGTTTGCTATTGTTCCTGCAATCATTAACAATGCTGAAAGTGCGGTAAGAACTATTAGCAGTACTACGTACATCGATAGTGCGGGTATGCCAGAGGTATCATACGGGTCATTAGGATTTTCGAGCGCAGAATCCGAAGCTCTAAATAATAGTGTTGTCGCAGTTACATTCAAGGCTGAGGCCATGGTCGTGCAAATGGTTTTCAAAATTTTCATAATCCACCTTGAGTCAGGCGCTCAAGATAATCTAAAGTGAAAGCCAATTCAATGGTATTGCTCATGCAGTGCTTCAGTTTCGTGTATTTTCGCTAGTTTGCTATGTTTAGTGGGAGTTCGCCTTCAATTAAAATTTCGTAGTCCTGTGCATTTGCAACGCGTCCAACTTCACGAAGCAGCGTCGTGGCCTTTTCGTCAAATCCGCCACGGTGACTGCTCGCATTTGCATCATATTTATCTGAATAGGCGCGAATTACGCCAGTGAAAATGAGGTTTCCGTCACTATCCTTGTTCAGATCACCAATCACTCTTAGGGTAATGGAGCCTAGGTAGATGCGCGATATATTGCTATCCATGCCAGTGTTATAGGGAAAGGTGACATCAATTCGGCTAGTGCCTACGCTTGCTCCGGCGAACGTTGCTTGTAGTTGAGGGACTTTTTGCAATTCGGGCGCGATGCCGACATTATTTATGTTGACTTTAGCCTGCTGCCCTTTCCCTAAAAGCCAGTGCGCAATTGCTCTGAACGGAGTAAACCAGCCTCCAGAAAACTCAATGGGCTGAGCTAAGGGAGCAGTATTAAGACTCGCTTTGGTGTCTTCAAATGCTTTATTCCAAGCATCTGGAATGCTGATGCTCGAATTGGCCAGCATTATTGCGTCAGCAGCTGATCCAGCTTTAAGTTCACGAATCAGGAAATCGTCAAGCTTAAAGGCGATGGGGCGGGTATACTGCATTTTTGGAAGATGCAGATTTAGCATTTCTCTCCAATGGCCTTGTGCATAGCCAGCGCTACGTTCTTCAATGGCACGACCTATCATGGCTGCGGGAAATGGTGCTTGTAAGCCATTCGGGCGGCTTGTGCCGTAATCGTTTGGGTAGATATATAAGGCTGGAAGCTCAATGCTCATATGTCATCTCTAAGGAGTGTTGAAATTTTCGGTGCAGAAGCGCTGCGAGCGCACTTTGCTGCACTGGCGGGAATGTGGGGATGTTTCAATATCCATAGGCCATAAGCCGTTATGATTATTTGAATAGTTTGCCCGATAATGATTTTTTTGTATGTCAGGAGAGCCGCCAATCAGGGTGTAGGATCATGCCTGACGATCTGTAAGATTTTGCTGTTTGGGTGCGTCAAATCAGGCTGAGCGATATAGTGAGCAACCTGATTTGCTATTCGGGATTGCCGTCGATTGCTCTGTACAAACTGGCGCATCCGGCGAGCATGACGCACTCTAGCTACACCGCGAAGGAACGGGCGCATCACGGGATATCGGAGGGGCTGGTGCACCTGTCGGTGGGGCTGGAGGATGTGGAGGACCTGCTGGCGGATGTCGAGCAGGCATTGAGGCACCTGTAGGAGCGGCCTTGTGTCGCGAAAGGGGCGCGTAGCGGCCCCAGGATTTCAGCCAGCCTGCAAGATCGCCGGGGCTGCTGCGCAGCCTTTCGCGACACAAGGCCGCTCCTACAAGGGATCGCGCCCAGGCAGGAAGTCATGCCCACAAAAAAGGCCTCTTGCGAGGTCTTTTTCATGTTCGGCAGATCAGCGCTTGAGCCCGTAGCTCTCGTCGAGCATGCCCGGCGAGTTCGGCGCTTTCGGCGCGTAGTCGCGCGGCACTTCGGCAGTGTCTTTCGGCGGAGTCAGGCGGTCACGTGGGCCCTGGCTGCCTTCGGAATGCAGGGCGGCCAGCAGGCGCTGACGGGTCACGTCGTCGAGGGCCAGGGTATTGGCGCCGTCGGCCAGGTGATCCTGGACGTCCTGATAGCTCTGGGTCAGTTTCTTGACCAGCACGGCGGTGCTGTTGAAGTGGGTGACCACTTCGTTCTGGTAGCTGTCGAAACGCTTCTGGATGTCATCCAGCTGACGCTGGGTGCTGCTCGGCGCGGCATTGGGCAGCAGGCGAGCGACGACGAAACCAACCACCACGCCGATGACCAGGGCCAGGGTCGGCAACAACCAAACAAGGAGCGAGAGTTCCACGAGTCCTTCCTCTATAAACGGCTTTGCTTTACGTTAACGGCTCAGACCTGCGCTGTATACCGCGAGCGATCGCAAATCAGAACAGAATTCCTCACCTAGACGAATCGACCCCTCCCGAGGTCACGGAGTAGTGCCTTGCTTGTCCGCGAAACCCCCTTGTTCATCGATGGCCCCAGCGGCCAGCTGGAAGCCTTGTACCTGGACGTGGCCAATGCACGTGGCGCGGTGCTGATCTGCCACCCCAACCCGGTCCAGGGTGGCACCATGCTCAACAAGGTAGTCTCGACCCTGCAACGCACCGCCCGCGACGCAGGCTACGTGACCCTGCGGTTCAACTACCGTGGCGTCGGCCAGAGCGCCGGCAGCCATGACATGGGCGCTGGCGAGGTGGCCGATGCCGAGGCCGCTGCGGCCTGGCTGCGCGAAAAACATCTGGGCCTGCCGCTGGTACTGATGGGCTTCTCGTTCGGCGGCTTCGTCGCCACCAGCCTGGCAGGCCGCCTGGAGGCCACTGGAGTAGAGCTGCAGCAGCTGTTCATGATCGCCCCGGCGGTAATGCGCCTGACGCCGGAAGACCCGGTGCCACAGCGCTGCCCGATCACCGTGGTGCAGCCGGACGCTGACGAAGTGGTCGCGCCGCAGCTGGTTTACGATTGGTCTGACAGCCTGTCGCGCCCCCATGAGCTGCTGAAAGTGGCAGAATGCGGACACTTCTTCCATGGCAAGCTGACCGATCTGAAGGATCTGCTGCTGCCGCGCCTTTCGAACTGAGCCAAGCCTGAATAAGCGAACACCCATGACCACGCGCATTCTTACCGGTATCACCACCACCGGCACTCCGCACCTGGGCAACTACGCCGGCGCCATCCGCCCGGCGATCCGTGCCAGCCAGCAGCCCGGTGTCGACTCGTTCTATTTCCTGGCCGACTACCACGCCCTGATCAAGTGCGACGACCCGCTGCGCATCCAGCGTTCGCGCCTGGAAATCGCCGCCACCTGGCTGGCCGGTGGCCTCGATCCGGACAAGGTGACCTTCTACCGCCAGTCCGATATCCCGGAAATCCCCGAGCTGACCTGGCTGCTGACCTGCGTCAGCGCCAAGGGCCTGCTCAATCGCGCGCACGCCTACAAGGCCTCGGTGGACAAGAACCTGGAAAACGGCGAAGACCCGGATGCCGGCGTGACCATGGGCCTGTACAGCTACCCGGTGCTGATGGCCGCGGACATCCTGATGTTCAACGCCAACAAGGTGCCGGTCGGCCGTGACCAGATCCAGCACGTGGAAATGGCCCGCGACATCGGCCAACGCTTCAACCACCTGTTCGGCCAGGGGAAGGACTTCTTCGCCCTGCCGGAAGCGGTGATCGAAGAGAGCGTGGCGACCCTGCCGGGCCTGGACGGGCGCAAGATGTCCAAGAGCTACGACAACACCATCCCGCTGTTCACCAGCGCCAAGGAGATGAAAGACGCGATCTCGCGCATCGTCACCGACTCGCGCGCGCCTGGCGAAGCGAAAGACCCGGACAACGCGCACCTGTTCACCCTTTTCCAGGCCTTCTCGACGCAGGCGCAGTGCGCCGAGTTCCGTGAAGAGCTGCTGCAGGGCCTGGGCTGGGGCGAGGCCAAGCAGCGCCTGTTCCAGCTGCTGGACGGCCAGTTGGCCGAGAAGCGCGAGTACTACCACCAGCTGATCGCCCGCCCGGCGGACCTGGAAGACATCCTGCTGGCCGGTGCCGCCAAGGCTCGCAAGATCGCCACGCCATTCCTCGAGCAACTGCGCGAGGCCGTTGGCCTGCGTTCGTTCCGCAGCAGCGTGCAGGCCAGCACCGAAGTGAAGAAGAAGGCCGCCAAGAGCGCGCGTTTCGTCAGCTTCCGCGATGAAGACGGCAGCTTCCGCTTCCGCCTGCTGGCCGCTGACGGCGAACAACTGCTGCTGTCGCGCAGCTTCGCCGACGGCAAGAGCGCCGGCGCCGTGAGCAAGCAGCTGCAGCAAGGTGGCGAGGCGGATGTGCGCGTCGAAGGCCTGGGCTTCGGCCTGTGGCTGAACGGCGAACAGGTTGCCGACGGGCCGCAGTTCGACAGCGCCGAAGCCCGTGATTCGGCCATTGAAAGCCTGCGTGCAGCGCTTGCTCCTCAACCGGACTGAGGCATTTCGCCTGTAGGAGCGGGTTTACCCGCGAACACCGGCAAAGCCGGTGCCATCCAGCACTTAGTTGGTCTGGATGAGGCATATTGACGCAAGTCGCATTGCCATTAAGCGGGCCTGTCGCTACAGTGACGGCCCGTTTTTTGTTGCCTCGCTAACGAATCATGACGCCCCTAGAACGATATCAAGCAGATCTGAAACGTCCCGACTTCTTCCATGACGCGGCGCAGGAAACTGCTGTGCGTCACCTGCAGCGCCTGTACGACGACCTGGTACATGCGCAGAACAACAAGCCGGGTGTGTTCGGCAAGCTGTTCGGCAAGAAGGAACAGACTCCGGTCAAGGGCCTGTACTTCTGGGGTGGGGTAGGGCGCGGCAAGACCTATCTGGTCGATACCTTCTTCGAGGCGCTGCCGTTCAAGCAGAAGATGCGCACGCACTTCCACCGCTTCATGAAGCGTGTGCACGAGGAAATGAAAACCCTCAAGGGCGAGAAGAACCCGCTGACCATCATTGCCAAGCGCTTCAGCGAAGAAGCCAAGGTCATCTGTTTCGACGAATTCTTCGTATCGGACATTACCGACGCGATGATCCTCGGCACCCTGATGGAAGAGTTGTTCAAGAACGGCGTATCGCTGGTGGCTACTTCCAACATCGTGCCGGACGGCCTGTACAAGGACGGCCTGCAGCGCGCGCGCTTCCTGCCCGCCATCGCCATGATCAAGCAGTACACCGAGGTGGTGAACGTCGACAGCGGGGTCGACTACCGCCTGCGTCACCTGGAGCAGGCCGAGCTGTACCACTACCCGCTCGATGAGGCGGCGCACCAGAGCCTGCGCGCCAGCTTCAAGGCGCTGACCCCTGAATGCACCCAGGCGGTCGAGAACGACGTGCTGATGATCGAGAATCGCCCGATCAATGCCCTGCTTACCTGTGATGACGTGGCCTGGTTCGACTTCCGCGCCCTGTGCGACGGCCCCCGCAGCCAGAACGACTACATCGAACTGGGCAAGATCTTCCATGCCGTGCTGTTGAGCAACGTGGAGCAGATGGGTGTCACCACTGACGACATCGCCCGTCGCTTCATCAACATGGTGGACGAGTTCTACGACCGCAACGTCAAGCTGATCATCTCGGCCGAGGTGGAGCTGAAGGACCTGTATACCGGTGGGCGCTTGGCCTTCGAGTTCCAGCGTACCCTGAGCCGCTTGCTGGAGATGCAGTCGCACGAGTTTCTGGCGCGGGCGCACAAGCCCTGAGAATCCGGGGCCGCTTTGCGGCCCTTTCGCGACACAAGGCCGCTCCTACAGGATTACGCGATTCCCTCTAGGAGCGGCCTTGTGTCGCGATGGGCTGCAAGGCAGCCCCATTGGCCTCAAGCCTCCTGCATGAACTGTTGCCGATACTGGTTCGGCGACAACTCGGTGTGCTGACGGAACAGCCGCGCAAAGAAACTGGCATCGTCATATCCGACCTCATAGCTGATGGTCTTGATGCTCTTGCGCGTACTCGACAACAACCCCTTGGCCGTCTCGATCCGTAGCCGTTGCAGGTAGTGCAGCGGCTTGTCACCCGTCGCGCCCTGGAAGCGGCGCATGAAATTGCGAATGCTCATGCCGTGGTTGCGGGCCACGTCCTCGAAGCGGAACTTGTCGGCGAAGTGTTCTTCCAGCCAGTGCTGGATCTGCAGGATGATCAGGTCCTGGTGCAGCTTCTGCCCGCCAAAGCCCATGCGCCCGGGGGTGTAGTTGCGCTGCACCTCGTAGAGGATGTCGCGGGACACGGCGCGGGCCACGTTGGCGCCACAGAAGCGTTCGATCAGGTAGATGTACAGGTCGCAGGCCGAGGTGGTGCCGCCGGCGCAGTACAGGTTGTCGGCGTCGGTCAGGTGCTTGTCCTGGTTCAGCCGGATCTTCGGGAAGCGTTCGGCAAAGCTGTTGAAGAAGCGCCAGTAGGTGGTCGCTTCCTTGCCGTCGAGCAGGCCGGACTCGGCCAGCCAGAACACGCCACTGGCCTCGGCGCACAGCACAGCGCCACGGGCATGCTGTTCACGTAGCCACGGCAGCACCTGTGGATAACGTTGCAGCAGGTTGTCGAAGTCGTCCCAGAAGGCCGGGAGGATGATCACATCGGCGTCGTCCAGGCCGCCTTCGACCGGCAGCTGCACATTGCTGAAGCTGTCCACGGGCTGGCCGTCCGGGCTCACCAGGCGGATCTCGAACATGGGCTGAAGGCCCAGGCCCAGCTGCTTGCTGTAGCGCAAGCTGGCGAGGTGGAAGAAATCCTTGGCCTGCATCAAGGTCGAAGCGAACACCTTGTCAATGGCCAGGATGCTGACGCGCCGCAGCGACGCGGAGGGTTGGGTAAACATCATTGTCATTGTTCTTATAGGGTAGAGTGGTCAATCACCGGCTGGATCGTCTTATTTTTTGGCGATTGTGTCTAGCCTGCTACACCGCGCTGGTTTCTTCGCGGGCTTGCCCGCTCCCACAGGTACCCCACAGGCCTGAGGGGCAGTGAGGTCCTGTGGGAGCGGGCAAGCCCGCGAAGAACACAGCACAGGGTCCGGCTCAAGGCGCCGGGTTCGGTTGCTCCTGGTGAATCGCCTCGATCGCCGCCAGCAGTTCATCACTCAGGCTCAGTTCGAGGCTGGCAAGGTTGCTGTCCAGCTGCTCGAGGCTGGTCGCGCCAATGATGTTGCTGGTCACGAACGGCTGCCGGGTGACGAACGCCAGGGCCATCTGCGCCGGGTCCAGGCCGTGCTCGCGGGCCAGCTGCACATAGCGGCTGCAGGCCGCCACGGTCTGTGGGTTGGAGTAGCGGGCAAAGCGGCTGAACAGGGTCAGGCGTGCGTTTTCCGGGCGTGCGCCGTTCTCGTATTTGCCGGAAAGCATGCCGAACGCCAGCGGCGAATAGGCCAGCAGGCCGCACTGCTCGCGGATGGCCACTTCCGCCAGGCCCACCTCGAAGCTGCGGTTGAGCAGGTTGTACGGGTTCTGGATCGACACCGCTCGCGGCCAGCCGCGGCTTTCGGCCAGTTGCAGGAACTTCATGGTGCCCCACGGCGTTTCGTTGGACAGGCCGACGTGGCGGATCTTGCCCGCGCGCACCTGCTCGTCGAGCACTTCGAGGGTTTCTTCCAGCGGGGTGAAGTGGTCCTGTGGCAGGTGCTGGTAGCCCAGCTTGCCGAAGAAGTTGGTGCTGCGCTCGGGCCAGTGCAGCTGGTACAGGTCGATGCGGTCGGTCTGCAGGCGCTTGAGGCTCTCGTCCAGCGCGGCGACGATGTGCTGGCGGTTGTGCTTGAGCTGGCCGTCGCGGATGTGGCTGATGCCGTTGCCGGGGCCGGCGACCTTGCTGGCCAGCACCCAGTCGTCGCGATCGCCATTGTCACGGAACCAGTTGCCGATGATGCGCTCGGTGGCGGCGTAGGTTTCGGGGCGGGGCGGCACCGGGTACATCTCGGCGGTGTCGATGAAGTTGACCCCGGCGGCCTTGGCCCGGGCAATCTGCTCGAAGGCCTCGGCCTGGACGTTCTGCTCGCCCCAGGTCATGGTGCCCAGGCACAGGGCGCTGACATTGAGGTCGGTACGACCGAGCTGGCGGTATTCCATCGGGTAGACACTCCTTGACAAAGAAGCCCATCAAAGCAGGTTGAAATTTTTCGCGCAATCTGGATAATTCGGCCCCTCTCCGTGTGGCGGAAGTGATGCACCACCACGCAGGAAGAACCCCGTCGAACATTGGCGTGCCTGACCCGAGCCCCCAAAAGCGTCAGCGTTCGGCTGCGCGCTTGCCCTTGGCAAGCTGTGCACTATCCAGTAAGATTCGCCGTCTATTTTTCGCTGGGCGGCCTCTGAGGCTTTAGAGAATGAAAACTTTTACTGCTAAACCG
>Ga0209370_1002614_pt1 | contig 12637 bp, 10 predicted proteins | sample AgamicAtPrz_FD_187164 | JGI IMG/M metagenome (GOLD analysis project Ga0209370, IMG submission 187164) | Agave microbial communities from Guanajuato, Mexico - At.P.rz (SPAdes) (version 2) | ecosystem: Host-associated > Plants > Phyllosphere > Phylloplane/Leaf | place: Guanajuato, Mexico... | reverse complement strand
GCTTTACACGGCAATCAAACCATGATTATCGGTGCATGCGACAATACCCCTCGCAACAGGCGTCCAGTTGCCTGCTGCAGCAGCACTTCAGCTGGGGACAAAGGAAGCGTTTCCAAGCTCCCAACACGCAAACTATATCTGCCTACAACTGGCCAGGCACCCCACGGGTGCCATGACAGGCTGATACCCCGCGCCCAGGATTGGCGCAATTGATCACAATGACATTTGAAGAACTGAATCTGGCACCCGCCATTCTGAAGGCCGTACAAGAACAGGGTTATGAAAACCCGACTCCCATTCAGGCACAGGCCATTCCTCTGGTTCTCGCCGGGCACGATCTGCTGGCCGGCGCCCAGACCGGTACCGGCAAGACTGCCGCCTTCACGCTGCCCATGTTGCAGCGCCTGGCAAGCGGCACAGCGCCCAAGAACAAGTTTGGCGGCAAGGGCATCCGCACTCTGGTGCTGACCCCTACCCGCGAACTGGCGGCCCAGGTGGAAGAAAACCTGCGTAGCTACGCCAAATATCTGGACATTACCTCCACCGTGATTTTTGGCGGTGTCGGCATGAAACCGCAGATCGCACGCATCGAAAAAGGCGTTGACGTTCTGGTTGCCACGCCAGGCCGTCTGCTGGACCTGGCTGGTCAGGGCTTCATGGACCTGTCCACCGTCGAGATGCTGATCCTGGACGAGGCCGACCGCATGCTGGACATGGGCTTCATCCATGACGTCAAGAAGGTTCTGGCTCTTGTGCCCAAGGACAAGCAAAGCCTGCTGTTCTCTGCCACCTTCAGCGATGAAATTCGCGAGCTGGCCAATGGTCTGCTGCGCAACCCCCAATCCATCCAGGTCACGCCGCGCAACACCACCGTGCAGCGTATCAAGCAGGTCATCCACCCCGTGGGGCGCGGCAAGAAAAAGCAGGTGCTGCTGCACATCATCCAGGAAAACAACTGGAGTCAGGTGCTGGTGTTCACTCGCACCAAGTTTGGCGCCAACAACGTGGCCGAGTACCTGACCAAGAACGGCGTTTCCGCCATGGCCTTGCACGGCAACAAGAGCCAGAGCGCCCGTACCCAGGCCTTGGAAGGCTTCAAGACAGGCGAACTGCGCGCGCTGGTGGCAACCGATATCGCGGCACGCGGCATCGACATTGATGAACTGCCCAATGTGGTGAACTACGAGATCCCCAATATCTCGGAAGACTATGTACACCGTATCGGCCGTACCGGCCGTGCCGGCCGCGAAGGCAACGCAGTCAGCCTGGTCTGCATGGACGAAGAAGGCTTCATGATGGATATCGAGCGCTTTACCAAGCAGGAGATTCCGGTGCAGCCCATCGAAGGTTTTGGTCCTGAAGAAGGCGAAATCGCCGAGCCCATCGCCATGGGCCGACAGACCCTGTGGGGTGGCGCTGGCAAACCTCCCAGCCGCGATGTAATGCAGGCAGCCGCCAAGGCAGCCCGCCAGGAAATGATGGAGCGCATCCGCTCCAACAAGACTCCCAATGGCAGCCGCGGTGGTCGCCGTCCTGCTGCAGATGCCCAACAAGGCGAAGCAGAAGGTGAAGCACAGCAACGCCCCGCACGCCAGCACAAGCCCCGCAGCAACACCCGCGTCAACAGCCAGCGCGGCCAGGGTCAGCAAGCGGTGGAACGTGGCGAACGCAACTCCGATCGCAGCACCGAGCGCCATGGCGAGCGCAGCAACTCGTTTGGCCAAAGCGACCGCGCTCCGCGCCCCCAAGGCAATAGCGATCAACAGCGAGCCCCCAAACGCGGCGGCGCCCGCCAGTTCGGTGATCGTGAGCGCGGCAACCGCTACGACGACCAGCCCCCCCGTGCCGATGCGCACCTGGGTACGCAGCAAGGCCACGCCCGCCACAACGGCGCGCGCGGCAGCAACGCTGGTGGCCAGCCAGATCCTATGCGCACCAGCGTGGACAGCATGGCCGACCGTGGTCGCCGTGGCGGCTTTGGCGGCGGTCGTGGTGGCTTTGGCGGAGGCAATCGCGGTGGCAACCGTGGGGGCTTTGGCGGCGGTTACGGCCGTTAATCCACGGCGTCTATGGCTGAAGGTGTAAAACTACCTTCAACCCAACCTCCCGAAGGGCTGCAATCTCCAATATTGCAGCCCTTCTGTTTTTTCCAGCTGCAGCATCGCTGCGCGCTGACAGCCGACAGCAAGCCAGCCGACCTAATATGGGTTCCAGATGTGCGAAGCTCGAGCTTTCGCTCTTGGCATGTTCTTTTTATCTGCGTTGAACTTATGACATTTCTTACCAAGCCTGTTTTCTCTCATGCCAAGCGCACGCAGTCCGTCTGGACCCAAAGCATGCTCAAGCTGACGACAGTGGGCTCGGCAGTGCTGTTGACGGCCTGTGCCAATGTGCAGCTGCCGCCCTGGACTGGCATGTCAGGCCCGGCACCGGCCCCAACCCCTTCCGCAGCAAGTTCTCCTGCCGCCCCTTCGGTGATCAGCCAGGCGGTTGCCCCTACGCCACAGCTGACAGCCCTGCCCTATAACCCGGCCATCGAGTCTCGCTTTACCGACCCCACCACTCTTTATGACACACCGGGTCTGGGTAGCGGGCGACAGCAGTTCAGCACGCAGACAGAAATTTCTGCATGGCTGCAATCAATGAGCAGCAAGGCCGGTAACGGCTCGCAACTGTCCACCGTCACTATCGGCACCTCTCAAAGAGGGCTGCCGATTCAAGCACTTATTGCGACTCAGGGCCAAAGCACCCAGGCAACAGCCATCAACAGCAGCGGCAAACCCACCGTACTTTTGGTCGGCGGCCAGCGTGGCGACGAACCCGCCAGCACTGAGGCCCTGCTGGTCGTCGCACGCGAACTGAGCCAGGGCGGCCTGCTGGCGCCCTTGCTGCAGCAGACCAACATCATCATCGTACCCCGTGCCAATCCTGATGCGGCAGGCACGGCCAGCCACGTCACAGCAGACGGCACAGACCTCGTTCACGATCATCTGCTGCTGAGCACTCCGGAAGCACAGGCCCTCGCCCGCCTGACCCGTAACTACCGGCCTGCAGCTGTGATTGATCTACGTGAATTTGCAGCAGCTGGCACGTTGCTGCAGAAATTTCAGGCCGTGCAGCGCTACGACGTACTGCTGCAACCCGCTGCCACGGCCAATGCACACGAATTTGTCAACAAGGCAGCGCGAGAGTGGTTCAGTCAACCCATACGCAACGCTCTCAAGCAGGCAGAGCTCAGCAATGAATGGTTTTTTCAGCCCAGCGCTCAGCCTGAGGACAAATCAATGTCCATGGCCGGTTTGACTGCCGACACTCTTGCCAACACCAGCAGTCTCAAAAACTCTGTCGCTCTGCTGATAGCCAGCCGCGGCTCCGATCTGGGGCGCCTGCACATTCAGCGCCGCGTGCACAGCCTGGTCACTGCGGCAACTGCAGCACTGCGAGCCACAGCCGAGAAATCAAAAAACCTGAAGCAGGTCGAATCCTTTGTGTCCCGCGACATTTCCGCTCTCGCTTGCCGCAACACCCTGACCATCCAGGCCAAACAAACACCTGAGCAGCGCACCATCCGCATGCTGCAGGCCGAATCCGGCCAGGAAATCGAAGCCCGTGTGGACTGGAATTCATCGCTGAACATAAAGCCCGAACAAAGCCGTCCCCGCCCATGCGGTTACTGGCTGTCAGCTGACTCAGGGCGAGCCGTCGACCGTTTGCGCCTGCAGGGGGTGCAAGTCATGCAGATTGCAGAATCTGGTCAGATGCTGGCAGAAAACTACACCCCATCCCGTACCAGCAGCAACACCCCTGTGCTGACGCGTGGCGCCATTGAAGCGCCAATGGGCAGCTACTACATCACTCTCAACCAGGCAAAAGCGCATTTGGCGACTGCAGCCCTCGAGCCTGACACACCTTTCAGCTATGTAAGCAAAAGCCTGATTACTGCCCTCACGGACATTGCACGCGTCGTCGCCGCACCATCGGTCGTTTTTGAAGAAGAAATGGAATGAAAATATAGAGGCAAGATCGCAGAGTCTTAAGAGTGGCTAACACTACTTGGTCAGAGCCCCCGCAAAGCAGTTATGCTCGCTGCCCTCATGGCACGACGACCCGTAAGCAAAGAACTGTGGCGACAGCTACAACCCCTTATCCCAGCCTTCGTGCCTTCTGCCAAATGCGGTGCGCGCAAGCTCGCAGTCAGCGACGAAGCTGCCCTCAACGGCATCCTGTTCGTTCTGCAAACAGGTATCCCATGGGAAGAGCTTCCCTAACCCCTTGGTTACGGCAGCGGCATGACTTGCTGGCGGCGCTTGCGCGACTGGAATACCGCTGGCGTCTGGGAGCAGTTGCACCAGGCCATGCTGACTCGCTTACGTGAACATGACCAGATCGATTGGAGCCGGGCCAGCATTGATGGCTCCTCAGTACCAAGCCCCCGGGGGGCCAGGAAACGGGCCCTAACCCCACGGACAGAGGCAAGCTCGGCTCCAAGCGACACATCGTTGTAGATGCCAGAGGCATCCCGTTGGTGATCTTGGTCAGCGAGGCGGGGCGAACCGGCACGATTCCAAAATGTTCGAGAAGTGCGTGGACGCGATTCCTGCGATTGCAGGCTTGTCAGGGCGTCCCCGTAAAAGACCATCGAAACTGCACGCTGACAAAGGCTACGAATTCAAGCGATGCCGAGACCACCTAAGGCAGCGGGGCATCATCGGCCGGATTGCTAGGCGAGGCGTTGAGAGTAGCGAGCGACTGGGCAAGCATCGCTGGGTGGTGGAGCGGACGCACAGCTGGTTTGCAAGTTTTGGCAAGCTGCGAATCCGTTTTGAAAGACGACTGGATATCCACGAGGCGCTGCTGAAACAGGCAGCAGCGATCATCTGTGCGCGCTTCGTGGATCGGTGGTGTTAGCCACTCTAAATGCACTCTGCAGCACACTGCTGATGCAGAAGCAAAAAGCCCATTCATGCAATTGCATGAATGGGCTTTTTCTTCGCTTGGCCTGCCCGACAGGGATCGAACCTGTGACCCACAGCTTAGAAGGCTGTTGCTCTATCCAACTGAGCTACGGGCAGATGATTGATTTCACTAGGTTTTTTCGGTCTAGCCTCAACCTAGATTTGCGGAGCGCTCCGCATCGATCATTTCTCGTTTGATATGACCGGTCGTTATTATGCACCGGATAACAACCCTCTCTGACTTTGCCTATGCTCGCCTCAGCCCTCATCTGCCTTGTTGTCGAGGTCTCAGACGGCGACACCCTGACAGCCCGATGCGGTGAGCCAGGGCAAGACGAACAAGTCAAGGTGAGACTTCAGGGCATCGACGCCTCTGAGTTGTTCTCAGCCGGTGCCTCAGAGTTCAGGACTGGCGCAACTGTTTCGGGCCCTGTAGCTTTGCGCTGAGCCTTCTCAGCCTTCTTTTTCTTCTTCTCGAGCTCCCGCTGCCTTTTTTCGAATTGATAGTTGGGTTTTGGCATCAGGCGTTTCCTTAGTGGTTTGAGTTACCCACCATACCCTATGAACCGTCCCGGGAGGCCTTAATTCGCCCGGAACTGTTTTTTGTTTTGCTTCCTGCTCAGCTTGACGACATGCATGCCGATGCCAAGGATGAGCGTCACAAGCATGGACGTTGCGAGCTTGCCATCAGCCAGCGCAACCACACACTAGTTCTCACTCCTCAAAACCGCACCTCATAGAAGGCCCGCCAGCGGCCTGCAAGCCGTAACAATCGGCCCACTCACTGAAACAAAAACGCCCTCGAACTGAGGGCGTTTTCTTGAGTTTGAAGCTAGATCAGTAGCCGCCGCCATAGCCATCGTTGCCATAGCCAACATTTGGACGAGAGCTGGCGCGGAATTCGCGGTTGCCACCGAATCCACGACCTTCTTCACGAGGTTTCGCAAGATTGACAACGATCGAACGTCCATCAACGGACATGCCATGCAAAGCAGAAATAGCTTCCTGACATTCGTCGGCAGACGTCATTTCTACGAACGCAAAGCCTTTGGAGCGTCCGGTTTCACGATCCATCATGACTTTGGCAGAGGTAACAATTCCGAACTCAGCAAAGTTGCTTCGCAGGTTGGAGTCAGTCACGGAGTAAGGCAGGTTGCCAACGTAAATTTTGGTGCTCATAGGAGCCTTTTCTAATGGTGACGCGTCAAGGATTGATGCATCGTTTGAATGTGGCAGTGGGAATGGGAATCCACGGCAACCGGAGGATGAAGTTACGAGCTCGTTAGCGGCTCAGCACGTCGATGGCTGCATGGAGGTATGCAACCAGCCTTGCGTTACAGCAAAGATCTTTGCTGCTTCGGTCGAGGCGAATGTTTTGTCAAAGCGAAAAACACGGCAGTAACTGCTGTTGTGCCTAGTGCGCTGAAGTGCGAAGGAAGCTTGAAAGCGACCGCAATTGGTCTTGTGTGATGTGGGCGTAACGAAGTACTTGCCCATAGCGATAGGAGTCAGTGGAATCTAGTTCAATCAGAGCAGGCCGAGCGACCCGCATGAGCTTTCGATGACTCGATTGGCTGCTGCTCTACAGCCAACGGTGCGAGATGTCTCGCGAAAAATTTCTTGCCGGACGACATTTTTGTCTCCCGGAAGACGCTGCAAGACGACTAGTTGAAGTATGCAGCTGCCGCCTATCATAATACTTTTATATAAAAAGCACAAATTTTATTATTTTTTCTTTGCTTGATGCTCTGCACATCTGCTGGCTACTGCTCCAGCCTCAGCTGGCTCCAGAGTATCGAGCCTCTGCCGTTGGCCAGTTGTAGGCGGCCGTCAGGGACCTAAAGCTCGGCTGGGGCTGCATTAAATATGTCGAATGGCGCTGACACCAACAACTGCCCTGCCTCCCGCACCGTCCCCGCCAACCACTGATCAATATCCTGCATCTCGATCGGGATCACGCTGCGCTTGTCCTGCTGGTCCGATGGCAGCTTGGGGTCTGGCTTGTGCATGCGACTCATCAGGGGATGTGAGTCGGCATTGATGGTCACCATGGTGTAGCTCTCCACGAGTTCACCAGAAGCTGGATCATTCCAGCGATTCCACAGCCCGGCCAGCGCCCACGGTGCGCCATCGGCCCGGCGAGATCTCCACCACACGTTTTACCTGCCCCTAGCTCGGCTCATTGAACGCCCAACCCAGGAAACGCCCCCCGCAGCAAGGCGTGCCGGTTCGATTCCTGTCTCCGGCACCAGAATTGCTAGTAAATAAGCCATTCCCCACGTAAAGTGGGTAGAAAACCTGAAACGGTTTCTACCCATTTTTTTTTGCCTGCATCTAAAGTGTAGTGATGCTTGCAGCAACCCTCCTCCGCCTTGTCGTCGGCATCTCAGATGCAACACCCTGGCTGACCACCTGAGAGTAGCCCGGACTCACCAGGGTCTGGGCACGCAAGCTACTCCAAAGTAACGTAGCAACTTTTACCTCATGGCCTATGCATCGCATAGAACTATTCCGTTGACAGAGCAAGCGACGTGTAAACAGGCCACTCCCAATTTTTCTTCTCCGAATGTTCAACCTGAACATGAATGTGTGGAGGCTCACTGATCACACTGCCAAATATGGTGGCGAAAGCCACATCTGCGGCATCCCGTCCCGTGGCGATTCGCATCAGCCCCATGGGAATCGACGTTCCTGATGGGTCAAAAATAAACCAGCGATATCCAAGATAGACTTCCACATAGGCGTGGAAATCGCTTGGACCTAGAGCCGGATCAGCCCCATAGTCCGTACCTGTCACAAATCGCGCAGGTAGGTTGATTGCCCTGCAAAGCGCTATCATTAAATGAGCAAAATCACGACACACGCCTACCCGCTCGATCAACGTGTCGACTGCGGAAGTTGTACCAATAGACGTATTCGACCTAAACGTCACGTTTTGCCGCACCCAATCACAGATCGCTTGGGCTCGGGCGTAGCCTTGCGGCAGATGACCAAACCGGTCGACCGCAAACTTCGACAATCGATCTGACTGACAGTAGCGGCTGGGATAGACGTATTGCAGCACCTCTAACGGCAACCGCCGAACAGGCACCTCTGAAACGTATCCTGGCTCAGCTTTGTGGTGAGAAATCTCTACGATGGCCTCGTAATGCACAGTCAGTGTGCCAGGCCTAGCACTGACCCTTAGACAACGTTGCGTGACGTCTTGACACTGTTGAATCTCCCAATCAGCACTTGCCTCACCTACTGTCAAATGCTCAGATGACACTTGTTGATGAGAAGTATTAGCAGCATGTATGTAGAAGAAAAAATCTGCACCGTGCTCTAAAACTTGGTAGTTCAACTTCAGTTGGAAATTAAGTCTGATCATTGCAATCCCGGGCAACCAGAACATCAAGGAAAATTCCTGTCGCTGATCAAATATCCGTCTGCGCCGCGCATTCTGGATTGCCATTGAATATGCGCTTCAAGCAGTATCTCCAGTAATGCTTACCGCATACACGGAGGTGTAACAAATTTCTTGCGGCAGAAGAGCAATCTCATAGATTCTTCACCTCCGCCAAGATCCGTATCTTTCGCCCATTGAATCTCAATGCGCGATAGTGAAATCAATAAATCCACGCTCAACTGAGGTCGAAACAAGCTTCACCTTCACTTTTTGACCCACATTGAGAGTAGGGAGATCTCCCTTCACGCGACCTTCTGCGGGAGGTGTAAAAATACGCACCCAAGTGCCGCGCTCCCCGGCGCCAATGATGAGCCCAGCAAATACTTCACCTATGCGATGGTGCAATAGCAGAGCCGCCTCCGACTTGCGCACCTGTCTTTCTACTTTTTGTGCTGCATCCTCTTGAGTGGTGCAATGCGTGGCAAGAGCCTCCAACTCCTCATAGGTGTAGGGTGACTTTTCCCCAGCAAGTGCGGCTTTTAGTAGACGCAAGGTAATCAGGTCTGGGTAACGTCTGTTTGGGGCTGTCGAATGCATGTAGTCTTGCACGGCCAATCCGAAATGGCCAATAGATGGCCCGCGCGGACGCTCCACCACGTACTCGCCTCGCCCCATCAGCTTTATGATCACCAACGACAAGTCCGGAAACCTCAAGGGATCTGCTTGATGCTGCTTTGCAAGAAATGCCTGCAAAGCCTCTCCATCGGGCTCAGCCGGCAAGCTTGATCCATAACTTTCAGCGACTTCAACAATTCTCTGCCACCGCTCTGGTGAACGGACGACCCTTCGCAATGAAGCAGTGCCTTGCGCGGCCAGGAAGCGCGCTGTGCAACCGTTAGTTGCAATCATCAACTCCTCAATCAATTGACGAGCCCGATTGTGTGGCTGTTGACGAATGTCGATGATGATGTCGCCGTCAAACACCGCATGAGGCTGAAAAGTTTCAAACTCCAGCGATCCTTGCGAACGTCTTTGCACTCGCAGCTTCTGAGCAAGCTCATCTTGCATGCTCAGTTGGGTGTCCATCCCCACGACTTTTTGCGCTGGCCCTGGCAACTCCCCGACCCCCTCGAACCATTCCGACACTGCGTCGTATGCGAGTTTTGCCTTGTTCCGCACTAAAGCCCGATATATGTTCGATTCAATCAGAAGACCATCGCCGCTGAAGGTCATCTCTGTGATCAGAGCCAAGCGATCTTGATCTTGATTCAAAGAGGTGAGATCTGTACATAGCTGCTCCGGCAGCATGGGAAACACTCGAGCCGAGCTATAGACTGAAGTTGTATTTAACCTTGCATGCTCATCAATCGGAGAGCCTTTCTTGACCACACTGTCAACATCAGACACGGCAACGAAAACCCGAACACTCCCCTGCCCCAGGGGTTCAATTGATGATATTTGGTCGAGGTCACGCGAGTCATCGTTATCGATTGAACACCACAGCAATTGAGTCATTTCATGTATGCCATGACCTGACTCTTTCGCAGGACCAGATACGAGAGACAACTGCTCGAGAGCGCTGTGCGAGAACTCTGCTTCCAAGCCACGGCTATACATGGCCCAAGCAGCTAGGGCTGAGATATTTTCTCTGTGATTTGATAGAACGTCTCGCATAGACCGATGACCTTCCATTATTTATTCAAGTATTTTGAACCTAATTATCTCTTTGTCAAAATTATTTTTATATATATGACATTTTTGAAGTTTTTTTTCAGGAATACAACTTCGCTAAAATACAAATCTAATAGTTCTTCAAACTTTAAATCATATTAATCAATCAAATAAATACTTAATAAACTAAATGATTATATTTCAAAATGTATTTTTGACACAAAATAATAAATAGAAGTAATATTTCGTAGTATTTTGATTTAAATAAGAATAATAGAGTAACCTCATAAGAAAAAATTCAAAATAGAAGGCGAAATATTTAAAAATGAATTTACTTCAACCGAGAGAAATCATGCGCATCCCTTCATTCTTATCCACCATAGATACCGACTATGGAAAACCATTTGAAGGTGGATTTTATGGTGGAGTGATAAATATTAATTCACATATCTATGCGATAGTATGGGCACCAAAATCCACTCAGATCAAAGCGGAAATTGACGTTGAGAAAGCGAATGCATTTGATCCTGCAGACAGCTACAGCAATACTGTCGCTTTAGCAGATGCGGGAAGCCCGCTTGCTAGAGCCGCACTTGCCGCAAACATCAATGGCTATAACGATTGGCTGATACCAGCACGCGACGTATTGGAGCTAGGCTATCGCATGCTAAAGCCATCGAAAAATCAGAACTATGCGAACTGGTTCGATGGTGTGAATCGCAACAGTCTTCCCGAGGGGAAGCACTATTCTGAATCTTACCCAGCTCAAACCATCGCATCAGATTTCCTTGACGGAGGATCTGAGTCATTCGATCTTGCCTGGTACTGGTCTAGTAGTCTGCACTCCGGAGGGGTAGCGTTCTGTCAGCATTTCGAAGATGGCTATCAAAGTCACTATCACTCTGTGTCAGCGGTAGGCCTTGCCAGGTTTGTGCGCTTGACCCAAGTTCCAGTCCAAGCCCTGACAACTACGACCATAGACACACAGTCCATCAATTTGCACCATTGACTCATAGGAATTGGCCGGACAGCGCGACAGGTTGCCGTATTAGTTGCGTGTGCATTGACTGAGGCGCTGTCAGCGTAGCTGCCTGCTTACAGACTGGCATGGCTACTATGGCGCTCCAGCTCTTTATTCTCAGGCTGCGCCTTTGCAAGGTAAGTCCAATGAAGCATCCCAATTGAAATCGACCCCAACACCACGGGCGTGATGATTTCGGTCGATGGGACGGATATGCCTTTGGTCGAAGGCTACTAGTCCACTCTGGGCATCAACACGCCGACCTCAAAAAATAAACAATAATGCTTGCATAATATAAGCATTTTTGTTTATACTTGCGCCATCGCAACAAAAGAAAGGTGGTCGTGAAAATCAGCGAATTCAAGCGGTGGCTTGAAGCGCAGGGGGTCAGAGTCGAGAACGGAACGAATCACTGGAGGCTGTACCACAACGGCAAAGTAAGCACCCTGCCAAGACACCCAAGTAAAGAGCTGAAGGAAGGCACAAGACGCGCAATCCTGAAGCAACTAGGAATCAACTAAGGAGGCAGGCCCGAAGGGGCCTAGCCTGAATTCCTGAGCTTCACGACCACTAGATGGGAAACAACATGCAAAAGTACCCTGCTCGCTTCGATCCCGCCGACGAAGGGGGCTACACCGTCAGCTTCCGGGATATTCCGGAAGCCCTTACCCAGGGGGATGATCTCGCGGAAGCCGAGTCAATGGCCCGGGACGCGCTGGTCACGGCCATGGACTTCTACTTTGAAGATGGCCGCGCCGTACCGGCCCCCAGCAAGCCCGAAAAAGGCGAGCGCCTGGTGGAGCTGCCCGCCAGTGTCGCGGTCAAGGTGGCCCTACTCAATGCCCGGCTGGCCACCGGTGCGCGCCCTGCAGACGTGGCCCGCGCGATGGGTGTGAAGCCCCAAGAAATGACCCGCGTTTTTGACTTGGGCCACGCCACCAAGATCGACACCGTAGCTGCCGCACTGGCTGCCATGGGGTATGAGTTAGAACTGAATGTCCGGCGAGTAAAGTAGCAAATGGGTCGGCCCTCCATGGATTCGCCTGTGCATATCTCCTCGACTCGCTGGCTGTTGTTACTTGGAGTTGATGGACTTTTACTGGTCACGCTTTGGTATGAACATCTACATCCACGCTCTGCCCAATTTGCACTAGGCTCCCTCTTGGCAACCTTCGTCACTATCAATGCTTGGGTTGCTGGGCTTAGATGGGCCTGGCTTACTTGGCGAGTTCACAAGGTATTTGGTTCATCGATTCGCCACCTTCCATCACCGTTGCCACCAACTACATACCGGCTGGCTAGTGGTTTCGGTGATTTATTGATCCTACTGACGTTACTGTGGACCCGTCAGTTCTGGCTTGCCGCAGCATACGGCCTGTGTGCTCTAGGTGTGCAGATTGCGCACTGCCTGTTAAGTCGTTGGCGCAAAAAACCGAGCGGGCTTAGCACTCTGTAGCACGGTGCACCATACGGCACTGTTGATTTCCACCCAGAAGTGACCCACTAGCCCCCGGTTTTTCCATCTCAATCTGACCCACGCATTAACCCTAGCCTGCTGCTTTCTTGTGCAGCAGGAGACCAGGAGTGATTGACGTGGCCACT
>Ga0209370_1002611_pt1 | contig 12642 bp, 11 predicted proteins | sample AgamicAtPrz_FD_187164 | JGI IMG/M metagenome (GOLD analysis project Ga0209370, IMG submission 187164) | Agave microbial communities from Guanajuato, Mexico - At.P.rz (SPAdes) (version 2) | ecosystem: Host-associated > Plants > Phyllosphere > Phylloplane/Leaf | place: Guanajuato, Mexico... | reverse complement strand
GCCTCGAGCGCGTGCGCCTGCAGACCCGCAAACTGGAACTCGACAACGCGCTGACCGACGCCGCCCAGGCCGATCTGGCCGCCGAACGCGCCCGCTGGGACGCCGAATACAAGCAGCTGGAAGCCGAGCTCAACGCCCGCTACCAGCAGTTCAACCGCGACAGCATGACCGTGCGCTCGGCCGATGGCCGTGAGCAGGAGATCAGCCTCGGCAAGGTGGTGCGCGCCTATCGCCCGAACGCCATGTCGACCCTGGAAAAGATCGGCTTCTACGGCAGCAAGCTGTGGGAGTTCGTCAGTGACGACCCGCGCGAGGCGAACACCGAAGGCGGCATCTTCCCGGCGATCTTCGGCACCATCATGATGACCCTGATCATGGCGGTGATCGTCACCCCGTTCGGCGTAATCGCTGCCATCTACCTGCGCGAGTACGCCAAGCAGGGCCCGCTGACCCGGGTTATCCGCATCGCGGTGAACAACCTGGCTGGTGTTCCGGCCATCGTCTACGGCGTGTTCGGCCTGGGCTTCTTCGTCTACGTGCTGGGCGGCTCGATCGACCGCCTGTTCTTCCCGGAAGCCGCGCCGGCGCCGACCTTCGGCACACCGGGCCTGTTGTGGGCCTCGCTGACCCTGGCGCTGCTCGCCGTGCCGGTGGTGATCGTCGCCACCGAGGAAGGCCTGGCGCGCATTCCCCGTTCGCTGCGTGAAGGCTCGCTAGCCCTCGGCGCCACCAAGGTGGAAACCCTGTGGCGGGTGGTGCTGCCAATGGCCAGCCCGGCGATGATGACCGGCCTGATCCTCGCCGTGGCCCGCGCCGCTGGCGAGGTGGCGCCGCTGATGCTGGTCGGCGTGGTCAAGTTGGCGCCGAGCCTGCCGGTGGATGGCAACTACCCTTATCTGCACCTGGATCAGAAGATCATGCACCTGGGCTTCCACATCTACGACGTCGGCTTCCAGAGCCCCAACGTCGAGGCCGCCCGTCCGCTGGTGTACGCCACCGCGCTGCTGCTGGTCATGGTGATCGCGATTCTCAACCTGACGGCCGTCTACCTGCGCAACCGACTGCGCGAGAAGTACAAGGCCCTGGATCATTAAGGTGGCTACAGGCCGCAGCGCGCGGTGCCGGTGAGCCGGCCAGCGCTGCAGCTTGAAGCCTGTAGCCCCGAAGGAGACTATTGATGCAACACGAAACCGCTACCCACGGCATCGACATCTCGGCCTTGGGCCGTGACAAGCAGAGCCTGAACCTGGCCAACGAAACCGTGGCCATCGAGGTGCCGGGCCTGAACCTGTTCTACGGCGACAAGCAGGCGCTGTACGACGTCAAGATGAACATCCCCAAGCAGCGCGTGACCGCCTTCATCGGACCAAGCGGCTGTGGCAAGTCGACCCTGCTGCGCACCTTCAACCGCATGAACGATCTGGTGGACGGGTGCCGCGTGGAAGGCGAGATCAACATCGACGGCCGCAACATCTACCGCAAGGGCGAGGACGTCGCCGAGCTGCGTCGCCGCGTCGGCATGGTATTCCAGAAGCCCAACCCGTTTCCCAAGAGCATCTACGAGAACGTGGTGTACGGCCTGCGCATCCAGGGCATCAACCAGAAGCGCATTCTCGACGAGGCCGTCGAGTGGGGCCTGAAGAGCGCAGCCCTGTGGGATGAGGTGAAGGACCGTCTGCACGACTCGGCCCTGGGCCTGTCCGGCGGCCAGCAGCAGCGTCTGGTGATCGCCCGTACCGTGGCGGTGCAGCCCGAAGTGCTGCTGCTCGACGAACCGTGCTCGGCGCTCGACCCGATCTCCACCCTGAAGGTCGAAGAGCTGATCTACGAGCTGAAATCCAAGTACACCATCGTCATCGTCACCCACAACATGCAGCAGGCCGCGCGGGTGTCAGACTACACGGCGTTCATGTACATGGGCAAACTGATCGAATTCGGTGATACCGACACACTGTTCACCAACCCGGCCAAGAAGCAGACGGAAGATTACATTACCGGCCGTTATGGTTAAGGCACGCGTTGCGTGCCAGCTTCAGGCCGCAGGCTACAGGCTGCAGGCGCTGAATCGATGGTTACAGACAATCACTGACAGCCTGCGGCCTGTAGCTTGCAGCCTGTGGCTCGCGGAGCGACCAAAATGATCAATAAAGACAGCCTGAACCACCACATTTCCCAGCAGTTCAACGCCGAGCTGGAGGAGGTGCGCAGCCACCTTCTGGCCATGGGCGGCCTGGTCGAGAAGCAGGTCAACGACGCGGTCACTTCGCTGATTGAGGCCGACTCCGGGCTGGCCCAGCAGGTGCGCGAGGTCGATGACCAGATCAACCAGATGGAGCGCAACATCGACGAGGAATGCGTGCGCATTCTCGCCCGTCGTCAGCCGGCCGCTTCGGACCTGCGCCTGATCATCAGCATCTCCAAATCGGTGATCGATCTGGAGCGCATCGGGGACGAAGCCACCAAGATCGCCAAGCGGGCGATTCTGCTGACCGAGGAAGGCGAGTCGCCGCGCGGTTACGTCGAGGTGCGCCATATCGGCGACCAGGTGCGCAAGATGGTTCAGGAGGCGCTGGACGCCTTCGCCCGGTTCGACGCCGACCTGGCGCTGTCGGTCGCCCAGTACGACAAGACCGTCGACCGTGAATACAAGACCGCGCTGCGTGAGCTGGTTACTTTCATGATGGAAGATCCGCGTTCGATCTCCCGCGTGCTCAACGTGATCTGGGCGCTGCGTTCGCTGGAACGTATCGGCGACCACGCGCGCAACATCGCCCAACTGGTGATCTATCTGGTGCGCGGCACCGATGTCAAACACATGGGCCTGACCCGCATGCGCGAAGAAGTGCAGAGCGGCGCCAAGGAGTGATGCCCGGCCCAGCAGCCGGCGCCAGTCGGCTCGTCGGGCGGCCTGTGCGCGGGGCCGCAGGGTTGCGCTTTAATGTTGGCAATGAGCCAGTGCACACGTCTATGCTAAGGGCCATTCGAGGGAGTGGTCGATGAGCAAAGTCAGTGTACTGGTGGTGGACGACGCCACCTTTATCCGTGATCTGGTGAAGAAGGGGCTGCGAGACCACCTTCCCGGTATCCAGATCGAAGAAGCAGTCAACGGCCGCAAGGCCCAGCAGATTCTCGGCCGAAATCCGATCGACCTGATTCTCTGCGACTGGGAAATGCCGGAGATGTCCGGCCTCGAGCTGCTGCAATGGTGTCGCGAGCAGGAATCGCTCAAGGGCGTGCCGTTCATCATGGTCACCAGTCGTGGTGACAAGGAAAACGTGGTGCAGGCCATTCAGGCCGGCGTCTCGGACTTCATCGGCAAGCCGTTTTCCAACGAGCAACTGATCACCAAGGTCAAGAAAGCCCTGCAGCGCGCCGGCAAGCTGGCTGCGCTGATGTCCGCCGCGCCGCCGAAAATGCTCAGCACCGGCGCCTTCGCCAATGATTCCCTGGCCGCCCTGACCGGTGGCAAGGCCGAAACCGTCCGCCCGGCGGCGCCTACCCAGGCAGCGACCGTGCCTGCCGCAGCGCCTGCGCCGGCCAAGGCCGCCACCCCGGCACCGGCGGGCCGCAGTCAGGGCCAGCTACGCCTGCCCGGCGGCATGATGGCCTGCGTGGTCAAGGCGCTGAGCCTCAAGGAAGCGCTGCTGGTGGTCAAACGGGGCGAACTACTGCCCCAGGTGCTGGAGAGCGCGGTACTCGATCTCGAGCAGGGCGAGGCTTCGGAAGTGGCGCGCCTGAACGGTTACCTGCACAGCGTCGCGGCGTTCGAGCCGAAGCCGGATAGCGAGTGGTTGCAGGTGGTGTTTCGCTTCGTCGACCGTGACCCGCAGAAGCTCGACTACCTATCCCGCCTGATCGCGCGCGGCACCACCCAGAAGCACTTCACTCCCGGGGCCTGATCAGGGCCCATCAGGCGCCGAGCTGCCGTGCGGCATGCTCGGTTCTCGTCTAAGAACCCGTTCAAAGTCTGCTGCGCGTCGGCACTGCTGCGTTAAAAACAGGCTGGATTGCCAGTCCAGTCGGACTGCTCATTTACAGCTCGTAAACTCCGCGTCCTCGCCTGTTTTTGCGGGGCCGCCTAGGCCTTGCATTGCTCTAGCTCGCGAGCCTTTGAACAGGCTCTAAGCCACTTCATTGAGGTGGCGCTGCCAAGAATCCGGAATCCGCTCCAGCCGTGGGTAGTTGATGGCGTCGAGCTGCTGCGCCTGCAGCAGGAACGGCGTGTGGCGCTGGTGTTCCGGCAGGTTGCGCAGCTCCGGTATCCACAGGCTCACGTACTCGCCCTGCGGGTCGTACTGGCGCGCCTGCTTGAGGGCGTTGAAGGTGCGCTTCAGGCGCGGGTCGCTGCCGACGCCGGCCAGGTACGCCCAGTTACCCCAGTTGCTTGCCGGGTCGTAGTCGATCAGGTGCTCCTCGAACCAGGCCGCACCGTGGCGCCAATCCTGCTGCAGATCGCTGACCAGGTAGCTGGCCACCACCTGGCGGCCGCGGTTGGACATGTAGCCGGTGGCGGCCAGCTCGCGCATGTTGGCGTCCACCAGCGGCATGCCGGTACGCCCGTGGGCCCACTGCTCGAAGCGCTCGTCGATCTGCTGCGGCGCGCGCTCGGTGGCTTTAAGGCCGCCGGGCTCGAACAGCGCCTGGCCATAACGCTGCAGGGTACAGCGGAAGAATTCGCGCCACAGCAACTCCGCCCACAGCCAGTAGGTGGACTCATTGGCGCCGTACAGCGACTCGTGGCGCCGCAACTCGGCGGCGGTGCGGCGCGGCGACAGCGAGCCGTTAGCCAGCCAGGGCGAGAACTTGGACGAATACTCGCTGCCGATCATGCCGTTGCGGGTTTGCTTGTAGGTGCGCACGTTCTGGCTGTCCCACAGGTAATCGCGCAGGCGCGCCAGGGCGGCGGTCTCGCCACCGGAGAACGGGAAGGCGCTGGGCACCAGGCTCAAGGCATCGCCGAGGCCCAGTTGCGACTGGGTCGGCAGGCCGTAGGCGTTGATGTCCAGGCCTTCGGGCAGCGGCGGCAGCTGGTCGGGCGCCGACTGCGGCTGGAACACGTATTGGCGGGCGTCGATCAGGGTGCGGAACTGGCTGTACACCGTCGGCAGCTGATCGAGCGGGCAGGGCAGCTCCGCTTCGCTGAACAGGCCGTTGCTCTGGGCCGTGCGCAACGGTACCGGGCCGAGAGCGTCGCGCACCCTAGCGAGCACGGCGCGCTCCTGGGGGGCAATCTCGTCGAGGGTGATGACCTGGCGCATATCGAACTGGCCGACCAGCTGCGCGATCACCTCTTCCGGCTTGCCGCTGACCACCAGCAGCTTGGAGCCGCGCTGGCGCAGTGCACTGTCCAGAGCGGTCAGGCTTTCCAGCAGGAAGCGTGCGCGGTGCACGCCAATGCGGCGGCTGCCGAACTCGTCGAACTGCAGCAGCGCCGGATCGAGCACGTAGAGTGGCAGCAGACAATTGGACGCGAGTGCGGCCTGCAGGGCGGGGTGATCATCGAGGCGAAGATCCTGTTTGAACCAGAGCAGCGCGCGCATGGCATGTTCCCTCATAGTCGACCACATGTTGATCGTACGGAGGTATGACAAGTTCAGCGCCGTCCGGCGGCGATCAAAGGTCGTGGCCACTGACTTGAAGCCGCGCAGACACTAAACTGCGCGGCTGTTTTCAAGGAGCCCCTTTCAATGGATATCTTCAGCATCGCCGTATTGCTGTTTCTGGTCACCGACCCGTTCGGCAATATCGCCATCTTTATCGCTGCCCTGAAGAACGTGCGCCCCGAGCGGCGCATGTGGGTGGCCGCGCGCGAGCTGCTGTTCGCCCTGGCGCTGCTGCTGCTATTTCTCACCTTTGGTGACAAAGTGCTCAGCGCATTGGGCCTGTCGCGGGAGGCAACGGCGATTGCCGGCGGTATCATCCTGTTCGTCATCGCCATGCGCTTGATCTTTCCCAGCCCGCAAGGCGTACTGGGTGACGTGCCCGACGGCGAGCCGATGCTGGTGCCTTTGGCCACGCCGGCGGTGGCCGGGCCTTCGGCGCTGGCGGTACTGATGACCTTGCGCAACACCCATGAGGGCGCGCTCTGGGAGCTTTACCTGGCGTTGATCATGGCGTGGGCGGCGACGGCATTCATCCTGCTGCAGGCGTCTTTCCTGCAACGGTTCCTCGGCCCTCGCGGGCTGACCGCAGTGGAGCGATTGATGGGCATGCTGTTGATCATGCTCAGCGTCGACATGCTGCTGGACAACATTCAGAGCGTATTGCACATCCAGCCATGAAATTTGTAAGCCTTGCCCTGCTCTTCCTCGTGCTCGCCGGCTGCAGCAGCGGCCCGCGCATCGACCACAGCTATACCTCGGTCGGCCAGAACAGCCGTGTGCAGTACATCGTGCTGCATTACACCTCGACCGACCTGCCTCATTCGCTGGAGCTGCTGACCAAGGAAGAGGTCAGTGCCCATTATCTGATCAACGCCGTGCCGCCGACCATCTACCAGTTGGTCGACGAGAACCGCCGCGCCTGGCATGCCGGGGTCAGCGAATGGCAGGGGCGCACCTGGCTCAACGGCACCACCATCGGTATCGAGATGGTCAACCAGGGCTATTTCGACACGCCCAAGGGCCGTTACTGGCAGCCCTACGCCCAGCCGCAGATCGATGCGCTGATCGTGCTGCTCAAGGACATCATGCAGCGTCACCACCTGCCGCCGGGCAGCATCATTGGCCACAGCGATATCGCGCCACAGCGCAAGGTCGATCCGGGTCCGATGTTTCCCTGGAAGCAACTGGCCGACGCCGGGCTGATGCCCTGGCCGAACGCCGAGGTGGTGGCGCGCCAGCAGACGGTGTTCAGCACCAGCCTGCCGAGCGTCGCCTGGTTCCAGCAGCAGCTGGCCGAGCAGGGCTACACGGTGCCGAGCACCGGCGTGCTGGATGAGGAAACCCGCAACGTGATTCGCGCCTTCCAGATGAAGTACCGACAGGCGCTCTACGATGGTCAGCCGGACGCGGAAACCGCGGCCCTGCTGCTGGAAGTCAATCGCCTCAGCAAAAGCTAAGGCGTTAGCTTGGCGCCTTGTATGCATGAAGCGGCAGCTAATTGGTGCAAACGAACATTTGTAGGGTGGACGACGCTCCACCCGTCCACCGCTCTGCGATCGCAATGGTGGATGAAAAGAGCGTCATCCACCCTACGTCTGTGGGAGCGGGCGGGGACGCCCAGTCCATACCCGCGATTTTTCGCGCGCATGGCGCGCTCCCACAGTAGATCGGCGAACGGCAAGCTTCTGCCTTGGCGTTGCCGCTTCATGTGCATAAAGATTGTGAACAGGCTTAGAGGGGCAGGGCGATGTGGAAACGTGCGCCCTGGCCCGGCTGGGATTCGGCGCCGATGCGCCCGCCGTGCAGCTGGACGATTTCCTTGCACAGCGCCAGGCCAAGGCCGGCTCCGCCCTTCTTGTGGCCGATCTGCACGAACGGCTCGAACAGCCTGGCTTGCTGGCCGTAGGCGATCCCTTCCCCTTCATCCTCGACGCTGATCAGCAGGCGCTCCTCCTGGCGCTGGGCGCACAAGCGCAGCGTGCCGCCTTCCGGGCTGTGGCGCAGGGCATTGTCGATCAGGTGGTCGAGCACCCGCTCGATCTGCGCGCGGTCCAAGTGAGTACGCGGCAGGGCGTCGCCCATCTCCAGCTGCATGTCGATCTGCCGGGCCTGGGCCTTGCTCTGGTGACGCCTGACGGCGTTGTCGAGCAGCTCGGGAATGTCGCAGGGCGCCAGCTCGAGTTTCTGCACGCCGCTCTGGTAGCGCGAGAAGTTGAGCAGATCCTCGATCAGGTGCACCAGCCGCTCCATCTCCTCGTCAACGATGCGTACCAGGTCGGCTTCGCGGGACTCTTCGGCGAACTTGCTGCGTTCGCGCAATAGGCCGAACGCCATGTGCATGCCGGTCACTGGCGTGCGCAGTTCGTGGGAGGCGCGCAGCACGAACTCGTTGCGCGCCCGCTCGAAGGCGCGCTGCTCGGTCACGTCATGCAGCACCATCACAGCGCCGAGGATATGCCCCTGGCTATGGCTGACCGGCGTCAGGCTGTAGTTGAGCAGACGCGTCTCGCCATTGGCCTCGACCTGCAGGTCGGCCAGGCGCTGATCCAGGTTATGGCCCTGCAGAACATGCTGCAGTTGTTCGTCCAGCTCCGGGCGGCCCAGCGCCTGGCTCGGGCGCTGGCCGAGGGGCTGATCGTCCCAGCCCAGCTGGCGCTGGGCCACCGGATTGAAGTGTTCCAGCAGCCCATCGCGGCCAAAGATCAGCAGGCCGTCGTCGATGCTGTCGAGCACCGCCTGCAAGCGCCGCTGCTCGGACATCAGCGCTTCGACGTTGCTGCTCTTGAGCTGGCGCAGGCTCTCGGCCATCAGGCCGAAGCGGCGACTCAGCGCCGACAGCTCGGCTACCGGGGTGATCGGCAGGGTGACCTGGAAATCGCCACGGCCAATCTGGTCGGCGGCGCGGGCCAGGGCGTCGATCGGCTGGCCGACGCGGCGGGCGATGGTGTGGGCGGTGATGAAACCGATCACTAGCACCGCCAGGCCGACCAGGCCCAGCAACCCTGCGATCAGCCAGGCGCGCTCCTGGGCCTGCACCTCGGCGTCCTTCACGGCAGCTACGTACTGGACCTGCAAGGTGTTGAGACGGTCGCGAACGGTTTCGATGGTCTTGGCGAAGTCGTCGTTGGTCAGCAGCTCATCACGCACCGTCAGCGGGTCGTCGAGCATGGTGCTGAACGTCTGATAGGCGGCCTGGATCTGCTGGATCGCCTGGCGATCAGTCTCGGTCACGCTGCTTTTCAGGCTGTCGTCGAGCCAGCCACGGATACGCTGATCGGATTCCTGCAGACGCTGCACCGTGCTGTCGTCGAAATCTTCGCTGAGCATCATGAACAGTTGCCGGCCCAGTTCCTGGCGCAGATCCAGGCTGGTGCTGATGACTTCCAGGTTGTGCGCCAGGGAACGGCTCTGCGACTGGGTCAGCTGCAGCACGCTGAAGATACCCAGGCTCAGCCCCAGCAACGCCACGGTCAGCAGCGCACTGGTACTGAGAAACAGCTTGCTGCGTAGTTTCATAGGCCGAGCTGCTTACGTTTTCGGTACAGGGTCGAGGCGTCGATGCCCAGGGTCTTGGCGGCCTGGTCGAGGGTGTCGCTGTTGGCCAGCACGGCGGCGATATGGGCCTTCTCCAATTCCTCGAGACTCAGGTCGGCGCCCACCCGCGGCGCGCTGTTGGCGGCCGGCGCGCTCATGCCGAGGTGGGCGACATCCACCCATTCGCCGGGGCAGATGATGCTGGCGCGCTCGATGACGTTGCGCAACTCGCGAATGTTGCCGGGCCACTGGTAGGCGAGCAGCGCCTTGGTGGCCTCCTCGTTGAAACCGCGGGCCGGGCGGGCGTAGTCCTTGACGAAGCGGGCCAGGAAGCGGTTGGCCAGGGTCAGGATGTCGTCGGCGCGCTCGCGCAGTGGCGGCAGGGTGAGGGTGATGACGTTCAGGCGATACAGCAGGTCTTCTCGGAAGTGGCCTTCGCGGACCATCTCGTTGAGATCGCGGTTGGTGGCGGCGAGGATGCGCACGTCGGCGTGGCGGGTCACCGGGTCGCCAACGCGCTCGTATTCCTTGTCCTGAATGAAGCGCAGCAGCTTGGGTTGCAGGGTCAGCGGGAAGTCGCCGATCTCGTCGAGGAACAGGGTGCCGCCGTCCGCCTGATTGACCCGGCCCAGGGTGCTTTCGCTGGCGCCGGTGAAGGCGCCGCGACTGTGGCCGAACAGCTCGCTTTCCATCAGCTCGGCGGTCAGCGACGGGCAGTTGATGGTCACGCAGGATTTCTTCGCGCGGCGGCTCCAGCCGTGAATGGCCCGTGCCAGCTCGCCCTTGCCGGTGCCGGACTCGCCGAGAATCAGGATGTTGGCATCGGTGGTGGCCACCTGCCGGGCGGTTTCCAGAATCGCCATCATCGCCGGGCTGTGCGAGTCGATGCCGTCGCTGGGCTTGCGCACTTCGCCTTCCAGGGCTTCGAGGCGGGCGGACAGCTGGCGTACTTCCAGCTGCTTGGCGGCCGCCAGGCGCAATTGATCGGGGCTGCACGGCTTGACCAGATAATCGGCGGCGCCGGCCTGCATGGCGTCCACGGCGCTGTCGATGGCCGAATGGGCGGTGACGATCACCACGCGCATCCACGGCGCCTGGGTGCGCATCTGGGCGAGCACATCCAGGCCATTTTCATCTCCCAGGCGCAAATCGAGAAAGCACATGTCGAATACCTGGCGCTGCAGCAGCGATTCGGTTTGCGCAGCGCTGTTGGCGGTCGTGACCTGGTAGCCCTCGTCCTCCAGGCAATAGCGGAAGGTACGCAGGATAGCCGCTTCGTCGTCGACCAGCAGGATGCGCCCGCTCTGACCTGTTGCTTCCATTTACGTGCTCCATGGGGTGAATGGCAGAGATTATGCGGAAATCTTCGTGCAAGTTGCACGGCTAGTATGGCGCGATCTTGCATCGTGCAAGCGGCCCATAGCCTGGCATTGGATTTAAACGGCTGATTTTAGTTGGTTTTTATTTTTCAAGCTGCCTGGCATACCGCTTGCGACCTTATCCGGTCCGCTTGCGAGCGGCTTTTTAGGCAAAGAAGGAGGCGTTACATGCTGTTGAGACAATCCACGTTGGCCATGGCCATTGCCGGTCTGATTACCCTGGCTCCGCTCGCGCAGGCAGCCGAAGGCGATCTGGCCCGGCAACTGAGCGATGCCCGCCAGCAGGGGGCCATCGATACCGCATTCGCACTCAGTCGGCATCTCGACCCGTTCGATATCAAAGTGAGCGTGGACGATGGTGTCGCCACCCTGAACGGCACGGTGGAAAACAGCGCCGAGCATGACCTGGCCAGCGAGCTGGCGAGCAGTATCGAAGGCGTGCGCGAGGTGAACAATCAATTGAAGATCGATCCCGACCTGGCGCCGCCGGTGATCGAAGAGCAGGCGCGGATCGTCACCGACAAGACCCTGGCTCAGCGTTTCGATGACGCGACCCTGGCCGCCACGGTGAAATCCAAGCTGCTGTGGAACAGCAACACCGAAGGGCTCGACATCCAGGTGCGCGCCGAGAATGGCGTGGTGACCCTGAGCGGCAATGCCGGAGCCCCGGCCGCCAAGGAGCTGGCCGGCGATCTGGTGACCAACACCGAAGGCGTGCGCGAAGTGCACAACCACCTGAGCATCAATACCGCCGACAGCACCACCGCCGAAGCGCAGAACGCCGCCGCCGACGCGGCCGCCTCGATCAGCGATGCCTGGATCACCAACAAGGTGACGGCCAGCTTCCTCTATAGCCGCAACCTCGACGCGCTGAACATCAAGGTCGAAACCCGCGAAGGCTTCGTCAGGCTGAGTGGCACGGTACTCAGCAATGCCGAGAAACGCCTGGCCGTGGAAACCGCCCGCAACATCCGCGGCGTGCGTGGCGTCGACGCCGACGCGCTGCGCATCACCAGCTGACCGCACCCATCTGCGGCGGGCCGCCCGGCCCGCCGTGTTCCGGCAGCGCCGCGCGCGCTGTCGACCCTTCAGGAGAGCCACCATGAGCCAGAAGACCGAACAGCTGAACGAACTGATCGCCATCATCCGCGACGGCCAGCGTTTCTACGAACACGCCCATGACGAGATCAAGGACGAGCGCCTGCAGTCCCTGTTTCGCGACATGGCCCAGGCCAAGCATCAGGTGATCCAGGCCCTGGCGGTCAAGGTCGCGGCCAATCATGAGGCACCCGCCAGCAGTGGAACCCTGATAGGCAAGCTGCGCCAGGCCTATGCCGATGCCCGTGCCACCCTTTCGAGCGATGAGGAGGCAACCTATATAGCGCAGCTCGAAGACGCGGAGGATCGCATCCTCGAAGCTTTCGAGGATGCCATGGAATCTGCCCAGCCTGACGTCCGCGCGCTGCTGGCCGTGGAAATGCCCAAGGTGCGCGCCTGCCATCAGCGTATGCGCGAGTTGAAGAAGGCCTGACGGCAGTGTCTACGGCATCGTGCAGAACGCCCGAGCCGCAGACGGCCATCGTGCAGGATGCCAATGATGGCAATTGGTTTTATCTGGGTAAATTATTGTTTTTAAAGGGTTTTATTTTTTAAAAAAGCTGGCACGCAGGCTGCAATTATCCCCTCATGAATTGAACGCCGAGCCGTTCGAAAATAATCTGAGGAGCCCAGCATGAACAGTCACCGCGCCCACACCGAGATCCTCCTCCTGGCCGTTGCTGCCGTGCTGGTGCTGCTGGTGAGCCTGTCGACCAAGGCGCCTGTCCAGGCGGTCATGCCAGCTCAAGTGTCGAGTCAATCCATCGCACCGGTTTCCGCGCAAGTGCCACAAGCGCCTGCCCAGGCGATCCAGGCCAAGCCAGCCACCCTGCAAACCATCAGCGCCACGAACGCGAACACTGATGACAGTGACTGGGTCCGCGCCGATTCCGTTCAGGCGCCGGCCAAGCAGACCCGCTGGGTGTTCTGACGCACTGCCTGCCAATTTCCCGATGTTGCACCCGTAAGACCTCAAAAAACCAAGGAGAAACGCCATGCTGAGTTGGGCCATTACCTTTCTGATCATC
>Ga0209370_1002610_pt1 | contig 12646 bp, 16 predicted proteins | sample AgamicAtPrz_FD_187164 | JGI IMG/M metagenome (GOLD analysis project Ga0209370, IMG submission 187164) | Agave microbial communities from Guanajuato, Mexico - At.P.rz (SPAdes) (version 2) | ecosystem: Host-associated > Plants > Phyllosphere > Phylloplane/Leaf | place: Guanajuato, Mexico... | reverse complement strand
CGAGCAAGTACCACGCTCACGACGAGCAAGGTGAGTACAAGCTGGGTGACGTGGTTGAAATCACCGAGAGCCGTCCTCTCTCCAAGACCAAGAACTGGGTTGCTACCCGCTTGGTTCAAAAGGCTGCTCTGGTGTAAGCCTAACCAGGCCCGCCGGCTGCAAAGCCCTTGAAAACGACCCACAATGCTGTGGGTCGTTTTTTTATTTGGGCCGCCAAGAATGCGGTCCGTGCTTTGCAACAAAGGAGATAGTCATGATTAAAGTTGGTGATGCCCTGCCCGCAGTGACCTTGATGGAATATGTGGAAGTGGAAGGCAATGGCTGCAGCCTTGGTCCCAACCCCGTGAAGCTGCCCGAGGCTCTGGCCGGCAAGACTATTGCCGTGTTTGCCGTGCCCGGCGCATTCACGCCCACCTGCTCCGAAAAGCACCTGCCAGGCTATGTGGCCAAGGCCGAAGAGCTCAAGGCTGCCGGCGTGGACGAAATCTGGTGCCTGGCCGTGAACGATGCTTTCGTGATGGGCGCCTGGGGCCGCGATCAGAAGGTGGCTGGCAAGGTGCGCATGATTGCCGACGGCGATGCGGCATTCGCCAAGGCGACCGGCCTGACGCTGGACCTGAACGGCAAGGGCCTGGGCCTGCGCGCCAACCGCTTCTCCATGCTGGTCAAGGACGGCAAGGTTGCGACCCTGAACGTGGAAGCTCCCGGCAAGTTTGAAGTCAGCGATGCCGGCACCATGCTGGCTCAAGCCAAGGCTTGATGGCTGAAGCCCTGAGTTGCTGGGCGCGGGAATGACGCTCTCGCCGCAAGGCGGCTTGGCGCCACAGAAGAAAGGCATTGCCAGTTTGGCAATGCCTTTTTCGCATCAGAGGCTCAGAACAGATTCGCCTTGAGGTAGTGCGCGCCTGGAAGCGGATTGTGATAGTAAGGTTCGATGGGCTCGAAGCCCAGGTCCACATACAGTGCGCGGGCAGACTCCATGTCGTCCAGGGTGTCGAGCAGCACATGGTCATAGCCAGCCTGGCGGGCAATGTCGAGCATTGCTTCGGCCAGTTGACGCCCCAGGCCGAAGCCACGAAAAGCCTTGCGCACGAACAGGCGCTTCATCTCGGCGGCGTTGGGGTAGTCCGAGTCGTCCAGAGGACGCAGTGCGCAGCAGCCCGCAATGCTGCCATCCACGCGAGCCAGCAGAATCTGTCCACGAGGCGCAGCATATTCGCCAGGGAGGGCGGCGAGTTCGGATTCGAATCCTTGAAATTCCAGGTCGATGTTCAGGCTGTCCGCATACTCCTGAAAGATCTGGCGCACAGCATCCATTTCCTCCAGGCTGGGCGTCAGCAAGTCCACGGCAGGCTTGTCCACGGCAACTAGGCAATGATGAAAGAAGGCCCAGTGTAGCGGCAAGTGCTTTACATGGTTAAAGCAGCTGCCTGCAGCGTCAGAACTCAGAAAGCAGCGCTCTGGCCCAGTTGATGGACCCACCAGGAGAGAGCGCTTGCCACCACGGCCAGCAATGCGGCCAGAACCCGGGTGCTGGCGGTGTCGCGGCTCGCAGCAACGGGTTCCTCCAGCAATTTGTCGCCCGTGACCATGGCCGGGACCAGTTTGTCGCCCTTGAGGCTGTAGCCGATGAGGGCCAGCAGATGCAGTGCGACCAGTGCGTAAATCAGGTACTGGCCCCAGTGGGCGTGGTAGTTGGTGGCCTTGGAGATCAGCTCGCCGGACACAAAACGCGTCAACGGTCCGCTGAAGGCAATTTCATCATCGCTCATCAGCCCGCTTGCTATCTGCGCTATCAGAACGATTAGCATCGCGATGACCGACAGCGAGCCCAGCGGGTTGTGGCCTGCGCGGTCCTGCGTGGTCGACGCGCCACTGAGATAACGCCTCATGGCCGCCGCAGAAGGGATGAAGCTGCCAAAGCGCGACCAGTACCCGCCGACCAGGCCCCAGAGAATGCGAAAGATCAGCAAGGCCAGCACGACCTGTCCCAGCAGCAGATGCCAGTTCATGGCATTGCCGCCCATCTTGGCGGTGACCACCAGGGCCACGATGCAGATTGCCAGCAGCCAGTGAAACAGCCGGGTGGGCAGATCCCAGATGCGTACCTTGTGTGGCCCTGCTGCGGCAGGTCGAATAGGGTTTGTCATGGCTTGTTCATCGCGAATCGACACCGGCATTGTGCCTGCATGGCGTCGAAAGCCAAGTCCGGAAGGGGCAGTGCGTGCTTTCATGTTCCTCTGCCATACTGGACAGGCAGCCGCCTGCGGCAGGCTGTAGAACCAAGAAAGGATACCCCGATGAAAGCTTTTTCCACTCTGGCATTCGCTGCTGTGGTTGCCACCGTGGCCCTGCCTGCCTCGGCACAGTTCGCCAAGGCTGAAGATGCCATCAAATACCGCCAGAGCGCCTTGAGCGTGCTGGGCACGCATTTCAGCCGTCTGGGCGCCATGGCGAATGGCAAGATGCCCTTCGATGCCAAGAGCGCGCAGGAAAGTGCGGAAATTGTGGCCTTCATGTCCAAGCTGCCCTGGGCCGGCTTCGGCGCCGGCACCGAAGGCGGCAAGGCCAAGCCTGAGGTGTGGAAGGAGCAGGCCAAGTTCCATGATCTGTCGGGCAAGATGGAAGCAGAAGTCGTCAAGCTCAACGCTGCCGCCAAGACCGGCAATCTGGACAATCTCAAGACGGCTTTCGGCCCGGCCGCCAATAGTTGCAAGAGCTGCCACGACAGCTTCCGGAATAAGTAGCCCCCTGAGCCGCTGCGCGGCTTCCCCTCAGGGGGACAGCATCTTCGCTGCGGAGCGGCCCTTGCTCGATGCTCCAGGCATGAAAAAACCGACCATTGGTCGGTTTTTTTGTGAGCTGCTGTCGCTTGCTGTTTCTATGTTTTAGGCACTTTTGATATTGAAGTTGCCTGCTATCAATCGCTGTAAGCTATGGCTTTTAATCAAGCTGCAGCTGGTTCTGCCAGCAGCTTCTCGATCAGCTTGTGCAGTTGCTCAAAGTCAGGCGCGCCGATATAGCTTTTCACGATCTCGCCGCGCTTGTTGACGATGAAGGTGGTGGGTGTGAGTTGCACATCGCCCCAGGCCTTGGCCACGCTGCCGGTGTTGTCCAGCGCGACCTGGAAGGGCAGCTTGCGCGATTCAACAAAGTTCACGACATAGCTGGGTGGGTCGTAGCTCATGGCCACGGCCAGGGTGTCAAAGCCCTTGCCCTGGTACTTCTGGTAGGTGCTGATGATCTCGGGCATCTCTGCCACGCAGGTGGTGCAGCTGGTGGCCCAGAAGTTCACCAGCGTCACCTTGCCCTTGAGGTCGGCCGTGGTTTTCTGGCTGCCGTCCAGCAGCACAAATGTGGATTGCGGCGCCGCGGTCTGCCCTGCACCCGAATACACCCAGGCCCCGACGCCGATGACGGCGGCCGCCACAATGCCTGCGATCCAATGTTTGCTTGCCATAGAGTTTGATTGTGCACAAATCTTCAGCACCTTGCTGATCTGTGGGTTGGTGTGTCAAACCCGCTGAAAGTTCAGTTCTTACTGCTTGACCCACGGGTCAACCCTAGGCTTGTGTGACAGGTCGGGCCCGTGCCGCTGCCGATAATGGGCCATGAAGAAAACCGGACTCTGGGCTGCGACGCTACTGGTCAGCTGCGCGCTGCTGGTCGCCTGCAGCCCGGCGCTGAACTGGCGCACTACCCAGCTCAAGGATGCGCCGCTGCAAGCACTCTTGCCCTGCGATGTGCAGACAGCCACCCGGCCGATAGAGCTGGGGCTGGGTCAGGTACAACTGTCGGTCGTGGGCTGCGAGGCCCAGGGCGCGACCTATGCGGTGTCGCATTTCGCCGTGGCCGAGCCTGCACGTGCTGCCGAGGCACTGACGTTCTGGCAGCAGGCAGTGCTGGCGCAGCTGAAGTCGGCAGACGGTGCTGCCGCAAGGCTCGATGCCAGGGGCGATGGCCTGTGGGTGCCCAAGGGCACGTTGAATCTGCCGCAGTCCCTGCGCATGACCTTCGAGGGGCTCGGCCCCCGGGGGCAGAAAGTGGTGGGGCATGGTCTGTGGTTTGCTCGCCTGGAGGGCAGTGGCGCCAGGGTCTATCACGCAGTGATCTATGCCGACAGGCTCAGGTCTGCCGAGGCCGAGCTGTTTTTTTCGGGTCTGCAATTGCAATAAGTCCCATCCAGATCATGAGCTTTGTGCTTCATCCACCTCATTGCCCTTGTTGATGGCGGCAACAGGCCATAATTTGCTTTCAAGAACTGTGACTACATGACCACGCGCATTCTTTTGCTCACTCACGCTCCTCTGGCCGCTGCATTGCGCGAATGCGCCCTGCATGTGTTTGCCGATAGCGCTGACGACTTGCTGGCCCTGGACGTGCCTTCCGAAGAGGCGCCCGAGGCCACGCTGGAGCGCGCCCTGGCCATGCTGGTGGCGCATGGCGGTCTGGATGCACCGACCCTGGTGCTGACCGATCTGTTTGGCGCCACCCCATGCAATGTGGCCCAGCGTCTCACGGGCCTGTTGCAGGCCAGGCTGGTGGCGGGCGTGAACCTGCCCATGCTTTTGCGCTCCATAGGCTATCGGCATGAGCCGCTGGATGCCCTGGTTTCGCGGGCCATGGTGGGCGGCAGCCAGGGGGTGATGCAGGTAGCCGGCAGTTCCCGACAAAATCAAAGCGCACGACCTTCCAATGATCAAGACCAATATCACCATCAGCAATAAATTGGGCCTGCATGCCCGTGCATCGGCCAAGCTCACCAAGCTCGCCGGCAGCTTCCCCTGCGAGGTCTGGCTGACCAAGGGCGAGCGCCGCGTCAATGCCAAGAGCATCATGGGCGTGATGATGCTGGCGGCGGGCATAGGCTCCGAGCTGGAGCTGGAAACCGATGGCGTGCAGGAGCAGGAAGCCACGGATGCGCTGGTGGCCCTGATCAATGACAAGTTTGGCGAAGGCCAGTAAAGGCTGCCTCGCCTGTGCCGCGGCTTGACCGCGTGCAGGTGGCAGTTGGACGGTTAGCTCTTTTGATAGCAGGCAGGGTCTTGCTGTTAATGAAGTAGAGCGGTTTTGATGCTGTAGTGCAGCGATAGTTGGCGCTGACTGCTGCAAAAACAAGAGCAAGAAGCAAGCAAAAAGCAATCGCGAAATTCGCGAAAGGGCATTCGCCATGACATTTGCCATCCACGGCCTGGCCGTCTCACGGGGGGTTGCCATCGGGCGCGCGGTCGTTGTGGCCTCCAGTCGCATGGAGGTGGTGCACTACTTCATCCGGCCCGATCAGGTGGAGTCGGAGATCCAGCGTGCCCGCACGGCACGCAATGCGGTGATTGATGAGCTGCGCCGGCTTCAGGAGGAAATGCCCAAGGACGCGCCCGGCGAGCTTGATGCGCTGCTCGATGTGCATCTGATGCTGCTGCAGGACCAGGCGCTGGCCGAGGCCATCCGCAACTGGATCTCGGAGCGTCTGTATAACGCCGAATGGGCGCTGACCACGCAGCTGGAAATCGTCTCGCGCCAGTTCGACGAGATGGACGACGAGTACCTGCGCGAGCGCAAGGCCGATCTGGAGCAGGTAGTGGAGCGCATTCTGCGCCACATGAAGGGCGCGGCCAGTCCGCTTGCGCAGGTTGCTCCACCGTTGTCTCCGACGGGCGCTGCACCTGCAACCGATGGACAGCAGCTGCCTCTCGACGTCACCACGGAAACCCCGCTGGTGCTGGTGGCACAAGACCTGTCGCCAGCGGACATGCTGCAGTTCAAGAGCAAGGTCTTTGCGGGCTTCATCACGGCCGTGGGCGGCAAGACCAGCCACACGGCCATCGTCGCACGCAGCATGGACATTCCGGCCGTGGTTGGCGCGCGGGCCGCAAGCCAGCTGATTCGCCAGGATGACTGGGTCATCATCGACGGCAACGAGGGCGTGGTCATCGTGGACCCCACACCCATCATCCTGGCGGAGTACAGCTTTCGCCAGCGCCAGACCGAACTGGAGCGCGAGCGCCTGACCCGTCTGCGCTACACGCCGTCCCTCACCATGGATGGGCAGAAGGTGGAGTTGCTGGCCAATATCGAGCAGCCCAGCGACGGGGCGGCGGCCGTGCGGGCTGGCGCAGTCGGGGTGGGGCTGTTCCGTACCGAGTTTCTGTTCATGGGGCGCAGCGGCAATCTGCCCGGCGAGGAAGAGCAGTACCGTGCCTATCGCGAGGCCATAGACGGCATGCAAGGCATGCCGGTCACCATCCGCACGCTGGACGTGGGGGCCGACAAGCCGCTGGACAAGGCACAGCCCAAGGACTACTACCTCAACCCTGCGCTGGGCCTGCGCGCCATACGCTGGAGTCTGGCCGACCCCGTGATGTTCCGCACCCAGCTGCGCGCCGTTCTGCGCGCGGCAGCGCACGGGCAGATCAAGCTGCTGTTTCCCATGCTGGCCCATCGCAGCGAGATCGAGCAGACCCTGGCCCAGTTGCGCCAGGCGCAGCATGAGCTCGATGTGCGCGGCGTCGCCTACGGCCCGGTCAAGCTGGGCGCCATGATCGAGATTCCGGCGGCCGCCCTGACGGTGCGCAGCTTTCTCCAATATTTCGACTTTCTGTCCATAGGCACCAACGACCTGATCCAGTACACGCTGGCCATCGACCGGGCCGACGAAACCGTGGCCCATCTCTACGACCCCATGCATCCGGCCGTGTTGCGCCTGGTGGCGGAGGTCATCGCAGCGGCCAATGCCGCAGGCAAGGAAGTCAGCGTTTGCGGCGAAATGGCCGGTGATCTGAGCATGACCCGGCTGCTTTTGGGCCTGGGCCTGCGCAGCTTTTCCATGCACCCCGCGCAGATTCTGGCCGTCAAACAGGAAGTGCTGCGTGCGGACTCCAGCAAGCTGGCTCCCTGGGCCGCCGAGGTGCTGGGCAGCGAATGCCCGGCGCAGATGCTGGCGCCCTGAAGAGTTCAGGGAACGACCTCGAGGCCGGCAGAAAAGGGATGGATGAATTACGCACATTCGCAGGAAATCGCCCGTGCGCTCGAGCCGGTGCTGGAAGATGCAGCACTTGCGCAGCAACTGGCTGCGCAAGCCAGGCCGGCCGTGTGGCTGCAGACCACTGCGGTGGAGGACGAAGCGGAGATTGCGTCCGGCAGCACCAAACTTGGCGGCTGTCCCGACCTGCCAGCCGGTGTGGCCTGGCCCGAGCGAGGACGCTATCCGGACCATGAGCAGCGGGTGAAGCCCCATCGCGAAGACAGCCTTGCTCCCGACAGCCGTTGGCGATGGGCCAGGCCGGAGCAAGTCCAGCTATTTCGCAAAGAGGCCTTGCAGCACGTCGCAAGGCTTGAAAGCACTTTTCCGCTGAGCTTTGTGGCGCAGATCAACTTCGCCGAAGCTCGCTCCGCCGGGACTCTGGATGCGGATTTCCCCGAGTCTGGACTGCTGTCTGTCTTCTGCGACCTGATGGAGCAGCCCTGGGGTTTCGATCCTGCCGATGCCTGTGCGCTGAAGCTGATCTTCTCCGAGGGCGATGCCGAGTTCGAGCGGCGCCCGCAACCGCCGGCGCTGCTAGAGCTGCCCGATCACTGCCAGCTCGCTCCTATGGCCTGCGAACTGCATGCCTGCGTCACGGCCTTGCCCCTGGAGAGCGCTCAGTGGGGTTCGCAGGGCCTGGCGCTTGACGAAGAGCGGCGTGACCGCTTTGTCGAATGGTGGTTCGATGACGCACAAAACGCTGCCAGCAGCGGTGGAGAGAACAGCGGCTGCCATCGCATCGGCGGCTGGCCCACGCCTGTCCAGGGTGATATGCAGACCGAATGCGCGCTGGTGGCGGCGGGGCATTACTGCGGTGATGGCGATGCCTACGCGGACGAGGCCACGCTGGCTGTGCGCAATACCGCAACGCAGTGGCTTTTGCTGCTGCAGATCGGCAGCGATGAAAAAGGCGGCATGAGCTGGGGCGATGGAGGCCAGGTCTATCTGTGGATGCGCCGCGACGACCTGCGCGCACGTCGCTTCGACCGTGCGCGGCTGGTGCTGCAGTGTTGCTGAAACCCGCCTGCACCGTGGCTGCAGGTGCCAACGGTTGCGAAATGGCTGCGAAACAGGTGTTTGGAGATTTCTTTTTGTCTGAAGTGAGAATTAATTGATATTGATTCTCATTTGATGTTAATATTCGTCCAGCTTGCAGCGCAGGACTCTGGTGGGGTATCAAGTGCTGCATTGCTCAGTTTCATCGTGGGGCGACTCGTCGGGCCTGTTCAGCCTGCAGTCGTTTTTGCCAGCCAGCGGTTTGCCGGTTAGCCAGGCGTTTTTTCGATGCAAACAGTAATTTATTCAAAATTCATAGCTTTTAGCGCATGATATGCAACGATTCTGCTATGAATTGACTATGTAAGCTTTGCCAGAAAAGCGCATCAAGCTCCTTATTCAGGAGCTTTATTTTTTGGAAAATACTGGGGCGTGCAGCACTGCTCATTGCATCCGGGCATGAAAAAAGCAGCCACAGGGGCTGCTTTTGTGAGTGCTGTCTTCGGTGCTCAGACGCCGGCGGCATGTGCCTGCTGGTCGGCGTGGTAGCTCGAGCGCACCATTGCGCCGACGGCGGCGTGGGTGAAGCCCATCTTGTAGGCCTCTTGCTCGAACATCTTGAAGGTGTCGGGGTGCACATAACGGCGCACGGGCAGGTGGCTGTTGGTGGGCGCCAGATACTGGCCGATGGTCAGCATGTCGATGTTGTGGGCACGCATATCGCGCATCACCTGCAGGATTTCCTCGTCCGTCTCGCCCAGGCCCACCATGATGCCGCTCTTGGTCGGCACATCGGGGTGCAGTTCCTTGAACTTCTTGAGCAGGTTCAGGCTGAATTGATAGTCGGAGCCGGGGCGCGCTTCCTTGTACAGGCGCGGCGCGGTTTCCAGATTGTGGTTCATCACATCGGGGGGGGCCGACTTGAGGATTTCCAGCGCGCGGTCGTCACGGCCGCGGAAGTCGGGCACCAGGATCTCGATCTGCGTCTCGGGCGAGAGCTCGCGGATGTTCTTGATGCATTCCACGAAGTGGCCCGAGCCGCCGTCGCGCAGGTCGTCGCGGTCCACGCTGGTGATCACCACGTACTTCAGGCGCAGAGCGGCAATGGTGCGCGCCAGATTCAGCGGCTCGTTCACGTCCAGCGGATCGGGGCGGCCATGGCCCACGTCGCAGAAGGGGCAGCGGCGCGTGCACTTGTCGCCCATGATCATGAAGGTGGCTGTGCCCTTGCCGAAGCATTCGCCGATATTCGGGCAGCTGGCTTCCTCGCAGACCGTGTGCAGATTGTTCTTGCGCAGAATGTCCTTGATTTCGTAAAAGCGCGTGCTGGGGCTGCCGGCCTTGACGCGGATCCATTCGGGTTTCTTCAGGACTTCGGCCTGCTCCACCTTCACGGGGATGCGCGCCAGCTTGGCGGCAGCCTTCTGCTTGGCCAGCGGGTTGTAGTTTGCGGCGGACTGCGCTTCGCGCACGACTTCATTGGTGCTCATGATCTTGCCTTCAGGGAGAGAGACGCGCCTTCAACTGGCGGCCCAGCACGGATGCGGCCTCGTCCCAGGTTGTCTGTACGCCGATTGTAGAAAGGTCCACCGTCCTCAGCCCTGCGTATCCGCAAGGGTTGATTCGCAAATAAGGTTCCAAATCCATATCGACATTGAGTGCCACTCCGTGGTAGGTGCTGTGGCGGCTGACTTTGATGCCCAGGGCGGCAATCTTGCCCAGGCCCTCGAAATGAGGCTCGGGCGCCGGGCTGCCGGCTTCGCGGTGCTGCGGGCGCTGCTCCAGCATGGCATGGCTGCGCGGGTCGTCCAGGCGCACATAGATGCCGGGTGCGCCTGCCACGCGGTGGCCGGTGACGCCGAAATGATCCAGCGTGCGGATCACCGCGTCTTCCAGCCGGTACACGTATTCCTTGACGAAGTAGCCCATGCGCTGCAGATCCAGCAGCGGATAGGCCACCACCTGGCCGGGGCCGTGATAGGTCACCTGGCCGCCGCGATTGGTGGCGACCACGGGAATATCGCCGGGGTTCAGAACATTTTCGGTCTTGCCGGCCAGCCCCTGCGTGAAATGCGGTGAGTGCTCACAAATCCAGAGTTCGTCGCGCGTGCTCGCGTTGCGGGTGCGCGTGAACTCCTGCATCGCGACCACCGCCGCCTCATAGCCGGTGCGCCCCAGAAGGCGCAGGTCCATGGCTTCGGGCGGCTGCGATGCAGAAGCAATCGGGCTATTGCTCACAGCACGACCTTCACCAGGGGGTGAGAGGTCAGTGCGCGGTAGGTGTCGTCCAGCTGTTCGCGGCTGGTGGCCGTGATGGTGATGGTCACGCCCAGGTAGTTGCCGCCGGAGCTGGGGCGCAGCTCGACCGTGCTGGCGTCAAAGCTGGGGTCGAATTTTTCGGCGATCTTGGTGATCTCATGCACCAGATGCTCATTCTTGACACCCATGACCTTGATGGGGAACTGGCTCGGGTACTCGATCAGCGAATCCTTGCGCGGGTCTTCTTGCTGACCGTTCTCGTTGGCGGCAGATGTGTTGGGCGTGTCGCTCATGAGGAATCCTTGGCTGAAATGAAAAATTGCCGTTGGTGAAACAGCCTGTCAATGAGTAGCAAAGATTGTGCGCCACGCCGGGCAGCCCTGCGTGTGTGGGCCTAATCGATGGGTAATCGGCGCCTGCAAACCCTCAAAGCCCCTGGGTGCAGGCAGACAATTCAGGGCAATCAGGTTTTTCAATTGAGGCACACTCGCGCCGCACCAAAGCTGCGGGTGGCAAATGTTGTCACTCGGCGACAACCCTCAGGTCTTGTCAAAGACGTTTTGCGCATGACAGTATCAACCCCTATCTAATGACGGGGGTTTTTACTTATAATCAGAGGCTTTGTAAAAAAGTCTTGCCTGGTCAGCGGTGCGAAAGAAAACATGACAAACATGCCCGCTGATTTCCAGGATGAGGACGAAGTCGAAGACTTCAAGCCCCTGACTGCACAAGAAGCCTCAGCATGGCGTTCGCGCTTTCCGCAGGTTTCGGTCTGGCGCATCGTCATGGTTCAGACGCTGGTAGGCGTTATCGTGGCTTTGCTGTCGTGGTTGATCACGGGGCGTGCAGCCGCAGGCTGGTCGGCAGCGTATGGAGCGCTGGCGGTCGTGTTGCCCGCGGCGCTGTTTGCAAGAGGCGTGGTTCGTCAGCGGCCGGGAGGTGCCGGTGGCGCCATGGCAGGGATTTTCGGTTGGGAGCTGGTGAAGCTGGTGCTGTGCATCGCCATGTTGGCGGCTGCGCCCAAGCTGGTACCTGACCTGAGCTGGCTGGCGCTGCTGGTTGGCTTGATTGTTGTGATGAAAACGTATTGGGTTGCGCTTCTGGTGCGATCCAGTGTCCAAAAACCGATTGATATTTGAGAGAAGTTGACCGATGGCCGCAGAAGCGCACGCACCAACTGCAAGTGAATACATCGTTCACCACTTGCAACACCTCCAGAACATCAAGCAGAAGTCCATCATCGACTTCTCCGTGTTCAATCTGGATTCGATTGCCGTGAGTGTGACTCTGGGCGCTTTGTGCCTGTTCGTCCTCTGGCTGGCTGCCCGCAAGGCGACTTCCGGCGTTCCCGGTCGTTTCCAGGCTGCGGTGGAAATGCTGGTCGAGATGGTGGACAACCAGGCCAAGGCCAATATTCACAACGCTGAATCTCGCAAGTTCATCGCTCCTCTGGCACTGACCGTGTTCGTCTGGATCTTCGCGATGAACGCCATGGACATGCTGCCTGTGGATCTGCTGCCCGTGCTGTGGCAGACCGCCCAGGGCGACTCCCATGCCTACCTGCGTGTCGTGCCTACCGCCGACCTGTCCACCACTCTGGGTCTGTCGACCGGCGTGCTGGTGCTGTGCCTGATCTACTCGGTGAAGATCAAGGGCATGGGCGGCTGGGCTCACGAACTGGTGACCGCTCCGTTCGGTACCTCTAAGAATCCCGTGTTTGCTGTGATCCTGGGTGTTGTGAACCTGGCCATGCAAATCATTGAATACATTGCCAAGACGGTTTCGCACGGTATGCGACTGTTCGGCAATATGTACGCTGGTGAGTTGGTGTTCTGTCTGATCGCCTTGATGGGCGGTGCGGCTGCCATGTCGCTTTCCGGTGTGTTGCTCCCCGTGGGGCACATCATTGCAGGTTCGATCTGGGCGATCTTCCACATCCTGATCATTACCCTGCAAGCCTTCATTTTCATGATGCTGACGCTGATTTACCTCGGCCAGGCACATGAAGCTCACTGAAATCCTTTCTTTCACTCAACCTTTCTTTAATCCCTAGGAGTCATCATGGAAAACGTTCTCGGTCTCGTCGCTCTGGCTTGTGGTCTGATTGTTGGTCTGGGCGCTATCGGCGCTTCGATCGGTATCGCTCTGATGGGTGGCAAGTTCCTGGAATCCTCGGCACGTCAGCCTGAGCTGATCAACGAACTGCAAACCAAGATGTTCATCTTGGCTGGTCTGATCGACGCCGCCTTCCTGATCGGTGTGGCTATCGCTCTGCTGTTCGCCTTCGCCAACCCCTTCCAACTGGTTGCCTAAGCTCCGTTCAACGCCCTAAATAGAAAGGTGTTGCCGTGAGTATTAACGCGACCCTGT
>Ga0209370_1002608_pt1 | contig 12654 bp, 19 predicted proteins | sample AgamicAtPrz_FD_187164 | JGI IMG/M metagenome (GOLD analysis project Ga0209370, IMG submission 187164) | Agave microbial communities from Guanajuato, Mexico - At.P.rz (SPAdes) (version 2) | ecosystem: Host-associated > Plants > Phyllosphere > Phylloplane/Leaf | place: Guanajuato, Mexico... | reverse complement strand
GATTCATCCCATGGTGCAGCGAATCGCTGTACCGCCTCTTCATCGTGGGGCGCTGACAGGCACGGGCCTGCAGCGTTTTAGCTAGCCAGCGGCCCTCTCCTATTAGCCAAGCCTTTTTCCACGATCGAGCCAATCAGCGCTCCAGCAAACGCCGAACAGTCACGTTCAGCGCATCCAGCTCCCCCATCTTTTTGATTGCCCACATCCGGCGTTGACCGTGCCAGCCCATCAACGGGCCACGGTGGCAGCTCTCGCACAAGGCCACTGCCGTGCTGACGCTGCTCGATGTGGTGTGCCTCGCTGGGCCCGGGCTGGTCGCAGACACTGCAGGGCAGTTCCTTGACGGCAGCCAGGTGGGCGCGCTCTTTGTCATTCAGCCGATTGAGCATTGCCGCCCTCCTCGGGCTTTTCGCCGTACTGCAACTCCAGCGCCAGCTGCGCGTAATGGATCACCTTGCGCAAATCCTCGGCCCCGTTCTTGGCCTTGTGCCGGGTCGCGTACTTGATGATGTTTCCCTGAAAGAAGTCCAGGCCGTTGGCATGAATGAACTCGATGGGCTGGATCCGGCAGTCCTTGTAATGGCTGCCACCGGCCTGGGTGTCCAGAGCGCTTTTCACCACCATGCGCGCCCCCTGTCCTCTACCGCCACCAGGCTGCCGTAGTCGTCGACCACGCAGACAGTGCTGCTGCCCACCTGCACCCGGTTGCAGCAGCGGTTCTCCATCCAGTGCTCGATCAGGTAGCGGCCATCGCTCAGGCGCTCATAGGTCGGCCACACCAGCTGCGTGATGCGCGAGGTACTGGGCGGCTTGCGCTGGCCGGCCAGCGGTACGACCTTGCCAAAGAATGCGGGGCTCAGTGCCTGCGTCATTTGATCACCCGCACTTCCCGCCCCAGCAGAGCCTTCATTAGATGGCGTTTGATCTTGAATTCCGGGGTCTCCACGCCCTTCACGTCCTCGATCACCTCGGCGCCCTGCTCCAGGTACACAAAGTCGGCGACGTAGCGAATCGCAGGCCGGGCGCGCGCAGCGCCAGCAAACTTCACCGATGGAACCATCTCGAACACCACCTGCCGGCGCAGATCGCTGATGTGGCCGCCACGCTGCAGCATCTGCAGGTGTGACCATCGTCGGAGCTCGGCCAAGCTGTCGAACTTGGTGCCATCCCCCGCCACGATCTTCTTGTTTCGGTACTTTGAGCCCGACGCATTCGGAACCAGCTTCAACGCATAGCTTGTCAACTTCATTGCTTTGCTCATGCAGCCCCACCTTGCTGGTAAGCCATCACCGCAGCGGCCGTCTTGCGCTTCTCCTGGTTCAAACGAATCCGGTCCGCCCGGGCCAGGACCTGGGCGTGGGTGAAGCGGCCGGCCTTGCGGGCAAAGTGATCGCGCAGCTTGGCCAACTGCTGCAGAGCGGTGCGCTCTACTCCTGATGAAGCGATCTCCGGCGCAGGCAGCGCCAGCACAGCGCGTGGTGCAGGCAGCTGAAGCTGGTGGCGCACATCCTCGGTCAATGCCTCAAGCCCACCAGGCAACCGCCCCGCAGCCACGGCCTCCTGCAAAGCACGGGTACGCCCTTCCGGATCGTGCCCAAGGCTCACCTGCACCATAGGGTGCTGGCGCAGGGCGCGGGCCTCGCCCGTAATGCGGCCGTAGGCCTCCACGAAAGCCTGCCGGGCGCCGAACTTATCGCCAGCACGCAGCAGCGGCGCAGCTACGGCCCAGGCATCGGCAATCTCGTTCGTCCACACGATGGTGGCGCGGTCGTCCGAGCTGGACAGCGCCAGCGCATAGGCCTCCGCCGGCAGCAGCCGGCCCATGGCGTGGTCCACGTACTGCAGCACGGTGCCGGTGAGGATCTGGCCCTTGTGCTCGGCGCGGATACGGGCCAGCGCCATGCGCAGCAGCGACTTGTCGATGTGGGACAGGTCAGAGGCCAACAGCTTCAGCGAAGCCGGGCGGATCTGCTGCCCGGACAGCTCCATGGTCGCGCCCAGCTCTTCAATCAGCCAATCGGTGTCGAGTTCGTCAAGCATTGCCGCCCTCCCTGGTCTGGCGCATCAAGCGCTTGGCTTCCTCGATGGCATCGAAATTCGCGCTGCTCTTGTCCGCTGCCCGCGCAGCCGTCGCCGTCACGGCCTGGCCGCGCGCCCACTGGGTGCGGTAGCCCTCGGCCTGGTTGACCAGCATGCCCATGCCATGGGAGTTCTTCACCACAAAGGCCTCGCTCACGTTCGACACGTACCACGCAGCCACCAACGGCGCCTCCTCGTGCCCCAGGCGCTTGACCAGCGCTTTGACGTTGGCATTCACCGGGGCGTTGCGAACGGGCTTGACCCCGTAGCGCTGCTCAAACGCGAAGCTGTAGGCCGCCCAGGTTTCCCGGCAAGCCGCCTGCAGTCCGGTTTCCTCGGTGTTTTCAGCTTGCCCTGCCCCACCACGGCCCGGCTGCAAAGCAGGCGGGGATGGTTCATTGGCGGTTAAGTGACGGTTCAATTGATGATTTGGGGGCGGCATTTGCCGCCACATTGGTTTTTCGCTTGGTGGTGCGCTTGCTCTCTGCCGGCGCCTTGCTGGGATCGAAACGCTTGGGGCAGATGGTGTAGCTGGTGCTGGTGTTGTGGCGGTACTCGCGGAACACAGCGCCAGCCGCTTGCAGCCAGGCCAAGGCATCGCGCACAGCGCGCTCGGACAGGCAGGTACGTGCGGCAATGGTCCCGACTGCAGGCCAGCACACGCCATCGTCGTTAGCCTGGTCGGCCAAAGAAATGAGGACAGCCTTCTGACTCGGGCTCATACCCTGCAGAGGCCAGCAGGCCGCCATGATGATCGTGCTCATCGCTCAGACCTCGCGGCTTCGGGCTTGCCTGCGGCGTTCACGGCGCGCGCGGCCTGGCGCAGCTTGCGCAGCACCTCCTCGGCCTCGGCAATCTCGCGCTCGATCTGCGCCAACTCGTTGTCCGAGATCACACCATCCTGCATGGCATCAATCACCGCCGTGGTGACATGCGACGTCTCCAGCACCAGCTTGGACACCTTGGCCACCGGGCTCGGCGCGTCGGCCATGGGCCCCGTCACCAGCTCAAAGCGGCCGCCACACTCCTGGGCCACCACGGATGCGTAGTCATAGCAGTGGGGCCGGCCCTCTTCGCAGGCAATGCGGGCAATGATCAGCGCATCCACGGCGCCCAGTTTGTGAGAGGCCGCGCCGGACAGCTCTTTGCGCAGAACCTCGCCAGTCTTGCCAATACGTACGGCCACCACTTCGCGGCCGCCAGGATAGTTATCTACGCCACGGCGCAGGGCATCAAGTGTGCTCATGTCCGGATCTCCAGAAAAAGGACGTTGCGGGCTGGGCCGCCGAGAAAGACACTGCCTGCATGCAAACGACAACAGGTCAAGGGATAGGAAAAGGTGCCCGCCGCACGCTGGGCTATGCTGGAAGCTCCTACACAACCAGCGCTAGCGAGGGCAGACATGAAAGAACCAATAGAGCTGCAAGCGCAAATCGATGTGCTGAGGCAGGTCGTTTTCAGCTTGGCTGCACTGAACCCGACCAACGAACTGATCAAAGACGTGCGAATTCGGCTAGAGGTCTGGGAGGACATGCACATACCCTCCCAAGTCAGCGAGAACTACCTGGACCATGTCCGGGAGGAAAGCGGCCGGGCTCTGCAAACCCTGGAGGCTCTGAAGAATGCTCACCCGGCAGATATGGGCCCATCGCAGCCAAAGCGGTCATCTGCTCGCAAGAAGATTGCAGTGAAGAAGTCCTAGCAGCAGCCTCCCGATCCCGGGCACGACCCCGTTTCACCGATGCAAAGAGTTGCGAGGCACGCCATTCGCGCCGAGCTTTCATGCGCTTGACGGATTCAGGGATGGGGCCACCGAAGCGGTATCGCTCATTCATATGTGACCTCCTGGAAAAGGGTGCCAGCCACCTCCCGAGGGAGAATGGAAGCTCCTACACAACCATTCCCGCGAGGGGCGGACATGAACAACGACATCGAAGCGCTAACCGAAGCGCTCCAGCAAAATTTGCATATCGTGCAGATGCTCTCCAAGCGCATCGAACTCTTGGAGGAACAATTGGAGGAAAGCGCTGCGCAAAGAATGGCGCTCATGCTTTCGCTCCGCTCGACAATTCGCAACTCACCACAGAGCGGTCAAATCGCGGCAACGGCGGAGCGCCTGGCAGCACTGATGCAGGTGCAGCCTGGCGTCCTTCTTCATGGTGGGAAGAGCACTTTTCAAAAGATGAAGTTGCACCTGGACTGGATGACAGCCGCAAACCAGCAAGAGGGCTAACCGCCATCACATCAGGGCCATGCATCGCCCTGTGCATTGCCTCCACTACAGCAAAGCTCTGCACGGAGCGGCGATACGCGGCGCGTGCGCGCATGAGCTGCCGGCGTGATGCAATGCGCTTGATGGTGTCAGTCATTGCCCACCTCCTTGGTTGAGGTGGATGGCTGCGCCGCAGCCCAAAGCCAGCGATGACGATGGACAAATTAATGTTGTGATTCATGGAGAGCATGCAAATGGACTGGACAGCAATCGGTGGCATCGCAGGATCAATCTCCGCTGCCCGCGACATCGCAAAGGGAATGAGCGCGATGCGCGACACCGCGCTCATCAACGAGAAAACCGCAGCCCTGTTGGAGCAGTTGCTCAAGGCGCAGGAGGGACTCCTCGCTCACAACACCGCTCTTTTGCAGCTCCAATCGGATCTGGCCAAGTTGCAAAAGGAAAATCTGGAACTGAAGGCAACCATCGATGAGCGCGGCAAATACACGCTGGTCACGCTGGCTAGCGGTGCAGTTGCGTTGCGCAGCAATCTCTCCAGCAACCACGCAGGGGCCGCAGAGCCAGGAATCGATGAGGCGCCCCACTATGTCTGCCAGCCCTGCTTCTCCATTGGCAGGTCTGTTGTGCTCCAGCGCACTTGGGTCATGGGTACCGACAACGGACTCGCCTGTCCCGCCTGTAAAGCCCATGTCTTCGATAAGTGACATCACTCCACCTCCTTGGTTGAGGTGGATGGCTGCGCCAACTCTGGCCAGATGTTCTGCCAGTCTTCCGGGCGCAAGTCGCGCCGCGTCACCGCCCCCTTGGTGGTCGACTCAATCGCAACAGCCATCCTCTCGGGGATAGGCCGAACGCCTTTGGCCCACTGATTGATGGTTGGAGCCGTCACATTGAGACAGCGCGCTAGCGCGGCCTGGCTACCGGCAATTTCTGCAGCAGCGGCGACTGCTAATCCAGGAGTGGCATATGTCATCCCTCGATAATAAGGCATAGCCTAATCATCAACAATAGGCATTGCCTAGAGAACCCTGCAATCGGAATATTAGGCAATGCTTACAGGTGAAAAATTAGGCGGTGCCATCGAGGCAGCCATCAAACTCAAGGGCGTCACAAAGAAGGAAGTGGCGGCGCACTTTGGCGTCCAACCACCTTCTATTCAGGATTGGGTAAAGCGCGGCACGATTGGCAAGGAAAAGCTGCCCAAGCTCTGGTCGTACTTCTCTGATGTAGTGCCTGCGACTCATTGGGGTCTTGATGCAATTCCAGCAGCAGACCACACGGATTCGACCACACACAGTTTGGACACCTCGATCGTTCCGGCTTACCACGCACCCGATGCCGTACTGGTGCCCTTATTGAGTAACTGCGGAAGCATGGGCCCAGGATCTGAACTACTCGAGTCAGATGTCATCGTTGGCGACCTAGCGCTATCCCCGCATTGGATCAATCAGCAGATCAGACCTCAGAACCCACAAGAGCTGCGCTTCATCCACGCATACGGCGACAGCATGGCCCCAACATTCACAGATGGCGATGTCCTGCTCGTGGACACAGGGCTTAGTGCACGTGACCCCAGCTCACGTGAAGGCGTCTACGTTTTGCGGGCGAATGATCGAACTTTCATCAAGCGTGTCACCCCCACCTTTGACGGCAAGCTGCAGGTGACCAGCGACAACCCCAGCGCCAAGACTGTTCAGACTCTCAATGGCGATCACCAAGTGGATGTGGTGGGTCGGGTTGTTTGGGCCTGGAATGGGAAAAGGCTGTAATCGGTGCGACTGATTCAGATCTTCCCAAGAGGTGCGTCATGAGAAATAACTGTGCAGCATTGCTTTCGGTTATTTTCTGCTTCTGTGCCACACCCGCCCTGGGCCAGCAAACATGGCAGGCCGACCTCAGCAGCTACGTGGGCCCGGTCGCAAGAGTCGGGCTTCCTTCAGAAGGCGCCACGAGCCGCTTGGTTTTGATTGCATTTGAATACGCGACCCAGTGCAACCCGCTATTTACCTACGTAGAACTGCAAGGCCCAAGGTTCGGAGTAGCTGAAAAGCAGTCTTCATTGCCTCCATCAAGCATCGGCGGAGCCATCAATGACAAGCGCTACTCAGGCAACTCCGCAGCAATGACGCTTTATAGCAACGGGATTGAGGTCGGGTTTGCCATGCCTGATGAGATGGCGATGGCACTGACATCCGATCCAATCACCTCGATCTCATTCACAACACCCACTGGCAAAGAAATACCGCTTCCAACAGCTGGTCTAAGCAACGCCGCTGCAAAGGCACTAGACGCCTGCACGCAAAAGGTTTTTTTCTAGGACTACTGGTTCTCGCTGTTTCACGGAAGCAATGGGTGCAGGCAGACTTGCGGGCGCTGGCCTGCATTGACCATCATTCCGAAACGCGATGACCGGCCTGCTTGTACTGATCACAGACGGCAAATGACCCTGCGCCGCCATCCAGCTAGAAGCTCGAAAGCCGTCACTCATTGGCCTGCATGGCCTGAAAAGCCTCGATTTCCTGCAGTCCGATGTCTTGCGCTGACGCAACCTGGTCCATTTCAAAAACAGGTTCCCCATCGCACATGGACCTGCCCCGTGCGTAGGTTATACTGTTTGTTACAAATTACTTCCTAGATCTGATTAAACAACTGTGTGGTGCGTAACATAGAAAATGTGGCAGGTTTCATAGCTAGATTTAGAGCTGTTTTTTTATTTAGTACGCCTGCTGAAGGGCCAAGCTATAAGCCCCTTGGGCCATTTTTGTGGTGCCAATTTAGATCACAAGCGCCAGATATGGCCTGCGCGTTGGCGCGGTCCACATTACGTTAAGTGGTGCAAGCCCCCACATTCGAAAACTCTCAGCATTCAATTCAACCATGGCCTTTTGGACATCACACATGCGAATAGGTGCGGCCACCCTCGCCTTGTCATTTGCAGTATTTTCTTTGGCAAGTACTGCAAATAGCGCTGACCAGTCGATACCTGCAGCAGCAACAAGCTCAAGTTCGGCGAACTGCCAGTCAGTTCCACCGAAAGCCAAGCCACGTCCCGCACCAACACCAAGTGCCCAATCCGCGAATCCTACTAATGTGGTTCAAGTATGTGCCCCGGTTTTTTCACCCGCTTTAGTGCCAGCAGCAGTTCCTTCGGACACGTCGCCACCACTGCCGTCGAAGGCCGAACCGCCGTCGGATTTCAGTAAAAGTCCGACAAGTGCGGAAGCGGAGTCAGTGAACTCATTCAGATTCAAGATCAAGGACATTCTAGAAGCCGAGGTTAACTCCGGCAGTAGATGGCTGATTTGGTCCGTCGTTGCAATATTCGCAATATTCGCAGCTCTCATCGTGCTTGTTGCAAAGTCGCCTGCGGCGAAGTCAGTTGCTCCTTGGGTCGTTTGGCTCGTTGGAGTCGTTATCGTCGCCGCACTAATGCTTTTCGTTGTCCCGCGGTGGTCCTCAAACACAACAAGCCCAGTTGCACTTGACAAGCTAATTGAGCTCTACTCTAGTGGATCTCAAACCGTCGCCAACGAATCGATTTCCCGACTCGAATTTAAAGTCGATCAGCTTCATCGAGAGCTCCGCGAGAGAGATAGCCGTCTAGAAACTATCCCGGCACTACCCAGTAAGATTGAAGCTCAATCCTTTTCACCTGGGCTGATTCTCCATATATTCGTTTTCGGCATTCTGGCAGCTACGGTGGCTATTGTGGTGCTGCTTGCACAAGCGAAACATTGGGGTGTGCGTCGTTGGCCATTTGCCTTACGCAATACGACCGCCCCCTCTCCCACGACCGTACCTGCTCAGGAGAATTTGCCTCTGGACGCAATCTTCCGCCTAGAGGACGAACTATCGATGCTATCGATGAATGCCGATAAGGTATACCGTTCCTTAAAGGCCGACGAGAAGCCTAACATTCCCAGTCCGGCCGAATTTCTTCGGACCCTTAACACTGTGCGAAGAAAAATGGAAGGCGCGAAAAACACTGGAGAAGATTCGGAATACTTAGCTCCTTTGCAGGATTTCAATTTTAAGAAGCAAGTTAAATTCTTTGAATTTGATAAAATTAATGATGCGCTCCGTGAACTGGATGAAACGCTTATGAGTCGATATGAGTCCAGGGACAAAGACTGGCATCTGCATGCACTTGCTGCTCTCGCCCGAGCGCGACGCGAACTCATTGCAGTCTGCGAGCCAGTTTCTGAAGGCCCCGAACCCGACATCGGCGGCAGCACCAGTGCCGCCTAACTGTAGGCTAAAAACTGACAATAATGCTCCGCACTTTTTCCGCATAACCGCGGCGTGAGCTTCTGCTTTTAGTCGCAGCCTTTGGCAGCTCTTGGCCGGACTGCGACAGTCGCAGATCGACCCACAGCAGCCAACCGCTAACATTGAAATTCAGCGGGCGTCGAAGGTGCCAGCTGCAATGACCTGTTAGGCATTCCTCTTATGTTGCGCCTTGTTCGATGTGTCTGAAGACTTGGCTGCGAGATCCTCTGCCGCGTGAAGAATCTTTGCTGCCTCCTGAGCCGCAAGATTGCCGGCCCTCTCGCCAGATAGAAACTCTCGGAACTGAATAAGCATTTCCTCACGCAGGTAGCGAAGATATGGCTCTGTCCCGACACGCGGATTCTTGTCATATGCCGCAAAGATTTCGGCAGGTGCCGACTTTTGTACTAACTCGCGTTCATTGAATCCCGATAACGCTTCGGCGTGATCAATGCCAGAAATCGCCAAGAGCGATGCTTTGACAAGTCGAGCTGAAAGAAAGCTGTGATACGCCGCGTACAGCGCCCAAATTTGCTCGGACAGAAAAGGGCGGACTCGCTCCGTCTCGTTCTGCTTCTTCATGAAGTTCAAGTGGTCGGCATTCTTCAACAATTGCTCGAAGGTGGATTGCGTTCCTGGATGGGATGCGTTTTCCTCCAACCAATCTTCCGATAGTAATGAAACCATCATGGTCGCCGCAGATACCGTTTGCCAGCTAAGAACCGATTCCCAGACTTTGTTTACTGCGCTAATGCGATGTTCAAGAAGAGCACTCTCCACCTGCGCGTTTGCCGAAGTACCAGCAAGTGCGACATCTTTGATGCGTTGAGAGGCTCTATCTAAATCTGACTTGAGTTTCGTCAGTTCCCGCTCTGTGTCCAGTCGGATGCTTGCTGTCAGCCGCTCCTTTATCCAGGTTCGCCCGAGCCAGAGGGCTGCGGCAACCAGCGCAGCGGAGCCGACAGAAGATAGGACCAATTCAAGCATGGCGAGCCGGCTCCAGAATACCTAACTAGAGTTAGATGACATGCGAAAAGCGGTCATCGTTCTTAAAAAAAATAAATTTATCCATAAATATGAGAGTGAGCAATCGCAAGCAAAGTTTTTAGGCACACTTAAAAATTTCGAGATTGAGGCCTGTTGTTAGTCGCCCAAGTCCTGTGATGGAGTGACTGCTTTTGGCCGATAGCACCATTACGTTCAACGCTGCCGAAAGCAGTCGCTAGCTGTTTGGATTCCTGCACTGAGCGTCAGCTCTTGGGTGCTAGAACGATGACGTATTTTCGGCCAGAAGCAGTCACTTTCGCGGTCTGAAGGCAGAGAGGATACTCAACATCGAGTACATGAGTGCGTCGCCGGTCAGCAGGATATCGCTCGCTTTCTGATGCAGCGGTACAACTGGGAACAGCCACACTATTTCAATGCTGGGCTACCGCCAGCGTTGTGTGAGGAAAAACTTAACGCAGTTTCGGGGAGCTAGAATTCTCTCCTTGATCAACAGGATTTTTAAAGCCATGGCAAGCACTTACGAAGCTGCACGTTTTCTCGACTACTACCTAGACGATTCGGTGGAATCTGAATATGCAGTGATGCTGAGTGCTCCATGGGGAGCTGGGAAAACCCATTTTATTAAAAGCTATCTGGATGCTAGGGCTGCTGGACTATCGCCTAATGAACGACCTAGCTACCTGTACGCTAGCCTGTATGGTGTGGCTTCGGTGGGTGCGATCCATGACCAGTTTTTCGCGCAGGCACACCCTCACCTCAGTTCAAAAACCTCTCGGATTATCGGGTCTGCGCTTTCTGGTGCGATAGAGAAATTCGGCGGGATGAAAGGGACTGACCAGCTTGCAAGAGATATGCTGCTCAAGCTGGATGGAAAAATTCTCGTCATTGATGATCTCGAACGCTGTTCTATGAAAATCCCGGATATTTTGGGCTTCATCAACAGCTTCGTCGAGCATGAAAAGTTGAAGGTCATCATCCTTGCCAACGAAGAAGAGATCTCCGAAAAGGAAGGTTACGAGAGGCAGAAGGAAAAGCTTGTAGGCAAGACAATTCAGGTCAAGGCAGATCCCTCCGAGGTGTTGGATAAGCTCACAGCGAGGCTTAAAACACATTTGGTGCGTGAAGTCGTGACGCGTGAAAGAACTGCGTTGCTGGCTACGTTCAACGGGTCAACGCACCCTAACTACCGGAATCTACGCGCCATTCTGGAGGATTTTGAGCGTCTTGTGGAGGCTGTCGATGTTCGGTTGCGGGACAAGCCAGAAGCAATGAAGCAGCTACTTCTGTATATGATCGCGACCGGAGGCGAGTCGAGAAGCGGTGCTTTGGACAGGGAAGCACTCAGATTACTTCGCACCAGTCAACTCCCTACAAGCCTTCTGTCAAACAAAGAGATATCCCCTGCGGAAAAGCAATTTGATCAATTGAAGAGTAAATACCCAGAGGTAAAATGGTCTGACCCTATCGTCAGCCCAGAGCATATTTCAGAACTATTTTTCACAGGCAAAATTGACGTCGACAAAATTAATGAAAGCCTTGCCCGTCACCCTGAGATTGCTGGTCACGAGAATATCCCGGCATGGAGGCTTCTGTGGGACTGGACCAGATTACCGAAGAGCGAGTACCGGAAAGCAAAAATGGCGTTTCTGAGCCAGCTCAACGAACGCAGTATGGTTCATCCAGGTTTAATTTTGCACGCAGCAGGCATTGTAATTTCGCTACGCCAGTTTGGAGATCCGGTATTAGGAGAAGACTGTTCGGTGGAGCAGTATTTCTCTGATTATGTTTCATGCCTGTTGAACTTAAATACGCTTCAGACTGATACTAGTGCGTTTGGACTTCGTGGAACTGGTGCATTCGGCCTCGGTTACTCGTCATCTGATACCCCGGAATTCCAAGCCATCCTCAATATGATGAAAGTGGCCTTAGACGAAGTGCTCCGTCGTCAGATGCAAGCAGTCGCCAGAAGCTACGTTGAGCGACTGGCCGCTAGCACTGATAGCTACAGTTCGCTGTATGAGTATGGTCTCCAAGAAGGTAACTACGCCGCCACGCCTTTCCTTCAGTACATTAATGTGGAAGAGTTCTCGAAGCTGCTAATCATTGAATCCTGCTCAAATGATCAGCTTTTTGCGAGCCTGGTCAAGCGCTACGAACATGACTTTACGAGCCAGAGAGCATTGGCTGATGAGTATGACTGGACTAACAGCTTGAAGGCAGAACTGCTGAGGATCATTAACACCGAAACAGCTCCGTTTGCCCAGGTGCTGAAACTGCGAGTGGATTATTACTTAGGAAAAATTGGCGAAGGGATCGGTCGGCCTAGTGCCAAGCCCTAAGTCAAATAGGATTGCTTTTGGATTGAAGGTGCGAGAACTGGCTTGGACCGCATGCTCTGATCATGGAGCTTGACGATAAGCCAATCGAGCGAGCACAGGATCTGTTGTTCTTTTCGGCCATGACCGACCACGAGTTGTGACAACCTTTTTCCTGTCTGCTGTTTCCCCAATGTCTGCTGTTGGCCGAGCTCAGTCGGTCATGACCAGCAGCCTGGTCAGCCCAAACCGGCAAAGGCGGTCTGTTCGACTGTAATACGCATAGACCTCGGCGAGCATTCTGCACAGCGCCGCTTTGTCATCGATTGACGAGGCCAGAACGCAAAAGCGCCATTGCTATCTCTAGCCAATCCGAACAAGCTGCCTCAAAGCCCGCATCAGCGGGCTTTTTCGCATTGGCGGAATGCATCGTCATACTCAGATACCAGTCAAAAGCTAAAAATTAGGTAAAGCCTATTTATAAATTATTAGGCTATGCCTTATTATTCATCCGTCGCAGCAAAGCGATGGGTGCCAAGTGATCGAGCCAGCACCGCAGTTCATGCAGTCGCACGGCTGGGTAAACACAGGGCACCGCGGGCGGCAGCGGGATACAAAAGGTCGTCGGTCGCTCTAGTCAGTACTGCTCTGCCCCCGGATGGGATCGGCAACAGGAACATCGAAAGGCCACGCGAAATCCATCCGCTGGGTTCCATACGGCGGTGAGGCATTCCGGGAGGCCAAGAGCAA
>Ga0209370_1002607_pt1 | contig 12655 bp, 9 predicted proteins | sample AgamicAtPrz_FD_187164 | JGI IMG/M metagenome (GOLD analysis project Ga0209370, IMG submission 187164) | Agave microbial communities from Guanajuato, Mexico - At.P.rz (SPAdes) (version 2) | ecosystem: Host-associated > Plants > Phyllosphere > Phylloplane/Leaf | place: Guanajuato, Mexico... | reverse complement strand
GCGTGGATCACGGCCGCGTGTTCGAGCGCGACGGCTTCGACCGTCGCCATGAATTCCTGGTGCTCGCGCTGCGCGTTGTTGACGAGCGCGACCGTCGGCGCGGTGAGGCGCGCGAGGACTTCGGTTTCGCCCGGGTGGTTCATGCCGATCTCGATCACCGCGAGACGATGCGCGGCCGACAGGCGCAGCAGCGTCAGCGGCAGGCCGACATCGTTGTTCAGGTTGCCGGCCGTCGCGAGTCGCGCGTCGGCGCCGACCGCCGCCGCGAAGATCGACGCGATCATTTCCTTGACGGTCGTCTTGCCGTTGCTGCCCGTCACCGCGACGAGCGGCAGCGGGAATCGCATCCGCCAGCCGTGCGCGAGCGCGCCGAGCGCGGCACGGGTTTCGCCGCCTTCGACCATCGGCATCGCGACGCCCGCCGGCGCGTGCGCGACCAGCGCGGCGGCCGCTCCGCGCGCGGCGACGTCGCGGAGGAAGTCGTGCGCGTCGAAGCGCTCGCCCTTCAGCGCGACGAACAGGTCGCCCGGGCCGACCGTGCGGCTATCGGTCGACACGCGATCGAACGTGACGCCCGCGTCGCCGTGGACGGTGGCGCCGGGAATCAGGCGGGCAGCTTCGCCGAGACTGAGCATCGTCATTCGGCACCTCCCTTGCCGTGCGTCGCGCGCGCCGCGAGCGCGAGCCGCGCGTGATCCTGGTCGGAGAACGCGCGCTTCTTGCCCATGATTTCCTGCGTGGCCTCGTGGCCCTTGCCGGCCAGCACGACGACATCCTCACGTGCGGCGCCGCGCACGGCCTGCAGGATCGCGCTCGCGCGATCCTCGATACGGCGTGCGCGATCGGGCACGGTCATGCCCGCAACGACCTGGTCGATGATGTGCTGCGGATCTTCGCTGCGCGGGTTGTCGCTCGTGACGACGGTTTCGTCGGCGAGCCGCTCCGCGATCGCGCCCATCAGCGGACGCTTCGTCGCATCGCGATCGCCGCCGCAACCGAACATGCAGATTAGCCGGCCGCCGCGCGCCGCGGCGATCGGGCGCAGCGCATCGAGCGTCTTTTCGAGCGCGTCGGGCGTATGTGCGTAGTCGATCACGACGAGCGGTTCGTCGTTCTGCAGCCGGCCGCCGAGCCGCTGCATCCGTCCGTTGACCGACTCGAGCCGTCCGATCTCGGCGAGAGCCGCGTCGAACGGTACGTCGACCGCGAGCAGCGAGCCGAGTACGGCGAGCAGGTTGCTGACGTTGAACGTGCCGAGCGTACCGACCTCGACGTCCGCGTCGCCCCACGATGAACGCAGACGGAATGCGGTACCCGTCGCGGTGGCGCGCACGTCGAGCGCGACCAGCTCGCGATCGGCGTCGGGCGCCGGTGCGTCGCCGATCCCGTACGCGATCGTGCGCACGCGGCCGGCCAGCTTCTCGAGCAGGCGGCGGCCAGCCGCATCGTCGCGGTTGATCACCGCCGCGCGCAGGCCGCGCCACGCGAACAGTTTCGCCTTCGCGGCCTCGTACGCGTCGAACGTACCGTGATAGTCGAGATGGTCCTGCGTGAGGTTCGTAAACACCGCGATGTCGAACGCCGTCCCGTTCACGCGCCCCTGGTGCAGCGCGTGCGACGACACCTCCATCGCCACGGCCTGCGCGCCCGCGTCGCGCAATTGCGCGAGGCTGCGTTGAAGTTGCGGCGCGTCGGGCGTCGTGAAGCCGGTCGGCACGAGCTGCCCGGGCATCCCGGTGCCGAGCGTGCCGATCACCGCGCACGGCTGATGCAACGCCGTCAGCGCGGTGGCGATCCATTGGGTGCACGACGTCTTGCCGTTCGTGCCCGTGACGCCGATCGCGAGCAGGCTGTCGCTCGGATCGCCGTACCAGCCGCTGGCGATCTCGCCGGCGAGCTGGTCGAGCGCCGGCACCGCGAGCGCGACGGGTACGGCCGGCGCGGCCGGTACGTCGGTCAGCCCTTCCGGCTGATACAGCACGGCGGCCGCACCGCGTGCGACGGCGTCGGCCATGAAAGCGCGGTTATCTGCCCCGTCGACCGCATACGCGACGAACACGTCGCCAGCCTCGAGGCTGCGCGTGTCGGCATGCAGTTGCGCCGCGGGGGCCACATGCTGACGCAGCCACGCGAGCGCGGCTGCGATCTGCTGATGCGCCGGATGGGAACTGCGGGCGGCGCTCATCGAACGACTCCTGGTGAATTACGCGTCGTGCTGGATACGATCATATGCTTCGCGCCGCCACCCGTAGCCAGCTTTTGCGGGCCCTTTGCGGCAGGCGATTCCGGCGAATCGTCGGACACGACGAGCTGCTTGATCGGCATGTTCGGCGGGACGTTCAGCGCACGCATCGTGTCGCCGGCGATCGCCGAGAATACGGGGCCGGACACCTGGCCACCGAAGTGGCTGCCGGCGGTCGGTTCGTCGACCGACACCGCGACGACGATGCGCGGATTCGGCATCGGCGCCATCCCGACGAACGACGCGCGGTACTTGCGCGTGTAGCCGTGACCTTCGTGCTTGTAGGCGGTACCGCTCTTGCCGCCGACGCGGTAGCCCGGCACGGCCGCATCCGGCGACGTGCCGCCCGGCGCGACCACCGTCTCGAGCATCGCGCGGACTTCGCGCGCGGTGGTCGGGTTGAACACCTGCGTGCCCGCGACCGGCTGATTGGGGTCCGTCTTGAAAATGGTCACGGGCATCAGCTCGCCGTCGTGCGCGATCGCCGTGTACGCCCGTGCGAGCTGGAACAACGACACCGACAGCCCGTAGCCGTACGACATCGTCGCCTGCTCGATGCGGCGCCAGCTCTTCCACGGACGCAGGCGGCCGGCCACCGCGCCCGGGAACCCGACCTTCGGCGCCTGGCCGAGGCCGATGCTCGTATACATATTCCACATTTCCTCGGGCCGCATCGTCATCGCGATCTTCGTCGCGCCGATGTTGCTCGACTTCTGGATCACGCCGCCCACCGTCAGCGTGCCGAAACCCGCGTCGTCGGTGATCGGCGCGCCGTCGAGCACGAAATGCCCGTTGCCCGTCTCGACGAGCGTGTTCGGCGTCACGCGGTGCAGATCGAGCGCGAGCGACACCGTGAACGGCTTCATGATCGAGCCCGGCTCGAACACGTCGGTCATGATCCGGTTGCGCAACTGCTCGCCCGTCATGCGCGAGCGGTCGTTCGGGTTGTACGTCGGGTAGTTGACGAGCGCGAGCACTTCGCCGGTACGCACGTCGACGACCATCGCCGCACCGGCCTTCGCCTTGAACTTCTCGACGGCGGCCTTCAGGTTCGCGTACGCAATGTACTGGATCTTGCTGTCGATCGACAGGTCGACGTCGGTGCCGTTGTGCGGCGGAATCTGCTCGGCGACATCCTCGACGATGTGCCCCATCCGGTCCTTGATCACGCGACGCATGCCCGACGTGCCGGACAGCATCTTCTGGTCGCCCAGCTCGACACCTTCCTGCCCTTCGTCCTCGACGTTCGTGAAGCCGATCAGGTGAGCGGTGATCTCGCCTTCCGGGTAGAAGCGCTTGTATTCGTTGCGCTGATAGATGCCGGGAATGTCGAGCGCGGCGACCTTGTCCGCGACGTCGATCGGCACCTGGCGCTTCACGTAGACGAAACCCTTGTCTTGCGACAGCTTCACGCGCAGCTCCTTCGACGTCATGCCGAGGAGCTTGCCGAGCTGATTGACCTTGTCGGCGTCGAGATCGTCGGGCACCGCATCCGGAATCGCCCAGATCGCGCGCACCGGCAAGCTCGTCGCGAGCACGAGCCCGTTACGGTCGAGAATCTTCCCGCGCGTGGCCGGCAGCTCCAGCGTGCGCTGATAGCGGCTTTCGCCCTGCTTCTGATAGAACGCGTTGCCGGGCCCCTGGATCCAGAACGCCCGGGCGGCCAGCGCGACGAACGCCATGAACAGCAGGAACACGACGAGCTTCGAGCGCCACATCGGCAAATGCACGCCGAGCACGGGGCTCGACGAGAACTTCACGTTCTGGCGCTTCGGGGACGGCTTCATCGCGCGCCCCCCTTGCCCTTGCCGGCCGTGTCCGCCGACGCCGCGATCGGCGCGTCGATCGCCTTCGCGGCGCCCGGCGCCAGCGTCAGGTATTGCGTGCGGCCGGTCGAAATCGGCTGCATCTTCAGCGAATCGTTCGCGAGCTGCTCGATGCGCGACGTCTTCGACAGCGCGCTCTGCTGATATTGAAGCTGCGCGTAGTCCTGCTGGAGCTGACGCTCCTGCGACTGCGCGCGCTGCAGCTGGATGAAGATCTGGCGTTGCTGGTTCGTCGAGTTGACGACCGACAGCGCGCAACCCATCACGATGATCAGCAGGAAGATATTGAGACGGCTCATGGCGTGACGCGCTCCGCAATGCGCATCACGGCCGAGCGGGCGCGCGGATTCGCGGCGACTTCCGCTTCGCTCGGAAACTGGCGGCTGACGATCTTGAGCGGCGGGCTCGGGAGGTCGACGGCGCGGATCGGCAGGCGACGATCGACCGCAGGCGCACTCGCGTGCGCCTGCATGAATCGCTTGACGATCCGGTCCTCGAGTGAATGAAAGCTGATGACCACCAGCCGCCCCCCTTGCTCCAGCAACGACAGTGCCGCGTCTAGTACGACTTGCAGGTCCGCAAGCTCTTGATTGACGTGAATCCGTATAGCCTGAAAGGTGCGGGTTGCCGGATCCTTGCCCTTCTCACGGGTTTTGACGACGTGACCCACGATTTGGGCAAGCTCGCCCGTGGTGTCGAGAGGCCCAAGACGGTCGGACTCTGCCCGGCGAGCAACAAGCGCCTTTGCAATCTGAAAAGCAAACCGTTCTTCCCCATAATCCCGTATCACCTCCGTCAATTCCTTCACCGAAGCCCGCGCGAGCCATTCGGCCGCCGACTCGCCGCGCGTCGGATCCATTCGCATGTCCAGCGGACCATCGGCGCGGAAACTGAAGCCGCGCGCCGGATCGTCCACCTGCGGCGAGGACACGCCCAGGTCCAGCAACACCCCCGACACCTTCTCGACGCCGCGCGCCGCAAGCGCGTCGCGCATCGATGCAAAGCTGTCATGCACGATCGAGAAGCGCGCATCCTCGATGCCCTGCGCCGTCTCGATCGCCCTCGGATCCTTGTCGAACGCGATCAGCCGCCCGCCCGACGCCAGCCGCGCGAGCACCGCGCGGCTGTGGCCGCCGCGCCCGAACGTGCCGTCCACGTACGTGCCGTCCGGCCGCGTCACGAGCGACTCGACCGCCTCGTCCAGCAATACGGTCCGATGCTGCAATTCGTTTCCCATCGCGGGCGTCTCCGTCACCGCAATCAGAACGTGAAATTCTTCAGCGCGTCGGGCATGCCCTGCGCCATCGCTGCCTGCTCCTTCGCGTTGTAGGTCTGCGAATCCCACAGCTCGAAGTGACTACCCATTCCCAACAACATGACTTCCTTTTCCAGTCCGGCTGCCATGCGCAGCTCGGGCGATACGAGAATCCGGCCCGCGCTGTCGAGATCGACATCCATCGCATTGCCGAGAAAAATTCGCCGCCACCAGTGCGCGTCCATCGGCAGCGCGGCGATCTTGGCGCGGAACACTTCCCATTCGGGGCGCGGAAACAGCAACAGGCAGCCGTCCGGGTGCTTGGTCACAGTCACCCGTCCTTCTGCCTGTCCTTGCAGCGCTTCGCGATAGCGAGCCGGCACCGACATCCGCCCTTTCGCATCGAGCGTCAGCGCCGACGCCCCTTGGAACACTTTCCGCTCTCCCGTTCAGGGCACCGAAGCACCCGCTCAATGCTGAGAATTTAGCCGGAACAGCCTGCTAAATCACACAAAAATACACTTTCTCACACTGTCTCCCACTTTAGAGGAAGGGTGTGGCACGGTCAAGGGAGCGGCCCGCTTTTTTGACGAATTTTGTTAGTTAGAACAAGGACTTACGCGCACATGCTCATGCGGCCCCTCATACCAAAAACCGTTATAAATGAATGAGCTAGTGCAACTTGTGAAGGTGATACGTGAGAAAGACGGGCCAGACTGGCGTGCGGACGGGGCTTTCGGGGGCGGGAAAACGAGGAGTGAGCGGGAAGTATCGGGGGCGTCGAACCGGGGCGGCGTCCCACGCCGCCCCGGCGCAAATCTCAGAGGTAGTACGCAGTGCTCGTCATGACTTTCGACGCGGCGCGCATCAGCATCCGCGCGGGCAGCGGCAACTCGATCCCGCCGGCGTCGGTCGCGGCCTTGCCGTGCTTCACCTCGTCGATCCGCATCTGGTCGACGATCGCGCGCGACGCGGTGTCGGTCGCCGGCAGCTCGGACATGTGACCTTCGAGATGGCTCTCGACCTGCCGCTCCGTCTCGGCCATGAAGCCGAGGCTGACCTTGTCGCCGAGCGTGCCGGCCGCCACGCCGATCGCGAGCGCGCCGGCATACCACAGCGGGTTCAGCAGGCTCGGGCGCGAATCGAGTTCCTTCAGGCGGTGCGCGGTCCACGCGAGGTGATCCTCCTCCTCGCGCGCGGCTTCTTCGAACATCGCCTTCGCCGACGCGGTGCGCGCGGTGAGCTTCTGCGCCTGGTAAAGCGCCTGCGCACAGACCTCGCCGACGTGATTCACACGCATCAGCCCGGCCGCGTGCGTGCGCTCGGCGGGCGTCAGTTCGACGTCCGTCGTATCGGCCGGCACGGGCACCGGCCGGCTCATCCGGCTAATGCCGGTCAGCGATCGCAGGCCGCGATCGAATTCGCTGATCAGTTCATCCAACACCATCTGTTCTCCTGGCTGCAGGTGCCGCTGCGCGCGGCAAGGGCACGAGTGCGCTGCGTAACCGACTTGATTATTCAGCGGAAATTGCGGTTAACCCGTGATTTTAACCATTGTTGCATAAAGGAAACATGGCGGCGTTGAGCTGCAGCATTTCGCTTTGTGGCAAAAAACGGCTTTGCTACATTACGTGCGACTTCTTGCGAAGTTGATGGGGCCCGCCGACAGAACATAACTATCCGCCCCGCCAAAAAAATTCAGTGATTCTTGGAGATCCGTTAATGAAAAAGTCGCTTCTCGCGCTCGTCGCGCTGGGCGCGTTCGCTGGCGCTGCCCATGCGCAAAGCAGCGTGACGCTGTACGGCATCATCGATGAAGGCTTCATCTTCAACAACAACGCCAAGGGCGGCCACCTGTACGGCCTGGCGAGCGGCGTGATGCAAGGCAGCCGCTTCGGCCTGCGCGGCACCGAAGACCTCGGTGGCGGCCTGAAGGCGATCTTCACCCTCGAAAACGGTTTCGACGTGAACAGCGGCAGGCTCGGTCAAGGCGGCCTGATGTTCGGCCGTCAGGCTTACGTCGGCCTGTCGAGCCCGTACGGTACGGTCACGCTGGGTCGTCAGTACGACTCCGTCGTCGACTTCGTCGGCCCGCTCGAGGCAGGCGACCAGTGGGGCGGCTACATCGCTGCTCACCCGGGCGACCTCGACAACTTCAACAACGCGTACCGCGTGAACAACGCGGTCAAGTTCACGAGCGCAAACTACGGCGGCCTCACGTTCGGCGGCCTGTACAGCTTCGGCGGCCAGGCAGGCCAGTTCTCGAAGAACCAGGTCTGGTCGCTCGGCGCCGGCTACAACAACGGCCCGCTCGTCCTCGGCGTCGGTTACTTGAACGCACGTACGCCGAACCAGTTCGGCGGCATGTTCAACAACGGTTCCACGTCGTCGTCGGTCTCGTCGCCGGTCTACGGTGCGTACGCGAACAACGCGAACACGTACCAGGTCATCGGTGCAGGCGGCGCGTACACGTTCGGCGCGGCGACGATCGGTGCAACGTACTCGAACACGAAGTTCAAGGGCTTCTCGGCAGGCCCGTTCGTGAACCAGACCGCGACGTTCAACAACGGCGAAGTCAACTTCAAGTACCAGTTGACCCCGGCGTTGATCCTCGGCGCGGCGTACGACTACACGCAAGGCAGCAAGATCGACGGCAACTCGGCAGCCAAGTACCACCAGGGCTCGCTGGGCGTCGACTACTTCCTGTCGAAGCGCACCGACGTCTACGTGATCGGCGTGTACCAGCACGCATCGGGCAACGTGCTCGATTCGAACGGCAACGTCCTGAAGGCAACGGCAGCGATCAACGGCCTGGCCGGGTCGAGCACCAGCAACCAGGTCGCGGCACGCGTCGGTATCCGTCACAAGTTCTAATCAGCTTGCCTGACAAGCCGCAGCATATTGAAGGCGCCTTCGGGCGCCTTTTTCTATTCTGGTGAAGCGGGATGTCGGTGGGTGGCGGTAGACGCGCGTCGCGGCGTGCCGTCCCCGGCCTCCGGGCCGTCAGGTCGAAACGCGAGGCTTGCCGCCGCCTCGCGCACGAAACAAGGGCTTCCGGTTAACCACCCGCGGCCGCGAACAAAAAACCCGGCACAGGCCGGGCTTCGTTCAACCGTATCGTTGCGTGCGTTACGCGCGTCCGTCGCGCAGTTCGCGCCGCAGGATCTTGCCGACGTTCGTCTTCGGCAGCTCCGTGCGGAACTCGACGAGCTTCGGCCGCTTGTACCCGGTAAGCCGCTCCTTGCAGTAGGCAAGGATGTCCTTGTCGGTCAGCGCCGGATCCTTTTTGACGACGAACAGCTTCACGGCTTCGCCGGAATGCTCGTCCGGCACACCGACTGCCGCCACTTCGAACACGCCCGGATGCGACGCCACCACGTCCTCGACTTCGTTCGGATACACGTTGAAGCCGGACACGAGAATCATGTCCTTCTTGCGATCGACGATCTTCACGTAGCCGCGCGCATCCATCACGCCGACGTCGCCCGTCTTGAAGAAGCCGTCCGCGAACATGACCTTTGCGGTCTCGTCCGGCCGGTTCCAGTAGCCGGCCATCACCTGCGGCCCGCGGATGCAGATCTCGCCGGGCTCGCCGAGCGCGACGTCGTTGCCGGCATCGTCGCGGATCGCGACTTCGGTCGACGGCAGCGGCAAGCCGATCGTCCCGCTGTATTCGGTCGCCGTCACGGGGTTGCAGGTCGCCACCGGCGACGTTTCGGACAGCCCGTATCCTTCGATGATCGCGGTACCGGTCTTTTCATACCAGCGCTTCGCGACGCCTTCCTGGATCGCCATGCCGCCGCCGTTGGCGATCACGAGCTTCGACAGGTCGAGCTGACCGAATTCGGGATGGTTCAGCAGCGCGTTGTACAGCGTGTTGACGGCCGGAATTGTCGAGATCTGGTAGCCCTTCAGCTCCTTGATCATGCCGGCGATATCGCGCGGGTTCGGGATCAGGATGCCCATGCCGCCCGTGCGCATCGTCAGGAAACCGCAGACGGTCAGTGCGAACACGTGATACAGCGGCAGCGCGACAACCGTCACGAACTGTTTCACGTCCGGGTACTTGTCGTGAGCCGGCTGATGCCAGGCGCCGGCCTGCAGTACGTTCGACACGATGTTCCGGTGCAGCAGCGTCGCGCCCTTCGCCACGCCGGTCGTACCGCCCGTGTACTGCAGGAACGCGACGTCGTCGGGGCCGATTTTCTGCGGTTTGAAGCCCTGTCGCGCGCCCTCCGACAGCGCGGTCTTGAAGCGCGTGAACGAAGGCAGTTGCCACGCAGGCACCATCTTCTTCACGTTGCGCACGACGTAATTGACGAGCCAGCCCTTGATGCCCAGCAGGTCGCCCATCGACGCGACGACCACGTGCTTGACGGCCGTATTGGCGATGACGGCCTGCAGCGTCGACGCGAAATTCTCCAGGATGACGATCGCCTCCGCGCCGCTGTCTTTCAGCTGGTGCTCGAGCTCGCGCGGCGTATAGAGGGGATTGACGTTGACGACGGTGTAGCCGGCGCGCAGGACCGCAGCGATCGCCACCGGGTACTGCAGCACGTTCGGCATCATGATCGCGACGCGCGCGCCGCGAGCCAGGCCGCAGGACTGCAGCCACGCGCCGAACTCGCGCGACAGCTTGTCGAGTTCGCCGTACGTGATGCCCTTGCCCATGCAGACGAACGCGGTACGGTCGCGGTACTGCCGGAAGCTCTCGTCGAGCAGGTCCGGGACGGACGGATAAGGAGAGGCGTCAATTTCGGCTGAAACGCCGGGTGGGTACGATTTCAGCCAAATTTTGTCCATGCCGCGCGTCTCCTCACAGATTTTCGAATGGTCGTGCTAAAACACATCGTAACGGCTCCCCCGCCCCGAAACAACAGGGTTAGATGTCCACTTCGAACTTGCATATCACTTTCGTCTGATCATACGGTGATATTCGATCAAATTCGCTCAACTTCCACAAGACAATCGTAAAACGTCGCCGAATTGCCCAGGTCTGTCAGCGCCTGGCTCGTCACCTCGTTCGCGTTCCTGCCGTCCGGCGACAGTTTCTTCCACCAGATCGACAGCCCGACGACGAGCCCGACACGCGCGCGATCGGTCACTCGCGCGAGCGCCTGCATGGATCCGCGGTCGTTGAAGATGCGGACGACGTCGCCGTCTGCGATGCCGCGCGCGCTGGCGTCGGACGGGTGCATATCGAGGTGCGGCTCGCCTTCCGTCGAACGCAGGCTGTCGACGTTCACGAACGTGCTGTTCAGGAAGTGGCGGGCCGGCGGCGAAATCATCGCCAGCGGATAGCGTTCGGCAAGCTCGGGCGCGGCTTCGGCCGACTCAAACGGCGGCAGGTAGTCGGGGACGGGGTCCATGCCCATCTGCTCAAGCCGCGGGCTGTAGAACTCGCACTTGCCCGAGGGTGTGCGGAAACCGCCGTTCGCGAATGGCGCTTCCGGCAGCTTGAGCTTCAGCCAGCCGGCCCGCTTCAGCGTGTCCCAGTCGCTGTCGAGCGCCGGATCGTCCCAGCGAAGCGCCGCGCGCGCGACCTCTTCGTCGCTGTGATAGAGCGCGGGCTCGTCGAGTCCCATGCTGCGCGCGATCCCGCGAAAGATCTCCGTGTTCGGCCGCGCGTCTCCCACCGGCGGAATCGCCGGCAGGTTCGCCATCACGTAGGTATGGCCGTAGGACTTATGGACATCCAGATGTTCGAGCTGCGTGGTCGCCGGCAAGACAATGTCGGCGAAATCGGCCGTATCTGTCTTGAAGTGCTCAAGAACGACCGTGAACAAATCGTCACGTGCGAAGCCCGCCGCAACCTTCGACGAGTCCGGCGCGACCGCCACCGGGTTCGAGTTGTACACGATCACCGCTTCGACTTTCGGCCCGAACGTCGCGTCGCCCGGGTGCAGCAGCGCATCGCCGATCGCATTCATGTTGATGATGCGAGGCAGCTTGTGCGGCCAACCCGGCATCAGATCCGGACGCAGCAGCGCCGTCTGATTGATGGGCGCCGATTCCGACGACGAGAGCAGCAAGCCACCCGCCCGATCGCGCCACGCCCCCGTCAGCGCCGGGAGGCTTGCGATCGCGCGCACGGCATTGCCGCCGCCGCGAACGCGCTGCATGCCGTAGTTGAGGCGGATCGACGCCTTGCGGGTGGCGCCGTAGCGACGCGCAAGATCGACCAGCTCCGACGCGTCGATGCCGCAGATCTGCGCGACGCGTTCCGGCGGATAGGACAGGGCGCGCGCCTTGAGCGCGTCAAAGCCGAGCGTATGGTCGGCGATGTAATCGTGATCAAGCAGGTTTTCGGTAATCAGCACGTACATCATGCCGAGCGCAAATGCGCCATCGGTACCGGGCTTCAGTGCGATGTGCTGATGGCATTTCTCCGCGGTCAGCGAACGATACGGGTCGATCGCGACAAGACGCGCCCCTCGGCGCTTCGCTTCCTGCGCGCGGGTCCAGAAGTGCAGGCTCGATGCAATCGGATTCGCGCCCCATATCAGAATCAGCTCGCTTTCCTCGAAGTGCTCGACGTGCATGCCGACACTACCGCCATACGTGTATCGCAGCCCCGCCGCGCCGGCCGCCGCGCAGATCGTGCGCTCGAGCCGCGATGCGCCGAGCTTGTGGAAGAAGCGCTGGGCGATGCCCTCGCCTTGCACGAGCCCCATCGTTCCCGCATAGCTGTACGGCACGATCGCTTCCGGCTCGCGCGCAGCGATTTCGCCGAGACGGCGCCCGATCTCGTCGAATGCCTCGGCCCAGCTGATCGGTACGAAGCGCCCTTCCCCCTTCGCGCCGACGCGCTTGAGCGGGACCGTGAGGCGGTCGGGATGATGAACGCGATCCGCGTATCGACTGACTTTCGTACACAACACGCCCTGCGTCGGCGGATGGTCGGGGTCGCCCGTGACCTTGATTGCCTTGCCGTTCTCGACGGTCACCCGCATTGCGCACGTGTCCGGACAATCATGCGGGCAAACAGCCCGGGCTACCTGGGTGGCGGCGTTCATCGTTTTGAATGCAGAGATGGGGATTCGCAAATTTTACGTGGGCGCGCCGAATAAAGCGTTCATTTCGCAGCGATTTTGGATGACCTGACCGAAGAGGAGGCGGGGCCGCGGGCTGGAGGAAGCGGAAACTGCGTTTTTGGCGGCTGAAATGCAAAAACCCCCGCCTTTCGGGCGGGGGTTCTTGGCTTAGGGAGCCTGACGATTACCTACTTTCACACGGGAATCCGCACTATCATCGGCGTAGAGTCGTTTCACGGTCCTGTTCGGGATGGGAAGGGGTGGGACCGACTCGCTATGGTCATCAGGCAAAGGGGGT
>Ga0209370_1002606_pt1 | contig 12659 bp, 14 predicted proteins | sample AgamicAtPrz_FD_187164 | JGI IMG/M metagenome (GOLD analysis project Ga0209370, IMG submission 187164) | Agave microbial communities from Guanajuato, Mexico - At.P.rz (SPAdes) (version 2) | ecosystem: Host-associated > Plants > Phyllosphere > Phylloplane/Leaf | place: Guanajuato, Mexico... | reverse complement strand
CAGCGCGGTGCTGACCGTGGGCGATCTGTTTGCCCACCGCAGCGGCCTGCCCGACCATGCGGGCGACAAGCTCGAGGAGCTGGGCAACGGCCAGCAGGTGGTGCTGGAACGGCTGCGCCTGCTGCCCGTCAAGCCGCTGCGCAGCGAATACGCCTACACCAATGCCGGGCTGACCGCCGCCGCCGTGGGCGTCGCAGGCGCTGCCAATACCGACTGGGCGAGTCTGTCGCGCCAGACCCTGTATGCGCCTCTGGGCATGACGCGAACCACATCGGTCTATGCCGAATTCATGCAGCAGGCCAACCGTGCCAGCCCCCATGTACGCGCCGATGACGGCAGCTGGCAGCGCGGCACGCCGCGCAATGCCGACCCCCAGTCCCCGGCCGGCGGCGCCAGCTCCAGCGTCAACGACATGGCGCGCTGGCTGTCTCTGCTGCTGGCGCAGGGGCGCTGGCAGGGACAGCAACTGGTCGCCCCTGCAGCCCTGCAAGCCGCCTGGCAGGCCCAGGCGCCGGGAGGGCACTACGGCTTCGGCTTCAATGTCGCAGCGACCGATGGCGGGCTGAAGTTCCTCAGCCATTCGGGCGCCTTCATGCTGGGTGCGGCCACCTGCTTCATGCTCATCCCCTCGCTGGACGCCGCCGTCATCGTGCTCACCAACGGCATTCCCATAGGCGTTCCCGAAACCCTGTGCCGCCAGTTCGTGGACCTGATGGAAACCGGCCGCCTCACGCAGGACTGGTGGTCGCTGTACAGCGAAAAGATCGCTCCGCTGATGGCGCCCACGGGCTCCCTGCTGGGCCAGCAGCCCCCGTCTACGCCCCAGCCTCCGGGCGCGCTGCAGCGCTATGCGGGAAGCTATGACAACGCCTACCATGGCCCGGTGCAGGTCAGCCTCGTCGACAACCGGCTGCAGCTGAGCATAGGCCCGCAAGCCCAGACCTATGTGCTGCGGCACTGGAGTGGCAGCCAGTTCTGCTTCGTTCCTGGCAACGAAAGCGCAGCTCCGCACAGCATTTCGCTGGCGGTCTTCGAGGCAGGTGACACAGCGCCGGCCCAAAGCCTCTGGCTGGAGTTCTATGACGACGACGGATTAGGCCAGTTCAGCAGGCGAATCTGACATGCGCTGCGGCTGCAGGCCGCAGCGCCACAGCCCTCAGCGCCGGTACTGCGGCGGCGGGGCATATCTGCCGTCGGCGGGAAAAGCCGCAGGCTCGGCCGCGCCGCGGCGCTCTGGCGCAGGCCGAGCGGCATCGCGCCCCTGCAGGCGGACTTCGAACAGTGCCGCCCCGATCACGCCCACGTTGCGCGCGTCGCCAGCCGGGGTATTGCCAGCATAGGCGCGCTCCTTGCCGGCAAAACGAAAGGCCGCCACTTCACGCTGGCTCTTGCGAAAACCCTCGATGCGCAGGGTCTCGCCGGGGCGCAGCAGATAGCCGGCATTGCGCACGCTGCCGGCCTGGCCGGTGAGCACATCCAGGCCGTCCACCGTGACCACGACCTCATAGTGGCGCTGGCTGCGGTTGCTGTAGACCAGCTCGTAGCGCTCGCCATGACGGCCGGCCAGCTGATAGTCCCGAGCTCCGCGCATGGTGTAGATGGGCTGCGGCCGGCCCTGCCCGTCCTGCACCACCCACTCCACATCGCCGTCGGCCAGTTGCACGCTGAGCTGTTGATCAATGCTGCGCCCAAGGGCGCGGCGGATGCTGGCCTCATCGGAGTAGCGCAGCTGTGCCACGGTGCGCGGGCGTTCGGGATCCAGGCGCGCGGCTTCCACGGTCCGGGTGACCGACTCTCGCCCTTCCCCCCATTGCGTGCCCAGTGTGGACTCGACCCTGGGCGTGCGCGGCGCTGCCGATGCGCTCTCAGCGACCTGCAAGGCATCCTGCGCCGAAGGCGGTGCACCGCACGCGGCCAGCCCCGCGATCAGCAGCAATCCGCCCAGCAGCCGCCAGCCGCGTTGCTGCCAGGAACTCATGACCTGATTCATCTTCACGCTCCCTTGTTGTGATTGGCTATTAAATGCTGCGCTGCCACGCAGCCCGCCGAGTGTCACAGCAAATCCGAACATTCCCGCACCATGAAACATCTGGAGATGATTTGCCCCGAAACGGGGGGCATGCCGACCTGCCCGTAAATGAAAAAAGCCGTGGACGGGCCACGGCTGATGGGCAAGCACCTGCGGATTTACTTCAGGCGCATTTCGGCAGCCCTGGCATGGCCCTGCAGGCCTTCGCCATAGGCCAGCACGGCGGCGGTCTTGCCCAGGATCTGGGCACCGGCCTCGCTAACTTCGATGATGGAGCTGCGCTTCTGGAAGTCGTACACCCCCAGCGGCGAGGAAAAGCGCGCCGTGCCGCTGGTGGGCAACACGTGATTCGGGCCGGCGCAGTAGTCGCCCAGGCTCTCGGAGGTGTAGGCGCCCAGGAAGATGGCGCCGGCGTGCCTGAGCAGAGGCTCCCAGCGGTGCGGGTCGCGGCTGGAGACTTCCAGGTGCTCGGGCGCGATGCGATTGCTGATCGCGCAAGCCTCTTCCATGTCCTTGGTCAGAATCAGTGCACCGCGATCGCTCAGGCTCTTGGCGATGATGGCCTTGCGCGGCATCTCGGGCAGCAGGCGGTCGATCGCGGCCTGGACGGCATCGATATAGGCCGCATCGGGACACAGCAGGATGGACTGTGCCAGCTCGTCATGCTCGGCCTGGCTGAACAGATCCATGGCCACCCAGTCGGGTGGTGTCGTGCCGTCGGCCAGCACCAGGATTTCAGAAGGACCGGCAATCATGTCGATGCCCACGATGCCGAACACGCGCTTCTTGGCGCTGGCCACATAGGCATTGCCGGGGCCGGTGATCTTGTCCACCTTGGGCACGGTGGCCGTGCCGTAGGCCAGGGCAGCCACGGCCTGGGCGCCACCGATGGTGAAGGCGCGGTGCACGCCAGCCACATAGGCAGCAGCCAGCACCAGCGGGTTCTTCTGACCCTGGGGCGTGGGCACGACCATGATGATGTCCTGCACACCGGCTACATGGGCGGGAATGGCGTTCATCAGCACGCTGGACGGATAGGCGGCCTTGCCGCCCGGCACGTAGATGCCCACGCGGTCCAGCGGCGTGACCTTCTGGCCCAGCAGCGTGCCGTCTTCGTCGCGGTAGCTCCAGCTCTCACCATTGGCCTTTTTCTGCGCCTCGTGATAGCTGCGCACGCGGCGCGCCGCCGACTCCAGCGCTTCGCGCTCGGCTGCCGGCAAGCTCTCGAAGGCGGCTTTCAGCTCCTGCTTGGTCAGCTCCAGCGCAGCCATGGAATCGGCCTGCAGCCCGTCAAAGCGTGCCGTGTATTCCAGCACGGCGGCGTCGCCGCGGGCCTGGACATCGGCCAGGATGTCGGCGACTCGCTGCTCGATGGCTGCATCCGTGTCCGCCGACCAATGCAGACGCTGCGCGAAATCATGCTCGAACTGGGCATCAGCGGTTGACAGACGGGCAGGGGCAGCTACGAATTCCATAGTATTCACCAGTGGGGAAAATCAGTTGTTCTTGGCGGCAACGGCCTGCGCAAACGCATCGATGATGTGGCGCAGCGGAGCCTGTTTGAGCTTGAGCGAAGCCTGGTTGACGACCAGACGCGAGCTGATGTCCATGATGGGCTCGACCTCGACCAGATCATTGGCCTTGAGCGTGTTGCCGGTGGACACCAGGTCGACGATCGCATCGGCCATGCCGGTCAACGGAGCCAGCTCCATGGAGCCATAGAGCTTGACCATGTCCACGTGCACGCCCTTCTTGGCAAAGAAGTTGCGGGCGATCTCGGGGTACTTGGTGGCGATGCGCAGACGCGCGCCCTGCTTGACGGCCAGCTGGTAGTCGAAGCCGTTGCGCACGGCCACGCTGACGCGGCACTTGGCAATCTGCAGGTCCAGCGGCTGGTACAGGCCCTGGCCGCCATGCTCGATCAGCGAATCCAGGCCCGAGACACCCAGATCCGCGCCGCCGTATTGCACATAGACAGGCACGTCCGAAGCACGCACCAGCACCACGCGCACATCGGAGCGGTTGGTGTCGAAAATCAGCTTGCGCGACTTTTCCACATCCTCGGTCACCTCGATGCCGGCAGCGGCCAGCAGGGGCACGGTTTCTTCAAAAATGCGGCCCTTGGACAGGGCGATGGTCACAGGCGTTGCGGTGCTCATGCGGAAATTCTCTCGATATCGGCGCCCAGGGCGCGCAGCTTGTCTTCCATGCGGTCGTAGCCACGATCCAGGTGGTAGATGCGATCGACGATGGTCTCGCCCTCGGCCACCAGACCGGCAATCACCAGGCTGGCCGAAGCGCGCAGGTCGGTCGCCATCACGGTGGCGCCGGACAGGCGCTTGCCGCCTTCGATGGTCGCCACGCGGCCATCGGTGGTGATGCGCGCGCCCAGGCGCACCATCTCGTTGACATGCATGAAGCGGTTCTCGAAGATGGTCTCGGTCACCATGCTGGTGCCTTCGGCCACCAGATTCAGCGCCATGAACTGGGCCTGCATATCGGTGGGAAAGCCCGGATATTCGGTGGTGCGAAAGCCCTGAGCCTTGAGCTTGCCGGAGGACGCCACCTTCAGGCCGCCATCCACGCAGTCCACGCTCACGCCCGCATCCTTGAGCTTGTCGATCACGGCGCCCAGATGATCGGCGCGTGCGTGGTGCAGCCAGGCTTCGCCGCCGGTGGCCGCCACGGCGCAGAGGAAGGTGCCGGCCTCGATACGGTCGGCCACCACCTGGTGCTCGCAGCCATGCAGCTTGTCCACGCCCTGAATCACGATATGGCTGGTGCCGTGGCCGGTGATCCGCGCCCCCATCTTGATCAGCATCTCGGCCAGATCGGTGATTTCGGGCTCCATGGCAGCATTTTCCAGAACCGTCTCGCCTTCGGCCAGCGTGGCGGCCATCAGGAAGTTCTCGGTACCGGTCACGGTCACCATGTCGGTGGTGATGCGTGCGCCCTTCAGACGCTTGCGGCCCTCGGGCAGGCTGGCCTGCATATAGCCGTTTTCCACGGTGATGATGGCACCCATGGCCTGCAGGCCCTTGATGTGCTGATCCACAGGGCGCGAGCCGATCGCGCACCCGCCGGGCAGCGACACCTTGGCATGGCCAAAGCGGGCCAGCAGCGGGCCCAGGGCCAGTACCGAGGCGCGCATGGTCTTGACCAGCTCGTAAGGCGCTTCAGGCGTCAGGCTGTCGGGAGCCACAAAGCTCATGCCGCCGCGTTCGCCATGGGTCTCGGTCTGCACGCCCATATTGGCCAGCAGCTTGCGCATGGTGGCCACATCATGCAGACGCGGCACATTGTGCAGATGCACGGGCTCGGCGGTGAGCAGTGCGGCACACATTTCAGGCAGAGCGGCGTTTTTGGCGCCGGAAATGATTACTTCGCCCTTGAGGGGACGACCACCGTGGATCTTGAGTTTGTCCATGGCTTCAAGCCTTGAATGTTTATAGGTAAAAAATGCACTCAGCGCTTGTGTATCAAGCGCTGACAGCTATCAATCTTGCTTTGCAAGCTGCCTCAGGCCTGGGCAGCCGTCCATTCTGCCGGGGTATAGGTCTTCATGGACAGAGCATGGACTTCATCGGTGGCCATGCGATTGCCCAGCGTGGCATAGACCAGGCGCTGACGACCCAGCAGACGCTGGCCTTCGAACTGCGCAGACACGATGGTGGCAAACCAATGCCGGCCATCGCCTTCCAGCGCAATATGCTCGCAGGGCAGGCCGGCGGCGATCAGGTCTTTGAGTTGGTCTGCAGTCATGGGGAACCTTTATGCGCAAAAGCTGGCGAAACCGGTCATTGTCTCGCAAGCAGCCCTGCGTCAATTCTAAAAATCAGTTACGAATCTTGTAGCCGATGCGCAGCAGGTGCACGGCCAGCGCGCTCACGGCCAGCCAGGCAGCGCCCACGATGGCAAAGCTGAGCCACGGCGAGACATCGCTCTGGCCGAAGAAGCCATAGCGGAAGCCGTCGATCATGTAGAAGAACGGGTTGACATGGCTGACCGCCTGCCAGAAGCCGGGCAGCGAGTGCACGGAATAGAACACGCCGGACAGAAAGGTCAGAGGCATGATCAAAAAGTTCTGGAAAGCTGCCATCTGGTCGAACTTCTCGGCCCAGAGACCGGCGATCAGGCCCAGCGTGCCCATCAGGGCACAGCCCAGAAAGCCGAACACCAGAATCCACAGCGGCGCGGCAAAATCGGGCACGGCAAAGAACAAGGTGACCACAAACACGCCCAGACCGACCAGCAGGCCGCGCAGAATGGCCGCTCCCACATAGGCGCTGAACCAGGCCCAGTGCGACAGCGGCGTGAGCAGCACGAACACCAGCGAGCCCATGATCTTGCTCTGCACCAGGCTGGACGAGCTGTTGGCAAAAGCGTTCTGCAGCATGCTCATCATCACCAGGCCGGGAATCAGAAACGCGGTGTAGGGGATGCGATCGTAGACCATGACCCGGCCTTCGAGCACATGACCGAAAACCAGCAGATACAGCACGGCCGTGAGCACCGGTGCGGCCACGGTCTGAAAGCTCACCTTCCAGAAGCGCAGCACTTCCTTTTTGAGCAGGGTCTGCCAGCCGTTCATTGGACACCTCCTGCAGGAGCCTGTGTCCTGGAGCCTTCATTCATGATGTGGATGAACACATCTTCCAGATCCGCGCGGCGGATTTCCACATCCTCGGGGGTCACACCCGCCTCGCGCAAAGCGGCCAGCAGCTGCTCCACATCGACTGCATGGGCGGCGGGAATCTGCACGATTCGACCGGTTACACGCGCTCTGTCTGCCACGGCCTTGGGCAGGGCGCTATCGGTCTTGAACTGCAACACATTGCTGGAAGCCGACTTGAGCAGCTCGCTCATGGGCGAGAGCTTGATGATCTCGCCGCGCTTGAGCATGGCCACGCGGCTGCACAACGCCTCGGCTTCTTCGAGATAGTGAGTGGTCAGCAGAACCGTGTGGCCCTGCTTGTTGAGCTTGGCAATGAAATGCCACAGCGTCTGGCGCAGCTCCACGTCCACACCGGCCGTGGGCTCGTCCAGCACGATGATGGGCGGCTTGTGCACCAGGGCCTGAGCCACCAGCACGCGGCGCTTCATGCCGCCCGAGAGCTGGCGCATATTGTTGTGGGCCTTGTCCGTCAGGCCCAGGCTGTCGAGCAGCTCGTCGATCCAGTCGTCGTTGTTCTTGACGCCGAAATATCCGGACTGGAACTTCAAGGCCTCGCGCACATTGAAGAAGGGGTCGAACACCAGCTCCTGCGGCACGATGCCCAGCTTGCGGCGTGCATCGGCGTAGTTCGCCTGCACATCGCTGCCCTGCACCAGTACGCGCCCGCCCGTGGCTTGCGCCAGTCCGGCGAGGATGCTGATCATCGTGGTCTTGCCGGCGCCGTTGGGGCCGAGCAGACCGAAGAATTCACCTTCCTCGATATCCAGGCTCACCGATTTGAGGGCCTGAAAATCCCCCTTGGGGGTGCGGTAGGTCTTGGAGACGGATTGGAATGAGACTGCGGACATGGAGCCCATGATTCTAGGGCTTGCCCACAGCCTCTGCCTTGGCGGGGCTTAGCCGGACACAGTGATTCGTCAGCCTAGCCCTGCTGAGCGGTGGCGGCCGCATCGGGCACGGGAGCGGGCATCAGCAAGCCGTCCACGCCATACAGCGCGGCCATGGACTGCAGCCCCTTTGGCAGACCCTCGACGACGAGCTGCTTGCCCGCCTCCTGGGCTGCGCGCCGGCAGGCCAGCAGCACGGCCAGAGCCGCCGAGTCAAACACCTTGACGGCACTGGCATCCAGCACCACCTGGGCATCCGCATGGCCCGTGACCAGCGGGCGCAGACGCAGCAGACAGTCGCGCCCCTGACGATAGGTCAGTTCCTTGGGCAGTTGCAGAGGGTTGCTAGCTGAGCGGGCCATGACGTCTGAAGCGCTTTGCTTACTTGTTCGCCGTGGCCGGCATGGAGCTGCGCGAGGCCAGGGTCTTGATCAGGCCGTCAATGCCGTTGGCATTGATTTCCTGCGCAAACTGGTTGCGATAGGTTTCCACCAGCCACACACCGAGCACGTTGAAGTTGTAGAGCTTCCAGCCCGTGGCCTGTTTTTCCAGACGGAAATCCAGTTGCACGGGGTCGCCACGGCCGTTGACCTGGGTACGCACCAGCACGTCGGTGTCGCCGGCTGCCATGCGCACAGGCTTGACGGTAATGGTCTGATCGCCGACCTGGGACAGGGCCCCCGCATAGGTGCGAATCAGCAGGGCCTTGAACTCATCCTGCAGCTTCTGGCGCTGCTCGGGCGTGGCCTGACGCCAGGCCGGACCGACAGCGGCCGATGTCATGCGGCGAAAGTCCACATAGGGCATGACCTTCTCGTTGACCAGTGCATTGATCTTGCTGGAATCGCCGTTGCGCAGCGAGGCATCCTTCTTGATGGTCTCCAGCACATCGGCAGAGACGCGCTTGACCAGTGCATCGGGAGCTTCCTCAGCAGCCTGGGCTGCGGGCAGACCCAGATTCAGAGCGAGCACGGCACCTGCTGCCATGCCCCACATGCGACGAGTAATCTTCATTGCGTTTTTTCTCCTAGGCCCGCAAGTGTCACCGCACTCGCGCAGCCTGTGCATCATGTTTGTAACCAAGCTCTACCGGCTCACTGGCCTTCCGGGGGCAGCTTGCCGGCGTTGTCGTCATCATAGTTTTCGAGGCGACCATCGCCGCCGGACGCCGCGCCGCCAATGCGTGAGCGCAGATAGACATCGCGCACCAGGCTGTATTTGTCGAGCGCAACGGAGTCCAGCACATCGCCGGCCTTGAGCAGATTGGCACGGTTGTTGACCATGCGCAGACCGAACAGGCTGTTGCGCCAGCGCACGTCATCCATGGAGTTGGCAGGATAGCCGAAGGCGTCAACCACCAGGCCGGCCGAATCTCGCACCGTGGACGGCCCCCAGAAAGGCAGCACCAGATACGGCCCCGTGGGCATGCCCCAGCGACCCAGAGTCTGGCCGAAGTCCTGCTTATGGCGCTCGATGCCAGCCTCGCTGGCGATGTCGAACAGACCGCCTATGCCCAGCACCGTGTTCACGCTGAAGCGCACCATGGAGTTGTAAGCCCCCTGACCCTGACCCTGCAGCACATTGTTGACGAAGGACCAAGCATCGCCGAGATTGTCGAAGAAGTTGGTCACGCCCTGGCGCGCCACACGCGGCGTCACGGTCTGATAGGCCGTGGCCACGGGCTTGAAGACCGCCTCGTCCACGCCTTCATTGAAGGAATAGATGCTGCGGTTCATGGACTCCAGCGGATCGGCAGGGTTGGCAGGGCCCGTGGTGGTGGCGCAGCCGGACAGCAGTGCGGCTACGGAAACGCTGGCTGCCAGCGCAACGCGCCTGAGCGCCTGGTTCTCGTCTGACGTCAATTTCGTCTGTGGGCTTGTTGTAGTCATCATTCTTTCGCTCCCCCGTTGCCTGCGGCAGCGCCGGAATCACCACCCTGCTCCGCCTTGCTGTAGAGAAACTGACCGATCAGATTCTCCAGCACCACGGCAGACTGGGTGGCAGTCACACGGTCGCCTGCCTTGAGGTTCTCTTCGCTGGCGCCCGCTTCAATACCAATGTACTGATCACCCAGCAGGCCGCTTGTCAGAATTTTCAGCGAGCTGTCCTTGGGAAAGGCGTAACGGGTTTCCATGCTCATGGCCACGTCGGCCTGGAAGGTCTGGTCGTTGAAGGTAATGGATTCGATACGGCCCACGACCACGCCGGCGCTCTTGACCGCCGCCTTGGGCTTGAGTCCGCCGATATTGTCAAAACGCGCCGTGATCGCATAGGTCTTCTGGAAATTCAGACTCAGCAGATTGGCCGACTGCAAGGCCAGGAACACCAGGGCCAGAGCACCGATCAGCACAAACAGGCCGACCCAGACATCACTTTTCTTTTGCTGCATGATTTTTTACCTCTATCTGCTGAGCAGCCTCAAATGCTGAACATGGTTGCGGTGAGCAGGAAGTCCAGGCCCAGAACCGCTAGCGAGGCCACGACCACGGTACGGGTGGTGGCACGGGAAACTCCTTCAGGCGTGGGCTTGGCCGCATAGCCTTCGAGCAGGGCCACAAAGGTCACGGCCAGGCCGAAGACAAAGCTCTTGAGCACGCCATTGCCCAGATCGCTCCACCAGTCCACGCCCTGCTGCATCTGGCCCCAGAAAGCACCGCTGTCGACGCCGATCATCACCACGCCCACCAGCCAGCCACCCAGCACACCCACGGCGCTGAAGACCGCAGCCAGCAAAGGCATGGTGATCAGCCCGGCCCAGAAGCGCGGCGCCAGAATGCGTTTGACGGGGTCCACCGCCATCATTTCCATGGCTGACAGCTGTTCACCGGCTTTCATCAGGCCGATTTCGGCCGTCAAGGCCGTGCCGGCACGACCCGCGAACAGCAGGGCCGTGACCACAGGCCCCAGCTCGCGCAGCAGGCTCAGGGCCACCATCATGCCCAGCGCCTCGGCCGAGCCATAGCGCTGCAGGATGTAATAGCCCTGCAGACCCAGCACAAAGCCCACGAACAGACCGGAGACGCCGATGATGGCCAGCGAATAATTGCCCAGAAAGTGAATCTGGTCGCCGATCAGGCGCGGGCGCCTGAGCGCCGGCCCCATCAAACCCAGCAGGCGCCACAGCAGGCGTGCGCCAATCCCCATGTTGACCAGCTGGCAGCGCACTGCCAGGCCAATGCGTGCGAGAAAGTTCATGCACGCCTCCTGCTGCCAAAGTCCTCGTCGGCGCTGACGCCCGGATAGTGAAACGGCACAGGCCCCGTGGGTCTGGCATGGATGAATTGCTGCACCAGCGGGTCGGTGCTGGCGCGCACCTCTTCGGGTGTGCCCTGGGCAGCAACGCTTCCGGCTCCCAGAATCACCACATGGTCGGCCACGCGGAAAGTTTCTTCCAGATCGTGGGATACCAGAATCGAAGTCAGGCCCATGGCATCGTTGAGCTGGCGGATCAGCTGTGCCGAGGTACCCAACGAAATAGGGTCCAGGCCCGCGAAAGGCTCGTCATACATGATGAGTTCGGGGTCCAGCGCAATCGCGCGGGCCAGTGCCACGCGGCGGGCCATGCCGCCCGAGACCTGTGAAGGCATCAGATCGCGCGCACCGCGCAGGCCCACGGCATGCAGCTTCATGAGCACGATGTCGCGAATCAGCTCTTCGGGCAGATCGGTGTGCTCGCGCAGCGGAAAGGCCACGTTGTCGAACACGCTCATGTCGGTGAACAGTGCACCGAACTGAAACAGCATGCCCATGCGGCGACGCGCGGCGTAGAGCTGCTGCGCATTCATGATGGTCACATCCTGGCCGTCAAACAGCACCTGCCCCTGCTGGGCATGGTTCTGCCCGCCGATCAGACGCAACACAGTGGTCTTGCCGCCGCCCGATGCGCCCATCAGCGCCGTGACCTTGCCGCGCGGCACTTGCAGGGACAGATCGCGCAGGATGACGCGGTCACCATAGCCAAAGGTGACATTGCGCAGTTCCACAAAGGGTGCGTTGGGTGACATGCGTGAATAGCCGCTCAAGAGAAAGCAAACTGGTATTGTGCCGACAAGCTCGGCAAAAAGCTCGGGTTAGCCCCAAGTAAACATACATTCGTGAATGTTTCTTCAAGGCATGGCTTGGATCGCAGAGTCATCACTCCTGTTTCAGGAGCATTCAGCGCTTGTTGTGCATGCGCAAACTGCCTTTTTTGCGATATGAAATCGCATCGACAGCTGCGACTTATTTACAACATATTCTGCAGAAACGCCTTGGTGCGCTCGTGCTGAGGCGCCACAAAGAATGCTTCGGACGGGCCTTGCTCGACGATGTAGCCGCCGTCCATGAAGATGACGCGGTTGGCCACCTCTCGCGCAAAACCCATCTCGTGGGTCACGACCAGCATGGTCATGTGCTCCTCGGCCAGCTCGCGCATGGTGCGCAGCACCTCGCCGGTCAGCTCGGGGTCCAGCGCCGAGGTGGGCTCGTCGAACAGCAGAATGTCGGGTTCCATGGCCAGCGCACGGGCAATCGCCACGCGCTGCTTCTGACCGCCTGAGAGATGATTGGGATAGGCATCGCGCTTGGCGGCCAACCCCACCTTGGCAAGCAGGGCCTCGGCCTTGGGAATGATGTCTTCGCGCTTCATGCCCTTGACGATGACGGGCGCCTCGATGATGTTTTCCAGCACCGTGAGGTGGGGAAACAGATTGAAGGACTGAAACACCATGCCCATCTTGCGGCCGATCTTGCGGATTTCGGCATCGCTCACGTACTGAGCCCTGGCCTCACCCTCGGAGCGTGCCAACACCTCGCCTTCGATGCTGATGGTGCCGCGGTCAATCGTCTCCAGGTGGTTGAGGCAGCGCAAAAAGGTGCTCTTGCCCGAGCCGGACGGGCCGATCACGGCCACCACCTCGCCGCGCAGCAGCTCCAGAGAGACACCGCGCAGCACTTCGTTGCTGCCAAAGGCCTTGTGGATGCCCTGGGCGGAAATCATCACGTCAGGCGTCGTACTTGGCATATTTTTTCTCAAGATATTGGAAGCCCCAGGTCAGCACCAGGGTCATGATGAGATAGAAGGCCGCAG
>Ga0209370_1002602_pt1 | contig 12667 bp, 9 predicted proteins | sample AgamicAtPrz_FD_187164 | JGI IMG/M metagenome (GOLD analysis project Ga0209370, IMG submission 187164) | Agave microbial communities from Guanajuato, Mexico - At.P.rz (SPAdes) (version 2) | ecosystem: Host-associated > Plants > Phyllosphere > Phylloplane/Leaf | place: Guanajuato, Mexico... | reverse complement strand
TGGTGTTGTTGTCGATCACCAGCACTTCGTAGTCGGGGTAGTCCAGTGCGGCCAGGGCGTCGAGGGTCTGCTTCACCATCTCTGGCGGCTCGTTGTAGCACGGCACATGCACCGACACCTTGGGCCGGTAGGCGCTGTCGGCCTGCACCGGCAGGAATTCGCGGCGGCGCTTGTGTATCCATACCGCCTCGGCCAGTTCGTGGGCCTCGGTGAGCAGGACGATGAACACCCCCAGCGCGCCGAGGGCCAGCAGCACGCCCACGGTCAGGCTGAACCAGGTGCTGTATTGCTGGCTGTAGTCATAGGCGATCCACACCAGGACCGACCCGCACAAGAACGTGATGAAGGTCAGGAAGGTGCGGCCGCGCTGGCGCAGGGCAGAGCCGTCGATGAACAGCACGGTCAGCGCAATCAGCGCCAGGACCACCGAGGCCACTGCCAGGGCACGCCATTGCGGTATCGCCACCACTGGGCCGTCGAAGTTGAATTTCTGCTGGCGCTCGGCGTTGTACACGCCCCAGTAGGCGCCCACCGAACCTTCGTCACTGGCTTTCCATGGCTGGTCATAGGCTTCGATGACGAAATAGTTGTAACCACGGCGGTTGAGGGTGTTGACCAAGGTGCGCAGGTAAATGGCCTGGTCGGCCTGGGTAGCATCGGCACCACCGCGCATGCGGCCGTTGCTCGGCCAGCCGACTTCCGACAGCAGCAGTGGCTTGCGCGGGAACTGGTGTTTCAGTTCGCGGGCCCGGTCGAGGACGAATGCGACCGAATCCTGCATCGGCACGAACTCCCAGTACGGCAGGATGTGCGCGGCGATCAGGTCGACATGCTTGGCCAGCTGTGGGTTTTCTTTCCAGATGTGCCACTGCTCGCTGGTGGTCACCGGTACCTTCACCGCTGCACGTACCCGGTCGAGGTACTGGATCAGGTTCTCCGGGGTGACCTCCTCGCGGAACAGCGCCTCGTTGCCGACCACCACCCGGACCACGCTGCGCGAGGTGTTGGCCAGCTGGATGGCGGTGGCGATCTCGCGCTCGTTGCGTTCCAGGTCGGGGCTGATCCAGATGCCCAGCGTGACCCGCAGGCCGAACTCCTCGGCCAGCCGCGGAATATCGGCCTGGGTGCCTTCCACGGTATAGGTACGGATGCTGTCGGTCAGTTTGCTCAACTGCTCCAGGTCCTGGCGCATCTCGTCATCAGTGGGATACTGGCCTTTTTGTGGGCTTTCCCCCAGACGGAAGGGCGAATAGGAAAACCCGGAGATCTGCTCTGGCCAGGCAGGCGCGGAAACCGGGCGATTGATCAGCGCCCAGAAACCGGTGAACAACGCGGCGATGGCCAGGACCACGACCAGGTTCAGGCCGAATTTACGTGAAGACATTGTCGTCCATTTGTGTCGAAGTGGTAGGACATTAAAGCAGGGTTGGTAGCCTCTTTCCTAACGATGCAGGTCATGGGCCCACTGGCATATAATGCGCGCCGGTTTTTTGGGGTATGAGCATGAGTACAGAAGATCCACGCTTCGCCGGCGTTGCCCGGCTATATGGCGACCAAGGCTTGCAGCGCCTGGCCCAGGCCCATGTGGCCGTGGTCGGTATTGGCGGGGTTGGCTCGTGGGCGGCCGAAGCGCTGGCCCGCAGCGGCGTGGGCGAGATCACCCTGTTCGACCTCGACGACGTCTGTGTCAGCAATACCAACCGCCAGGCCCACGCCCTGGAAGGGCAGGTGGGGCGGCCCAAGGTCGAGGTCATGGCCGAGCGTTTGCGCGCGATCAACCCGGCCTGTACGGTGCATGCGGTAGCCGATTTCGTCACCCGCGACACCATGGTCGAGTACATCAGCGAAAACCTCGACTGCGTGATCGACTGCATCGACAGCGTCATGGCCAAGGCCGCGTTGATTGCCTGGTGCCGCCGGCGCAAGATCGCCATTGTTACTACCGGTGGCGCTGGTGGGCAGATCGACCCGACGCAGATCCAGATTGCCGACCTGAACAAGACCTTCAACGACCCGCTGGCTTCGCGGGTGCGTTCCACCCTGCGCCGCGACTACAACTTCTCGCGCAACGTCAGCCGCAATTATGGCGTGCCGTGCGTGTTTTCCAGTGAACAGCTGCGCTATCCCAAGGGGGATGGCAGTGTATGCCTGCAGAAGCGTTTTGTCGGTGAAGGCGTGCGCCTGGACTGCTCGGGTGGTTTTGGCGCGGTGATGATGGTGACCGCGACCTTTGGCATGGTGGCGGCGAGCAAGGCGGTGGAAAAGCTGGTGGCGGGGGCGCGACGGCCTTCGGAGCGGGTCAAGCCTGAATAGACCGCCTGGGCTTCTTCGCGGGCGTGCCCGCTCCCACAGGTACTGCATCTCTCTCAAGAACGATGAGGACCCTGTGGGAGCGGGCAAGCCCGCGAAGAAGCCAGCGCGATTCAACGGTTGGTCGCCAGCTCCGCCATCCGCTGCAACACTGCATGCAACCCATTGCTGCGCGACGGCGACAGCTGGCGCTCCAGGCCCAGTTGGGTAAACCACCCACGCAGATCAAGCGCGGCCAGCTCTGCACTGGCCAACCCCTGCACCCGCACCAGCAGCAACGCCAGCAGCCCGCGTAGCAAACGTGCATCGCTGCTGGCCTTGAACCGCCACGCACCTTCGACTTGCTCGGCCACCAGCCACACCAGGCTTTCACAGCCATGCACCCGGTTGGCCTCGGTCTTTTCAGCCTCAGCCAAGGGCTCCAGGCGGTCGCCCCACTGCATCAGCAGGCGCGCACGCTGTTCCCAGCCCTTGCTTTGCGCAAACGCCTCCAGCGCCTGGCAGGCCTGTGTCGGCAGGTTCATCGCAACAGCTCCAGGCCTTGGTCCAGCGCGTCGAAGAAACGCTGCAAGTCATCGCTGTCGTTGTACAGCCCCAGCGACACGCGGATGGCGCCCTCCAGCCCCAACCCCTTGAGCAGTGGCATGGCGCAGTGGTGCCCGGCACGCACGGCAATACCCTGCTCGGTCAGCAGGTGGGCGATATCAGCGTTGTGCACGCCTTCGATGACGAAACTGGCCAGGGCCGCCTGTGGTGCGCCAAGGATGCGCAAACCATCGCGGTCGCCCAGGCCACGCAGCAACTGTTGGTGCAGGCTCGCCTCATGGGCTTCGACCGCCCGGGCATCGAGGCTGGCCAGGTAGTCCAGGGTCGCGCCCAGGCCGATCACCCCGGCGATCGGCGGGGTTCCGGCCTCGAAACCCAGCGGCGCCGGGCGGAAGCTGGCGCTTTGGTACTCGGCCAGTTGCACCATCTCGCCGCCGAACTGCCAGTGGCGCAGCAATTCCAGCGCCTGGCTGCGGCCGTACAGCACGCCGACGCCTTCCGGGCCGTACAGCTTGTGGCTGGAGAACACATAGAAGTCGCAACCCAGCTGCTGTACATCATGCCGCCCATGCACCACCCCCTGGGCACCGTCGACCACGGTCAGCGCGCCTTGCGCGCGGGCATGGGCCAGCAGCGCCGACAGCGGCTGCCAGGTACCCAGCACGTTGGACAGCTGGCTTACCGCCAGTAGCCGGGTGCGTGGCCCGATCAGTTGCAGTGCCTGGTCCAGGTCGATGCGGCCATGGGCGTCCAGCGGCAGTACCACCAGACGCAGCTTGCGCCGCTGCGCCAGCTGCTGCCAGGGCAGCAGGTTGGCGTGGTGCTCCAGGGCGCTGACGGCAATTTCATCCCCGGCCTCGAAACGCTGTTCCAGACCATAGGCCAGCAGGTTCAGCGCCGACGTGGCACCGTGGGTGAAGACGATCTGTCGTGATTCTGCCGCATTGAGCCAGGCGGCGACCTTGTCGCGGCTGGTTTCGAACGCCTGGGTCGCGAGTGCGCCGGGCAAATGCTGGGCACGGTGCACGTTGGCAGCGCCATGGCCGTAGTAATGGCTCAGGGCATCGAGCAGGGCTTGCGGCTTCTGGGTGGTGGCGGCGCTGTCCAGGTAGGTCTGGTGCTGCCGTTGCAGGGCGGCGATCGCGGGGAAATCGGCACGCCAGGGGGAGGGCTGGAACATGGTCGCGGGGCCTGGAAGAAAATCGGGTCTGGCGTGGTGCCAGACCCGATCTTAGCATTTCAAGCGCTGAGAATCCGCTGCTGCAGGGCTGCAGGGTTCTCAGTTGTGCGCGTGCAGCGCCTCGTTCAGCTCGATCGCCGACTTGTGGGTCTTGCACTCCACCGCACCGTTCAGCGAGTTGCGGCGGAACAGCAGGTCGGTCTGGCCGGCCAGGTCGCGGGCCTTGACTACCTTGACCAGCTGGTTGTTCTCGTCCAGCAGGTTCACCTTGGTGCCAGCGGTGATGTACAGGCCGGCCTCGACGGTATTGCGGTCACCCAGCGGGATACCGATACCGGCGTTGGCGCCGATCAGGCAGCCTTCGCCAACCTTGATGACGATGTTGCCGCCACCGGACAGGGTACCCATGGTCGAGCAGCCGCCGCCCAGGTCGGAACCCTTGCCGACGAACACGCCAGCGGAAACGCGGCCTTCGATCATGCCCGGGCCTTCGGTGCCAGCGTTAAAGTTGACGAAGCCTTCGTGCATGATGGTGGTGCCTTCGCCGATGTAGGCGCCCAGGCGCACACGGGCGGTGTCGGCGATACGCACGCCGGCCGGGACCACGTAGTCGGTCATTTTCGGGAACTTGTCCACCGAGAACACTTCCAGCAGCTCGCCCTTCAGGCGCGCTTCCAGTTGCAGTTCGGCGAGTTCGGCCAGGTCGACCGCGCCCTGGTTGGTCCAGGCCACGTTCGGCAGCAGCGGGAAGATGCCGGCCAGGCTCACGCCGTGCGGCTTGACCAGGCGGTGCGACAGCAGGTGCAGCTTGAGGTAGGCCTCTGGGGTCGAGGCCAGCGCGGCGTCTTCGGCCAGCAGGGTGGCGACCAGCGGCTTGTGGCTTTCAGCCAGGCGGGTCAGCAGGGCGGCCTGGGCGGCATCCACGCCTTTCACGGCTTCGGCCAGTTGCGCGGCCTGGGCGTTGCTGAAGGCGATGGCCTGGTTGCCACCTTGGTAACCGAGAACCGGGGCTACTGCAGCGACCAGTTCGGCGCTCGGGTTGAGCAGCGGTTGTGCGTAGAACACTTCCAGCCAGGCGCCCTGGCGGTTCTGGGAGCCGACACCGAAGGCCAGGCTGAACAGGGTATTGGACATGTGATTACCTCGTGCGAAATAGGGTAGGGGCTCAGGCCAGGACAGCGGCGTACAGGTCAGGCTTGAAACCGACCAGGGTGCGGGTGCCCAGGTCCAGCACCGGGCGCTTGATCATCGACGGCTGGGCCAGCATCAGTTCGACGGCCCTGGCCTGGTCAAGGTCGGCCTTGCTGGCGTCGTCCAGCTTGCGGAACGTGGTGCCGGCACGGTTGAGGATGACTTCCCAGCCGTGTTCGTTGCACCAGCGGTTCAGGCTGTCACGGTCGATGCCTTGGGTCTTGTAATCGTGAAATTCGTAGGCGACGGCTTTTTCGTCGAGCCAGGTACGCGCTTTTTTCATGGTGTCGCAGGCTTTGATGCCGTAGAGCGTGTAGGTCATTGTGTGCATTGAGGCCACAGGCTGCCTCAATTTCTCCGTATTCGAATGTCAGTCGCGGGATTATGCGGGAACCATCCTTTGAGCGCCACGGGGGGCATGCCTTGAGTCTTGTAGTGCCGGTTGCACCGAGCGCCGCGCAGGCAGCGCTCGGTCCAACCGGCTCTACAACCGCCAAGGCATGCGCTCCAGTTCCACGTCTCATCATGTTACATATTCATCCCCCACCTGCGACTATCGTGCAGCGGCCTCGCCTCACGCTACCCCGCTAACATATTGTTTCAATGGCGCGCTTTCGCCCCGCTGTCGATTCAGGTTCACAAAGGAAGCCCTACCGGATGCAGTCCGCCTATACCGTCCTCATCCTGCTCACGCTGGTCAGCGTGTCGAAGCTGGTCGGCCGCATGATCCCGCTGCCCTTGCCGTTGGTACAGATCGCCGCCGGTGCCTTGCTGGCCTGGCCGACGCTGGGCCTGCATGTGGCCCTGGACCCCGAACTGTTCCTGTTCCTGTTCCTGCCGCCCTTGCTGTTCGCCGACGGTTGGCGCATTCCCAAGCGCGAGCTGTGGCGCATCCGTGGCCCAGTAGTGGCGTTGGCTGTTGGGCTGGTGCTGTTCACCGTGGTCGGGGCCGGTTATTTCATCCACTGGCTGCTGCCTGGCATTCCGCTGCCGGTGGCCTTCGCCCTGGCGGCAGTGTTGTCGCCGACCGACGCCGTGGCGGTGTCGGCCATTGCCCAGGACCGCCTGCCCACCCCGCTGATGCACATGCTGCAAGGCGAGGCCCTGATGAACGATGCGTCCGGCCTGGTGACCTTCAAGTTCGCCCTGGCGGCGGCGATTACCGGGGTGTTCTCGTTGGCCGATGCCAGCTTCAGCTTCGTCCTGGTCGCCCTGGGCGGCCTTGCCGTGGGTGTTGCCCTGAGCTGGCTGATCGGCCGCCTGCGGGCGTGGATGATCGCCCGCGGCTGGGACGACCCGGCCACCCACGTGGTGTTCATGTTGCTGCTGCCGTTCGCCGCCTACGTGCTGGCCGAGCGCCTGGGCGTGTCGGGCATCCTCTCCGCGGTAGCGGCCGGCATGATGCAGAGCTGGCTCGACCTGCTGCCCCGGCAGACCAGCACCCGCCTGCTCAACCGCAGCGTCTGGTCATTGCTGGAGTTCGCCTTCAACGGCCTGATCTTCCTCCTGCTGGGCCTGCAGCTGCCGGACATCATCAAGGCCGTGGTCAGCCACGAAGCCAGCGTCTGGCCGACCCTGGCCTGGCGTTGCCTGGATGTGGTGGCAATCTTTGCCGCGTTGATCCTGCTGCGCTTCATCTGGGTACAGAGCATCTGGCGCTCGATCGGGGTGGTGCGACGCTGGCGCGGCAAGCCGGCGTTGGTCCTGATGCCCACGGCGCGCTCCTGCTGGCTGCTGACCCTGGGCGGTGTACGCGGAGCAGTCACCCTGGCCGGTGTCATGTCGATCCCGCTGTTGATAGGCGCGGACAAGGTGTTCCCAGAGCGTGACCTGCTGATCTTCATCGCCGCCGGGGTGATCCTGCTGTCGCTGATCACCGCCTGTATTGCCCTGCCGCTGCTGCTGCGCGGGGTGACCAAGAGCCCGGACGAGCGCCTGCACCAGGAAGTGCAAGAGGCCTGGCGGCGTACTGCCGAGGCGGCCATCCATGCCCTGGAGGCCGAAGAAGTGATCGACAGCAATGCGCCGCAGGATGCCGCGCAGGCGACCTTGGCCACCGAGCTCAAGGCGCGCCTGATGGCGGAATACCGCGATGAACTGGACAGCTACAACGACAGCGCCGAAGCCAAGGCCCTGGCGCAACAGATGGACCTGCTGGAGCGACGCCTGCGCCTGCGTGCGCTGCGGGCGCAGCGGCTGGAGCTGTACGACCTGCATCGTCAGCATCTGGTAGGTGACGAAGTGGTGCGGCAGGTGTTGGGCGAGCTGGACTTGAGCGAGGCGAACCTGGGGGCGGTCAAGTAGAGCGAAAGGGGCGCAATGCGCCCCCGGTCGGTCATCGGCTCTGCAGGAATTGGCGAATCCGCTCCGCCGCCTCGATGCACTCGGCCAGCGGCGCGACCAGCGCCATGCGCACGCGCCCGGCACCCGGGTTCACCCCATCCACTTCGCGCGACAGGTACGAGCCCGGTACCACCGTCACATGCTGGGCCGCGAACAGCTCACGGGTGAATTCGGCATCGTCGCCGGGCACCTTGGCCCACAGGTAGAAGCTGCCGTCCGGGCGCTGCACGTCCAGCACCGGCTGCAGGATATCCAGCACGGCATCGTACTTGGCGCGGTACTGGTCGCGGTTCTCGCGTACATGCGCCTCGTCCTGCCAGGCGGCAATGCTGGCCAGTTGGGTTTGTACCGGCATGGCACAGCCATGGTAGGTGCGGTACAGCAGGAACGGCTTGATGATCTCGGCATCCCCGGCGACGAAGCCCGAACGCAGGCCCGGCAGGTTGGAACGCTTGGACAGGCTGTGGAACACCACGCAGCGCTTGAAGTCGCTGCGGCCCAGCTCTGCGCAGGCAGTCAGCAGGCCCGGTGGCGGGGCCTCTTCGTCGAAGTACAGCTCGCAGTAGCACTCGTCGGCGGCGATCACGAAGTCGTGTTGGTCGGCCAGGGCAATCAGCTTTTTCAGAGTGGCCATCGGCACCAGCGCGCCCGTGGGGTTGCCCGGCGAGCACAGGAACAGGATCTGGCAACGCTGCCACACCTCGGCCGGCACGGCGTCGAAGTCGGGGTTGAAACCGTTGCTTTCCAGGCACGGCAGGTAGTGCGGGGTGGCACCGGCCAGCAGCGCTGCACCTTCGTAGATCTGGTAGAACGGGTTGGGGCTGACCACCAAGCCGTCATCGGCGCGGTTGACCACGGCCTGGGTGAAGGCGAACAGCGCCTCGCGGGTGCCGTTGACCGGCAGGATGTGGCGCTCGGCGTCCAGCCAGCCGGCCGGGACGCCAAAGCGGCGCTCGCACCACTGGCCGATCGCCTGGCGCAAGGCCGGCAGGCCGATGGTGCTGGGGTAGACCGCCAGCTTGTCGAGGTTGTCGGCCATGGCCTGGGCGACGAACGCCGGCGATTCATGCTTCGGCTCACCGATCGACAGGGCGATGGCGCGTTTGTCCGCCGCCGGCTTCACGCTGCCCAGCAGGGCGCGGAGTTTCTCGAACGGGTAGGGCTGAAGCTGGGTCAAGGCATGGTTCATCGGCGCAAGGTCTCGTCAATCGTCTGGTCGTTAAAAGGTCATGCGGGTCGGGCTGGTATCGCTGGCCTGGCCGGCCTGCAGCTGCTGGACAATGGCCTCCTGCAGGCGGCTGCACAGCTGTGGGTCGGACAGCGGCTGGTTGTCGGCGTCGGTGATGAAGAACACGTCTTCCACCCGCTCGCCAAGGGTGGCGATCTTGGCATTCTGCAGCGACAGGTCGAACTCCAGGAAGATCCGCCCCAGCCGGGCCAGCAGGCCTGGGCGGTCCGGCGCGGTGATCTCGAGGATGGTCACTGGCCGCTGGGCATCGTTGAGGATGGTCACCTGCGGCGGGAAGTCGAAGTGCTTGAGCTGGCGCGGGACCCGGCGCTGGATGATGGTCGGGTAGTCCTCGGGGTTGCGCAGCGCTTCGGTCAGGCCATCGCGAATCTGCTTGACCCGCTGCGGGTTGTCGCCGATCGAGCCGCCATCGTTGTCCAGCACGATATAGGTGTCGAGGGTGAACTGGCTGCTCGAGGTGATGATCCGCGCGTCATGAATGTTCAGGTTCAGTTGCGACATGGCCGCCACCGTCACGGCAAAGAAGTCGTGCTGGTCGGGGGCATAGATGAAGATCTGCGTGCCACCTTCGAATTCGCGCTGGGTGGTTTCCTTGATCAGTACCAGCGGCCCGCCGTCGGCCGGCTGCTGCAGGATCGCGTCACTGTGCCAGGCCACGTCGGCGGCGGTGTGCTTGAGGAAGTAGTCATCGCCCAGCTGCGACCACAATTGCTCGACGTCGTCCGGGTCGGTGCCCTCGCGCACCAGGATATCCAGTGCTGCGGACTGGGTCTGGCGAATCTGCTCTTCGCGGTCCAGCGGGTTTTCCAGGCCACGGCGCAGGGCACGCTTGGTCTCGGTGTACAGTTGGCGCAGCAGGCTGGCGCGCCACGAGTTCCACAGGCTGGGGTTGGTGGCGTTGATGTCGGCCACGGTCAGCACGTACAGGTAGTCCAGGCGCGTTTCGTCGCCCACGTGCAGGGCAAAGTCATTGATTACCTGCGGGTCGGACAGGTCCTTGCGCTGGGCGGTGGTCGACATCACCAGGTGGTTCTGCACCAGCCAGGCGATCAGGCGGCTGTCCCAGGCCGGCAACTGGTGGCGTTCGCAGAACTTCTGCGCATCCAGGGCGCCCAGTTCGGAGTGGTCGCCCTGGCGCCCCTTGCCGATGTCGTGGTACAGGCCGGCCAGGTAGATCAGCTCGGGCTTGGGCAGGCGCCCCATGAGCTTGCTGGCCAGCGGGAATTTCTCGGACACCGGCGTGTACTGCAGCTTGCGCAGGTGCTTGATGAGGTTGAGGGTGTGCGCGTCGACCGTATAGATGTGGAACAGGTCATGCTGCATCTGCCCGACGATCAAGCCGAATTCCGGCAGGTAGCGGCCAAGGATGCCGTAGCGGTTCATCCGCCGCAGGTTGCGGTGGATGCCGATTTCGCACTTGAACAGCTCGATGAACAGGCTGGTGTTGCGGATGTCGGTGCGGAAGGTGTCGTCGATCAGGTGCCGATGTTCGCGCAGCAGGCGCACGGTATCGGCGCGCACGCCCTTGATCTCGGGGTGCTGGGCCATCAGCACGAAGATCTCCAGCATGGCGAACGGGGTGCGCTTGAACACGTTCGGCCGGGTGGCTTCTATATAGCCATCATGCAGGCGGAAGCGCGCATTCAACGGCTGGGTGGTGCCGCTGTCGTCATCGGCCAGGATGACCTCTTCGAAGTGCTGGATGATCAGGTCGCACAGCTGGCTGATGCTCATCACCACCCGGTAGTACTGCTGCATGAACTGCTCGATCGCCCGCTTGGGGTTGTCGTCGCTGTAGCCCAGCAGCGCGGCGATGCTGCGCTGGTGGTCGAACAGCAGGCGGTCCTCGGCGCGCCCGGCCAGCATGTGCAGGGCGTAGCGCACCCTCCACAGGAAGTCCTGGGACGAGGCCAACAGCTCGTTCTCGCTTTCCAGCAGGAAACCTTCGCCGGCCAGCGCGTGCAGGTTGAGGGTGCCATACTGGCGGCGGGCCACCCACAGCACTGTCTGGATGTCGCGCAGGCCACCGGGTGAACCTTTCACATTGGGTTCGAGGTTGTACTCGGTGTCGTTGTACTTGTGGTGGCGGGCCTTGAGTTCAGCCCGCTTGGCCAGGAAGAAGTCCTTGCTCGGCCACATATGCGCAGTGCTGGTCACTTCCAGCATGCGCTGGCGCAGCGCCTCGGGGCCGGCAATGGTGCGGCTTTCAATTAGGTTGGTGATGACCGTCAGGTCGGCACGGGCCTGCTCTGCGCACTCGTCGACGGTACGCACGCTCTGGCCCACTTCCAGGCCGATGTCCCACAGCAGGGTGAGAAACCGTTCGATGGCATCGCGGTACTGCTCGTGTTCGGCGGCACCCAGCAGGATCAGCAGGTCGATGTCCGAATGCGGGTGCAGCTCACCGCGCCCGTAACCGCCCACCGCGACCAGGGCGATGCCGCTCTGGTCGCCCCAGTCGAACTGGTTCCAGGCCTGTTGCAGGATGTTGTCGACGAGCCAGGCGCGGGCCTCGATCAGCGGGCGAATTTCGTTCCCACTGCGGAAACGCTTGTCGAGCACCTCGCCGGCCTGGCGGATGGCTTTCTTGAAGGCGGCGATGGGGCTCGCCTTGAGGGCCAGTTCCGCCTGGAACTGGCCGCGGTCGAACAGCTCGGGGTCCACCTGGGGCATCGCGTCACGTTCCTGTCGTGGGGGTGGCCTGTCGGAGTGCGGTCAGGCCGAGGTGCGCGGGATGGTGTCGTCCTTGCGCAGGGTGAAGATCTCGTAGCCGGTCGCGGTCACCACCAGGGTGTGCTCCCACTGGGCCGAGAGCTTGCGGTCCTTGGTGATGGCGGTCCAGCCGTCGCCCAGCACCTTGGTGTCGGCCTTGCCCTGGTTGATCATCGGCTCGATGGTGAAGGTCATGCCTTCCTTCAGCTCCATGCCGGTGCCGGCGCGGCCGTAGTGCAGGATCTGCGGCTCTTCGTGGAACACCTTGCCAATGCCGTGGCCGCAGAACTCGCGCACCACCGAGAAGCCGTTCTTTTCAGCGTGCTTCTGGATCACTTCGCCGATGTCGCCCAGGCGGCAGCCCGGCTTGACCAGTTCGATGGCCTTGTACATGCACTCCTGGGTGACCTTGGACAGGCGCTCGGCCCATACCGGCACGGTGCCGACGTGGAACATGCGGCTGGTGTCGCCGTGGTAGCCGTCCTTGATCACGGTGACGTCGATGTTCAGCGTGTCACCGTCCTTGAGCGGCTTGTCGTTGGGGATGCCGTGGCAGACCACATGGTTGATCGAGGTGCAGATCGACTTCGGGTAGCCCTTGTAGTTGAGCGGTGCCGGGATGGCCTGCTGGACGTTGACGATGTAGTCGTGGCACAGGCGGTCCAGCTCTTCGGTGGTGACACCGGGCTTGACGTGTTCCTCGATCATTTCCAGCACGTCGGCGGCCAGGCGGCCAGCGATGCGCATCTTCTCGATGTCTTCTGCGGTCTTGATGGTGACGGTCATTACAGGCTCTCTACAGCGCCGCATGCGGCGCGAACAAACGGGAAAGGCCGGATTCTAGCAGAGCAGGGCGCCGATCGGTCGGGATAAAGGCGGCCATGCTGCTGTCTATAGCTGGCATTCTGGCGCGAAAGCCGGGGTGCTGCAAAAACCGCTGACGGACGCAACAGTATCCGGGTTCCGTTCGGCCGCGGTCTGTGGTATAAAATGCGCCGCTTTCGGGGACGACCCCGTCAGCACTTAACCCACACACGTGTCGACACGATGACCTGGGTGCCCCGAGTTGCAGAATTCGCGGGTTGGTCATTGGGATACGTGGAGGCCCAACCCGACTTATCAAGGAACTATCATGT
>Ga0209370_1002601_pt1 | contig 12668 bp, 9 predicted proteins | sample AgamicAtPrz_FD_187164 | JGI IMG/M metagenome (GOLD analysis project Ga0209370, IMG submission 187164) | Agave microbial communities from Guanajuato, Mexico - At.P.rz (SPAdes) (version 2) | ecosystem: Host-associated > Plants > Phyllosphere > Phylloplane/Leaf | place: Guanajuato, Mexico... | reverse complement strand
CGGGGCGCGCGCCCTTCGTGCTGACCTGGGACGACTTCCTGGTGTTCTTCGAGAAGATGACGCACACCGGCGTCGTGAAGAGCATGAAGGACTTCTACTGGGACATCCGGCCCAAGCCCGAGTACGGGACGATCGAGGTGCGGGTGCTCGACACGCCGCTGACGATCGAGAAGGCTTCGGCGCTGGCCGCGCTGATCCAGTGCCTGGCGCGGTGGATCTCGCACGATCACCCCTTCGCGCTGCATGAGGACGACTACCTGCCCTACACCTTCAACCGCTTCCAGGCCTGCCGCTTCGGACTGGACGGCACCTTCGTCGACCCGAAGAGCGGCGAGCACCGCAGCCTGCGCGAGGACCTGAACGTCACGCTGCATGCGCTGGAGCCGCACGCGGTGGCGCTCAAGGCGGAGCCGGCGCTGCGCTACGTGCGCGAGGAGATGCGCTGGCAGGGCAACGACGCGACCTGGGCGCGCGGCGTGGTGGAGAAGGAGCAGCTGCTCAACGAGCTGGTGCGCCAGCAGTGCGAGCGCTGGGCCGGTCGGCCGGTGGCGAACGCGCGCTGAGCCCCCAGGGCGCCGGGATTCGGCCCGGGGTTGTTCCTGTGCGGCTGGCGGGAGCGCGGCGGCCTGCCCTGCCGCTCACGCGGCCTTCTGCCCCATCACCGTGACGCGCCAGGTCGAGCTTGTCAGCAAGCCGCCTTCCTCCAGCGCTTCGCGGATGCCGAACTCCTCGAGGGCGTAGACGCCATGGACCGAGCGCCACAGGAAGCCCTTTTCCTTGAGCGCATCCAGGGCCGCCTGCACGGTGTGGAGGTTGATGGGCTCGGTGGCCTCGTTCCCGTCGTCCACCTCGATGACCATGCGGTAGGTGTCCATCGTCCGTGTCCAGAAGGGGACGAAATTCCGCCCCTGCGCGGCCAGGACGCGGAGCACGGCGGACTGCAACGGGCTGAGCAGGCCGACCAGCGCGAGCAGGTTGTGGATGCGGGCCCGCGCGCGGGACTCGACCGCCTCGGCGAAGGTGGCGTGTGCTTCGTCGGCCGTCCAGTCGCCACGCGCGGCCAGCGCGCTCAGCCCGGCCTGCATCCACTCGGGGCGATGGCCCGCGCGATCGAAGATGGCCATGAGGCCATCGACCGTCAACGCCGCGGACGCCGGCGCTCGATCGCGCACCCAGGCGAGATAGTCGGCGCCCAGCACGGGGAATTCCTGCATCGGTGCGCAGAAGAAGGCCTGGTCCTTCCATTCGACGAGCATCGCCAGCTTGTTGCGGTTTGAACCGGTGGCGACGATGCGCAAGCCGTGGTGCGGACCCATGTTGAGTTTGTCGCGTGCGGCTTTCAGCGCGTACAGGACGTTGCTGCCTCGTGCCGTCGTGATCGCATGCTGGGCTTCGTCGATGATCAGCACGATCATCCGCCCGCATTCATCGGAAAGCGTGGCCAGCGCGCGCGCCAGGGAGACCTGCTTGCCGAGGCCGACACGGTCCATGGTGAACGCCAGTCCTCCGACCTGGACGCGCTCCATGCCGGCGGCGCGGGCGAATCGCAGGACCACGCCGTCATGCCGGGCCATTTCCTCGCGGATGGCTTCCGTGATGACGTCGCCCGGATCCTGATCGCGCTCCTGCCAGAGATCGGCGTAGATCACGATGGCATCGCGCTGCCTCAGCTCGGGGCAGAGATCTTCTCGAAGGAAGGTCGACTTCCCGGTGCGTCGGCGGGCGCCGAGAAACAGACCCGAGCTCGCGGGCGCGAGATCGTCATCCAGGATGTGCGTGGCCAGCTCGGCGGCCAATTGGGTGCGATGAAAGACTTCCACGGACAGGACTCCAGATCGGTGAGACAGGCTCGGCGGGGCCAATCGCGATGCCATTCGGCCAGCCACGATTGGAAGCGGAGCCTGGATGCTGTGCGCATCCGGCGGCGCCGTGTCTGATCTCGATCAAGGAGGTCCTGGACCTCCCTCCTCAGCAGGTGTCCCGAGCGAAAGGAGCGGTTGTTGTCAGCGCGGGGTCAGGACTGTCAGCGCCCGGCGTTCAGCGCCCATCGTTCAGTTCTTCCAACTGATCCGGCGAACCCACGTTCGCCCAGGGCCCGGTGTAGAGCTCCGCGGTCACCGCACGCGCCTGGATCGCGCGGTCCAGGCTGACGCGGATGCGCTGGTGCTCTCCTGGCTGCACGCCGTCGAAGAAGGCGCGCTTGTAGAGGCCGATGTTGCTGTAGACCTCGAGGTTGCCGTCGATCGTCGCGAAGCCGGCCGCGTCGATGCCGAAGTCGCCGGTCGGATGGCGCGGCTGCTTCGGCACGAACCACAGGTGCGCCAGCAGCGGGCTCGCGGCGAAGGCTGCGGCCTGGGCCGGATCGAAGACGAAGTCGGGGATGAAGATGTCGGCCGAGACTGCCCAGAAGGTCTCGTCGCCGTCGGCGCACAGCAGGTCCAGCGCCGTCGCGATGCCGCCGCCGGTCTCGAGTGCGCGGCCGTAGCGCGCGCCTTCATGGCTGTAATGCAGCCGCAGGCCCCAGCGCGCGCCATTGCCCAGCGTCGCCTCGAACTGCTCATGCAGCCAGGCGGTGTTGATGACGACGTCGCGGATGCCGGCGCGAGCGAAGGCTTCGATGTGCCATTCGATCAGCGGCTTGCCGCGCACTTTCAGCAGCGGCTTGGGTGTGTGGTCGGTCAACGGCCGCATGCGCTCGCCGCGCCCGGCCGCGAGGATCATGGCTCGCATCGATTCACCAGAAAAATTAGCCGGCGAGTTTAAAGCGCTCCCCTCTAGTGACCCGCCGCGGAGTCGCTTTGGGATGCTCCGCTAGGCGCGAACCGGAGCCATAGCCGGGCTATGGCGAGGATTCGCAACAACGCGGAGCGCCCAAAGCGGCTCCGCGGCGGGTCACTAGAATGCCGGGTTTGCCCTTCACCCCGCCGAGACCCCACCATGGCCGACACCGCCGCAGCTGCCGCTTCCACCCCGAACACCACCCAGATGGCCAACGCCATCCGTGCCCTGGCGATGGACGCTGTCCAGCAGGCCAATTCCGGTCACCCGGGCGCCCCGATGGGCATGGCCGAGATCGCTGTCGCGCTGTGGAAGCGCCACCTGCGCCACAACCCGGCCAACCCGCTGTGGCCGGACCGCGACCGCTTCGTGCTGTCCAACGGCCACGGCTCGATGCTGATCTACGCGCTGCTGCACCTGACCGGCTACGACCTGCCGATCGCGGAACTCAAGGCCTTCCGCCAGATGCACTCCAAGACGCCGGGCCACCCGGAAGTGGGCATCACCCCGGGGGTGGAGACCACCACCGGCCCCCTCGGCCAGGGCATCACCAACGCCGTCGGCCTGGCGCTCGCGGAAAAGCAGCTGGCCAAGGAATTCAACCGCGACGGCCACGCCATCGTCGACCACCACACCTACGCGTTTCTGGGCGACGGCTGCCTGATGGAAGGCATCAGCCATGAAGCCTGCTCGCTGGCCGGCTCGTGGAAGCTGAACAAGCTGATCGCGATCTACGACGACAACGGCATCTCCATCGACGGCCAGGTCGGCCCCTGGTTCGGCGACGACACCGCCAAGCGCTTCGAGGCCTATGGCTGGAACGTCGTCGGCCCCGTCGACGGCCACGATGTCGACGCCGTCGACGCCGCCATCGCGCTGGCCAAGACCAGCAAGGACAAGCCCTCGCTGATCATCGCCAAGACCCACATCGGCAAGGGCAGCCCGAACCGGGCCAACACCTCCAAGGCCCACGGCGAGCCGCTCGGCGCCGAGGAAATCAAGCTGACCCGCGAGGCGCTGGGCTGGTCGCACGAGCCCTTCGTGCTGCCCGCCGAGGTCTACGCCGACTGGGACGCCAAGGCCGCCGGCACCGCGGTGGAGACCGCCTGGGACGACAAGTTCGAGGCCTATGCCACCGCCTTCCCCGAGCTGGCCGCCGAGTTCTCGCGCCGCATCGCCGGCGTGCTGCCGCCCAACTTCGCCGACGTCGCGGCGCAGGCCGTCATCGGCGCGCACGACAAGGCCGAGACGGTCGCCTCCCGCAAGGCCAGCCAGCTGGCGCTGGAAGCCTTCACCGCCGCGCTGCCCGAGCTGCTGGGCGGCTCGGCCGACCTGACCGGCTCCAACCTGACCAACACCAAGAGCACGCCCGCCTTCCGCCTGGAAGCCGACGGCAGCTCCAACGGCGGCCGCCACATCAACTACGGCGTGCGCGAGTTCGGCATGGCCGCGATCATGAACGGCGTCGCGCTGCACGGCGGCTTCATCCCCTACGGCGGCACCTTCCTGACCTTCAGCGACTACAGCCGCAACGCCATCCGCATGGCCGCGCTGATGAAGCAGCGCGTGATCCACGTCTTCACGCACGACTCCATCGGCCTGGGCGAGGACGGCCCGACGCACCAGTCGGTCGAGCATGTGTCCAGCCTGCGCCTGATCCCCGGCCTGGACGTCTGGCGTCCGGCCGACACGGCGGAAACGGCCGTCGCCTGGACCATGGCCCTGGCCAACGCCCAGCGCCCGAGCGTGCTGGCGCTGAGCCGCCAGAACCTGGTCTACCTGAAGAAGTCGGGCGAGGCCGTCGACGCGATCACCAGCGGCGGCTACGTGCTGAGCGAACCGGCCGATATCGGCCTGAAGAAGAAGGCGCAGGCGGTGCTGATCGCCACCGGCTCGGAAGTGCAACTGGCCATCGCGGCGCAGCAGCAGCTGGCCGTGGCCGGCATCCCGGTGCGCGTGGTCTCCATGCCCTGCACCAGCCTGTTCGACCGCCAGGACGCCAAGTACAAGCAGAGCGTGCTGCCGGACGGCCTGCCGCGCGTGGCCATCGAGGCCGGCGTGACCGACCTGTGGTGGAAGTACGGCGTCTCGGCCGTGGTCGGCCTGGACACCTACGGCGAATCGGCCCCGGCCAACGTGCTGTTCAAGCACTTCGGCTTCACGCCGGAGAACGTCGCCGACACCGTCAAGGTGGTGCTCGGCAAGGCCCGGCTGAAGGGCTGAGCCGTTCCGCGCGGGCGATGAAGGAGGTGGCTCAGCCACCTCTTTTCACATCCGGCAATGAACAGGGAGTTGGTGGTGGTCGCCACGAGCACGAAGCGGGCGCTGTTGATCATTGCGCTCGCGCTGATGAGCGGCGGGAGCGGCGCTCAAACGCTGGATCCACGCTACGACGAAGCATTGGCTCGCGAACGCATCAAGGAGTCCGCCCTGCCGGCCGACACCTGCTTGCAACGCTCGTCGGAGATGTTTTATTACCCGTCCGCCGCGCTGAAGGGCGACCGGAGCGGCCTCGTCCGCCTGGCGTTGACCTTCCGGCGGCCGGACGCGCCGCCGGAGGTGGAGCTGCTGACGCTGGTGGGCGGCACCACTTTCCTCCGTGCAGCCAAGGAACGCGTGGCGCAGCACCGCATGCCGTGTCTGAGCGCCGACTCGGCGCCAGTCAGGATCGTCGAGGACATCCAGTTCACCGCGACGCCGGAGCCCGAGTCCCACCACGCCGCGCCCGGCCCCGAAGATCCGTCCTCGCCGCGCAGGAAAGAGCTGGCGCGCTGCCTGCGTACCCCGGCGCAGGGGCCGATCGTCGGTGACGCCGGTGACAAGGACGCCAATGCCATCCTGCAGATCACCTTTGCGATGCCGGACGAGCCTCCGGCGATCAAGGTGATCTACAGCTCCGGGCCACCCGCGCTGCTGGAGGCGTTCAAAACCGGCGTGTCGAACTGGCGCATGCCCTGCATCACGCCGCAGGACGAGCCCATGGTCTACCGGCAGCAGTTCAGATACCAGCCCGATGGCCAGCGCACGGCAATCCCCAATCCGCTCCCGTTGCCCGCCTTCCTCAGCAGCGTGAAGGGCATCCGCACGATGGTGGTGAAATTCAATTTCGACGAGATGGGTTGCCCATTCGACGTCTCCTGGCAGTTCAACATGCCGGTGATGCCCAACTACGCTGCCCAGGTCGGCCCGGCATCCAGCTACGACACACGGCGCGAGCCGTTCCTGAAGTGGCTGACGACGCTCGAACTCGACCTGACGCCGGAGCGCTTCGAGCGCCTGCTCGGTCAACACACGCGCATCCAGGTCGGCTGCGGCTCGCTCGACCTCTCGGACGACTGAAACGCCCCGGCACTGAAACCGGGGCAGTGTCGTCGCCGTAATCCGGTAACCCGTTCGAAACGAGTGGGCGCGCCGATCTGTTCAAATCGTGCGTTTCCGGCGCCCGCGCCCGGCCCTCGTGCCGGGCCTCGCGGATGCACCGACCGAACACCTCCGCGGCACGACGTCCACTGGCTGGGCGACGCGCCCATGACGTCATCGATTCATTTCACTCGCAGGAGACTTTCCTCATGACCATCAAGATCGGTATCAACGGCTTCGGTCGCATCGGCCGCATGGTGTTCCGCGCCGCCGTGGCGAACTTCAAGGACATCCAGATCGTCGGCATCAACGACCTGCTGGAGCCGGACTACCTGGCCTACATGCTGAAGTACGACAGCGTGCACGGCCGCTTCGACGGCGATGTGGCGGTCGACGGCAACACCCTGATCGTCAACGGCCAGCGCATCCGCCTGACCCAGGTCAAGGATCCGGCCGAGCTGAAGTGGAACGAGGTCGGCGCCGACATCGTCGTCGAGGCCACCGGCCTGTTCCTGACCAAGGAAACCGGCGAGAAGCACCTGGCCGCCGGCGCCAAGAAGGTCATCATGTCGGCCCCGTCCAAGGACGACACGCCGATGTTCGTCTACGGCGTCAACCACGCCACCTACGCCGGCCAGGCCATCATCTCCAACGCCAGCTGCACCACCAACTGCCTGGCCCCGCTGGCCAAGGTGCTGAACGACAAGTGGGGCATCAAGCGCGGCCTGATGACCACCGTGCACGCCACCACCGCCACGCAGAAGACCGTCGACGGCCCGTCCAACAAGGACTGGCGCGGCGGCCGCGGCATCCTCGAGAACATCATTCCGTCCTCCACCGGCGCCGCCAAGGCCGTGGGCGTGGTGATCCCCGAGCTCAACAAGAAGCTGACCGGCATGTCCTTCCGCGTGCCGACCTCCGACGTCTCGGTCGTCGACCTGACCGTCGAGCTCAACAACGAGGCCTCCTACAAGGAGATCTGCGCCGAGATGAAGGCCCAGAGCGAAGGCGCCCTGAAGGGCGTGCTGGGCTACACCGAGGACAAGGTGGTCGCCACCGACTTCCGCGGCGACCCGCGCACCTCGATCTTCGACGCCGAGGCCGGCATCGCCCTGGACGGCACCTTCGTCAAGCTGGTGTCCTGGTACGACAACGAGTGGGGCTACTCGAACAAGGTGCTGGAGATGGTCAAGGTCGTCGCCAAGTAAGCGATCCTGGCTTTGCCCTGAAGCCCCGCCCCGGCGGGGCTTTTCTTTTGCGCAACGTCGTTCGCATCCCAGATACGAACCGTCACAAGCACCCTCGGCGCTGGCGCGATATGGCGTGAGAAATCCCCCATCGGTAATGCTCTGCTGCGAATGTGTCAGGGGATTAGTGATTTCTCGGTGATGGCCACCCTAAACTGGTTAGCCCAGTTCTGTGGAGCCGTCGCATGTCCGTGCTGTCTTTGCCGAAGCGCCTGGCCGCTGCCGTGGCCGTGGCCGTGTTCGGGTTGTTCGGAGCTGGCGGCGCCAGCGCGGTGACCGGGACGTCGGTCCGCCCCGACCAGCAGCCCGATTTCGCCCGGGTGATCGTGCGCTTCAAGGCCCAGGCCGATGCGGTGAAGGCGCGCCCGCTGGCGACGCGGGTGACGGCCTCCGAGGCCCGGGACATCGCCCAGGTCCGCGGCACGACGCTGGGGCTGCGCCATGCCGCCTCCCTGCACGCCCGCATCAGCCTGGACAGCCGCACCCACGTCTACACCGCCAGCGGCATGAGCTCGGCCGAGCTGGCGCGCCGGCTGGCCCAGGACACCGAGGTCGAATCGGTCGAGGTCGACCGCTGGTGGCGGCATTTCTCGGTGCCCAACGATCCGCTGTACGCCACCGCCGCCTCGGCGGGCGTCACCGCCGGCCAGTGGTACCTGAAGGCGCCGGACGCGACGGTGGTCTCCTCGATCAACGCGCCGGCGGCCTGGGACCGGGCGACCGGCACCGGCGTCGTCGTCGCGGTGCTGGACACCGGCGTGCGCTTCGATCATCCGGACCTGAGCGGCCAGTTCGTCGGCGGCTACGACCTGGTGGGCTACAACCAGGGCGGCACGGCGACCTCCACCCAGATCGCCGCCGCCAACGACGGCAACGGCGCCGACAGCGATGCGAGCGATCCCGGCGACTGGGTCAGCCAGGCCGACATCGACTCGGGCGCGCTGGGCAGCACCTGCACGTCCGACGACATCGGCAACAGTTCCTGGCACGGCACGCGCGTGTCGGGCCTGATCGCGGCGCTCACCAACAACGGCCAGGGCATGGCCGGCCTGGCCTACAACGCGAAGATCCTGCCGGTGCGGGTGCTGGGCAAGTGCGGCGGCTGGGCCTCCGACATCGCCGCGGGCATGCGGTGGGCGGCCGGCGTGGACGTGCCGGGCCTGCCGACGAACCCCAACAAGGCCAAGGTGATCAACCTGAGCCTGGGCGGCGACGGCAGCTGTGGCTCGACCTACCAGGACGCGATCAACGCCGCCTACAACGCGGGCGCGACGGTCGTGGTGGCAGCGGGCAACGGCGTCGAGAACGACGACCCGACCAAGGAAGGCGGCATCGCCGTCGGCACGCCGGCCAACTGCAACAACGTCATCGCGGTGGCCGGCCTGCGGCATGTGGGCACCAAGGTCGGGTTCTCCAACCTCGGCCCGCAGGTGACGATCAGCGCGCCTGGCGGCAACTGCGTCAACACCACCGCCGGCAGCACCTGCCTGTATCCCATCCTGTCGACCAGCAACGCCGGCACGACGACCCCGGTGGCGGGCAGCGGCGCGTTCAACTACAGCGGCACGGGCACCAGCTTCTCGACGCCACTGGTCAGCGCGACCATCGCGCTGATGCTGTCGAGCAATCCGGCGCTGACGCCGGCGCAGATCAAGGCGGCGCTGCAGAGCTCGGCCCGCGCGTTCCCGACGGCGAGCGGCGTCGCGCAATGCGTGGCCGGCAACAGCGCGCAGCCGCAGCTCGAGTGCAACTGCACGACCAGCACCTGCGGCGCCGGCATGCTGGACGCGAATGCCGCGGTCGCCGCGGTCGCGCCGACGACCAATACGCCGACGACACCCACGACGCCGACCGAACCCACGTCGGGTGGAGGTGGTGGCGGCGGTGGCGCGATGAGCGCCTTCTGGCTGGCCGCGCTGGTGCTGGCGATCGTGGCGCTGCGCTGGCCGAGGGCTGGCGCCAAGGGGAGCTCAGGGCGCTAAAAGTCCTAAGGTGTCCCAAAGGGCCAGAAGGCCTGAGGGCCCTAAAGACCTGAGGACCTCGTCGCGAAGCCCTCTGCCGCAAAGCCTCGGACCTGACCAACGCGGCGGACGATTGACTCCCTCTCCCGCTTGCGGGAGAGGGTGGGGGTGAGGGCCAGCGGCCGTCGCAAGAAGCCCAGGCCTGCGTGAGTCTGCTGACCCTCACCCCTGCCCTCTCCCGCAAGCGGGAGAGGGAGTCTCCAAGAGGGGACTCGCGCGGTCAGCGGCTCGCGGCCGAGCCCGAGCCCGAGCCGGCGCCCGCGCCGTTGGTGGCGCTCGCGCCTGATCCCGCGCCGTTGGCGGCGCTGGCTTCGGAGGCCGCCGTCGGTGCCTCCGCGGCGCAGTCCTTGCGCTTCTCGCCCCAGGGCGGGTTGGACAGCGCGTTCAGCTTGCCGATCTGCACGCCATCCAGGCGCGCCAGGCGCAGCGTCGTCTGCCGCAGCGGCTCCTGCAGTCGCAGCACGCGCAGGCCCTTGTAGTTGCGACGGGTCATCGCGTCGAGCGCCGCCTGCGCCGCCGCCTCGCTGTCGTGCTTGCTCAGCACCAGCGTCGGCTGCTCGTCGGGGAAGCCCTGCAGCGGCTCGAAGGCGATCCGGGCATTGCGGTAGGTCTCTTCCTTGCGCTCGCGGAAGTCCTTGCTGGGCATCTTGATCGTGGCCAGCGCCCACACGCCGCCGGTGTCGACCACGCGCGACTCGATCGCGGCGCCAGGCACGCCGGCCGAAGCCAGCGTCGCATTCGCGCGCTTGAGCAGCTCGTCACCGATCAGCGGTCCGAGCTCGACGCAGGTGCGCGTGGCCAGCTGCGTCACCGCCTGCTGGTTGAGCAGCGACAGGCGCTGCGGATTGACCTGCTGCTCCAGCCGCGGCGCGGTGGCGGCCGCGCCCCCGACCCAGCCCTTGTTCCACGCGAACACCAGCACATTGGCGACGAACAGCAGGACGACCGCGGCGCGCAGCATCGCGGCTTACCCCTGCGCGCCGGCGGACGCGCCGCCGAGCCGCACGCTCACCTCGCCGCCGCTGACCGTCTGGCGGCCCTGGGCAGTGTCGATCAGCAGTTCGCCGCGTTCGTTCACGCCGGCCCCGGTGCCTTCGAGCGCCCCGGCGGTGATCGCCTTGCCCTGCAGCAGGTCGCGCGCCGCGAAGCGCTCGCGCCAGGCACCGAAGCCCTCGCGCGGGAAGGCCGCCAGCGCCTTCACCAGCACCGGCGCCAGCCGCGCCAGCGCCTGCGGCGGGGTGATGTCGGGCAGCAGTTCCTGCAGGCAGGCGAAGCCGGTGTTGAGCTGCGACTCGGCCACCTTGGCGCGGTCCGACACGTTCAGCCCCACGCCGATCACCGCCATGCGCGACGACCCGGCGGGCACGGTCTCGATCAGGATGCCGCCGAGCTTGCGCTCGTCCAGCCACAGGTCGTTGGGCCACTTCAGGCCGAGCCGGCGGCCGTCGGGATCGAGCGCCTCGGCGATGGCCGCGCCGACCACCAGGGACAAACCCGACCAGTCCGCGATCTCCAGCGGCAGCGACAGCGAGAAGGTCAGCGACGCGCCGGCCGTGCTGTGCCAGCTGCGGCCCTGGCGACCGCGGCCATGGGTCTGGTGCTCGGCGATCAGCAGGCAGGGATGCAGGTCGTGCTGGCGGCGTCCGTAGGGACGATCGCCCGCCCGGCCGCCACCACCGCCACCGCTGGCCGCGGCGCCTTCATCGCGCCGCACGCGCTCGACCAGGGTGGCGTTGGTCGATTCGACCCGCGCCAGCACCTCGATGCTGAGCCCCGGCAGCAGCGGCTCCAGGTCTTGCCAAAGGGCTTCGGCGCCCCAGTTCTGATGTTCTTGCATCGCCGCGAATGTGATCCTGCGATTCCCGTCTTGGTCTTCCCGGGCCGGTCGGTCCGGTGGTCCTGGATGGGCGGAGTCTAGAGGGAGACGCCCCCCTTCCGGGGGAGCGGCACCACGAATCGGTGGCTGTAGGACCTGACAGGGTCCCCCCGCCGCCCGTTCGGCGCCCGCTCGGCGCCTTCCCGGCCGGCGGACCGATCCGCCCTCAGCGCCCCTTCGGCGCGAGCATCGTGCCGCGGCAGCCCGGCGTGCCGCAGCGGCACTCGAAACGCTTCTTCAGCTTGGGCGTATAGCGTTCTTCGATCACCAGCCCATAGTCGTAGAACAGCTCCTCGCCCGGGTAGATGTCCGTCAACGCGTGGATGAACACCCGGCCCTTCTTCTCCCGCGCTTCGCAGTTGGGGGTGCAGGCGTGGTTGATCCAGCGCGCGCGGTTGCCATCGACGGCGGCGTCGATGACCCCACCGGTCTCGAGGTGGAAGTAGAAGGTATGGTCCGGCTGCGACGGATCGTGGGGATGGCGGCGCAGCGCCTCGTCCCAGTCGATGCGCTCGCCCTTGTATTCGATGAGCTTCTCGCCCGCCTTCAGCGGCTCGACCGCGTAGACGCCGCGGCCATGCACGCCGGACGCCCGGACCTCGATCCGGGCGCTGCGCTTGCCCGGCTTGCCGGCCTTCCCGGACTTGTCCGCCTTGTCAGCCTTCTTCCCCTTGCCGGCCTTCTCCGCCTTCTCCGCCTTCTCCGCCTTCCTGGCCTTCTTGCCCTTGCTGGCCTTGTCGGCCGGGACGGCGGCGGCGCCGGTCTCCGGAACGGTGGGCGGGAGCTGCGAATCGGGACGCTGTTGCGGCATGGAGCGAGTCCGGTACATTGAATTCATGGGTGCGCGCGCGTGCACACACGTACGTAGGTGCGTGGGCGCGCGCGAGGCCGGATTGTAGGCAGGCGTTCACGAGGATTTCGGACGCCTGAACGAAGACGAAAGAAACAAGCGCATGAGCAAGGCATTGGTGATCGCGGAGAAGCCGTCGGTGGCGCAGGACATCGTCAAGGCGCTGACCCCGCTGTCGGGCAAGTTCGAGAAGCACGACGAGTATTTCGAGAACGACGAGTACGTCGTCAGCTCGGCCGTCGGCCACCTGGTGGAGATCAAGGCGCCGGAGGAATTCGACGTCAAGCGCGGCAAGTGGAGCTTCGCCCACCTGCCGGTGATCCCGCCCCACTTCGACCTGAACCCGATCGACAAGAGCAAGGGCCGGCTCAACGCGCTGGTCAAGCTGATCAAGCGCAAGGACGTCACCTCGCTGATCAACGCCTGTGACGCGGGGCGCGAAGGGGAACTGATCTTCCGCCTGATCGTCCAGTACGCGGGCACCGCCAAGGCGCCGGTGGCCAAGCCGGTGAGCCGGCTGTGGCTGCAGTCGATGA
>Ga0209370_1002596_pt1 | contig 12693 bp, 21 predicted proteins | sample AgamicAtPrz_FD_187164 | JGI IMG/M metagenome (GOLD analysis project Ga0209370, IMG submission 187164) | Agave microbial communities from Guanajuato, Mexico - At.P.rz (SPAdes) (version 2) | ecosystem: Host-associated > Plants > Phyllosphere > Phylloplane/Leaf | place: Guanajuato, Mexico... | reverse complement strand
GGAGGTGTTCGACGCAGCACAACTGCCCGGCACCTACATGCGCGAAGTCCCGGCGAAGTTCGAGCCCGACAAGATGCTCATCAAGCAGTCGATCAAGGACGGAACCGAAGTCCCCGGGGCTCGCCTGGTCAAGAAGGACCGCCTGACGGTGAAGTGATGCAAAGCAAGAACAAGCCCGCCATGACCACCGCAGAGCGCGAGCACGTCTCCCGCATCAAGGAGATGAACTGCGGCGTCTGCGGCGCGGCCGGTCCTTGCGACGCTCACGAGCTGGAGCAGGGCCAGTGGTTCACCGCGATTCCTCTGTGCAGAGACTGCCACATGGGGAGCCATAACGGAATCCACGGCCGGAAAGCAATCTGGAACGCGCTGAAGAAGACAGAAATGACCGTCCTGAACGACACGATCAAGGAGCTTGTATGAGCTTGGAACCTGTTTACGCCGGAGAGATGCAGTTCAAACGCTACTCCGATACCAGCACGCAAGGGCAAACGGTGACGTTCGTCCTGCCTGATCGAGAATCCATGCAGGCTTTCGTTGGGATGGAAGGGAAGCGCTTCCAAGCCGTCTTCGTGCAGATCGGTGACGACGAACAGCCGGTTCCGCCGACGCCCAGCAACTACCGCAAGCCATCGTCCACCGGGCCGGCCTGTCAGTGGCTGGTGATGCGGTGCAAGGAACGGGAGTTTCAGGAGTGGGTTGGCGAGCAGGGTGGCTTCGGCCATGTACCCGACGAAGAAGCTGCCTCCGAATGGGTTCGCAACGTCTGTGGGGTCGGCTCGCGCAGGGACATAGACGGCAACCAAGCCGCAGAACTGGCGTTCTCTGAGCACATCCGCAAGCCGTACCTGGCGCACACGAGGCAGCCCGCATGAGAACCCTAGAAGCCCTCTCCGGCCTGCCAATCCTTGGTGTGTTCGTTGTTGTTTACCTGGACACCGCTGGAATTTGGAACTCGCCGAGCTGGGTTGTCTGGGGGCTTCTTGCAGTTTCTGCGGTCGGAGCAATAGGGCTCATGGCCGTTTTGTTTGGTGGGATGGTTTTGGGTCGCTGGAGCGATCGGAAAGGTAATTGAGATGGGATACACGACGAAGTTCACCGGTCAATTCGACCTGTCGCGCAAATTGACGCTCACCGAAGCGAAGTTCCTCGTGGAACTGGCCGACATGGATCGAGACGAGGCCAAAGAGATCACCGGCACGAATGCCTACATGCAGTGGGTGCCGACCGAATCGCTGGACGGCATCGTGTGGGACGGCAACGAGAAGTTCTACGAGTACACGGAACTGCTCCGCTGGCTGTGTGGCTGGGCAGCACTGCGCGACATTCAAGTCAACGGCACGGTCCTTTGGCGAGGAGAGGATGCGTCTGATGTCGGCGAGCTGGTTGTGGTTGCGAATCAAGTGACTGAACACGCGGGAAAGAAGACAAGCAAGAAGTCGGGCCAGCCGTTGACCGCGCAGAAGCTCGGGGAACTTGCCTTGCAAATTGTCACGGCGAAGGAGTGACTCATGGACGACATCCGCTACGCACGCATCCAACAACGTCTTGCCCGAGAGATCGAGGCGGCGAAGCCGAAATTCATGGCCCGGGAAACCTACATCCCGCCCGTCACGCAAGGAGATGAATCATGACCACCCAGCAACAGCCCACCGTCAGCGCCCCCGCGCAACCTGCGCGCTGGGTCGACGATCCGCACGACATTGAGCAAGGCCAGATGTTCGTCGCGTGCGAGAAGGATGGCGAGCGCTGCTCCACCTACGTCGAATGCGCGGCGAAGGGCTGCAAGCGCACCCCCAATGCAGAGAGTGATCTGAAGCTCATGACGATGTATCGGGACAGGGCATCCGCCGAACTTGCCAAGGCCGAAAAGCGAATCGCTGAGTTGGAAGGTACTCCCAGTGGCGGGCTGGCGGGGGTGACGGACGACCGGATCATCGAACTGGCCGGCCTTCACAAGGTCGCCCGGCCGATGAAACCGATTGGTCTGGACACCGGAGACGTTCTGTACGCGGACGCCGGCTACCGGACAGGTGAGATCCTGAGCTTCGCTCGCGCCCTCCTGGCCGAAGCGTCCGGACAGGCGGTAGCGACTGAGGTGGCGTGTTGGTGGACCGGCAATAACAACGACTATGCAGTGCCGGCCAACGGACGAGAGCGGGACATCAATCCCGCATTCAATGTCCCTCTCTACAGGCACCCACCAGCAACAACTGCGTCACCCCAGGCGCAGCAACAGGCCGAGGGAGACCGACTCGACGCTGAGCGGTATCGGTGGTTGCGCATACAGCACAACGGGGGCGACCTGAAGTTCTACGATGAACTGAGGGCGCTCGCGTTCACTGTGTTTCATCCTGTTGGCGGCGAGCTTGAGCCCGTCGAATGCATGCCTGGTGCGCTCGATAAAGCGATTGACGCCGCGCGTGGCGCCGAGCCGTCCGAGACACACATGCTGCGCCTTTCGCTGGTAGAGGCCGTCGAGACTGTTCTGAACGAGGCGCCTTGCGACTGCCCCAACAAAATGCGCTTCGAGCGCGGAGACCACCTCTCTGGCTGCCACTTGTTCGACCTGAACAACGCGTTTGTTGCCGCCTACCGAGCCAGACACGTGAGCGACGCCGGCATCGGCTCAACTGGTGGGGAGGGGGCATGAAGATCAGCGGCGAATGGAGCTACAAGGTTCAGGGCACCCACTCGCGCCTGTACGACCTGCACAAGGACGAAGGTTACGGGTCATGGGCCACCTGCGTCGTGGACACCAAGTACGGCATCGTCGAGGCCTACACGCAGCGCGACCACACCGGCCTGACGTTCATCTACGGCGGGAGGATGTACAGCCGCAGCTTCCAGGCAAAGAAGATCGCCAGCCAGCGCAGCATCTCGATCCTCGCCGGCCGCTTCGCCAGCGAGATCGCCCGCGCCACCACCCAAAAGGACCACCCATGAGCGACCTTCTCCGTTTCGACGATGACCTGCGATTCGTGCAGCGCGTGCTTGAAGGAGACCCGCCGCAGTCCGACAAGGACGATGCGGCTCGAATGGTGCGCAACATCAGGACGTGCATTCGTCAACCAGCAGCACAGCCGGAGATCGTTGCGTGGTGGGATGGCGGGCAGCAGGACGGCCCGAACGCACCCCCGTCGTTCATCCCGGCCAGCTACAGGATCAACGCGCCGCACGCTTTCAAGAACTACAAGATCGCACTGGTAGCCGCCCCCAACCTCCCCAAAGATCAGAAGGAGAAGCTGTGATGGCCGACCTGCATCTGTCGCTCAAGGGCGTCTACTTCGACCAGATCAAGGCCGGCACGAAGCCGTTCGAGTATCGGCTGAAGACGCCCTACTGGTGGAAGCGCCTGTCGAAGGCGCCCTTCCGCAACATCGTCCTGACCAAGGGCTACCCGAAGCGCGACGACGCCGAGCGGAGGCTCGTGCTGCCGTGGCGCGGCTTCTACATGGACACCATCCAGCACGAACACTTCGGACCTTATCCGGTGCGCGTGTACGCCATCGTCGTCAACACCCGACACGACGCCACCACCCAAAAGGACCAGGCATGAGCACGAACGTCAAGGTTTTCTGTGGCGGCACCAGCGAAGAAACGATGGTCCAGTGGCCAAGCGGCAAAGTCGAGTTCATGGGGTGGTGGGCGCTGCTGAAGATGATGTGGTGGGTCATCCGAACCGGCCGCAACATCACCACCGTGGACGAAGACGGGAAGGAGTCGGAGGCATGAACGATACAGAATTTCTGGTTGAGCAGTTTTCTTGCGCCGCTGGTGATTTGGCGATCCACGGTGTCGATCGTGATGACTTGATGTCCAGATACAAGGCGGCGAAAGAAAAGCTTCTCGTCGCCCTCGCCCAACCAGCAGCACAGCAGGGGCTGAGCCCGGCGCAGTCGAAGCTGCTGGAGTTGTGGGCGGATGGAAAGATCGCCGAGTGGCGGCCAATTGAGACGGCGCCGAAGGATGGGACGGAAATCATTCTTCGCAAGGCTGATCGCGTGTCGGCGGGCAACTGGATCGATCCCGTCCGAATATCAACCGAGCCACACGCAACAACCGGTGAGCCAGTGCAGCTTGTCGAGCATGAAGAAGGATTCTGGCAATCGTGGGATGGCGGTTTCGCGGACGACGATGAGCCAACCCACTGGATGCCACTCCCGGAGCCTCCGAAATGATCCGCCGCCCACCGCTTCTCTCCCGCTTCGCCGACGTGCCGGCGTGGCTGGCTCGATGTCCGGTGACGTGGTGCGTCGGGGTGTCGTTCCTCGCGTGGCTGGGGTTCAAGTGAACTTCCTCCGCACTCACTGGCCCTGGATGCTGTCGGTAGTGATAGCTGGGGGATGTTTCTGGTACTTGGCTTTGTATGGGGGTTGAGATGAGCAAGGAAATGGAACTGGATGCGTGGAATGAGGTCAGGAAGGCCGCCCGCGAACTTTCGCCGTCCCTAGGAATAGGTGATTTGCTGAATGCCGTGGCCCGTTATGGAGATGCCGTTCGCGCCCATGCGCTGGATGAGGCCGCTTCCGTCGCAGAGAAGACGTTCGAGGGCGAAGACAACGGGCTTGCCTTGTACGGAACAGAAAGCGCCTCTGCTATCCGCGCGCTCAAGGAGAAGCCATGACCGAGAAATGGGACACCGCCGACATTGCGAAGTTCCTCCAACTTGAGCGCGAGTACGTCACCAACAACGTGACAAAGCGCCCAGACTTCCCGGCGCCGTCAATCAACCGCTCTCGTCGGTTGCGGCGCTGGGAGAGAGAGGACGTGGAGGCTTGGGCGGCAGGGAAGGACTACAGCCGAGAGGCGATGTCTTCCGAAGAGGCGCGGTAATACGTGTTCAGCAGTTGCCGTAGGTCTTTGTGGCCACTGATGCGCGCCAGTTCCAACACATCGACCTTGCGGGCAAACCGCGTCAGAGCCGCAGCCCGCGCGTCGTGAAAGTGCAGATCCTCGATGAGCAAGGAGTCCCGCGCCTTGCGGAACAGCGCGTCCATCGTGGCGCTGGTGACGGTGAAGCCCTTAAATCCCTTCAAGAGCCTGACAGCGTGCTTGGACAACGGGACCTTCCGTGGCTTGCCGGTCCGGTACTGCATCTTGTGCGTAACCGTGGCGACGTTGCCGTGAACGGTCTTCGGGCCGAGCTGGAGCACCTCGCCGGCCCGCATTCCAGTCCTGAGCGACAGCAAGAAAGCGAAGGCTGTTTCGGCCTGCTTGGTCTTCGGGCGCTCGCCAGTGATGTAGCCAAGCCATCGCATGATGCGGCGCACTTCGGAGGCCGTTGGGAGCCGATCCCTCGGCGGGTTGTCGCCAGGAGCCTCCATGCCCTTGAATGGCGAGTCGCCCATCCACTTCCACTCATCCCGAGCTTTCGTGAAGACGTGCGACAGGAGATTGATGTCCCGCTGGACGGAGCCTTTGGAGACCACCTTGAGCCGGGCATCCCGCCAGGCCACCATGTCGGCGGTCGTGATCTTGGAGATTGGTTTCTTTGCCGTGAGTGGGAAATCTCGCTTGAAGGCTTCGAGCCTCAGCCTCTCGAACCTCTCTCCGGCCTTCTTGCTGCTGACCTTCGAAACGTACTCGTCGATGGCTTCGGCAAGCGTCTTGTTTGGGAAGGAGCCTCGCTTCACAGCGAGCAACGCAGCCTCTTCCTTGGCGGCCCAGTCGCGTGCTTCGGCCTTCGTCGGCCACACCATCGACTTGCGGGTTCCGTTGCGCTCAACCTCGGCGCGGTGTCCGTTCTTGACCTTGCGGATGTACGCCACGTCATTCCTATGCGGGATCCCGCGCGGGAATTAGGCGGGCTGATTCGCAAGGATACGGTAAGCTTGTGCGGGATTCGTGCGGGTTCGTACGGAGGGTTGTACGGGGTAAAACACCGCAGAATCGGTTCCGCATGTAATGTTTCTGGTGCCTCGGGTCGGAATCCGAGGTCTAGGTTACATGCGGGTTATAGGGTGGTCTGCGGGATTTAAGCGGGCCGCCATACGCAATGTAACGGAGACGACCATGCAACACCTGACCAATGAACTGGCCGAAGCTCTTCAGCGGATTCTAGAGCGCGACGCTGGAGGGATCTGGTTCTTCCGCAAGCTGCGGGCCTACGAAGACCTTGCCAAGAAGCACGCCAGAGCCCTCATCCGGCTCAAGGAGCTGGGGGACAAGGACCACCAAACCCCCTTGATGGAGGCCCAGGCGCTGTGCGACAAGGAGCGGTCCCTGGAGTTCTTCTACCTGCTGGGGTACGACCAGGGAGGCCGACCAGCCGACAAGCGCCGCCAGCCGCTGCACGTCACGGTGGAGCAGCTCAAGGCGTGGTCCACCGGGGTGGAGGACGGGGAGTTCGACCAGCGCCAGCCCTGGCACCAGGACCGGGACTACCGGCGAGCCGCAGCAGTCAACTCGTTCAAGATCAGGCAGGCCAAGAAGGCTGCGTGATGGAGACCCTGCTTATCGTGGTCTTCGGCGTCTGCGTGGTGCTGTACATCCTGGACCTGATTTTCGGGAGGCGATGATGGGTTTAATCACCAAGATCCGCATGTGGTGGGCGATGCGCCCGATCAAGGCTGCCGAAGAACTCGCCCACGAGGACTACCTATCCAACGCCGTAGGGTCTGGGGCAACGCTGTCCCGGCTGATGGCGGCTCAAGATCCCGACGAACTCGAATCCATCGCGGATGCGGCCTTGAATCCTTGCGTGGCCGAGCTGCTGCGGAAGGGTGCCAAGAGATTGCGCCGAGCGTTAAAATCAAGCCTCGCCGACACGTCCGGTCCTGAAACGGTTCACGTTCAGTCCTCACGGTGAGCAGCACCCGCTCGGTGAAATAGCCCGAGTCTTCTAAATGCTGCGGTCGCACTGCCGGCGAGCCCTAAGGCTGCGATTCGTTCACCGTGTCGACCCAGGCGTAGCACTCTTTGAGAGCGGCGCGGAGGCGGTCGGCTCTGGCAGCAAGCCCGTAGAGAAACTCCGAATCTGGTCTAGAAAGCTGTCGCCCAGTGGCTCCTTCACAGGCGGCGGTGGCAGCTTCGGGTCTTCGTTCGGGGCGATTGCGCAGCTCGCGTTGAGCATCAGCAAGACGGCGAGAAATGGAAGTGTTCTCCGCATCGCGTTCTCCTTTGGCTCTGGCGGCAGACATCTTGAGCAACCGCGAGGTTTCCTCGGCCACCAGGTCTTTGGCTCGATACTCAGCCCTGATCTCGTCTAGCTGGGCTTCGTAACGATCGGCTCTGTTCTGCTGCCACCATCCCCAGCCGGCGAGCGCGGCCACAGGCCAAACCCACCAAGGAATAAGACGGAGAAGGCCGATCAGAGCCGGCATCACGCAGCCTTGATGAGCTTCGCCACAGCAATGGCGGAATCAGCGGTTCGACCCAGGAAGAGTTCACGCTCAGCGGCACGACGACGAACCAGGCCCAGCATTACCTTCCCGTTAGCCCGGTTCCAGCGGCTAAACTCGGAAGCAACATTTTGAGGCGCAAGCCCGGCAAGGTATTTCCGCATGAGCGTCGAGTTGCGAAGCGCTGCCTCGCCAAGGTTGAATGCGAACAAGACCAGCGCATCAAACTCGCCATGCGTAGGCTTGCGCTTGCCGTCACACATCTCCGAGACGGCTTTCTCGAATCGATCCAAGTCCTCGTCTAGTGTTGCCTCAACGAGCTCATCCGACCACATCAGGCCTTTGAAAACTTCCGGTCCTGTGTGCCCGATTCCGATGGTCCAAGGCTCACCACCTGTTGCCGGATCTGGATAGGCCGAGTTACTTCGCCCCTCGAAGTATTCGAGTACGCGACGCCCTTTGCCTGAGACGTTCATGAGACCTCTTTTTTCAGCTCGTCTTTGAGTTCACCGAGGTCTTTGTCTTGACGTTTGTAGAGCCACAGGGCCGCTGCGCGTCCGACGTACCAACCAAGGGCCCCAGTGAGCATCAGGAATGGGGCTGGATGTTTTGCCGCCATAGTCCACGGGGCCAAGTTGTTCACCACGTCGATGACCCAATCCCCGCCGAAGTGTGAACTGATACCAGCCATGAACATCCGCGCGCCGATCTCTCGGCCCAATTCCTTGCGGGTTGTGTGCGCGTCGTTCGGCCGCCCCGGGGGCATCAGCACGAACAGCGCCGCAGCACCGAGAAGTCCTAGGGCCGCTTTGCTGCCGAGAGCAGACAGCGCGCTCCCGGCTGCGCCTGCCGCGCTTGCGGCTTGGTCTGCTGTTTCGATTCCCATTTTGTTCCTCATTACTTGACTTCGTATGCAAAGGAGTAGCTGTAGGTGTGCGATCCGCTGGCCTGACAGGTCGGGATGTTGAAGTTCGCCCGATCGTTGGTTGTGTCTGCCGTTCCAACCATGATCGTGTCTGTCAGAGCGGAGCCGCTTAACGTTCCTGTGCCAGACGCATCACCGTTCAGGTCGCTGGCAAGCGTGAAGTTGGATGCAATCGGAATGGAAAGACCCATCGTCGTGGAGAGGGTGGTCGTCGTGAACGAGAGGGTCACCGAACCCCAGACGTGGACGACATTCCCCGTCCGAATCCACTGAGATACCCCAGGGGTGACAGCGGAGCAGTTCGCCACAGCCGTCCCGGTTGGGGTGTAGGTGCCGCTGGCGATGTATTGATTCGTCGCGCCCGTCAGCGAGCCTGCGTTGTTGTGAAGCGCAAGGCCGTAGACGCGTCGGTCGCTGGTGATTCGAAGACCCTCCACCGTACCGACACCATCCCTGGTTACCGAAAGAGACAGGTAGCCGGAGATGTTGGAATCTGTGCTGTTTTCCTTTCGACCGGACACCGCTGCAAAGCTGGTCGGCGTGGTGCCAGTAAACGACCCGCCAAGAACCAACTGACCACCGAGATCAGCCGCTTGGGAATCAGTCGATAGCGCCATCAACTGGCCCATGCCGGAGGTGATGGTTCGGTTAGTCGTCCTGGAGGCGAAGTTCGACTGTGAGGCCGTGCCACCTCCAACTCCAACGCTGCCGCCCGTGAGGCTCAGCCCGTTGGGAATGGACGCGGTGTTGCTGTTGATGGTCAGCGAATCGCCGGCCGCATCACCTAGCGTGGCGCCCCCATTGGCCGCAAAGGTTCCAGTAACCGTCAGGTTCCCGGTAACAGCAAAGTTGCCGCTTGCGGTGATGGTTGCACCGGTCAGCGTCGTGACGGTCAGGTTCGTGACGGTCAGAGCCGCGATCGTCTGGCCGTAGACGAGGTATTGCCCCGCCGCAATGGCGTCAGCGGCTCCGGTATGCCGAAAACCACCCATCGGCAGATTCGCCAGCGCTGTGCTTTGTCCATCGCGCGTGATGCAATTCGTCAGCGCGGTAGCCACATCGCTCATCGTGTTGTTCTGCACGGTGGAGCTGATGGTCGTCCCGGTAACAACCGGGTTGCCGGCCGGTAGGCTGTAGGTTCCGCTTCCGTTGTATGGCATGGCTCTATACTTCTGGTATGGGTTGGCTGGCTACGCCTCTGGGTGTGTTTCTGTATGGGCTCTTACTTGAGCTGTTCCGCCGTCGCCTGGCCGGACGCGAGGCCACCAGCGGACAGCAGATAACCCAGGCGGCGTACCTGTTCGGGAGAAAGCTCGGTTGGCTTCTGCGGAATCGCACCAGACAACGCCCGGTTGACCGTGCCTTGGTTTTCAACGGTGTTCTTGACGCTGTTGATTACGCCGACAGCACTGGGCACCCCCGGAATCCGGGAGGCAATGTTCATGAGGGCGCCCCAGTTGTTCGACGTTTGGACGGGTGAGGCGTTTGGCATCGAGTTGATGTAGGCGCCGAGTCGTTTCAGGCGCTCCATCTGGGCGATCTCTTCCGTCGTGAAGAATGCTCGCAACTTCTCCGGGCCCAAATCACGCAGGGCCTTGGCATAACGCTCCGCCGCGAAAGCCTTGTCACCTGCCACGTTCTCGCCGAAAGCGGCTCGCTGGAGAGTCGTACCGATCTGGGCGCGGGCCTCTTGATAGGCCTGAGGCGACGACTCCTTGAGGATCTTTGCCATCCCCTCTACATCGCGAGCCTTGCCGTTGATGACGTACTTGCGCACAAAGTCATCCGGGGCGACAGATCCCTTGGAGGCCGCTTCAAGAGCTGGGACGGCCTCTTGCATGCGGAAGCGTTCAGCAGCAGCTTTGCGAGCCGGGGCGAACACGTCGTCCACGCCAGCATCATCCGTCACCGACTTCTTGACCGCGCCACGCAGGGCAGACAACGCGGAATTGACCGCGCTGTCGCTGCTCTGGTTGTCGTTGATGACCTTCAGGAGCTTGTCCGCTTCCTCGACCGTGAAAAGCTTCTTCTGGTTGGTAACGACGCTTGGGTCGAGGCCGAACTTCGCGAACTGGTTGCGAACACCGGACGGCACCTTGTCACCGAACGAATCAAGCACAGCGGCATAGTCGGACGCGAGGCCGCCCATTGGAACCTCTGCATCCTTTCCGGCCGCCTGGCGGGCGGTTTGGTAGGCGCTGCTGACACCCCTGCGTAACTCTTCGTCTTTAGCCCTGAGGGCTGCTGCAAGGCGTTCACCAGCAGAAACCTCAGATGAGGCGCCTTGTGAATATTTACCAACCTTGTCTTGAAGCTGTTGGCCTTGAAGCTCGAAGCGTTGAAGAAGCTCATCCCCAACGCCGGGCATCGTGCGGAGGTTGCGCTCCTTGGAGAACTGGCCCGCATCGCGGGTGATCTGCCCGGAGGTTCCTTGCATGCCTTCACGCGCAAAGTCCTGCTGACGGAGAACTGCGGCAGGATCGAGACGGCGGTTCGAGTTCTCCAGCGCCTTGACGGCCTGCGCCCGTAGTTCACCCTGAACCTGAGGGGCGAGGTCTTCCCACTTCGTGCCAGACTCAGAAACGATCTGGCGGACAGTGCGATCGACCTCGGACAAATTGATCGGTTGGGCCTTTGGCTTGGTGAATGCCTTCACCACCTTATCGGCCACGGCACCTAGAGCCGGTGTCAGAACACCGCCAGTAGCCGCACCCAAACCAACTTGCGCAGCCTTGGTGGAAGCGAAGTCAGCATTCGGGTCGTTGACCGGTGTCAGAGCCCCACCAGCAGCACCAACGCCCACGCCTTGAGCCGCGCGGCCCATGCCGGTGGTCGCAGCGGGCAAACGCGCTGCAATGGCGGCATTGGCCGGACTGACGACGTTGCCGACCAGTCGCGCAGCATCAAACCCATCCTGACCGGTAGCCTTGCGCGAAGCCTCGTAGTCGGCCTCATTGCGCTGGTTTATCTGATCGACTCGTTTTGCTTCGGAGTCGAAGAACCGGCTAACCGGGTTCTCCACCAAACCAAAGCCGGACGTCAACGCAGACAGGCCACGAGGTAGAATCTGGGCGCCCGCGTCGATCGGGTCGCGGGCGCCCTGCAACACCCGCCCAGGAACACTCGCTTGCACCTTTTGGGTGAGAGTGGCTTCAGGCTTCGATCCACGGATTTTTTCTACCCGGGCCTTCAGCTCAGGGGAATCCGCTGGAATCTCGTCCGGGATGTTCTGGATCGTGATCCCGTCCTTGGTGGTGATGGAGTACGGCATCAGTAATCCACCACGATGTTTCCGCCAGCCACCGGGGCCTTCGGATCCCACGTACCAGTGGCGCCACCTTGACCGGCGTAGCGAAGCTGGATCTTGCGAACCTCTTCCAGCGCGGCCTTCTTGGTCGCTCGCGGAACGTTCGGATCGCCGATCTTGGCGGCCATCTGACGGTAAAGCTCCACGTCCTTGTCAGACTGCGGGCCGCTCATCTTGGGCATCTTCGAGACCAACATGCCTTCGATGGCCTTGAGCTGGGCCGCCGCCTGAGCGCCCTGCGTGGACTTGCCGAAGAAGCCCGCGCCGGAATCGATCAGGCTGCCCATGCCGCTACCGGTGGACTGGTCGATCAGCGGCCCAGCTTGGTCGATGAGTGCAAGCGCCTCGCTTGCGTCCTTGACTTTTGCGGCCTCAGAGGTAGCAGGAGATCCTGCCGCAGGCTTGTTGTATGCCTTCTTCCCAGCCGCTTCGCGCGCATCCATATATACCGGCTGACCATCTGCACCTTCAACCTGCACGAGGTTTGGACTTGGCGCCGGGCGCAACGAAGCAGTCAGCTTGGCCATCTCAACGCGAGCTTCTTGACGCACACGCTCGGCCTCGATCGCTGCGGCTTGGCGTTCCTGCGCGGCCAGCCGCTGGTCTTGTGCGCGTTGCTGAAGCTCAAAGATGCGCTGTTCAGCGGCCATCTTGACCTGCTGAGCGCGGGCCTCGCGAGTCTCCTGAGCGTCCGCCATCCGCATGCCGAACTGCGCTGCCTGCGGGTCGATGTTCATGCCAGCCATCGACCAGCGTAGGTAGTCTTGGCTCGTCGGGTTGGTGTCAGGCATGCGTCCCATCTGGCCGTCTTCGGTCGGCGGCCCCATCTCACGGCCTTGAGTGGCCTGCGGCATCGAGTTCAGCCACTCAGTGCGGCGACCAGCAAGTTGATCCGCCAGAGCCTTTTGGCGCACGTCCAGTTGCTTCTGCTGCTGGTTGCCTCGGTACTGTGCAAGGGCAGCGGAAAGCTGCTGAGTGACAGAAGGGGCGACGTACCGGTCCCCGACGTACTTGGAGTCCGGGCCTTGAGTGTTCTGGAGAACTTGAGCAATCGCACGCTGGCGCGCAATGTCCTGCTGCTCGAACTCGAATTCGGAGGGGTAGCCTGCCATCACGCC
>Ga0209370_1002594_pt1 | contig 12700 bp, 8 predicted proteins | sample AgamicAtPrz_FD_187164 | JGI IMG/M metagenome (GOLD analysis project Ga0209370, IMG submission 187164) | Agave microbial communities from Guanajuato, Mexico - At.P.rz (SPAdes) (version 2) | ecosystem: Host-associated > Plants > Phyllosphere > Phylloplane/Leaf | place: Guanajuato, Mexico... | reverse complement strand
TATTGTCTTCTTTGGCCATCGAATCCTCTGGGTGAACTACCAAACTGTTGAACCGGCAAGATAATGCCGAATTCCATGATTTATGTAAAGAAACGTTGGCTGTTTTTGCCAACGCTTCGCCGTGCGTCGCGCTGTCGCGCGTGCAGTACGGATAAATTCGGGTGTTGTTGACGTCTGCGGGGGATTAGCGGGCTAAGAATCTGCAGCAACCGGCCCGGCAGGGGCGGATGAAACAGTTTCAGGAAACAGGTGAGATTCCCAGCCTGGCAATTCCGGCTCGCCACAGCGAAGCGCGGACGACATACCAAACTCGCTTATTGTATCACTTTTATGTGGATTTGTGTGCAAAACATCTGCGGATAGGGCTAAAAAAGGGTCTGCGTCTGCCAGCATCCTTCAGCAACCGGCTGCCACGCCAGCTTTTTTAGCTCCTGCAGATAGTCAGCGCGCGGAATTTCCGTTGCGCCGAGCGATGCCGTATGGGGATTAAGCACCTGACAATCGATAAGCCTGCCCTGATGAGCCCGGAAGTGTTGCGAAAATACCCACAGCGCGGTTTTCGAGGCATTTTCCTGCCGGCTGAACATCGATTCTCCGCAGAACACCTGGCCGAGCGCCAGACCGTACATGCCCCCGACCAGGCTGTTTTCATGCCACACTTCAACAGAGTGCGCATGCCCCAGTTCATACAGGCGCAGCCAGGCGCGTTTGACCTCAAAAGTGATCCAGGTGCCCTCCTGACGTCCGGTCGCGCAGCCTTCAATTACCTGTGCAAAGGCGTGGTTCATGGTCACGCGATAGGGAGAGCGACGGTGAAAACGCGCCATGCTCCGGCTGAGATGAAAGGCGTCTGGCATCAGCACGGCCCGCGGATCGGGCGACCACCAGAGAATCGGATCGCCGGGCGAAAACCAGGGGAAAATACCGTGCTGGTAGGCGTTAATCAGACGTGCAGGCGAGAGATCGCCGCCCATCGCCAGCAAACCGTTTGGTTCGCGCAGCGCCATTTCCGGCGGCGGGAAGTGCAGTGAATCACGTGAAAGTTGTACCAGTCTCATGGCATCAGCTACTCAGAAGCGTCATCTCCAGACTATAACGCAAAGCGCTGACGGAAACGCCAGTAGCGACCCGCTTTTGAGATTAATTCGTCATGAGAACCTGATTCCACAATGGCGCCCTGATCCATGACGCAGATACGATCCATCTTCTCCAGACCCTGCAGGCGATGTGTCACCACAATCAGCGTCTTACCCTTGCTGACCCGCAGCAGTAATTGCAGAATGTGCTGCTCGGTCGTGGCGTCCAGCCCTTCAGTGGGTTCATCCAGCAGCCAGAGATCGCCGTTGTGCAGCAGGGCGCGGGCGATGGCCAGCCGCCGCAGTTCGCCGCCGGAAAGGGGTCTGCCGCCTTCACCCATCCAGCTATCCAGTCCGTCAGGCTGTTCAGCCAGAAAGCCGAGCCCGGCCTGTGTCAGAGCGGCTGTCAGCTCACTGTCGCTGGCCGTGGGGCGCGCCAGTAAGAGGTTGTCCCGCAGCGTCTGGCTGAAAAGATGCACGCGCTGCGTCACCACGCTGATACGCTGCCGCAGGCTGGTCTCATCCCACTGTGAGAGCGGAGTATCATTAAGCTGAATACTTCCCGCGGTGGCTTCCCGGCTGCGGGTGATAAGCGCCAGCAGGCTCGATTTACCGCAGCCGGTCGGGCCGAGCAGAGCGATACGTTCGCCTTGCCGCAGCTGCAGTGAAAAATGCGCTAATACCGGCTCCGGGCGCTGCGGATAGCTAAATGAAACGTTATCCAGCGTAAGGCTGATACCCGGCGCCGTATCCTGCATGGCTGGCGGAAAACCGATGGCAGGCGGCTGGTCGATAATCTCCTGCACGCGCCGTGCGGCGCTGCTGACCTGCGCCAGCGGCAGAAAAGCGCCGGCAACCGGGGCCAGCGCTTCAAACGCCGCCAGGCCACAGAACAGAAACAGCGCAATCGTTGCGCCCCCGACAGAAGCAGCTGACACCCACAGCAGCAGCGTTACGGTCAGACCGGCTATCAGCAGCAGCAGGCTCTGCGCAAACGCCTGCAGGTGATGCTGCTGTTGCTGCGCGCGCTGCCACTGCTGCTCTGTGCTGTCCAGCCGCTGACGCCAGGCCGTTGCTGCACCATAGATTTTTAGCTCAGCCTGAGCCATGAGCCAGCCGGCAAGCTGCAGCCGCCAGCTCGCCTGAGAACGGGCGATACGCGCGCCGGAAGCCTGACCAAAATAGCAGAAGAGGGCGGGCAGCAGCAGCAGGGTCAGCAGCATGCTGCCGCCTAAGAGCAGCGCCAGAGGCAGGCTGAGCAGAGAGAGACTGCAGGTTACGACGATAATGACCACTGCCGCACCGGCCAGGGGCGAAAGAATACGCAGGTAGAGATGATCGAGCGTATCGACATCGCTGACAAAACGATTCAGCAGCTCGCCATGACGAAAGCGCGACAGCTGCTCAGGTGCCAGCGCCATCAGGCGGCTGAAGGTGTAGACACGCAGATGCTGCAGCACCCGGAAAGTGGCGTCATGACTGACAAGACGCTCAAAATAACGCGCGGCGGTGCGTATAATCGCGGCACCGCGCACGCCTGCCGCCGGCAGCATATAGTTGAAGGTATAGAGCCCGGACAGCCCTGCCAGTGAGGAGGCAGCCAGAAACCAGCCCGAGAGCGTAAGCAGGCTCACACTGGCAAGCAGGGTGAGGATAGCCAGCGCGATCCCCAATCCCAGGCGCCAGGGGTGCTGCCGGAACAGACGCAGAAAAGGCATTAATGAGCGCACAGTGGAACCTCCTGCTGACGTTGCCGTATCATCTCCTGCAGCAGCCCGGGCTCACTGCTGAGCTGCTGCCAGCTTCCCCGCTGTACCAGTGTACCCTGCTGCATGACCCACACTTCATCCCACTGCGCCAGATCGTGCAGCTGGTGCGTAATCATTAACGTTGTCTGCTGCCGTGCCGCCTGGTTAAGCGCCTGCATGACGTGATATTCACTGGTGCTGTCCAGGCCTGAACCCGGTTCATCCAGCAGCAGCAGTTTTGCCGGCTTCAGCAGCGCGCGGGCAACCGCAATGCGCTGTGCCTGACCAACGGAAAGCCCGACACCATCCTCGCCAGTCGGCGTATCCAGCCCCAGCGGCAGGCTCGCCAGAAATGCGCTTACGCCAGCCTGGGCTAATACAGCCTGCAGTCTGCTCTCCTCAACGGGTCGATCCGGCATCAGGTTATCGCGCAGCGTTTGTGCAGGCAGCTGCGGATTCTGCCCCACCCAGGCAAGCTGCCGCTGCCAGTCTGCACGATCGATATGGCGCAGATCCACGCCATTGGCCCGCAGCACGCCCTGCCAGGGCAGAAAACCGAGCAGCGCGTTCATCAGCACGGTTTTGCCTGCGCCGCTTTCACCGACCAGCGCGACCCGGCAGCCTGCGCGCAGGGTAAAATTAAGCGGCTGCGTCAGCGCGTGGCCGCCCGGACTCATTACCACCAGATCCTCTGCGGTCAGCGTCAGAGGAGCCTCGTCACACCACGGGCGAACCGGCTCCTGTGGCCGGGCATCCGGTGTCGCCTGCAGAAACGTTTCCAGCGCATCTGCTGCGCCTGCCGCCTGCGCTTTGGCGTGATAAAAGGTACCCAGATCGCGCAGTGGCTGGAAAAACTCCGGCGCAAGGATTAGCGCGAGAAAGCCGGCAAACAGCGTTACGCCGGTACCGTAATGACCAAAATTAAATTCGCCAAGGTAAGAAAAACCAAAATAGACGGCGACAACGGCAATCGCCAGCGAGGCGAAAAATTCCAGCACCGCCGAGGAGAGAAAAGCGAGGCGCAGCACGTCCATTGTCCGCTGCCGAAAGCTATCGGTGCTGGCGGCAATAGCCTGCTTCTCAGCCGCTGCACGGTGAAACAGCCGCAGCGTGTCGCGTCCGCGCAGACGATCGTAAAAATCGCCGCTCAGGCGCGATAGCGCGAGAAAGTTACGCCGGCTGGCGTCCGCTGCGCCCATGCCCACCAGCGCCATAAACAGCGGGATCAGCGGAGCGGTGACCAGCAGGATCAGCCCTGCAGCCCAGTTAACGGGAAACACAGCTAGCAAAATTGCGCAGGGAATAGCAACCGCCAGCGTCATCTGTGGCAGATAACGCGCATAATATTCCTGCAGCTGTTCAATCTGCTCAAGCAGCAGCGTTGACCAGCTGCCGGCAGGTCTGCCCTGTATCCAGGCCGGTCCGAGCGCATCGATGCGATCAAGCAGCTGGCGCCGCAGCGCCCGCCGGATGGCGAGACCGGCGCGGAAACCTGCCATCTCCCGGCCATAGTTAAAGCCGGCCCGCAACAGAAAACAGAACAGCAACAGCAGAAACTGAGTGACCAGCGACGAGCGGGGCCGATCGGAGACAACCAGCTGCTGCAGTAGCGTAGCCATCAGCCACGCCTGGGCGATAAGGACGAGTGCGGAGGCAAAGCCGCATAGCGCAGCCAGCCGCAGGGCGGTAGCGCCGGAGGCCCGCTGCTGCCGTAACCAGCCCAGCAGGCGCTTTTGCCGTGATTTATTCATACTGTCGTCTGCTCTTCTGAAACAGGGCGAAAACCCGATAAAGTATCCGGTTATTGCGGTCGGCAGCACTTTAGCACGCGGTACATAAAAAAGGCGACCTGAACAGGTCGCCTCACTTTGATTATGATCAGGTTATTAACACGTTACCGATCGGTTTTAACCAGCCCATCCAGATAGCGCTCTGCATCCAGCGCTGCCATACAGCCGGTACCGGCAGAGGTAATCGCCTGACGATAAGTGTGATCCATCACATCGCCTGCGGCAAAGACGCCCGGAATACTGGTCTGCGTGGCGTTACCGTGCAGGCCGGACTGCACCTTAATGTAGCCATTTTCCAGCGCCAGCTGGCCCTCAAAAATGGCGGTGTTTGGACTGTGGCCGATGGCGACAAACAGGCCTGCGACCTCAAGCGATTCTGCAGGCTCACCGTTAGTTGCCAGCAGCTTCACGCCGGTCACACCCATCTGGTCACCGGTCACTTCTTCCAGCGTGCGGTGCGTATGCAGCACAATGTTGCCGCTGCGCACTTTTTCCATCAGCCGGTCGATCAGAATTTTCTCTGCGCGGAAGGTGTCGCGGCGGTGAATCAGGTGCACCTCAGACGCGATGTTGGCAAGGTACAGCGCCTCTTCAACAGCAGTATTGCCTCCGCCGATCACCGCAACTTTCTGGTTGCGATAGAAAAACCCGTCGCAGGTTGCACAGGCAGAGACGCCACGGCCCTTAAATGCCTCTTCAGAAGGCAGACCCAGATAGCGTGCAGATGCACCCGTCGCAATAATCAGGGCGTCCGCCGTATATTCGCCGCTGTCGCCGGTCAGGCGAAAAGGGCGCTGCTGCAGGTCAACGGTATGAATATGATCGAACAGGATTTCGGTGTTGAATTTTTCGGCATGCGCATGCATACGCTCCATCAGCGACGGCCCAGTCAGGTCATGCGGGTCACCTGGCCAGTTTTCAACTTCGGTGGTCGTCGTAAGCTGGCCGCCCTTTTCCAGACCGGTAACCAGAACCGGATTCAGGTTAGCGCGTGCCGCATAAACTGCAGCGGTATAACCGGCTGGGCCTGAGCCCAGGATAAGCAGTTTGCTGTGTTTGGCCGTACTCATGCATTCCTCAGTGTGTTTCTGACAACAGTGATTTTGATTGTAGGGAAATTAGGACAGCAAAAAAAGCTTTGCACCATTTTGTTAGCAATTGCTGCAAGCGGCGTAGACGATGAAACGCATCTTTGCTGCAGCGTTGCGCTAAAAGAGTGCATTCTGAGTAAATAAAAGGCATCACCGCCCTGAAAATATCATTTAAAAACAGGGCTCCAGCACGGTATCTGGCATCTTGTACTGAATTTAGATGTTTTACTTTGACAATCGCCTGCGCATTTGCGAAAACATTGGAAGAAGCAGAGAGTCTCTGGCGGTTCAGAACGGTAATTGATTGCTGTTTTGCGCGGTGGCGTCAGAAAATCTCAGCCTGACATTGGTAATGACGCATGATGTGGACAGACAGCATGCGTCATACGGATGGTGCGCGACTGCACAGGCTTATAGTCTTCAATTCAGTAAGGCTCTGGAATACGCATTTTTCAGGGTTGTGGCAGGCATAGGGAAGGAATTAAGAGAGACAATAATAATGGTAGACAATAAAAAGCGCCCCGGAAAAGATCTGGATCGTATCGACAGAAATATCCTGAATGAACTGCAAAAAGATGGCCGTATCTCCAATGTTGAGCTTTCCAAGCGCGTAGGCCTTTCGCCAACGCCATGCCTTGAGCGTGTTCGCCGCCTGGAGCGACAGGGCTTTATCCTGGGCTATACTGCTCAGCTCAACCCGCACTACCTTGATGCATCCCTGCTGGTGTTTGTTGAGATTACTCTGAATCGCGGTGCCCCTGACGTGTTTGAGCAATTTAACGCCGCAGTGCAAAAACTTGAGGAAACTCAAGAGTGTCACCTCGTTTCCGGTGACTTTGACTATCTGCTGAAAACCCGCGTGCCTGATATGTCTGCCTATCGTAAACTGCTGGGAGAAACCTTGCTGCGCCTGCCAGGCGTAAACGACACCCGTACCTATGTCGTGATGGAAGAGGTGAAACAGAGTAACCGGCTGGTCATTAAAACCCGCTAACGCAGGGAAGGTGCAAAGCGTGCAGGATTTAGGTACACTCCTGTGAATTCATACAGGACCAGCGTCGGGCTCTTCCGGCGCTGTTGCCTTCTTATTTTACAGGCACCTGGAGAGTTCTCTTGAGCCAGGAATACACAGAAGATAAAGATGTTTCGTTACAACCGCTGAGCAGTGGACGTCGTCTGCTCGAGGCGTTGCTCATCCTTGTAGCCTTGTTCGCCATCTATCTGATGGTGTCACTGGTCAGTTTTAACCCTTCCGATCCCAGCTGGTCCCAGACCGCATGGCATGAACCTATCCACAATATCGGGGGTAGTCCAGGTGCCTGGCTGGCAGATACGTTGCTGTTTATCTTTGGCGTAATGGCCTATGCCATTCCACCCGTTATCCTGGGGCTGTGCTGGATCACTTTCCGTCAGCGCGATCGGCAGGATTATATCGACTATTTTGCCGTTGGACTGCGTCTGATAGGCGTGCTGGCCCTGGTGGTGACCACCTGCGGACTGGCTGCGCTGAACGTGGATGATATCTGGTACTTTGCTTCAGGCGGGGTGATTGGCAGTCTGGTCAGCAATGCCATGGCGCCATGGCTGCATGGTGCAACCGGCACGCTGACGCTGCTCTGTATCTGGGCCGCAGGCATCACGCTCTATACCGGCTGGTCATGGCTCGCTATCGCTGAAAAAATCGGGAGCGTGGTGATGGGCGTGCTGACTTTTGCCAGCAACCGCTCTCGTCATGACGATCGCTGGGATGAGTATGAAGAGGAAGCGGATGTTCCATTGCGCCCGGTTGTGGCGTCTCAGGCTGCTGACGAAGAGGATGTTCTGCTGGCTGCGCCGCGAGCGCCTGCGCCCGCACCTGCACTCTCTGCTGAGCTAGCCAGCGAACCGCTGCTGGCCAAAGCGTCCGGCGCAACCGCTGCGGCGCTTTCTGCAGTCAGTGAAGCTGCCCGTCAGGCACCGCCCGCTTCGGCTGCTGTAGCAGAACCTGCGCTGACGGCGGAGGCAGCAGTTACGCAGGCTGCCGTGCCGCAACCGGTCACATCTCAACCGGTTGTGACCGCTACGCCAGCACCGCAGACGCCGCCGCTTTATCATTTTGAACTGCCGGCAGAGCCTGTTGCGTCGCCTGCTGCACCGGATGAAGATGGCCCGCGCATGGGCGACTGGCAAAGTGCCGATCGCTTCTCTGCTGCCGCCCCTGCATTCACGGCCGCTGCGGCCACAGGTGCGGCTACCGCTGCCGTACAGCGTGCGGACGAGTCGCTGTCGCCTGTTTTTGACATTGTGCCTGAGCGCGATCGCAACCCGCAGGTAAAACAGGGGATTGGTCCGGAGCTGCCGCGACCTAATAAAGTTAAACTGCCGACCCGACGTGAACTCGCCTCTTATGGCATCAAACTGCCTTCACAGCGTATGGCAGAGGAGAAAGCGCGCGAAGAAGCAGAGCAGCAACAGCCCGACGTGAGCGCCACGCTGCATCAGCCACAGTATGAGGAAGAGGCTACGCTTCAGGAAGCGCAGCTGCGTGATGCATTTCAGTCACAGCAGCAGCAGCGCTATGGTGAAAGCTGGGAGTCGCATACTGAAGAGGACGATCAGGAGGCGCAGCATCAGGCGCAGCTGGCGAGCCAGTTTGCGGCGCAGCAGCAGCAGCGCTACAGCGCCCCGCAGGAAGAAAAAGCGCCGGTGTTTAATCTGGATACCTCGGCTGCTTTTGACTTCTCGCCGATGAAAGATCTGGTTGATGATACGCCGAGTGAACCGCTGTTTACTATTGCGGCAACGCCGGAGCCTGAAGCGCAGTGGCAGCAGTCAGCTGCACCGGCAGCGGAACCAGCCGCACAGTGGCAGCAGTCAGCTGCACCGGCAGCGGAACCAGCCGCGCAGTGGCAGCAGCCAGCTGCACCGGCAGCCGAACCAGCCGCAGAGTGGCAGCCGCCAGCCGCACCGGCAGCTGAACCAGCCGCACAGTGGCAGCAGTCAGCTGCACCGGCAGCGGAACCAGCCGCGCAGTGGCAGCAGCCAGCTGCACCGGCAGCCGAACCAGCCGCAGAGTGGCAGCCGCCAGCCGCACCGGCAGCAGAGCCTGCCGCAGCACCGGCCGTACCGGCGCAGGATAGCCTGTTTCATCCTTTCCTGGTGCGTCATGAACGACCGCTGGAAAAACCTTCCACGCCGCTTCCGGTACTTGAGCTGCTGACGGCTCCTCCGGAAGAAGAAGAGCCGGTGGATATGTTTGCTCTGGAACAGACGGCGCGCCTGGTAGAAGCGCGTCTGGCTGACTACCGGGTAAAAGCGGAAGTGGTTGGGATCTCTCCGGGTCCGGTGATCACCCGCTTTGAGCTCGATCTGGCGCCGGGCGTTAAAGCGGCGAGGATCTCAAATCTTTCCCGCGATCTGGCGCGTTCACTGTCAGCCGTGGCAGTGCGTGTGGTAGAAGTGATCCCCGGTAAACCTTACGTTGGACTTGAGCTGCCGAACAAACATCGTCAGACGGTCTATCTGCGTGAAGTGCTGGATTGCGATAAGTTCCGCGATAATCCCTCTCCTCTGTCAGTGGTGCTGGGTAAAGATATCTCCGGACAGCCTGTTGTCGCCGATCTGGCTAAAATGCCACACCTGCTGGTTGCCGGTACCACCGGTTCCGGTAAGTCGGTTGGCGTTAACACCATGATCATCAGCATGCTCTATAAAGCGACCCCGGAAGAGGTGCGCTTTATCATGATCGACCCGAAAATGCTTGAGCTGTCAGTTTATGAAGGGATCCCGCACCTGCTTACCGAGGTGGTCACCGACATGAAAGATGCTGCTAACGCGCTGCGCTGGAGCGTGGTGGAGATGGAGCGTCGCTACAAACTGATGTCTGCGCTGGGCGTACGTAACCTGGCCGGGTATAACGAAAAAATTGAGCAGGCTGCGGCGATGGGCCGTCCGATTCCCGATCCGTTCTGGAAGCCGGGTGACAGCATGGACATGACGCCGCCCGTACTCGAGAAGCTGCCCTATATCGTTGTGCTGGTGGATGAGTTTGCCGACCTGATGATGGCGGTGGGTAAAAAGGTAGAAGAGCTGATAGCGCGTCTGGCGCAGAAAGCCCGTGCTGCCGGTATTCACCTGGTGCTGGCGACCCAGCGTCCGTCGGTTGACGTGATTACCGGTCTGATTAAAGCCAACATTCCTACGCGTATCGCTTTTACGGTATCAAGTAAGATTGACTCGCGTACCATCCTCGATCAAGGCGGCGCAGAATCGCTGCTGGGAATGGGTGATATGCTCTATATGCCACCTAACTCCTCAATGCCGGTACGCGTCCATGGCGCATTCGTGCGCGATCAGGAAGTTCATGCTGTCGTGCAGGACTGGAAAGCGCGCGGACGCCCGCAGTATATCGACAGCATCACCGCGGGCGAGGAGAGCGAAGGCGGCGCAGGCGGGATGGATGGTGATGAAGAGCTCGATCCGCTATTCGATCAGGCCGTCTCCTTTGTGGTTGAGAAACGTCGCGCCTCTATCTCTGGTGTACAGCGTCAGTTCCGTATCGGCTATAACCGTGCGGCACGTATCATTGAGCAGATGGAAGCGCAGGGGATTGTTTCTGAGCCGGGCCATAACGGTAACCGCGAGGTGCTTTCGCCGCCGCCACATGAAATGTAACGCCGGCTGACAGCACAACTTTCCTGATGGGCCAGTTAACAACTGGCCCATTGTTTATCTGTTGCGCAATCCCCATATCTTTGGGACCTTTCGGCTTTTTCTTCTGTCGAAGAGACAATACGGCAACTACGTTTAATAGCAGTGAGTATCAGGAACAGTGAATAAGGAATCGAATCAGATGAAATTACGCGTTATTGCCTGTGGCCTGCTGGCCGGTTTTGTTTCAGCATCAGCGCTGGCGGATGCCTCCGGCGACCTGCAGCAGCGCCTGAACAAAGTAAACAGTTTCCATGCCAGCTTTAGCCAGAAAGTCACCGACGGCAGCGGTGCCAATGTGCAGGATGGTGAAGGCGAGCTGTGGGTTAAGCGTCCCAGCCTGTTTAACTGGCACATGACGGCGCCGGATGAGAGCGTTATTGTCTCCGACGGTAAAAATCTGTGGTTCTACAATCCGTTTGTTGAACAGGCCAGCGTAAGCCTGCTGCAGAATGCCACCAGCAATACGCCATTTATGCTTATTGCCCGCAATCAGCCCAGCGACTGGAAGCAGTACAACATCAAACAGCAGGGTGACAGCTTTGAGCTGACGCCGAAAAACAGCGACGGCAACCTGAAACAGTTCACCATCAACGTATCGTCATCGGGCACTATCAATCAGTTCAGCGCGGTTGAGCAGGATGGCCAGCGCAGCAGCTACCAGCTGAAGAGCCAGAAAAATGGTGCTATCAGTCCCGATAAATTTACCTTTACGCCACCAAAAGGGGTAACGGTAGACGACCAGCGTCAGTGAGGTTGAGTTGAGTAATCTCTCTCTGGATTTTGCCCCTTCAAATGCGTTTAAACCGCTGGCCGCCAGAATGCGGCCTACGACGCTTCAGGAGTATATCGGCCAGCAGCATCTGCTGGCCCCTGGCAAACCGCTGCCGCGGGCGATTGAAGCCGGGCAGCTGCATTCGATGATCCTGTGGGGACCGCCGGGCACCGGCAAGACCACGCTGGCAGAGATCATCGCGCACTACGGTAATGCTGATGTGGAACGCATCTCAGCGGTCACGTCAGGCGTAAAAGATATTCGTGAGGCGATTGAGCGCGCCCGGCAAAACCGCCACGCCGGCCGCCGCACTATCCTGTTTGTGGATGAGGTCCATCGCTTCAATAAAAGCCAGCAGGATGCCTTTCTGCCACATATCGAAGATGGCACCATCACATTTATCGGTGCTACCACGGAAAACCCTTCGTTTGAACTCAACTCTGCGCTGCTGTCGCGTGCGCGCGTCTATCTGCTCAAATCACTGACGACAGAGGAGATTGAGCAGGTGCTGACGCAGGCGATGGAAGACAGCACTCGCGGCTATGGTGACAGTGATATCGTGCTGCCTGACGCCACGCGCCGGATGATTGCCGAACTGGTAAGCGGTGACGCGCGCCGTGCGCTGAATACGCTGGAAATGATGGCGGATATGGCAGATGTCAGCGCGCAGGGCAAGCGGGAGCTGACGCCGCAGCTGCTGACCGAAGTGGCTGGCGAGCGTGCGGCGCGCTTTGATAATCAGGGCGATCGCTTTTACGATCTCATCTCGGCGCTGCACAAATCGGTGCGCGGCTCTGCGCCCGACGCGGCGCTCTACTGGTACGCCCGGATTATTACCGCCGGCGGGGATCCGCTCTATGTCGCACGGCGTCTGCTGGCTATCGCCTCGGAAGATGTCGGGAATGCCGATCCGCGCGCCATGCAGGTAGCCATTTCAGCCTGGGACTGCTTTACGCGCGTCGGGCCGGCAGAAGGCGAGCGTGCGATTGCGCAGGCGATTGTCTATCTGGCATGTGCGCCGAAAAGCAACGCAGTGTACACGGCTTTCAAAGCGGCGCTGCGCGATGCGCGCGAGCATCCTGATTACGATGTGCCGGATCATCTGCGTAATGCGCCGACAAAGCTGATGAAAGAGATGGGGCTGGGTAAAAGCTATCGCTATGCGCATGATGAACCCAACGCCTATGCGGCCGGCGAAGTCTTTTTCCCGCCGGAAATGCGCGATGTCCGCTATTACCATCCTGTGCCGCGCGGACTGGAAGGGAAGATCGGTGAAAAACTCGCCTGGCTGGCTGAGCAGGATGAAAATAGCCCGATAAAACGCTACCGCTGATAAACGCGTTACGGTAAGGTGAGTAAGGAATTCATTGCATTCCAGTGGGATGCAACCCCTCATTTTTCAATCAACCTTTTATTACACAGGATAAGCATGCTCGATCCCAATCTGCTGCGTAACGAGCCAGACGCAGTCGCAGAAAAACTGGCACGCCGGGGATTTAAACTGGATGTGGATACGCTGCGCTCCTTAGAA
>Ga0209370_1002593_pt1 | contig 12700 bp, 10 predicted proteins | sample AgamicAtPrz_FD_187164 | JGI IMG/M metagenome (GOLD analysis project Ga0209370, IMG submission 187164) | Agave microbial communities from Guanajuato, Mexico - At.P.rz (SPAdes) (version 2) | ecosystem: Host-associated > Plants > Phyllosphere > Phylloplane/Leaf | place: Guanajuato, Mexico... | reverse complement strand
CGGTGGCCCTGGTCACAGGCATCCGCGGCAACGTCCGTCACAACCTGATCCGCTGCATCGGCGAAACCGGCCACTCGGGCGCCGTGCCGCGCTGGCTGCGCAAGGATGCATTGCTGGCGGTTGCCGAGCTGCTGTCACGCATGGACGAACACTGGCGCGTGCTGCTGCAGATGGGCATGGACATGGTGATGACCACGGGCATCTGCTCCACCTCGGCGCAGTCGCATGCCGTTTCCGTCATTCCCGGCGAAGTGGCCTTCAGCTTCGAGGTACGCAGCCAGGACACCCAGACACTGGAGCGCTTCTATACCCTGATGCGCGAAGAGTGCCAGGCCATAGAGCGCGCCCGCGGCGTGCGTTTCGAGTTCGACGAGCGCCTGTTCACGGAGCCTGCCACCATGGATGCAAGCTGGCTGAACCGTCTGGAAGCAGCCGCTGAACAAGGCATGAAACTGGAGCGCATGGCAAGCGGTGCCGGTCACGATGCGGCAGTATTTGCCAATGCGGGAGTACCGTCGGCCATGGTCTTCATTCGCAACGAAAATGGCTCGCACAATCCGCATGAAGCCATGGACATCGGCGACTTCCTGGCAGGAGTGGATTTGTTGACTCGCGCGCTGATTACCTGAAGCACGCCCGGTTCAGCTTGGCATGCCTGGGAGAGCATGGCCGATAGCAGCATATGGATTGCTCCTTGAACTGCTATCAACCTGATCACCATTAGAAGCTGTTGTCTATTTGGCGAATCCAAAGACCGCCGTCACGCTGCTTTCGACTCATAAAGGGTCGGCAGCCGACCAAGCGCTGTCCGAGTCTCTGTCATCAGCTGAGCTACGATCTGGCGCATCGGCTCGATACGCCTAGCGAAGGCGATCGACGGCCCAAGCGACAGCATGCCGCGCTGCCAGTCGCCCTTTTCATAGCAATGATCGCGGGCATGCCGACCGCTGATGAGATCACCGAAGGCCGCATGGTCCGTGGCCCCTGCTCGTTCGATTTCATCTATCTGACGGGCAGTTTCGTTTCTCAGCACGCGCCAGGTGTTTCCCAGCGTGTGCAGCAGACGCACCGTGGAGTGCTCATCGCAATCCAGCAGGTGCTCCTTGTAGCGTCGATGGGCGTTAATTTCTTCACACACCAGAAAGCGGCTTCCAATCATTACGCCCTCCATCCCTTGGGCCAAGACTGCCGCAATCTGGCGTCCATGGCCTATACCGCCGCCTAGTACAACAGGCACGTTGAACTGCTCGGCGGCCAGCGCCCCCATCAGCATAGTAGGCAACTCATTGGTGCCAGGGTGACCGCCTTCTTCCATGCCGATCAATGCAATGGCATCTGCTCCGGCACGCTCTGCCGAGAGGGCATGGCGTATGCTGGGCGCTTTGTGGAGCACTACGGCGCCGGCAGCGTGCAACGTTTCGATGACGTTAGTAGGCGCATAGCCGGCAGTCTCGAAGAAGCGCACGCCGTGGCTCAGCGCAATCTCCAGCCAGCGCGTGACAGCGTGATTCGCCTCCGGCCGGCTGGAGAGGGTCAGGTTCACGCCGAAGGGTCGACCGCCAGTGAGTTCGGCACAGCGCATCAGCGCTGCGGCGAAATCCTCATCGCGCTCGAAGGAGCGAGGGGTGATGAAGCCCATGCAGCCTGCGTTGACCAGTGCGGCAACATAGTCTGCGTCGGAAAGCCACATCAGTCCGCCCCCTAGGATCGGGTGCTCGATCCCGAAGAGCTCAGTGATGCGCGTGCGAAAGACCTGCGCCATGGTCTCAGGTCCTGGCATTGTCGAGCTCGGGCGCGGGGCCAAGCGAGCCAGAGTGCATGCCAGCCATGGGCACCGGGTAGCGGACCAGCGTCATCGCGGCGCCGGCATCGAACTTTCCGCGCTGCGCGAACTGAGGCAGCTCGGAGACAGCGGCAGGTTCGACCACCGGGGCGGCCGGCACATCATGTTGCTCTAGAAGGGTGAAGGCTTGAGCGGAGTCCAGTGCTTGCAATTGCTGTGCGATGCGCTGATTGATGGCGGCCGCCACTGGCTTGCGAGCCTTATGCGATCGATAGTCTTCAGCGGCGAAGGGACCGAGGTCCAGTGCTGCGCATAGTCGTTGCCAAAAATGGTCCTCCAAAGCCGCGATGGAGAGATATGCTCCGTCGCGGCAGCGGAAAGCTCCATAGGCAGCTTTGAGCAGTGTTGCCTCCCGTTGGGTATCCAGCGAAACTGCGCCGGCTTCGCTATACGCGCCTAGCCGGGGATTCATCCAATGCAAAGCACAGTCGGCGAGTGCCACGTCCAGGTACTGCCCCTCACCGGTATGCCCGCGCTGTAGGAGTGCGGCAAGCGTCGAGGAGAGTGCGTACATTGATCCACACAGGTCTGCCACCGGTAGGCCGAAGCTCTGCGCAGGACCGCCCTCTGGCGTGCCAGACACAGCGAGGACACCGGCGGCGGCGAGGTAGTTGATGTCATGGCCCGGCAGTTGAGCCCAGGGCCCTTGCTGGCCATAGCCGCTGAGCGACACGTACACCAGACGCGGAAATTGCGCGCACAGGCTGGCCGCATCCAGCCCCAGGCGCTTCATGACGCCAGGCCGATACGACTCAACCACCACGTCGGCGGAGGCGATGAGAGCCAGCACCTCACGCCGTTGTGTCTCGTCCTTGAGATCGACCAGCAGGCTCCTTTTGCCCCGGTTCACGGCTTCGAAGATGCCTGGCCCCATGTGGCGCACATTGTCGCCGCCGGGTGAGCGTTCGATCTTGATAACCTGCGCACCTAGTTCGGCCAGGCTCTGCGTGAAGAAGGGGCCCGGCAGCAGTTCGCTGAAGTCGACGACCGTAATGCCATCCAGCGGTGGGCGCATAGCCGTGGCATTCATTTTGGATCCCCTTCCTTTTCGATCATGCGCTCAATGATCACGGCGTCCAGCGGCGTGGCACCTTCGCCGACTGTCCCCACCCACACCGGGTTCAAATCCATCTCTTCGATGCGGTGGGCGTTCTCCATCACAAAGTCGGAAATGCGCAGCAGCAATTGTTCCAGCGCCGCCAAGTCGGCCACTGGCCGACCGCGTGCACCGTTCAGTAAAGGGAAACTGCGAATCTCGCGCACCATGGCTGCAGCGTCAGAGGCATCCAGCGGCAACATGCGGCGCGACACATCGCGCAGGATCTCCACGTAAATGCCGCCCAGCCCGAAGGTCATCATGTGACCGAACACCGGGTCGCGTGTGACGCCCACCATCAACTCCACGCCGCCGCGTGGCGCCATTTTCTCGATGAGCAGGCCGTCGATCGTTGCCTCCGGCTGATGCCGTTTCACGGACGCCATGATGCTTTTCCAAGCCTGCGCCACCTGCGCTGCATCTTGCAAGTTGATTTGTACGCCGCCGATGTCGGACTTGTGGACGATTTGCTCGCTGGCGATCTTGGCCACCACCGGGTAGCCCATCTCCGAGGCGAGCGTGCAGGCTTGCTGCTCGGAACTGGCCAGCGCATTGGGTAACAGCGGTATGCCAGCGTCACGTAACTGTTGCTTGGCTTGCGATTCAGACAAGCTGCGCGTTTCGAAGTTACCTGCAGGGGCCGTTTTAGGAAGCTTCACACGCGGAGTAGGGTTTGCACGCTGCCAGCGTCCGTATTCCACCCAGCGCGCAATGGCCGTGATGGCCTTGCCCACCGAGCGTGGCGGAGCAAACCCTTCCCGCACCAGCAGTTGGTAGCCATCACCCATACGATCGCTCATCCAGATCGGCACAATGGGCGCCCGGCTGCGTTTTTGCACATTGATGATGTTCTGCGCCATGCGAGTAGTGGTCTCGCCGTAGTCCAGGGCAATCGGCACGATGGTCAATGCCAGGTTAGCGTCAGAGGCCACCGCGCCCAAAGTCGTTTCCACCACGTTCTTATCGCTCAGCACCACGGTGGTCGTGTCCACGGGGTTGCCGATAGCAGCGTAGTCGGGCAAGTTAGCGCGCAGCACGGCCGTGGTCTCGGCAGTGAACGGTGCCAAGGTAAGTCCAGCCAAGCCCACCGCATCAGCCGCCAGCGCGGCAGTACCGCCCGACGAACAATAGATGCCGATGCCATCCTGCTCAGGTGGCATGGCTCGCGCGAAAAGCCAGGCGGTGTCCACCAATTCATCAATGTCACCCACCTCTATCACTCCGAATTGACGGAATACCGCGCTATTGACCTCGGCCGACCCGGTGAGTGAGGCCGTGTGTGACTGCGCCGCCTTGGCGCCGTATTCTGACTTGCCAACCTTCAACCCGATCACCGGCTTGCCATTGGCGGCAGCTCGCTGTACCGCTGCCGCGAACTTGGCCCCGTCCTTAATGCCTTCGAGCAGAGTGACAATGACGCGAATGTCTGGCGCGTCGGCCATGTAGTGGATGAAATCAGCAACCTGCAGATCCACCTCGTTGCCGGTGGAGGCCCACATGCCGATGCCGATGCCACGGTCCATGGCCTGCATCACGTTGCGGCCTAACCCGCCACCTTGTGTCGCCAGACCGATGGGGCCTTTGACCAGATCGTGTGGAAACGATGGCGAGAAGGTCAGACCCAAGCGCGCATTGACGTTGACCAAGCCCGGACAATTGGGCCCATACAGGCGCAGGCCACTGGCGTCGGCAATCTCCTTCATACGCGCCTGGGCTTGCTCGCCTTCGGCCCCGGCTTCGCCGAAGCCTGAGCTGAGGATGACGGCAAACGCGACCTTGCGTGACGCGCATTCTTCAATCACTCCGAGCACTCCACTTGCAGGAACGGCCACCACCGCCACGTCTGGCGTTGCCGGAAGTGCGCTGATGCTGGGCCAGCACTTGTGACCGCGGATTTCGGCTTTGCTTGGATTGACTAAATAGACCTCGCCTTGAAAGTCGGAGTGGGCTAACAAATTGGTAAGAGTGCGTTCTCCGATGCTGCCCTCTCGGTCGGAGGCGCCTACCAGAGCAATGGAGCGGGGATTCATCAAGCGCGTCAATTCTGCGGGCTTGGCGGAGGCATTCTGCATGGAAGTGTCCTTGGTGCGGAGGCTATCGTTCATGTCAACACGCTCAGGAAATAGCAGACATGCCAAGAATCTCGCGTCCGACAATCAGCGTTTGCACCTCGGTGGTTCCCTCAGGAATGGTGCCACCACGGGTGTCACGGAAAATGCGCTCGATGGGGTAATCGGTGGCATAGCCCAATCCACCATGCACCTGCAGCGCCATGCTGGCCACTTCGTGTGCCGCTTCTGTCGCATACAACTTGGCGATTGAACAAGCCATGCGTGCATCCTGCTTCGCATCCAATGCCGCCGCCGCACGAAGGCCAAGGGCCCGGGCAGCCTCGACCCGGACCGTCATATCCACGATGAGCTTCTGTACCAGTTGAAAGCTACCAATCGGCTTACCGAACTGGGTACGTGTGCGCGCATAGTCGATGGACAGATCCAGCGCCGACTGCGCCGCACCCACAGCCCCCATGGCGATGTTGACACGCGCGCCGTCCAATCCCACCAGCATGCGCTTGAGTGCACTGCCTTCCTCACCCAGCAAATTGGCACGCGGCACGCGCACGTTGTCGAAGCTCAGCTCAGCGGTACCGGTGCTGCGCAACACCATTGTGTCCACTCGCCGTACGTCATAGGGCGAGACATCGCGCTCCACCAAGAAGGTGGATAGCTGACCTTGACAATCCGGACTGAAGGTGCGCGCAACCACAATGCCAAAGTCAGCAAAGGCACCGTTGGTAATCCACAGCTTGCGACCGTTGAGCACATAGTGGTCGCCGTCGAGGTCGGCGCGCGTCTGGATCTGCGCAATGTTAGAACCCGTACCCGGCTCGCTGATAGCTGTGAAGCAGCGGCGCTCGGATGCCAGCAGGGGCTTGAGAAAACGCTCCTTCTGCTCGGGCGTGCCTTCTTCGGCGATTTTGTGGATCGGGCCGTTGGTGATGTTGAGCATGGTGCGCAGCGACAGCCACGTATAGCCAGCTTCTTCCATCAGCATGGCCCAAGTGAGCTGGTCCATGTCCATGCCCCCTTCCGTCTCTGGCAGACGTCCACCGATATAGCCGAACTGCGCCAGTTCCTTGAGGATCTCAAAGGGAAAAGTCTTCTCGACGTCGTGGCGTGCAACGATAGGTGCAACCTCGCTCTTCATGAAGCGGCGGATGCTGTCGCGCAGCAATTCCCGTTCGGCGTCGTGGGTTTGTATGAAGTTCATCGAGAAGTCTCCTTTTAGGAATGGATGGAATGGAGCGCCATGCCTGGGCCAATCACCTCGCTCTATGAGGTGATGGGTTCCTTGGCGTTGCGCGGTCGGAAAACCATGGCCTGCACCTCTTGCAGTGCAGCCAGGAATGGTTCGCGGTTCTGCCGCAGGCGGTCGGTTGGCCCGGCCACCGAGATTGCGATCGGCTCCCCGCCGACATAACCCGCAACGGCCAGGGCGCCGAGGCCATCGCCGCCCTCGTTCTCGACCCAGATCCAGCCCTGTTTGCGTGCCTGCTCAACCTGCGCTTCAAGCACGGCAAGGTCGGTGATCGTGCCTTCGCACAGCTTCTTGAGAGGCTTGAGCCGCAGCTGGCGCGCCGCCTCTTCGGTCGTACCGAGCGCGAGCGCTGCCTTGCCCAGAGCGGAGACGTGCAGACTGAGCTTGTCGCCAACGTTCTGCATATAGCGCAATGGGTGGCGCGCTTCAGTGAAAGCCAAAACCTTGACCACGCCGCCCTCGACGCGACCGACCAACCCGGTCTCACCAGTCTTGTCGCGGATGAGTTCGGCAGCTTCTGAGGCCACCGCATAGACCGGGTCACTGGCCGAGATTTCCTTTGCCACCGAGAGCAAGCGTGCAGTGGGATAGAAGCGTCGGCTTCGTGCAGTACGCATCAGGTATCCCAACTCATGCAGGGTGTGCAACAGATCCGAGCAGCTGCTTTCCGGAAGATCCATCAGGCGAGCCAAGTCGGAATTGGATAACTCGCGTTTCTCACGAGCGAACAACTCCAGCAAAGACATGGTGCGGACAGCCGCAGGAACAATGGTTGGCATAGATTTCCTCCGATATTTCGTAGAGATTCACGATGTTATCGGATGAATGAGTGATTAATGAGATTGTTTCCTCAGAATTTGTTCAAGAAAATTCTCGAATTCACCATTGCGCTTCAACGATTGGTCGAAGTATATTTCAATCAGTCGTAGAAATGAAAGAGCAAAAACGACTTCAAGCCACACCAACGGAGACAGTCAGATGAAGAAATTCTTGAAGATGGCGTTTGCAGGACTCTGCGTCGCAACCCCCCTGGTCGGGGCTGTGCACGCCGCCAGTGATACCTGGCCCACCCGGCCGATCACCCTTGTCGTGCCCTTCACGCCTGGTGGCATCACCGATAACACTTCGCGTGTATTAGCCAAGATCCTTGGCGACAAGCTGGGTCAGCCAGTGGTCGTGGACAACCGACCTGGCGCCGGTGGCTCCGTCGGTGTAGAAGCGGCGTCGCGCCAGCCGCCGGATGGCTACACCATGATCTACGGCACTCAGGGCACGCATGCGGCGAACCTGACGCTCTACAAGAACATTCGCTACGACCCCATCAAGGACTTCGTGCCGGTGCATGCGATGTCGGAGACACCGTTGATCCTGGTGATCAACCCCAATCTGCCTTTCAAAACAGTGCCGGAACTCATCGCCTACGCCAAGACCCACCCTGGCAAACTTAATTTCGGCTCTGCGGGCACTGGCACCGGCACCCACTTGACGGCCGAGCTGTTTCAGGCGGCCACCGGCACAAAGTTGACCCATGTGCCTTACAAGGGCAGCAGCCCGGCTCTCACAGACCTTATTGCTGGCAATCTGGACCTGATGTTCGATTACCCCGTGGTGGTCATGCCCTTCGTGCAGTCGGGAAAACTCAAGCCGCTGGCCGTCACCAGCAAGAAGCGTTTATCCATTGCTCCCGAAATCCCTAGCGTGATTGAACTAGGGTTTCCCAAGGCGGAGTCAACGGCTTGGAGTGCCGTATTTCTACCCGCCAAGACGCCTCCGCCCATTGCCAAGCGCCTGGGCGATGCCATTGCAAAGGCCATCGTCGATCCCGAGATGATGCAAATCACCGAGAAATTCGGCAGCGTGCCACTCAAGGGCCTGCGCGACGAAAAGCTCGGCGAATTCGTCCGAACCGAGATAGTCCGCTGGCGTGACGTGGTCCAGCAGTCTGGCGCCAAGCTGGAATGAAATTGCTTCCCGAACTCTCTAAAGACAGCACTCTATGACTCAAGAACTCGCCGCAATGCGGCCTCGCCACCCTTCGCTCTACCGGCTGGCGGCCGACGGCCGCTCGCTCGACCTTTTATTTGCCCAATGCCCGAATTGCCAGGGATTGAGCTTTCCTGCCAATGCTCCGGGCTGCATGCATTGCGGCGATCCGCTCGTACAGGTTCAGCCCATCGCGCGTCCTGGTCGAGGCACGCTGCTGGAATACGTAACCTTGCACGTGGCATTGGCTCCTGGGCTGCCGACACCCAGCATCGCTGGCGATATTCGCATCGCCGAACAAGTTGTTGAAGAGGGGGTCATCGCTGTGGAAGATGAATCGGCCCTGCATCCTGGCATGGCAATGATGGCGATAGCAGTACCTCTCCCCTCGGGCGATGTCTTCGATTGCCGCTTCATTCCGGAGGAGGCCTCGCAATGAACAACTGGATCGACGGTAACGAGGGCGTATATGTCGCTGGCATCGGCCTGCACCCCTATCAGTTCCCCAGCGAAACGCCTTACACCCATCTGGGTCTGACTGCAGTACGCGGTGCATTGGCGGATGCAGGGCTTACTTGGCCCCAGGTGCAGAGCGCCTATGTGGGCACTACTTCCATTGGCATGGCCGCAGGTCGGGTCATGTTCCGCCATCTGGGCTCTACAGGTTTGGCTGTCGCTCAAGTAGAGAACGCATCAGCCTCCGGCTCGTTTGCCTTCCGGCAGGCCTGCATGGAAATCTCACATGGCATCAAAGACGTGGTGCTTGCGGTAGGCGTGGACAAGCATGGCGATGGACGGAGAGCCGCCAACAAGGATGGTATTGAGCGCTTGAGTGACACTGCCACTATTCCTGCGGTGAAGTTTGCTCTGATGGCGCGAAACTACCTGCGTGAGCGAGGTGCCGGGATGGAGTCCATGGCACGGGTGGCCGTCAAGAATCATGGCAATGCTGCGCGTAACCCCTATGCGCAATTTCGTAAGCCGCGCACCTTGGAACAGGTTCTAGCATCGCCGAAGGTCGCAGGCGACCTGACGGTGCAGCAGTGCTGCCCACGCGGCGAAGGCGCAGCCGCAGTGATTCTGGTCTCTGGCCACGCACTCAAACGGCTGGGACTGGACCCTCGCCGCTGTGTGCGCGTACGAGCTTCGGCAGCCACCAGCGAGCGCGACGAGAAGGTATACGGACAAGGCCCTATCGAGTTGGTGCGCGAAAGCTCGCAGTTGGCACTGGAGCAGGCCGGCATCGGAGCAGACCGTCTTGACCTTTTGGAGCTACACGATGCTTTCTCTGTGGAGGAGTTGCTCTACAGCGAAGCCGTTGGCGTGTGTGCCCAAGGTGAAGGGGCTTCTTACCTGGAGCGTGGCGATTCCCAGATCGGCGGACGCTGCGCGATTAACGCCTCGGGGGGTCTCATTGGCATGGGCCATCCGCTAGGTCCAACCGGTATTGGGCAGATCGCCGAGATAACCCGGCAGATACGTGGCGAAGCAGAGGGGCGCCAGCATCCCGGTGCACGCTGGGGCATGGCACACATGATCGGCTTGGGTTCGGTCGCCATTGCGCACGTGCTCTCGGCCGCCAACGCATGAAGCACGCAGGAGAAAACACATGAACGCCGACAACAACGCCCAACCCATCGAGCTGCAGACACTGCTCTACGAGGTGCGTGGCAACGTGGCCGTGATCACCCTCAACCGGCCGGACCGGATGAACACGCTGGGCAGCACCATGAAGCCCGATCTGGCACGCGCCTTCTTCGAGCTGGCCCGTGCTGATGACCGCGTGAGGGCCATAGTGATCACCGGCGCCGGCGACCGCGCCTTTTGCGCCGGCGCAGACATCAAGGAGCGCGCTGGCGGGCAACAGGCCGGCACGGACTTTTTTGTGACGCAAAAGGTCACCCACGAGCTGTTCCGCAACATCGAGGAATTCGAGAAGCCGGTCATTGCCGCGATCAATGGTGTCGCCCTGGGTGGTGGCTTGGAGATCGCCCTGTGCTGCGACATCCGCATTGCGTCCGAGGGCGCCCGTTTCGGCCTGCCCGAGATCAAGCTAGGTGTGATCCCCGCGGCCGGTGGCACGCAGCGGCTACCGCGCCTGATCGGCGAGGCTCGCGCCAAGGAACTGATCCTCACTGCCGATCTGGTCGACGCCGAGACAGCGCTGCGTTTCGGCATCGTAAGTCGCGTGCTGCCACAAGCCGAGCTGATTACCGAGGCCCTGCAACTGGCGCAACGCATCGCGGAGTATCCGCCGCTCGCCGTTCGTTTCGCAAAACGCGCCATCAACCGAGGCATGCAGACGGACCTCGACTCCGGCCTTGAGTATGAGCGCTACGCCGCCGCCATGATCATCGACAGTGAGGATCGCAAAGAAGGCATGCGTGCGTTCGTCGAAAAGCGCAAGCCTGTTTTCACTGGCCGCTAACGCAAACTTAATTGACTACTTAACGACAAGGAACACTTATGAAACTCGGACTTGAAGGTCAGGTCGCGCTCGTCACTGGTGGTGGACAAGGCGTGGGCCGCCAGATTTGCATCGAACTGGCAGCCGAAGGTGCCAGCGTGGTGGTTAACGATCTGTTCGCTGAACGTGCGCAAAAGGTCGCTGACGAGATCACCGCTTCAGGCGGTAAGGCGCTTGCCGTACCAGCTGACATCACGCGCACTGACCAGGTCGAAGCTATGGTGGCTCGTGCCGTAGAGCACTTCGATGCACCTGTGTCGGTATTGGTGAACAATGCCGGCATCATTCCCGAGCGCCGCGAGAAGGGGGGACGCACGCCGCCATTCTTGGACATGCCCATGGAAGACTGGGCCAAGATCGTCAATCTCAATGTCTACGGCACCATGCACTGCTGCCGCAGTGTGCTGCCGGGGATGGTGGCCCGAAAGGGGGGGCGCATTGTCAACATCATCTCGGAAGCGGGCCGAATCGGCGAAGCCAATATGGCGGTGTACTCCGGTGCCAAGGCTGCAATTGCGGGTTTCGCCAAGGCACTGGCACGCGAGCATGGGCGCCATGCCATTACTGTTAATTCGATTGCACTGGGCGCAGTCTCGCATGCTGGTATCAAGGACGGTCCGCTGAACATCCATGCCACGGTCGAAAACAACGAGGTTCTGGGCAAGATGCTGAATGCCTATCCAATCTCCAAGGGGGTAGGCCGCCTTTCGCGTCCTGAAGACGTATCTGGCCTAGTTGCCTTCCTGGCCTCTGATCGCGCCCTGTTTGTAACTGGACAGACAATTGGCGCTTCGGGTGGCTTTGTGATGATCTGAATACCAAGGCCGCCAGACACGCCACCCCCCTCGTCATCATGATCAGCGCGGAATTGAGGAAGACTCTGTCTGAAAACAGGCGTGCGGGCGATACACCCAGACTTTCACGCAGAGTACTTTTCGCGACTGTCGCACTGCCTTCGTTGCAGAACACAAAAAATGCGATCCATTTATCGACACACAGGCATCACCGGCAAATCTTCGCATAGCAAGAACTTCTTGACTCCGCTCTTGTCGTGGATCAGCACCGTCAGTTTGTAGCCGTCCAGAGCGGCCGGAGACTTTCGCGATGCAATGAACCCTATAGCCCAGGTAAAGCTCTGTCGGCTGGCCGATCTTCGAAGCACTGCTGTCACTCGGTGGACGAAAGCCCAATGACAGGTAATGGTGACGGTGGTCACTGGCCCACTGCTCTTGAAAACTATAGCAAGTCTGGAGCACAACTTTGTGCGGCTCCAATCCCTCATAGTTTCACCCGTAAATCATGTCCCTCTTTGCCACACCGAGGGGCACTCCTCAACAGCCGCTGGACAGCTGTAATTTAAAAGGCCGCAGGCAAACGTATCAATCCTACAACTTGCTCTGCATGTCTGCGTACTGTTGTGACCGACAATCCAAATTCAAATCTGTCAAACCTTTGCTCGCTTAATCTGTCGTGCCATTCCCCAAACGCCAGGGATTCATCCTTACTCGCAATTGGCGAGACACACCGGCGGGCGTCGAGCTTGAGTATTGGCTGGCAACCGATAGCGGCCCCCTGAAGGTCCTCCTGACTGCTCAGAAATCTGTGGCTTTCGTCGAGGCCCGGCACAAAGGAGCGGTAGAGGCGCAACTCCCGCCCCTGGCTGGAGCGGAATTGCGGGAACTGGGACTGAAGAGTTTTCAGCAAGAGCCCGTCTTGGGTATCTATGCCAGGAGTTTTCGTCAATTACGGCGACTTGCACGCACTCTCCAGCAACTAGGCATCCCCCTTCTGGAAGCCGATGTTCGACCGCATGAGCGTTACTTGATGGAGCGCTTCATCACGGCGGGCGTCACGCTGCAAGGCGGACGGACAGAACATGCGACGCTGGTGAACTGCAAGCTTGTTCCTGCGCCCGATTTCCGGCCGGTTCTGAAGGTCGTGTCATTGGACATCGAGACCAGTCAGCACCAAGATCTGTATTCGATCGCACTGG
>Ga0209370_1002592_pt1 | contig 12703 bp, 14 predicted proteins | sample AgamicAtPrz_FD_187164 | JGI IMG/M metagenome (GOLD analysis project Ga0209370, IMG submission 187164) | Agave microbial communities from Guanajuato, Mexico - At.P.rz (SPAdes) (version 2) | ecosystem: Host-associated > Plants > Phyllosphere > Phylloplane/Leaf | place: Guanajuato, Mexico... | reverse complement strand
GCCGTTCGGCCTGTCGGCCGGCATCGCCACCACCAGCCTCAAGTACGCCACGCACTTCAAGCGCCACAGCCAGGCCGGCATGGTCATGGTCAACCTGCCCACGGCGGGTGTGGACTACCACGTGCCGTTTGGCGGGCGCAAGGGCAGCAGCTACGGACCGCGCGAGCAGGGCCGCTATGCCCAGGAGTTCTACACCACGGTGAAGACGGCCTATACGCTGGCTTGATGCGCTGGCCTGAGCGAGATCGTCGATTGTTGCTTCTGCCGGGCCTTGGGCCCGGCTTTTTCATGGCGCTGTGGGGATCAGCCCAGCAGCGCCGCCCTGATGGTCTTGACACCGTCGGCGTTGTCCCAGACCCCTTCTTCCAGCGCGTCGTGAATGGTCTTGTCCAGCGCGGCTGCCAGTTGCTCGCGTGTCTGGGCAGCCTGGGGGCTGGCGTCCAGCACGATGCGCAAGGCGGTGGCCAGTGCCGTGATCTGGGCTGTGAGATTGACGACGGCGGTGTTGGAGCTCATGAGTCGGTCCTTGAAATGTCGATGAACAGGGCAGCTGGCATGGCGCGCAGTGCGGGGTGCCCAGCTGTCAACGGCCTTCAGTGTCGCGCGGGTGGATACTGCTGTTAACGTATCAACAATGAGCGGTGGCCGCGAAGATCTCGCCTGGTTTCAGGGGTGCAAGGTCTTCAGATGCTTTACGGTAAAGCAGCGGCAGCTACTGTTTTTGAGAGTTCTATAAGACAGGAGAGACAAGAGCATGGGTCTGAAGAGAGTCTGTATCTACGGTGCCGGCGCCATTGGCGGCTGGCTGGGTGTGGCGCTGGCCAGGGCCGGCTGCGAGCTGAGCGCCGTGGCGCGGGGCCAGACGCTGGCTGCGCTGCAGCACAACGGCCTGACGCTGGTGCATGGAGATGAGCGCGAGACCGTGGCTGTCAATGCGCAGCAGGACCCGGCCGCCTTGGGCGTGCAGGATGTGGTGGTAATTGCCGTCAAGGCGCCGTCCATGCCCGATGTGGCCCGTGCCGTCGCACCGCTGATCGGCCCGCAGACTCTGGTGCTGACCGCCATGAACGGCGTTCCCTGGTGGTTTCTGGCCGGTGGCGTGGATGCCGGCTTGCGCGGCCTGCAGCTCAAGGCCGTGGATCCGCAGGGCGAGATTGCGCGTGCCATCCCCACCGGGCAGGTGCTCGGCTCGGTGGTGCATGCCAGCTGCTCTCTCGATGCGCCCGGTGTGGTGCGCCGGCACTTCGGCAACAGCCTCATCGTCGGCGAGCCAACGGCCCTGCCCGGCGATGCGCCCACGCCGCGCCTGCTGGCGCTGGCCGAGCTGCTGCGCGCGGGCGGTATCGAGGTCAAACTCAGCGACAACATCCAGCGTGACGCCTGGTACAAGCTCTGGGGCAATATGACCATGAACCCCGTCAGTGCCATCACGGGCGCGACCACGGACAGGATTCTGGGCGATGAGCTGGTGCGCAACTTCATCACGGCCGTGATGCTGGAGGCCCGGGAAATCGGCGCGCGCATCGGCCTGCCGATTGCCGACAGCCCGCAGGACCGCCATCAGGTCACGCTCAAGCTGGGCGGCTTCAAGACCTCCATGCTCCAGGATGTGGAAGCCGGCAAGCCGGTGGAGCTGGACGCCCTGGTGGGCGCCGTGCGCGAGATGGGCGCCATGTGCGGCATGAGCACGCCGTTCACCGATGCACTGCTGGGTCTGACGCGGCTGCGCGCGCAGCAGCTGGGTCTGTATCCGGTGTAAGGCGGTGGCGGGCAGGGCGGTCTTGGGCCTAGACTAGGCAGCATGAGCACCACATCTACCCAGACCGCCACTCTCAAGTCCAAGTCCGCGCAGGACAGTCATTGGGCCACGCTGTGCGTGGTGACGACGACCGTGGGGAATTCGGCCGAGGCCGAGGACATGGCGCGGGCGCTGGTCGCGGCCAAGGCTGCGGCCTGTGTGCAGACCGAGCGCATCACCTCGTATTACGAGTGGGACGGCGTGCTGCAGACCGCTCCCGAATGGCGGCTGATCTGCAAGACCCTGCCCGAGGCACTGCCACGGCTGACCGCGCTGCTGCGCAGCCATCACAGCTATGAGGTGCCCCAGATCACCATGCGCACCGAGCGCTGCCTGAACGACTATGCCAAATGGCTCAAGCAGCAGGTGCAGCTCTGAAGCCTGAATAAAAAAGGAGCGCCTTGCGCGCTCCTTCATTGGGTTTCAGTGCTGAATCTATCTGAAAACTCGATAGATAAAGCGCTGGCAGCTATGGTTCTTGTGCTTCAGGACAGCAGGGCCTGGGCGAATTCGCGTGCGCTGAAGGTTTCCAGATCCTCGATCTTCTCGCCCACGCCGATGAAGTAGACGGGCACGGGGCGCTCCTGCGCAATCGCGGCCAGCACGCCGCCCTTGGCCGTGCCGTCGAGCTTGGTGACGATCAGGCCCGTGAGCTGCAGCGCATCGTCGAAGGCGCGCACCTGGGTCAGGGCGTTCTGGCCGGTGTTGCCGTCAATCACCAGCAGCACCTCATGCGGCGCCGTGCCGTCGGCCTTGCTCACCACGCGCTTGATCTTCTTGAGCTCCTCCATCAGATGCAGCTGCGTGGGCAGGCGTCCGGCCGTATCGACCAGCACCACGTCCTTTTTGCGCGCCTTGCCGGCGGAGACGGCATCGAAGCTCACGGCGGCGGGGTCGCCACCGTCCTGGCTGATGATTTCCACGGTGTTGCGATTGGCCCAGACGCCCAGCTGCTCACGCGCGGCAGCGCGGAAGGTGTCGGCGGCAGCCAGCAGCACGGACTGCTCGCCGTCGGCCAGATGCTTGGTCAGCTTGCCGATGGAAGTGGTCTTGCCCGCACCGTTGACGCCGGCCACCATGATGACGGTCGGTGTGTGCTCGCCGATGGTCAGCGGCTTTTCCAGGGGCCTCAGCAAATCGGTCAGCGCATCGGCCAGCAGCGCCTTGACGGCGGCGGGCTCGGTGGTCTTGGTTTCCTTGACGCGGCGCTTGAGGTCTTCCAGCAGATGCTGGGTGGCCTTGACGCCGGTGTCGGCCATCAGCAGCGCGTCCTCCAGCTCTTCATAGAGCCGGTCGTCGATCTGCGTGCCGGTAAAGACGGTGGCAATGCTGGAGCCGGTCTTGCGCAGACCGGCTTTCAGGCGTTCCATCCAGCTTTGACGGGAATTTGGGGCTTGCGGCTTTGCGGTAGGCTCGGGGGCTGCTACAAAATCCTGAGTAGCAGACTGATCTTCGCCGGCCTTGGTCGTCGCGCCGCCGCCAAAGGGCTTGCGCCACCAGGAGCTGTTGCCATTTTCGGCAGGCGCAGCAGGCGTATCCTGTGGAGCGGGCCTGGTTTGCGCAGCAGACGCAGGCGCCGCGGCTGCCTCGGCAGCGGGCGTGGTGTTCACCGCATCGGGTGAATTGGGCTTTTTCTTGAAAAAACTGAACATTGGCGGGTTTTTAGAATCGCATCATTCTATGAAACATGTACGCGCACTCCCTGTACTGGGCTTAATGGCCTGTTTGAGCGCTGGGGCAGCCTTGGCTGCGCCGGGCGCATCGTCGCAACCTGTGCCTGCTGCCGCCACGGCGGCCGCGCCGCAAGTGCAGCAGTTCACGCTGAAGAACGGCATGCAGCTGATCGTGCAGCCCGACCGGCGCGCGCCCACGGCCGTGCACATGGTCTGGGTGCGCGTAGGCTCCATGGACGAGGTCGACGGCACCACGGGCGTGGCCCATGCGCTGGAGCACATGATGTTCAAGGGCTCCAAAAGCGTCAAGCCCGGAGACTTCTCGCGTCGTGTGGCGGCGCTGGGCGGCCAGGAAAACGCATTCACCTGGCGTGACTACACGGGCTACTACCAGCAGATTCCGTCCAACCGTCTGGAAGACGTGATGAAGCTGGAGTCCGACCGTTTTGCCAACAATCAGTGGGCGGACTCCGAATTCAAGAAGGAAATCGAGGTCATCAAGGAAGAGCGCCGCATGCGCACCGACGACCAGCCGCGCGCCATGCTGATGGAGCAGCTGATGGCGGCCACCTTCATGGCCTCGCCCTATCGCCGCCCCGTGGTGGGCTGGATGAGCGATCTGAACTCAATGACTCCCGGCGATGTGCGCGATTTCCACAAGCGCTGGTATGTGCCTGCCAACGCCGCCGTGGTCGTGGTGGGGGACGTGAACGTCAACCAGGTGCGTGCCTGGGCCGAGAAGTATTACGGCAGCATTCCCGCGCGTGCCCTGCCGCAGCGCAAGCCGCAGACCGAACCCAGGCAGATCGGCGTGCGCCGCATCGAGGTCAAGCAGCCTGCCGAGCAGGCTTTTATCGCCATGGCCTATCGCACCCCCACGCTGAAGAGCGTGGACAAGCTGCAGGCCGAGGACAAGGATGCGCTGGCGCTGCTGGTGCTGTCCGCCGTGCTGGACGGTTATGACGGTGCTCGCCTGGAGCGCGCCCTGGTACAGGGCGAAGGCCAGGCCAACGGCCGTGTGGCCGATAGCGCCGGCAGCTCGGCCAACATCATGGGGCGCGGGCCCAGCCTGTTCATGCTGACCGGCGTTCCGGCCCAGGGCAAGACCGTGGCCGATGTGGAGGCTGCGCTGCGTGCCCAGATCAAGAAGGTGGCTGATGAGGGCGTGCAGGCTGACGAACTGGAGCGCGTCAAGACGCAGTGGATGGCATCCAACGTCTATGAGCGTGATTCCGTCATGGGCCAGGCCCAGAACCTGGGCAATTACTGGATTCAGAACATGCCGCTGGATGCCGAGGACAAATTGCTGGCCGAACTGCGCAAAGTCACCTCTGACGATGTGAAGGCCGTGGCCGCCAAATATTTTGGCGACGACCAGCTCACTGTCGGCACCCTGGTGCCTCAGCCTCTGCCGGCGGGTAGCAAGCCCCAGCGTCCCATGTCGGGCAAGGCGGATGCAGACAAATCCATGCACTGAGCGCAGCGGAGAAACATATGAAAACTATGAAAAAGATAGCTGCTGGTGCTTTTGTGGTAAGCGCTGGAATGGGTTTTCTAACCCAATCTGCCTGGGCCTTGCTGCCGATAGAGCATTGGACCCAGCCCAGTGGCGCCCAGGTCTGGCTGGTGCAAAGTCCTGGCATTCCCATGGTGGATGTGCAGGTGGACTTCGACGCCGGCAGCCGCCGTGATCCCGAGGACAAGGTGGGCCTGGCGACAGCCGTGGCCATGATGTCCTCCAAGGGCATCAAGGCGGCAGGCGATGCTCCTGCGCTGGATGAAAATGGCCTGGGTCAGGCCTGGGCCGACCTGGGCGCCAGTTTTGGCGCCAGTGCGGGGCGTGACAGCTTCAGCTACGGCCTGCGCACTCTGACCGAGCCCAATCTGCAGCAAAAGGCCGTGGCCCTGGCGGCGCGCCAGATCGCCTCGCCAAGCTGGCCCGATGCCGTGTGGCAGCGTGATCGCGAGCGCTGGAGTGCCTCCATCAAGGAAGCCGACACCCGTCCCGGCACCGTGGCCTCCAAGGCATTCCGCAAGGCCGTGTTCGGCAGCTCGCCCTATGGCTATCAGACCACGGTCGACAGCCTGGGCCGGATCGATGTTTCGGCCATGCAGGATTTTCACCGCAAGCTGATTGCCGCCTGCCGCGCCAAGGTCAGCGTGGTGGGGGCGGTCAATCGCCAGCAGGCCGATGCCATGGTCAAGCAGTTGCTGGGGCCGCTGCAGGCCACCAATGGCAACGACTGCCCGCCGCTGCCTGCCGTGGCCAAGGTGCAGGATCTGCAGCAAGCCAAGGTCGAGAACATTCCGTTCGAGTCGGCCCAGGCCCAGGTGCTGATCGGCCAGCCCGGCATTGCGCGCAACAACCCCGATTTTCTCGCCGTGATGGTGGGCAACCATATCCTGGGCGGCGGCGGCTTCACTTCGCGACTGATGGAAGAGGTGCGTGAAAAGCGGGGCCTGACCTATGGCGTCTCCAGCGACTTCTCGCCGGGTCTGGATCGCGGCGCCTTCATCATCGGCCTGCAGACCCGGCCCGATCAGGCGGCCGAGGCGCTCAAGGTCTCGCAGGACGTGTTGCGCAAATTCATTGCCGAAGGTCCTAGCGACAAGGAACTCAAGGCGGCCAAGGACAACCTGATCGGCGGCTTTGCCTTGCGCATAGACAGCAATCGCAAGCTGCTGGGCAATGTGGCCAACATTGCCTGGAATGGCCTGCCGCTCGATTATCTGGAGCACTGGACCGATCGCGTTCAGGCTCTGACCACCAAGGACGTGAAGGAGGCGATGCAGCGCATGGTCCAGCCCGAGCGCATGGTCACCATCACTCTCGGAGCCAAGCCATGAGCCGCAGCGCCATCAAGCTACACACACCCGCAGGCCGCAAGGCGCTGGACAAGATGATTCACGAGTCCGAGCGCAAGGCGCAGGAGCTGGCGGCCAGCCGTCCGGCCCGCCCCGGAGCCAAGGCTGCCCAGCCCGCTGCAGCCAAGCCGGCCGCCACGGGGGCCGGTGAAATCCGCATCATTGGCGGGCAATGGCGCCGCACGCGCCTGGTCGTGGCGCAAAAGCCCGGTCTGCGGCCCACGCCCGATCGCGTGCGCGAGACCCTGTTCAACTGGCTGGGCCAGGACTTGAGCAACTGGAAATGCGTCGATGCCTTCGCGGGCACGGGGGCGCTGGGTTTCGAAGCCGCATCGCGCGGCGCCAGCAGCGTCATCATGAACGAGCAGGATGCAGCCCTGGTGCAGCAGCTGCAGCGTCTTCAGCAAAAGCTCGATGCCAGGATGGTCAAGGTGCAGCGCGGTGATGCGCTGAGCTGCCTGAAGACCGTGGCGGGCCAGGATCTGATCTTGCTGGACCCGCCATTCGGTCAGACCGAGCTGTTCGAGCCCGCGCTCAAGGCCGCCACGGCGGCCTTGAATGATGGCGGCTTCATTTATCTGGAAGCTCCCGAAGCCTGGGCCGAGGACCGCCTGCTGGAAATGGGGCTGGAGCTGCACCGCTATCTGAAGGCCGGCGCCGTCCATGCGCATCTGCTGAAGAAGCAGTAAAGCCTTGCAGCCGAACCGGGAGCTGCTGGCGCTTCGAGCAGAGGCGCCAGCAGCTCTTTTTTGCATGGCTCAGCGCTGTGCAGGCCTGAATGCATAATCTCTTTACGCTGCACTGCAGCAGCCCTCACCCTCATCAAGACCCGCAGGAGAGAGATAAGCCATGAGTCAGGACCTGATTGCTGTTTACCCCGGAACCTTTGACCCGATCACCCTGGGGCATGAAGATGTGGTGCGCCGGGCTGCACAGTTGTTTGGCAAGGTCATCGTGGCCGTGGCGGCAGGCCATCACAAAAAGACGCTGTTCACGCTGGAAGAGCGCATTGCCATGGTGCGCGAGTCCTGTGCCAATTATCCTCAGGTGGAGGTGGAGAGCTTTGACGGGCTGCTCGCGCATTTTGTGCTCGCGCGCGGCGCCAAGGCCATGGTGCGCGGCCTGCGTGCGGTGACGGACTTCGACTATGAGTTCCAGCTTGCCGGCATGAACCGCACGCTGATGCCCGAAGTGGAAACCGTGTTCCTCACGCCCAGCGATCGCTATCAGTTCATCAGCTCCACCTTTGTGCGCGAGATTGCCACGCTCAATGGCGATGTGGACAAGTTTGTTTCCAAGGGCGTGCATGAGCGCCTGATGGTCAAGGTCGGCCGCAAGGCCTGAGCTTTCAGCCTCCCTGGCTAGTCGCCCTGCTGCGATAGCTGCTGATGGTCTCGTGGACAAAGCGCAGCTTGTCCCAGGCCGGGCCGGAAATGGCAAAGGGATAGGCGTCGCCATGGCCCAGGCTGCGATTCAGGCTGTTGTGCAGCAGGGTCAGCGGCACCCACTGGGACTGCATCACCGAAAAATCGGGCGGCACCGGCCCCAGCGGGTTTTGAATGAGTTGCTGGCCCGTGCTGGGTATGTCCGGCACGGTAATGCAGGTGCCGTAGCTGGCAGCGGTCTCCAGCAAGTCCACCATGTGCAGATAGTGAGCCCAGGTTTCGGCCCAGTCCTCCCAGGGGTGTGAGGTGGCATAGGCGCTGATGAACTGACCGCGCCAGCTGTTGTCCAGAGGGTCCTTGCCGTAATGGCGTTGCAGGGCCTGGGCATAGTCCTGATTCTCATAGCCAAACAATGCCCTGAAGCGCTCCAGATGCTCGCTGTTGGCTATCAGCTGATCCCAGTAGAAATGTCCCGATTCGTGACGCAGATGTCCTATCAGCGTGCGATAGGGCTCGTGCAAGGCCTGGCGGCGTTTGGCACGTTCGTCGTCGTCTGCCTCGACCACGTTGAGCGTGATCATGCCGCTGGCATGGCCGGTCATGACGGGATTCTGGCCGGGCAGGTCTGCGAGCAGGGAAAAGCGCGGCTCGGCCACGCGGTGCCCATGAGGGTCCAGCAGGCCCAGCCTGGCCAGGGTGTAGAACAGCCTGCGCTTGGCGACCTCGATCTTGGCCCAGCGCAGCTCATTGGCGGGATCGCTGCCGTTCGGCAGCCATTCGGTCTGTCGGCAGGAAACGCACAGCGGCTGCGGGTCTGAGGCCTCGATCGCAAAATTGCACAGGCTGATGTTGTGTCGGTGGGCGCAGGCGCGGTAGCGTGTGTCGGGGCCCCCGGCCGGGGGCAGAATGCCGACGCGCAATTGGTCGGGCAGGAATGCCTGGCTTGCTCCGCAATGCACGCATTGCAGGCTTTCAAAATAGATCAGGTGGCCGCAGGCCTCGCAATTGAAAACTTGCATGCGGACACTTTAATGGCGAAGTCAGCGACCCGGTTGTAGGAAAAAACAAAGCCAGCGCAAAAGCTGGCTTTGGGGCTGGAAGTGCAGCCCTCGGACAGGGCTTTGCCTCATGCGGGCAGATCAGGGTCTGACCACGATGCTGTTGCGCACTTCGCGCACATGCTTGGTCGTGCGGGCAATTTCGCCGGCACGGGCCTTTTCTGCTTCGGATTTGGCAAAGCCCGACAGCTGCACGGTGCCGTTCATGGTTTCGACGCTGATGGCGGTTGCAGAGACATTCTTGTCTTCGGCCATCTTGGCCTTCACCGCAGTGGTGATGCCGGCGTCATCCACATAGGAGCCCACAGTCTGCTGGTCACGAGCCACCGAACAGGCTGTGGTTGCCAGCACGGTCGTTGCGGCGACCAGACTGAAAGCCAAAGCGCGAGTCAGATTCTTCATATGGTTCTCCCTTGGTTTTGAAAAGGCGCAAAGAACGCTTGCGAAAAACGGCTCAGAGTGAATTCCTGCTCACTTCCTGCGCGAGCGGCCCAGAAAGAAAGCCGTCGCCAGAGCCGCCCCGGTCGCCGCGGCGATCAGCACGGAGCGTCCGGGTTGTTCGGACACATACTTGGTGGTCGCATCCGCTGCGGTGTTGAACTGACGGCGTGCGCGGTGCGAGCTGTCGGCCCAGAAGTTGATACTGCGCTCGGCCAGATCCTGTGCCCGGTTGGCAAGGTTGTCGATCAGCGGGTTTTCGCTGTCGTCGATATTGCGTATATGACGCCCTGTGGAGTCGATGGCCTCGGAGGCTGTGCGCCGTGCGCGGCGTGCGGCGTCATGAACCTTGTCGGCGACGTCCTCTGCCACGTCCTGAGCTTCATTCACCATTTTCTGGGCGGCCAGCTTGCCGGAGTCCGTTGCATCTTCAGCGGCATCGGCTACCTTGTGGGCCACATTCTGGGCGGATTGGGCGGCATGCTTTGCCGATTCCTTGGCATCGGCAGCCAGCTCCTTGGCGGCGTCCTTGAGATCTTCAACCGTGTCCTTGGCGTCTTTTACGGCTTGGCTCATTGTTTGGAACTCCCTGAAATCTAGAAATTATCGTGACAGCGTGAAGTAACGCCAGTCTTCGTAACCCGGCCTCTCGGAGGCAGAAGCTGAGAGCGATCATGGCGAATACTGGTGGTTTGCGCAATGTGCCGGAACAAAGTTCTACACATTTGGCGCCAGTGCTATTTCTTCACGAGGCCCATCAGGAAGGTGATGACGGCCATGACCAGAAACACGAAAAACAGAATCTTGGCGATACCTACGGCGCTGGCCGCGATGCCGCCGAAGCCGAACACTGCAGCGATCAAGGCAATCACCAGAAAGACAATGGCGTAGTGCAACATGGTTTTCTCCTATCGAATGCAGGCCGACAGGCATTGCCGTGCGGCCATGTATTGAATGTAGAGAACTGAGCAGCCCAAGCTTGACGGTGAGCTTCTGTCACCAGGGTCGGGGTATTTAGGGACAGTCATGTAGGACTGCGTTGACATGTGCGTCCAGTTCAGGTGCTTGCCATTGTCAAAGGAATGACTGCCGAGATCGTGGTTCCCTTGCCGAGCTGGGATGCCACGGTAAGCCTGCCGCCGACAGCTTCAACGCGGTGTTTCATGCCTGCCAGTCCATGGGAGTTGGGGCGCATGCTGGCCGTCTCGAAGCCTTGGCCATCGTCCTGGATCTGCACGGCCACATAGGTGGGATAGTTATGCACCGTGACGATGACATGGCTGGCCCTGGCGTATTTCCCGATGTTGGTGAGCGACTCCTGTACGACGCGATAGACCGTCAGCTGCGTGGATTCGGGCAGGTCCACCTGCTCCAGGCTGCATTCCACCTCGATGTTGCTGCGTTCACCGAATTCCCGGGTCAGGATTTCCAGCGCGGTGGTCAGGCCCAGGTTGGAGAGAGAAGAGGGTCGGAGGTCTTCAATGATGCGGCGTTTGAGTGCAATTCCGCTGTTGAGCGTCTCGATCAGATGGGTGATGCGTTCGGAGACGTCGGGTGTCGAGGTGTCGATCTTGGACTTGAGGCGCGCAACGTCCAGTTTCGCGGCGGTCAGCAGCGAGCCCAGTTCATCGTGCAACTCGCGTGCCAAGTGCGCTCGCTCATCCTCGCGTACCTGCTGCAAATGGGTTGCCAGCTCGGTGAGGGCCGCTGTGCGGTCGCGAACGACTTCCTCCAGACGATTGCGTTCATCGCGCTGAATCTCCTGCTCGCGCTGATGTGAGTGCTGCAGCGCATTGGCCTGTCGCAGGTACATGAAGAAGCCCAGAATCCCCAGGGCGGTCACTGTTGCAATTCCCAGGCGTGACAGACCCAGCGTTTGTTCGATATCCGCGAGATTGGACTTGACGCGCTGATCGATGCTGTCCATCAGGGTTTTGATGTGGCCCCGTATGGCATCCATGTTTTCCATGCCTACGTCGGTAAACATCACAAAGCGCCACGCTTCATCGTTGCCCTGGCGATAAAGGCGCAGACTCAGCTCCATTTCGCTGGTCTTGCGCTCGACCTGGCGGGCCAGTGGAGTAAAGGTTGCCAGCTCCTTGGGGTCCATGATGAAGATGCCGCGCAGGTCATCCATGCTGCTGCTGATCGCGGCGGAGGCAGAGTTATAGGGCTCGAGATAGCGCTCCTCTCCTGTCAGCAGGTAGCCGCGCAGGCCGGTTTCCGCATCCAGCATTTGCTGCATCAGCAAATTGAGCTTGGCTCTGGTGGCTTGCGTCTTGGTGAGCGTGTCCAGAGCCTGCAACGAGCGCTTATAGCCAGCTTCATTAATGCTTACCATTAAGACTGCCGCAATGACTGCGATCGTCAGGCTGACTGCAATTTTGCGGATATTGGTCCAACGCATCTACATCCTCTCACCTACAAGGCAATTACCTGATATTCTGCATAACCGTAGCGTCAACGACTGACATCATAGTGCGGGTCTTAAAATGTGATGCGCCCTGGAGATGAGCGCAGTTTCATGAAAAGAGGTGTTCATGATAAAAGTAGGCATAGTGGATGACCATGCGATTGTTCGCTCGGGATTACGCCAATTCCTGTCGGAACATGTAGATCTGAGGGTCGTGGGAGAAGCGGGCAATGGGCGGGAGGCCATTGACTTGGTTCGGGAGCATGAAATTGACGTGCTGTTGATGGACTTGTCCATGCCAGGGCAAAGCGGCATAGATGCCTTGGCCATGCTCAGAGCCAAAGCACCTGATATGGGCATCCTGATACTTAGTGGATACCCTGAGGAGCATTACGCAATCAACTTGATTCGTCAGGGGGCCAGCGGATATCTCAACAAGGAGTGCGATCCTCAGGATATTGCAGAGGCCATCCGGACTGTGGCTCTGGGAAGGCGTTACCTGACGCCGGCAGTGGCCGATCTCCTGGCCCAGCAACTCAACCGCAAGGATGATGTTCCGGCACACGAGCAATTGTCGGAGCGTGAGTTTCAGGTATTCCTGAAGCTTGCGCGCGGCGAGACGGCTGGAGACATTGCCAAATCGCTTTCGTTGAGCGTGAAAACAGTGAGCACTTACCGGACAAGGCTCATGGAAAAAATGGGCCTTTCCTCAAATAGCGATCTGACATACTATGCATTGAAAAATCGATTGATCGATTAATGCAGACTCAAATAAAAAAGGCTTGAAATATTCAAGCCTTTTTTATTTTGCGTTATTTTCAAGATTTACTGGTATTTAAATCAATACAGAAATCTATAAGCGCATCGATTTCGTTGGATTTGTCAAATACGGCATCTGCGCTGAGTTCAAGGCAGCGCTGTCGTATATCGGCGGTCGCGTAATTGCTCAACACGAGCAGCTTTTTCTGCGGTGGTCGATGTTGAAGGCTTGTGACGATGCCGAGACCGCTGCCCTCGCGCAAGAACAGGTCCACGATGACCAGATCCCAGGCGTCAGGGTTGTGGCTGAGCCA
>Ga0209370_1002590_pt1 | contig 12708 bp, 10 predicted proteins | sample AgamicAtPrz_FD_187164 | JGI IMG/M metagenome (GOLD analysis project Ga0209370, IMG submission 187164) | Agave microbial communities from Guanajuato, Mexico - At.P.rz (SPAdes) (version 2) | ecosystem: Host-associated > Plants > Phyllosphere > Phylloplane/Leaf | place: Guanajuato, Mexico... | reverse complement strand
GCGCTCCTCGTCGCCGAGCGGGTTGCGCGACGAGCGCACGCCGCGCAGCAGCAGCGGCAGGCCGATCACCGCGACGATCAGCGAGCCGAGGATCACGGCCGACGCGATGAAGACCGCGGTGTCGCGGCCCGGCAGCGGCGCGCCGTCGGACAGCGCGACCGGGATCGACAGCACGCCGGCGAGCGTGACCGCGCCGCGCACGCCGCCGACCGTCATCACCGCGATCGTGCGCACGCCGGCCATCGTGCCGGCGAGGCCGTGGCGCGCGGCGCGGCGGCTCGCGAACCAGCGCAGCAGCCACACCCACAGGAAGCGGATCGCGTACAGCGCGAGCATCATCGCGCACACGTTGAAGATCATGCGGCCGACCAGCGCGTCGCTCGTATGGTGCGCGTCGACGAGCGCGCGGCCGATGATGTGCGGCAGTTGCAGCCCGAGCATGATGAACACCATGCCGTTGAACACGAACTCGATCATCGCCCACGTGCTTTCGGCGCGCACGCGCGACGCGACGGTGCTTTTGCGCGAGAAGCTCGTGTAATTCATCATCATCCCGGCCGACACGGCCGCGAGCACGCCCGACAGGTCGAGGTGCTCGGCGAACAGGTAGGCCGCGAACGGCACCAGCAGCGTCATCACGATGCCGGGGGCCGGGTCGCCTTCCTGCTCGGCATTCAGGAAGCGCGTCGACAGCGCGCTGAACACCCACGACACGATCGCGCCCGTCGCGAGCCCGCCGGCCGCGACGATCACGAACGTGATCGACGCGGCGCGCAGCGAGAACACGCCCGTCAGCGCGGCCGCGATCGCGAACTTCAGCGCGACGAGGCCCGACGCGTCGTTCATCAGCGCCTCGCCTTCGAGGATGTGCATCAGTTGCGGCGGAATGCGACCCTTGCCGGCGATGCCGGACAGCGCAACCGCGTCGGTCGGCGACAGCACGGCCGCGAGCGCGAAGGCGATCGGCAACGGTAGCTCGGGAATCAGCCAGTGGGCGAAGTAGCCGACTGCGAGTACCGTCATGAACACGAGCCCGAATGCGAGCATCAGGATCGCGCGGCGCTGCAGGTAAAGCTCGCGTTTCGGAATCCGCCAGCCGTCCGCGAACAGCAGCGGCGGAATGAACAGCAGCATGAAGATCTCGGGGTCGAACGTGACGTGCAGGTTCAGCTTCGGCCACGCGAGCATCGCGCCGAATGCGATCTGCATCAGCGGCAGCGGCAGTTGCAACGGCAGGAGGCGCGTGACGGCGCCGGACAGCGCGACGGTCAGCAGCAGAATGAGGACTGTGAAAACGATTTCCATCGATACGGCGAATGACGCGGAATGAAACGATCGTACGGAGTGTAGCGTGCCGACGTGACGGGTGCGTTCAAGCGGCCGGTGCGTGCGCACGGGAATGGTGCGTCGAAGGCGCGCCACGGTGGTGCGGCAGCCCGGCACAGCCGCGTGGCGCACGGGTTGTCGGCACCTCGCACGGAGCTTGCTTGAGGGAGAGCAGCCGCCCGGCTTGCGCCGGGTAACCGAGGGTCCAACCAATGACATGGCGCGCCGTCCCGTTCGTCGTTTTTCGCCGGGACGTCGCGCTCGACTGCACCACCAGGAGGAAGGCATGACGATCGTGCAACAGGAGCGTCCGGCCGCCGCATCGCCGTACCGGTTCGAGCGGGAGATGAGCTCCGGCTTCGAACGGCTGGCGACGCAGCACCGCGACCTGACGCTCACGACCGTGTTCCAGCCGATATTCAGCCTGTCGCACCAGCGTGCGGTGGGCTACGAGGCGCTGCTGCGCGCGCACGATGCGCTCGACCGCGCCGTGTCGCCGCTCGACGTGTTCGGCGAAGCCGCGCGCCGCGATGAACTGCTGCAACTCGACCGGCTCGCGCAGGCGCTGCATCTGGAGAATTTCGCGCTGCTTGGCGCGGAGCGTGAGTGGCTGTTTCTCAACGTCCATCCGGGTGTGTTGACCGACCCGTTCCAGGCGGCCGCGTTGCTCGCGAACCTGAAGCGGCTCGGCATGCCGCCGCGGCGTATCGTGCTCGAAGTGCTCGAACAGCGTGCGGACGACGTCGAGCGGCTCGCGGAGGCCGTGCGCGAGTTCCGCACGCACGGCTTCCTGATCGCGCTCGACGATTTCGGCGCGGGTCACTCGAACCTCGAACGGATCTGGCAGTTGAACCCGGACATCGTGAAGCTCGACCGGATCATGCTGTCGCACGCGGCGCATCGCACCGGGCTCACCGCGATCCTGCACGGGCTCGTGACGCTGTTGCACGAGGCCGGCAAGCTGGTGCTCGTCGAAGGGATCGAGACCGAGCACGAAGCGCAGATCGCGCTGTCGTGCGAGGCCGATTTCGTGCAGGGCTACTATTTCGGCCGCCCGGCGCCGGGGCTGCCCGACAGCGCGGCCGCGACCGGCTGCATCGGCGAGCTGACCGAGCGCTTTCGTCAGCAGACCGAAGCGCGCGAGCGGCGCGACACGCAGCGGCTCGCACCGTACCTGCGCGCGTTCGAACGGGCGGCCGAGCGCCTCGCGGCCGGCGAGCCGCTCGACGAGGTGTGCTGGAACTTCCTCGCGCTCGACGCGGCCGCGCGCTGTTTCCTGCTCGACGCGCGGGGCCGGCAGTCGGGCCGCAACGTCGTGCTGCGCGCCGATCGCGCGCTGGCCGAGGCGCGCTTTTCGCCGCTGGCGGACGCGCAGGGCGCGAACTGGCTGCGCCGGCCGTATTTCCGCTCGGCGATCGCCGAACCGGGGCGCGTGCAGGTCACGCGGCCGTACCTGTCGATCAACGAGGCGCAGCCGTGCGTGACGTTGTCGGTGGCCGTGCGCGTCGGCGATGCGCAGTGCGTGCTGTGCGGCGATATCGACTGGGTCGACGACGAGGCCGAAGCCGCATAGCGACGCACGGCTCGCATGCGGCGGTCGGCGGCGCGTACTTCAACGCGCGCATGTTCCGCTTCGCGCCCCCGGCGTGACAGCGTTGTCCGCGCGCGTCGGCGTCTGGCTCATGCTGCGCGGCTGAAGGACGCGGCCGCCGGCACGCTGGCGTCCGTCACGCGGCTCGGCTAGGATGCGCGAATTGTCCAGACGATTCGCGGGCCGCCCATGAACCGACACGCCGCTTCTTCCGTTCTCCTCGAAGTAATCGCCACGACCGTCGGCGATGCGAAGGTTGCCGCCCGCGCGGGCGCCGACCGCCTCGAGCTCGTCACCGCGATCACCGAAGGCGGGCTGACGCCGAGCGTCGGCCTGATCGAGGCCGTCGTGGCGGCCGTGCCGATTCCCGTCAACGTGATCGTGCGTCCGCACAGCCGCTCGTTCGTCTATGACGCCGACGACCTGCGCGTGATCGAGCGCGACGTGCGCGCGGCCGTCGCGGCCGGCGCGAACGGCGTCGTGTTCGGCGCGCTCGATGCGCGCGGCGACGTCGATCTCGGTGCGCTGGCCCGCATCGCGGCCGCCGCGGACGGGCGCGCGCTCACGTTCCACCGCGCATTCGACGTCGCGCGCGATCTGAACGCCGCGTTCGATGCGCTGCTGCGCGTGCCGGCCGTCACGTCCGTGCTGACGTCGGGCGGCCATCCGTCGGTGCTCGACGCGGTCGCGACGATCACGCGGCTCGTGCGGCAGGCGGCGGGCACGACCTGCACGGTGCTGGCCGGGTCGGGGCTCACGATCGACGCGGTCGGCGATTTCGTGCGCGCCACCGGCGTGCGCGCGGTGCATTTCGGCTCGGGCGTGCGGCCGCGCGGCGAGGTGCTGGCGCCCGTCGACGCGCAGCGCGTCGAGCGCGTGCGCGCGGCGCTCGACGGTGCGGCGTCGCACGTGTGACGCGCCTGCCGAAGCCGCGCGTTGGCGCGGCGAGAAGACCGTGATCTGCAACGCGCAGGGCAATCCGGTGCAGACGATCGGATGAAAAAACGCCGGGGCATGCCCCGGCGTTTTCGTTGGCGGGCGCGGCGCGTCGGCCGTTACCGCTTACGCGTTTTCCGCCAGCGCGTCGGCCTGGCTCGCGCGGATGCCGAGCCGCTCGAACAGCGCGCGGTCGCGCTGCGTCTGCGGGTTGCTCGTCGTCAGCAGCTGGTCGCCGTAGAACATCGAGTTCGCGCCCGCGAGGAAGCACATCGCCTGCATCGCGTCGTCGAGCTGCTCGCGGCCGGCCGACAGGCGCACGACGGCCTTCGGCATCGTGATGCGGGCAACCGCGATCGTGCGCACGAATTCGAACGGATCGAGCGGCGCGGTACCTTCGAGCGGCGTGCCTTCGATCGCGACGAGGTTGTTGATCGGCACCGATTCCGGATACGGGTTCAGGTTCGCGAGCTGCGAGATCAGGCCCGCGCGCTCGCGGCGCGATTCGCCCATCCCGATGATGCCGCCGCAGCACACGTTGATACCCGCATCGCGCACGCGGTCGAGCGTGTCGAGGCGGTCCTGGTACGTGCGCGTCGAGATCACCTGGCCGTAGAACTCCGGCGACGTGTCGAGGTTGTGGTTGTAGTAGTCGAGGCCCGCGTCGGCGAGCTGCCGAGCCTGTTCGTTCTCCAGCATGCCGAGCGTCATGCAGGTCTCGAGGCCGAGCTCCTTCACGCCGCGCACCATCTCGGTCAGCGCCGGCATGTGGCGCTCCTTCGGGTTGCGCCACGCGGCGCCCATGCAGAAGCGGCTCGCGCCGTTCGCCTTGGCCGCGCGCGCGGCGTCGAGCACCGTGTCGATGTCCATCAGCTTCTCGGCCTTCAGGCCCGTGTCGTGATGCGACGACTGCGAGCAGTAGCCGCAATCCTCCTCGCAGCCGCCCGTCTTGATCGACAGCAGCGTCGACAGTTGCACCGCGTTCGCGTCGAAGTGCTCGCGATGCACCTGCTGCGCGCGGAACATCAGGTCGTTGAACGGCAGTTCGAACAACGCGACGACGTCGGCGACGCGCCAGCGCTGCGGCGCCGGAGCGGCCACGGGGATCGCGTCGGGTTGCACGGCGGCGGTCTGGGCTTGGGTCATTTCGTTTTCCTGTCCTGGGCGGGATTGGGGATTGGTTGGGTCAATGCCGCGCGGCGCGCAGCGACTCGACGAGCGCGGCGATGTCGAGCATCGCCGCGGCGGATTCGGGGGCGGCCGGCGTCATGTGCGCGATGCGGCCGACGAGTGGCGCGCCGTGCTCGCGTGCGAGCCAGTCGCGAATCGTCGCGACGTTCTCGTCGGCGAACGACATGGCCGGGTCGACGTGGTTCGCGACCCAGCCCGCGAGCGTGAGGCCGCGCTGGCGAATCGCATCGGCCGTCAGCAGCGCGTGGCTGATGCAGCCGAGCCGGACGCCGACGACGAGCACGACGGGCAGGCCGAGCGCGACCGCGAGATCGGCGGTGTCCTGCGTGTCGTTCAGCGGCACGCGAAACCCGCCGACGCCTTCGACGACGACGACGTCCGCGCGCGTCAGCGCTTCGCGGTGGCACGCGACGATCGTGTCGAGGTCGAGCGCCACGCCTTCCTGCGCGGCGACGATATGCGGCGCGGCCGGCGCTTTCAGCAGGAACGGCGTGCGCAGCTCGGGCGGCAGCGCGACGTTCGCGGCGGCGTCGAGCTGGTCCGCGTCCTCGTTGCGCCACACGCCGTCGCGTTCGTACGCGCCGGCCGCGACCGGCTTCAGCGCGGCCGCGCGCAGGCCGTGCCGCGCGAAGCCGTGCAGCATCGCGGCCGACACGAAGGTCTTGCCGATTTCGGTGTCGGTGCCGGTGACGAAGACGGAGAGCGGGGCGGTCATGCCGCAGCCTCCTCGCTGGCCTGGATCAACGCGGCTTCGAGCCTGGCGAGATCGTCGAACGAATGCGCGGCCGACAACGACACGCGCAGCCGTGACGTGCCGGCCGGCACCGTCGGTGGCCGGATCGCGGGCACCCACAGGCCGTGCGCGTCGAGCGCGCGCATCGCCGCGAGCGTCGCGTCGTTGCTGCCGATCACGAGCGGCTGCACGGCCGTGTGCGAATCGACCGGCTGCCAGCGCGTGTTGCGCAGCAGCGCGCGCGTGCGTTCGATCAGCGCGGCGAGGTGCGCGCGGCGCGCGTCGCCTTCGTCGCCCGCGATCACCTTCAGGCTCGCCGATACCGCATGCGCGACGGCCGGCGGCGCGGCGGTCGTGAAGATGTAGCTGCGCGCACGCTGGATCAGCCATTCGATCACGGTCTCGTGCGCGATCACGAACGCGCCGGCGACGCCGGCCGCCTTGCCGAGCGTGCCGACGTACACGAGATGCGCCGAACGCAGCGCGGCGGCCGCGAGCGCGCCGCGACCCTGCGGGCCGAGCACGCCGAAGCCGTGCGCATCGTCGACCACGAGCCACGCGCCGTGGCGCTCGGCCAGCGCGACGAGTTCGGCGAGCGGCGCGACATCGCCGTCCATGCTGAACACGGTGTCGCTGACGATCAGCTTCGTTTCGGCATCCGATGCGTCGAGCAGCGCGGCGAGCGCGGCCGTGTCCGCATGCGGATAGACCTGCACGTTCGCGCGCGACAGCCGCATGCCGTCGATCAGCGATGCGTGGTTCAGCGCGTCGGAGAAGATCGTCGCGCCCTTGCCGGCGAGCGCCGTCATCGCCGCGAGGTTCGCCATGTAGCCGGTGCTGAAGTACAGCGCGCGCGGCGCATCGGAGAAGCCGCCCGCGAAACCCGCGAGTTCGTCCTCGAGCCGGGCGTGCGCGCGCGAATGGCCGCCGAGCAGGTGCGAGCCGCCGCTGCCGGAGCCGTAGCGCTGCGCGCCTTCGGCGAACGCGGCGACGAGCGCGGGGTGCGCGGCGAGGCCGAGGTAGTCGTTGCTCGCGAAGCCGATGATCTCGCGGCCGTTCACGGTCATGCGCGCGTCGCACGCGGTGTCGGCGATGCGGCGCACGCGGCGCAGCCCTTGCGCGTCGAGGTCGGCGAGGCCGCGTTGCAGGGTGTCGAGCAGGCTCATCGGCCGAGATCCTCCAGCGTCGCGTCGAGCGTATCGCGCGTGCGCTGCGCGAGCCACGCGATGTCGTCGTCGCTCATCACGTACGGCGGCATCAGGTACACGGTCGTGCCGATCGGGCGCAGCAGCAGCTCGCGTTCGAGCGCATGTTCGAAGAAACGTCGCGAGAAGCCGCGCGCCGCGTCGCCGTCGAGCGCGACGTCGAATGCGAACAGCGTGCCGCGCTCGCGCAGGTGGCGCACCTGCGGATGCGCGTCGAGCGGTGCGAGCGCCGCGCGCAGCGTCGCCGATTTGCGGGCGTTGCTCGCGAGCACGTCGTCGCGCGCGAACAGGTCGAGCGTCGCGACCGCCGCGCGGCACGCGAGCGGGTTGCCCGTGTACGAATGCGAATGCAGGAAGCCGCGCGTCGTGTCGTCGTCGTAGAACGCCGCGAACACGTCGTCGCGCGTGAGCACGAGCGACAGCGGCAGGTAGCCGCCGCTGATCCCTTTCGACAGGCACATGAAATCGGGCCAGACGCCGGCCTGCTCGCACGCGAAGAAGGTGCCGGTGCGGCCGCAGCCGACCGCGATCTCGTCGGCGATCAGGTGCACGCCGAATTCGTCGCACAGCGCGCGCAGCCCGCGCACGTACGACGGATCGTGCATCGCCATGCCGGCCGCGCATTGCACGAGCGGCTCGACGATCAGCGCGGCGATCCGGTCGCCGCGCTCGACGAACAGGCGCCGCACGTCCGCGAGCGCGCGGCCCGCGACGTCGGCGGCCGTCTCGCCCGGCAGCGCGCCGCGCGCATCGGGCGACGCGACCACGTGCGCGTGGCGGATCAGCGGGTCGTACGCATCCTTGAACAGCGCGACGTCGGTCACGCCGAGCGCGCCGATCGTCTCGCCGTGATAGCTGTTCGCGACGCAGACGAATTCCTGCTTGTTCGCGCGGCCGCGATTGCGCCACGCGTGGAAGCTCATCTTCAGCGCGATCTCGACGGCCGACGCGCCGTCCGACGCGAAGAACGCATGGCCGAGCGTGCGTGCGGTGAGCGCGTGCAGCCGTTCGGCGAGCTCGATCGCGGGTTCGTGCGTGCAGCCGGCGAGCATCGCGTGCTCGAGCGTGTCGAGCTGGTCCTTCAGCGCCGCGTTGATGTCCGGGTTCGCATGGCCGAACAGGTTGACCCACCACGAGCTGATCGCATCGAAGTAGCGGCGGCCGTCACGGTCGACCAGCCACAGGCCCGCGCCTCGCGCGACGGGGACGAGCGGCAGGCGCTCGTGATGCTTCATCTGGGTGCAGGGATGCCAGACCGCGCGCAGGCTGCGCGCGACCCAGTCGTCGGTGGCTGGCGTACTCAAGGCGACTCCGGGGGTAAAACGACCGCGCGGCATCGACGGGATGCCGCGCGGCGGGACACGAAACGCGCAGAGATTAGCGTGTTCCGCCGGACGTTGCACTAGCGGTTACAAACGCCGCAAAGCCTTGTCGGGCGGGAGTTCGGCGCAGTTCGGAGGGGCTCGGAACGGAACGCGGCGGATCGGGCGAAATGCGCGCAGATGACGACGTTCGAGTGACACCCCCCGACAGAAAAAAATCGCGGGACGGGGGGCGGCCGGGTGGCGAAATATGGGGAACGATGGGGGCGGTGTTGGCGGCGACACGGGGCCGAACGTGCTGCGCGCAGGGGGCCGGTCGACGGGGCGGCGCAACGCCGGACGACTGAACGAAATCGAGCGGGCAGGTTCAGGGCAATGCTTTGCGAAGTGCCGCGTCGGCCACGTGGTCGATGTGACGGAACGCCGGCGCAATCTTGTCGACTTCCTTGTCAGGCACGCCATGCTCTTCGAAACACGTCTTCCATTCGCGTGTCGGTTGCCAGACTTCAGCAATCGCGAGTCCGGCGTCTGATTTCGAAAGACCGAATGCATCCCGGGCATTGAACGCGTTGTCCAGTGTGGCGAGCCGGCCTTGCGGCCCGATGCCGAGGTGCAGATAGCGCTCGTGTGCACTGCTCGGCCGGGGCAGAACATCGTATAACGGGCTGAGGCGCCAGCCCGGGAGGCGTGGGTCGCGAATGAATCCGTGGTTGCGCAAATGGTCGTCGTCGTTGCTCACGAGGATGTTAAAGACCATCCGCTTGAACAGTTCCCTGTTGTCGGCTCGAATGGCGTCCATGTGCCCATGCTGCCGGATTGCGTGAGCCACATCCTGATAACTTTTCTCCATCGATTCCATCTCGGAACAGCCGACCAGTGTCAATGCGCTCGCGAAGGGCACTCTTCGCTCGGTTGCCCCGGCACGGGGATGCAGATATAGCGCATCGTCCCCTCGAAGGGTTTCGAATTCGGGGTGAGTCCAGTACCGATCGAATCGGCGGATCAACATGACTTGTCGGCCGCCGACGTCGACGATGCGGGTGGGTGGGACCCGAATGCCGCACCGGGCCGCAAGACGAAGCGTGGCCTCTTCGATGACCGTTACGTTCAGCCGGTCGCTACGACTCGGGAATTTGGCCAGCCAAAGCACGCCGTTTTCGTCCCGCACCGTAGCCTTTGGCCGGGCGCCGCCGAGGCCGCTGCCCTGTACGAAGATGGCTTCGAGTTCGGCTGGCACGGGCTCGCCTTCCTCGATGCGCGCTGCCGAATCGATCAGATACTCGAGCCTGTGCAGGCCATTGCCGGCTTGCGGGCCTGGAGGGGTGTCCAGATTCTCCCGGATATCGAGCGCACCAATCCGCTGACTGCCCGCGTGGAGAAGATAGGTGGATTCGGGCAGTGTGTTGGCCCTGACTTTGAGTTTGGCTTCGATGACGCGTCGCCCCCATGCATCGGGCGCGGCGTCGCGAATACCGCCGAACTGCGTCAACCCGCCCGTCGGGAAGTTCATCTTGCCGCGTATCTCGTTCTTTCTCGCGAGACTCAGGCTCACCGGGTCGATTTCGATGGCGTTGGCCCGGTCGATATAGCGCAAGCCGTATGCGAAGCTCGATGCCTGCAGATTGGCACCGTCTTCGGTCATCTGGAGCAGGCCGGCGGGTGCCCAGTCATCGTCGAGATAGGCAAACACGGCGAGTCTTTTGACGACGGCGACCATCAGAAATCAAGATCCTTGAGTTCATTGTCCGTGAGAGATCGTACGCGTCGACTGCGTTCTCGGGCAGCCTGTGTCTTGAGCGACGGGTCTGTTCCGGAGAGCAGTTCCAGCAGGGTGGTTCCCGGCGCAATCGCATCGAGATACCGAAGCCACTGCCCCAGCGCGACGCCAGGATCGCCTTTCTCGATGCGATAGGCGGTATTGCGCGAGAGCCCGGCGCGGGTGGCCGCCTCGTTCTGCTGAACGCGCCGTGAGATGCGCAGACGGGTGAGTGCTTCTCCAACGCGCGCAGCTTCCGCGAGGGCGGCTGGGCTGGCGGCTGCAGCTTGATTGACCTTCATGCTCGTAAAATCGATCATTAAGTCGATTGTGATCGAAATAACGAACATCATAGATCATGCCGGCGCGAATTCAAGTCGATTGCTCGTCAAAACGAGCATGACGGGGTTTGCGCTCGATTTGACGAGCAGGCGGCGGAGCGCCGCGATGACCGGGAAGGGGCGAGGGTGAAGCGGGAAGGACGACCGCCGCGCGTCAGCGCGAAGCCAGAGCGCGCGTATCGGTGTCGCGAGCGTGAGCGTCGCCGTTGTCGGCCGTCTGCGTCGTGTTGTCGTTCCACACGACGCGATCGTTGACCGCATACAGCCGGCACGCGCCCGCGCCTTGCTTCGCGCAGTTGTCGAGCGCGAGCGCCATCGGGTCGTCGCCGCCTTCGGCCCACGACCACGCGCCTTCCGACGACACCGCGAACGCGCGGCTCGGATGCTGGTTCAGGAAGCGGCGATAGCCTTCGCGGCCAGCTTCGTCGACGTACGGCACGGCGTTGACCGCATCGATCGACGCATAGCCGCTGGCCTTCGGCTCGTGCGGGGCCGCGACGGCATAGCGCACCGCGGTCGGCAGGTTCAGTTCGGCGAGGAATGCGTTGACGGCCGGCCACCACACGGGCACGCCGTCGCGATCGACGATCAGCCGGTGCGCGTCGTCCTTGTAGCGGCCGAAATCGATGAAGCGGGCCTGCGTGCCGTGCGACACGTACGCATCGTGCATCTGCGCGACGAGCGCGGGCGTCCACACCGAATCGTTGTCGCCGTACAGCCACAGCGACCGCACGGCCGTGTGCGCGCCATAGTGGTCGAATGCGTCGACGAGGTTGCGCTGCCAGCCGTCGCACAGGTCCTGGCGCAGCCCGCCGGAGAAGTTGATGATGCCGCGCACGCCCGCGGCGGCTTCGGTGCCGTAGGCGACCGACGCGAGCCCGCCGTGCGACGTGCCGGCGACGACGATGCGCGACGCATCGACGTACGGCTGGCGCGACATGTAGCGCACCGTCGCGTCGACGTCGGCGGCCTGCGCGAGGCCGTTCTTGCCGACGTTGCAGCCTTCCTGCTGGTACGTGCCGTCCGAACCGGCGAAACCCTGGCGATTCGGCGCGATCACCGCATAGCCGCGGCGCACGAATTCGCGCGCGAACGCGAGCGGCCGGCTGCGCGGCTGCAGATGGAGATCGCCGGTATTTTTACCGTGGTTGAAGACGACGAGCGGGAACGGGCCGGGGCCGTTCGGCTTGAACAGCGTCGCCTCGAGCGTGACGGTGCCCGAAGCGTCGGCCGGAATGCGGAGGATCTGCTCGTTGAGGTCGGCGGTGACCTGCGGCAGGTTCGCGTCGGCGTAGTCGAAATGCTCGGCGTGGGCGAGCGACCCGCCGGCGCCCGCACCCGTATTGGCGCTCGACAGCGTACCGGCCTGAGCGGCCGACAGCGCACAGGCCGCCATCCATCCCACCAATACCTTGCTGAACGCCATCCGTAAGCCCTGCCACGCAACATGACCAATTCGAGCCCATCGTAGCCCGACAAAATCAGGTTGTGCAATGCGGGAATTACCCGGCGTCTGACATGGCAACTATTTGTCAGCGTTCACTTACTTCGCCGTCGACATAGCGCCAGAACCCCTGCTCGTCGCGCTCGAAACGGCTCGTCTCGTGGAGCCGGTAAGCGCGTCCGCCGACCTTGTAGCGCGCCACGAATTCCACCTCCGCGTGCCGTTCGTCGAGCGGTACGTGGCGTTTGACGGCGAGGCCGAGCCAGCGCGGCGCGTCCGGCGCTTCAGGGTCGGTGTCGAGATCGGGCGGGCAGGTGCGCGCGGCCCAGGTCGCGCGCAGGTAAGCGGTCGCGCCGAGCACGTACGCGCTGTACCGCGAGCGCATCAATTCGAGTGCGCTCGGGGCGGCTTCGCCGCCGTCGATGAAGCGGCCGCAGCACGCCGCGTAGCGCGGCGCCGCGGCTTTGCCGGCGGGCGCGGGGGATGCGCCGCCGCACGGGCACGCGTCAGGTCGGTTCAAAATCATGCGTAATATGAATTAACAACGAACGGTTGCCGGCGCCGCTCACCAGCTCAACTCGATGCCGTCGTACTGGAAGAACCGGCCATTCGCCTGGGACACGTCCGACCCAGCTTCGGCGATCACGCGACGCATGCCGGTCACGCTCGTTTCCGGGTCGATCGCGGCCTGCGCGCCGCCCATGTCGGTGCGCACCCAGCCGGGATGCAGCGAAATGCACGCGGCATGGCGCGTCTGCAGCGACGCGATGCGCAGCGCGTCGTTCAGCGCGGCCTTGCTCGCGCGGTACAGCCAGCCGGTCGTGCCGGTCGCCTCGGCGATGCTGCCCATCCGGCTCGACACG